>VYME01000133.1_pt1 | contig 41791 bp, 38 predicted proteins | sample 5115281 | NCBI WGS metagenome assembly VYME01 (sample SAMN12291780, study PRJNA351875) | freshwater metagenome | isolation source: freshwater lake | place: USA: Michigan, Wintergreen Lake | collected 2013-08-08
CGCGTCAGGTAGATGGTGCCCTCGGCGATGCGCAGCCACTGTCCGGGGCGCGGCCGGAGCGTGAGCATGGCGTGGTCGGCAAGCGTGATGCGGTGGGTGACGAGCGGGTCGGGAGTGTCGGGTGCCTGCCTGGTCTGGTGCGTCCTCATGGGAATTGCCTCCGTGGCGCGGGGAGGTCGTGTGCCCTCCTCCGTGCCTCGATTGAGCCCCCGCCCGGCAGACGTCACAAACGGAAAGTTCGCAGTGCATGCATGCGCGCAACGCATCTATAGTGGGTGCATGGCTCAGCGCACACGATCCGCCGCGGCACGTCGACGTCCCATCGGGCTGGGTGGCCTGCGCGGGTTCGAGGCGGCTGCGCGGACGCTGTCGTTCACGCTCGCCGCCGAGGAGCTGCATCTCACGCAGTCGTCGATCAGCCGGCAGGTCGCCTCGCTCGAGCAGCAGATCGGGCGTCCGCTCTTCGTGCGGCGCACGCGGGCGCTGGAACTCACACCGGCCGGTGAGCAGCTCCAGGCCAGCGTGCATCGCCTGCTCGCCGAACTCGACCGGCGCGTCGCGGAGCTGCGTGGCGTGTCGGCGACGCCGCGGGTGACGGTCGCGACGTATGCGTCGTTCGCATCCCTGTGGCTCGTCCCGCGGTTGCCGGCGTTCCAGCGGCTGCATCCCGGCGTCGACATCCGCATCGATGCGGCCGACCGCAACGTGGATCTCGAAGCGGAGGACATCGATCTCGCGATCCGCTGGGTGCGGCCCGGGCTGCCCGCGCCGGCGGGTGACCTCCTGCTGGAGGAGCGCGCGAACGCGGCGATCGGCGCGCGGCTGCTCGCCACCCTTCCGCGGCCACCGCAGCATCCGCGCGACCTCGCGCAGCTGCCGCTGCTGGAGCCCGACGAGTCGATGGGAAGTGCCGCCGATGCCAACTGGCGGCGGTGGTGCGCGCATGCTGGCATCCCGCCCTTCGCCACCACGGGCCGGCTGTACTTCACGTACATCGATCAGCTCGTGCAGGCGACGGTGCGCGGCCAGGGGGCGGCCATCGTGCGCAGCCCGTTCCTGGAGGATCTCGTGGCGGGCGGGGATCTCGTCGTGCCGTTTCCGGCGCTGGCAATGGAGACGGGGTATCGCTACTACCTGCTCACGAGCCGCCGCCGGGCGGAGGCGCCGCCGGTGGTCGCGTTCAAGGCGTGGCTCGTGGAGGCTTTCCGGCAGGGGCCGGTGCGGATCAGCTGAGCTGGCCGGTGCGGGACTAGTGTCTCGACACGGAAGTTCGCGAACATTGGTCGGTATCGCGGAGACCGATAGCGGAGCGGACTGGCCGTCGATTGCGCACGGCGTCGTTCCGACGTCGCGATACTTCCGTGTCGAGACACTAGTGGAGCAGCGGCTTCTTGAGCATGTCCGCGCGGTCGCCGGACGTCACGGACACCCGGACCACGGTGCCGTCCCGCGCCAGCGTGAACGGCACTTCGACCCCGGCTGCGCCCAGCGACCACACACGGCGCAGCAGCGTCCCGAGGTTGTTCACGCGGTCGCCGGCCACTTCCAGCACGAGATCGCCCTGACGCACCCCGGCCTTCGCGGCCGGACCGCCCGCCGCGATCCCGGCGACGACGAGCTGACCGTCGGATTCCGTCGTGTACATGCCGAGCCACGGACGCACGGGAAGCCGCGGGCGGCCGAAGCGGACCATGTCGTCGAGGATGGGCGAGAGCAGGTCCACGGGCACGAACATGTTGCCCTGGGTGCTGCGACCGTCGGCCGATTCCTGGACGAGCAGGGACCCGATGCCGATCAGCGCGCCCTCGGCATTGAGCAGGCCGGTGCCGCCCCACTGCGGGTGCGCGGGCGACGTGTAGAGCGCGGAGTCGAGCAGGTATTCCCAGTAGCCGGCGAACTCCCGCCGGCCGGTGAGCTTGGCCTGCAGCGTGTGGTTGCGGCCGCCGTGGCCGAGGACCACGACCTCGTCGTCGATGCGCGTGTGGTCCGGGTCGCCGAAGCGCAGCGCGGGGGAGTCCAGCTTGCCCAGCGCCTGCACGAGGCCGAAACCGGTCGCGAAGTCATAGGCGAGCGGATAGCCCTCGATGGCGCGGTCGCCGTGGTCGGTGATCCAGACTGTCTGCGCCTCGGTGATCAGATAGCCGATGGTGAGGATGAGGCCGTCCTCGCGGATGACCATGCCGTTGCCGATGCGCTCGGTGCCGAGGATCGACGCGGTGAAGGCGTCCTCGGGGATCTCGGTGCGCAGCATGACGGCCGACTGGAGCGCGCGCCCGAGATCGAAATGCAGGGCGTCGGGGTCGGGCTGGAGACTCTCGGGAAAGGCCCAGTGGGTCGGTTCCGCCATGGGTGGGGCATCCTCAATATGACAGCCGATGGGCGGCTGATGACCTGTGCCGGCGCGGCGCATGCACGCGGGGCAGGGAGACTCTGATGGTTTCGCACGCGATCCGCGCGAAACCGTCAGAGTCTCCCCAAGAGCCTCGGCCGATGTTACGCGATGGTGGTCCGCGGCGGCGATCGACATCGCCCGGGGAGTGGCCCGCGCGGCGACGTTGCTGCGACAATCGGACGCTCGTTTCCCGGAGTCGTTCATGGCTGCGCTGCATCCGTTCCATCTCGCCTTTCCCGTCACCTCCCTCGATTCGGCCCGCGGGTTCTACGGCGGTCTGCTCGGCTGCCCCGAAGGGCGCTCCTCGGACGAGTGGGTCGATTTCGATCTCTACGGACACCAGATCGTCGCGCACCTCGCGCCCGGCGAGGCGGGCCATCGGCAGAGCAACGCGGTGGACGGGGACAACGTCCCGGTGCGCCACTTCGGCGTCGTCCTCTCGATGCCCGAGTGGGATGCCCTCGCGGACAGGCTCCGCGCCGCCGGGGTCTCGTTCGTCATCGAACCGCACATCCGGTTCAAGGGTCAGGTGGGGGAGCAGGCGACCATGTTCTTCCTGGACCCGTGCGGCAACGCCCTCGAGTTCAAGGCGTTCGCCGACCCGTCGCGGCTCTTCGCGAAATAGCGCGATGGCGACCATGCCGATGGTGACCCTTCCTGACGGCGCCCGGGTCCCTGCGCTGGGCCTGGGCACGTGGCGCATGGGCGAGCAGCCCCGTAGCCGGCGCCACGAGGTGGATGCCGTGCGCCTCGCGCTCGAACTGGGTTATCGGCTGATCGACACGGCCGAGATGTACGGCGAAGGCGGGGTGGAAGAGGTCGTGGGCGAAGCAATCGCCGGGGCGATCGCCGATGGCGTCGTGACCCGCGAGGAGGTCTTCGTCGTCACGAAGGTCTACCCGCATAACGCGAGCCGGAAGGGTGTCGCCGAAGCCTGCGGACGCAGCCTCGCGCGCCTGCGCCTCGACCAGCTCGATCTCTACCTGCTGCACTGGCCTGGGTCGCATCCGATCGCCGAGACCATCGCGGGGTTCGAGGCGCTCGTGGCGTCCGGCCGCATCCGGCGCTGGGGTGTCAGCAATTTCGACGCGAAGGGCATGGCCCGCATCTGGCGAACCCCGGCGGGCACGGGCTGCGCCGTGAACCAGGTCTACTACTCGGCGAGCCAGCGCGGCATCGAGCACGACCTGCTGCCGTGGCAACGCGAGCACACGGTGCCGACGATGGCCTACTGCCCCATCGACCAGGGCGCCCTCGCCACCGACCAGGTGTTCACCGAGATCGGGGCGCGGCACGGCGTGTCGGCCGCGCAGGCGGCGCTCGCGTGGGTGATGCGCGAGCCGGACGTGATCGCGATCCCGAAGGCGGTGAGCGCACCGCATCTGCGCGACAACTTCGCAGCGGCAGGGCTGCGGCTCACGGCGCGGGACCTCACGGAGGTCGAGATCGCGTTCCCGCCGCCGGATGGTCCGGAGCCGCTGGCGATGGTTTGAGGGGGGCAATGTCGGCGCGGGCCCATGCCCGCCTATCGGGCCGCTGGCCCGCGGCGGCTTGGCCGCATGACGTACCAACAAGGGGAGGGCCCCTTGTATATCCCCCGGCGAATGTGCCATGAGCGGAGGGTGTGGACCGTGTAGGAGCGGGCCATGCCCGCGAAAGCGGTGGATGAAAGGAAGCGCTTCGACCGGAACCATCGCTTTCGCGGGCATGGCCCGCTCCTACAGGGGCATGGCCCCCTCCTACACGGGCGGCTGTCGCAACCGCGCCGCCAGCCGCGACAACCGCGCGTCGGCCATGCCGACCTTCTCCAGGCTCTGCGCCGTCTCCACCAGGTAATCCCGGCACGGACCGTAATGGCCGCGGGCGCGTATCGCCACTTCGATGATCGTGTCGTCGTCGAGCCGGCCGGCGTATGTCGGCATCGCGCGATTGACGACGAACGCCACCGCGCGCACCGGGCCGTCGTCGGTGTGGGCGCGCATCCAGCGGGGGACGTAGGTGCCGGAGATCATCTCCCGCCGCCACAACAGTTCGATGTCCTCCGCCGCGGTGGCCGGGTCCAGCCGGCAGGCGATGCCTTCGCACATGCCGCCGCGGTCCAGGCCCAGCACGAGGCCCGGGTCCTCGGGGGTGCCACGGTTGATCTTCGACCAGAGGTAGAAGCCGCGATGCCAGCCGTGCACGCGCGCCCGGCGGCGTTCGGCGAACTGCATGAGCGGGCTCCACATGAGCGAGCCGTACGCGAAGATCCACACGGGGGCGTCGGCCGGATGGTCGGCGAACACGCGGCGGCGCGACGCGTCGAGTTCGTCGTCCGACACGAGGAGATGCCCGAGACCGGCCTCGCGCACGGCGCGACGGACACCATCTTCCTTCAGCTTGTTGCGGTCGACGCCGGGCATGGGGTTCGCTGCGATGGAGACGCCCGTATCTTCGCACCGTCGGGTTAAGCTCGCGTCCCCGGAGGAGACTCGATGACGACAACGAAGGCACGGAGCGGCGCCCCGCTGGCCGATTCCGGCTACGCATGGCTGCGGCTCCTGCTCGCCGTGACGATCTCGACGATCGGCGCGATCGGCATGTGGTGCGTCGTCGTCACGCTGCCCGCGATCCAGGCCGACTTCGGCGTCGCGCGCGCCGACGCGTCCCTGCCATACACGCTCACGATGGTGGGGTTCGGCTTCGGCGGCATCGCCATGGGCCGGCTCGCCGACCGTTTCGGCGTATTCGTGCCGCTCGTGCTCGGGACGCTCGTGCTGTCGGCCGGCTTCGCGCTCGCCAGCCTCGCCCCGAGCCTGCCGGTCTACGCGGTGGTCCAGGGCCTCCTGATCGGCGCCGGCAGCTCTGCGACCTTCAGCCCGCTCATTGCCCACGTGTCGCTCTGGTTCGCGCGCCGCCGGGGCATCGCGGTGGCCATCGTCGCGAGCGGCAACTACCTCGCCGGCGCGGTCTGGCCACCCGTCGTGCAGCACTTCGTGGCGGTCGACGGCTGGCGCAGCACCTACCTCGGGATCAGCGTGTTTTGCCTGGCGACCATGCTGCCGCTCGCGTGGGCCCTGCGGACAAAACACACGCCGCCCGCGGCGGCCGCGCCGGTCGGTTCGGGCCCCGCACGCACCGGCAGCGTCGACCTCGCGCCGCGGACGGTCATGATGCTGATGCTGGTCGCGGGTTTCGCCTGCTGTGTCGCCATGGCGATGCCCCAGGTGCACATCGTCGCGTACTGCGCCGACCTCGGCTACGGCCCCGCCCGCGGCGCGCAGATGCTCTCGCTGATGCTGGCGTGCGGCGTGGTGAGCCGGATCAGCTTCGGCTGGATCTCCGACCGCATCGGCGGCCTGCGCACGCTGATGCTGGGCTCCGGGCTCCAGGCCTTCGCGCTGATCCTGTTCCTGCCCTTCGACGGGCTGGTGTCGCTGTACCTCGTGTCGGCGCTGTTCGGGCTCTTCCAGGGCGGCATCGTGCCGTCGTACGCGATCATCATCCGCGAGGTCTTCCCCGCGTCGGAAGCCGGTGCACGCGTCGGCGCGGTGATCATGGTCACGCTGTTCGGCATGGCGCTCGGCGGGTGGATGTCGGGCGTGATCTTCGACTTCACCGGTTCGTACCGTGTCGCCTTCATCCACGGGATCGCCTGGAACTTCGTGAACCTCGCGATCGCGTACCGGCTGTTGCGCGGGCGGCGCACGCCAACGGTCGCGGCGGCGTGAAGCTCGACCTGGCTCGCGACGCTGCGACGACCGCATCACAACCCACAGTTCGGCCGCGCGGAGGCGGCACGTCATGACCACGACAACGATGAAGCTGGGGGGCCGCACGATCGCGACCGGACTCGCCTTTCCGGAGGGCCCGGTGGCCATGCCGGACGGCTCGGTGGTGCTGGTGGAGATCGCGCGCGGCACGCTCACGCGCGTGCTGCCCGACGGCCGCACCGAGGTGATCGCGAAGACCGGCGGCGGGCCGAACGGGGCGGCGCTCGGCCCGGATGGCTGCTTCTACCTGTGCAACAACGGCGGCTTCGACTGGGGCCGCGAACCCGACGGCCTGCTGCGGCCGACGGGCCGGGCGCCCGACTACAGCGGTGGCCGCATCGAGCGCGTGAATCCTTCGACCGGCAAGGTGGAGGTGCTCTACACCGAGTGCGAGGGCGTCACGCTGAAGGGGCCGAACGACCTCGTGCTCGATGGCCGCGGCGGGATCTGGTTCACGGACCTCGGCAAGGTGTACGGCCGGCAGATGGACCGCGGCGCGATCTACTACGCGCGCACCGACGGCAGCTTCATCCGCGAGGTCGCGTTCCCGCTCATCACGCCGAACGGCATCGGCCTGTCGCCGGACGGGAAGACGCTCTACGTGGCGGAGACCGAACCGTCGCGTCTCTGGAAGTTCGACATCACGGGCGAGGGCACGGTGCATCGCGATCCGTGGCCGTCCCCGCACGGCGGCCGGCTTGTCGCGGGGCTGCCCGGGTACCAGCGGTTCGATTCGATGGCGGTGGAGGAAGGCGGGAACATCTGCGTCGCGACGCTGATCCGCGGCGGCATCAGCGTGATCACGCCGGCGGGCGACCTCCTCGAGTTCCACAAGGCGCCGGAACCCTATTGCACGAACATCTGCTTCGGCGGGCCGGATCGACGCAAGGCGTACATCACGCTGTCGGGCTTCGGGACGCTCGTGGAGGTGGATTGGCCGCGGGCGGGGTTGGCGCTGGCGGCGTAGGCAGGGCTGAACTCCGACCTACGACGCCTTCAACACCCGCATCGGCTTGCCATCGAGGAATGCGATCACGTTCTCGATCGACTCCCGATAGAACTGCGCGTACACGTCCCGCGTGCAGTAGCCGAGGTGGGGTGTCAGCACCACGTTTGGCAGCGTGCGCAGCGGATGGTCCACGGGCAGGGGTTCGCGGTCGTACACATCGAGGCCCGCCGTCAGCAGCCCGGTGCGCAACCGCGCGACGAGCGCCCCTTCGTCGATGAGCGGGCCGCGCGAGGTGTTCACGAGGATCGCCCCGGGCTTCATCCGCGCGAGCGCTTCGGCATCCACCACACCGCGCGTGCGCTCCGACAGCACCACATGCAGCGTGATGGCGTCCGACGCCGCAAAGAGCGTCGCCTTGTCCACGAGACGCGCGCCCGCGGCCTGCGCCGTCTCGGAGGTCATGTTCTGGCTCCACGCGATGACGTCCATGCCGAGCGCACGCCCGTAGCCCGCGATGCAGCGCCCGATCTTGCCGAGACCGAGCACGCCGAGGGTCCGGCCCGAGAGCGCGATACCCGTGGGCACGCCTTCCTGGAACCGGCCTTCGCGCATGGCGCGGTCCGCGATCGGCACGCGACGCGCGGCGGCGAGCAGCAGTGTCAGCGCGAGTTCCGCGGTCGCGGCAGTGGAGTGGTCGCTGCCGGTGTTGCAGACCAGGACACCACGAGCCGCGCACGTCGCGAGGTCCAGCGTCCCGGAGCGCACGCCCGTCAGCGCGATGAGCTTCAGCTTCGGCAGCCGCTCGATGAGCGCGCCCGGCAGCGGCATCCGCTCGCGCATCGCGATGAGGATGTCGAAGTCGGCGAGGGCCGCGGCGGCGCTGTCGACATCGCCGAGCGAGTGCGTGAAGTGGGTGACGTCGGCCCGCGCGTCGAGCGCAGACCAGTCCGCGACTTCCTTCGCGATGCCTTGCCAGTCGTCGAGGACGGCGATGCGGTTTGGTTTCATCAGGGGCTGGGGACCAGGGGCGATTTCAGGGGTTAGGGACTAGGGGCTAGGGGCTAGGGAAAACCATCGGCGCGCCACCCGCGGCGAGACTGACTCGGTTCGCGATGGGTCGTGGCCGCAGCGTACCGCGGGTTTCCCCTAGTCCCTACCCCCTAGTCCCTCGGCGAAGCCCCTAGCCCCTATCCCCTCAGACGTCACCGAAACCCCACATGCCCCGCCAGCGCCACCGCGAGCGGCGTGGTCACGGCGGACAGCGCGGTCGACAGCACGAGGCATGTGGCGACCGGGCCCTGGAGGGTGTCGAACTGTTTCGACATCATGTAGACGTTCACGCCGGCCGCGAGGGATGCGAGCAGCACGACCGCCTGCGTTTCGAGAGGTGGCAGGCCGAGCAGGCGGGCGAGGCCCCAGACGGCGAGCGGCTGGACGAGGAGCTTCAACACGGTCATCGCCGCGCCGATGCGCAGGCCGGGCCGGATGCCGTATTCCGCGAGTCCCATGCCCACGACGATGAGTGCGAGCGGCGCAGCGGCCTGACCCATCAGCCGCAGCGGTTCGTCGATCATGCCCGGGAGATGCCAGCCGGTGAGGCCGAAGGCGGCGCCGGAGAGGATCGCGGCCACGACGGGGGTCGTGAGCACGTTGCGCGCTGTCCGCAGGAATCCGGCCACGGAGAACTCGCCATGCCGTGCCCACTCGACCGATACTGTCACGAGGGTCCAGAGGGTCAGCGAGTTGAAGACGATGACGAGTGCCACCGGCGGCAGCGCGGCGTCGCCCAGGATCACCTTTGCGAGCGGGATGCCCAGCAGCACGTTGTTCGAGAAGATGCCACCCAGCCCGAAGATGGATTGCCCGACGCCATCCAGTCCGAACATCGACTTCGACGCCAGGCGGCCCACGAAGAACGTGACGAGGCAGCCGCCGAAGAACGCGATGAGGAGTCGGGCGTCGAACGGTGGCAGGCGCGACGGGTCGCTCATGAGGCGGAAGAGCAGCGAGGGCACGGCCACCGCGAAGACGAACGAGGCGAGCGCGTCGCTCACTGCCTTCCTGAACCGGCCCGACCGGGACAGCGCGTAGCCGACCAGCACGAGGATGAAGTACGGGGCGGCGAGTTCGAGGTGATGCAGGAAACCGGACATGGAACGGGCGGGTGGAGCGCGGTCCCGGAGTATGGCGGGGTTCGCTGCGCGAATCGATGCCCGGCGACGCCGAGGCGCGCCTTCAAGTCCCCCGCATTGCATGCCGTAAGGATGTCTGCAACGCCGGGACTCTGCCGCACACGAAGCGAACTCCTCAGGCATCGGCCCCTGCCGTCTCCCACTTACGATCGGAGGGCCCGCCATGCCTTGCAGTCTCACGCTTGACCGCATCACCACCCGTCGCAGGCGCCGCCTGCTCCGCACGGCCAGCCTCGTGCTCGCGATCGCCCTCCTCGCGCCCGGGTTCGCGACGGCCGACCCCGAAAGCCCGCCGCTGCCCGTGCGTTACAGCCAGTCGGCATGCCATCGACTGGTGATGGACGCCGGCCGGATGATCGCGTGGGCGCGCTGGGAGCAGCGCCTGTCGCTCGAGCGCTTGCGCACGGGCCCGATCCGAGAGGGCACGCCCGACTGGGTCGTCCATCTCGTGCAAGGCTGGGTGACCGACGCGTACCAGTGGCAGCCGACCAACGAGCAGATCCACCAGTGGGCCTGGGAGCTGGGCAGCACGACGTTCCTCCCGCGGGTGGACCAGCTCACGAAGCACGAGACGATCGCCATCTGGCTGCGGCGCATTGCCCGTGCTTGCCCGGAGCAGGAGGCTGCCCCCGGATCCGCCGCCCTGCCGGTGGTCGCCGCCGACGCGGGCGTCTGAACGGCGGCCCGGCGGGGCCGGGTCATCACGGAAGATGACGGCGGGTCTGTGGCGCGGAGGCGACTCCCGCTACGATCCGCACTTCGCTTCGGCGCCGACGCGCCGAGCCCGTCACCCACCCGGGATCCGCCCCATGAACGAAGCCTTCATCTGCGCCGCGCGGCGCACCCCCATCGGTCGCTACGCCGGCAGCCTCTCGTCCGTCCGTCCGGATGATCTCGGGGCCGTGCCGCTGAAGGCGCTGATCGCGCAGCTTCCGTCGGTCGACTGGAACGCGGTGGACGATGTCGTGTTCGGATGCGCGAACCAGGCCGGCGAAGACAACCGGAACGTCGCGCGCATGGCGCTGCTGCTGGCCGGGCTGCCGAAGGAGATCCCGGCGAGCACGATCAACCGGCTGTGCGGTTCCGGCATGGATGCCGTGGGGATCGTGGCGCGGGCGATCCGCGCGGGCGAGATCGATCTTGGGATCGCGGGCGGCGTCGAGAGCATGTCACGCGCCCCCTTCGTGATGCCGAAGGCGACCACCGCCTTCGCGCGCGAGAACGCCGTGTTCGACACGACCATCGGCTGGCGCTTCGTGAACCCGCTCATGAAGCAGATGTACGGCACCGACTCGATGCCCGAGACGGCGGAGAACGTGGCCGCCGAGCACGGCGTCTCGCGCGAGGACCAGGACGCCTTCGGGCTGCGGTCCCAGGCGAAGGCCGCGGCGGCGCAGAAAAGCGGCCGGTTCGCCCGCGAGATCGCCCCGGTGACGATCCCCTCGCGCAAGGGCGACCCGGTGATCGTCGAGCACGACGAACATCCGCGCGAGACGACCCTCGAGGCACTGGCAAAGCTGAAGCCGATCGTGAAGCCGGACGGCACCGTGACCGCCGGCAACGCCTCGGGCGTGAACGACGGGGCGTGCGCGCTGGTGATCGCGAGCGAGGCGGCCGCGAAGCGCCATGGCCTCACGCCGCTCGCGAGAGTGGTGGGTGTCGCGACAGCCGGATGCGCCCCGCGCGTGATGGGCATCGGCCCGGTGCCGGCGACGCAGAAACTGCTCGCCCGGCTCGGGCTGACCGTGGATCAGCTCGACGTGATCGAACTGAACGAGGCCTTCGCGGCGCAGGGGATCGCGGTGCTGCGCGGGCTGGGGATCGCGGATGATGATCCGCGCGTGAATCCGAACGGCGGCGCCATCGCGCTGGGGCATCCGCTGGGGATGAGCGGTGCGCGGCTCGTCGCGACGGCCACGCACGAACTGGTGGCGACGGGCGGGCGCTACGCGCTCACGACGATGTGCATCGGCGTGGGCCAGGGCATCGCAGCGGTGATCGAGCGGGTCTGATCCACCGCTCGCCTGGCAATCAGAAAGGCTTCGTCACCACGAGCAGCACCACCGCCAGCATCAGAACGACGGGCACTTCGTTGAACCAGCGGAACCACACGTGGGACTTCGTGTTGGTGCCGGCCTCGAAGCGCTTCAGATGCGCCTTGCACATGTGGTGGTAGCCGATCAGCACGACGATCAGCGCGAGCTTCGCGTGCATCCACCCGCCGCCGATGCCGTAGCCCAGCCAGAGCCAGAGTCCGAACACCAGGGCCGGGATCATCAGGATGGTCATGAACCGGTAGAGCTTGCGCGCCATGACCAGCAGTCGTTCGCGGACGGCCGGGTTGTCGTCCATCGCGAGGTTCACGAAGATCCGCGGCAGGTAGAAGAGGCCCGCGAACCACGACGTGACGAAGAGGATATGCAGCGACTTGATGACGAGCATGGCGGATTCCGTGTGACGGGGGTGCGGGCTCAGCCGGCCTCGTCGGTCCGGTAGGCGCGGACGATGCGCTGGAGCTGGATGAGATCCCCGTGGAAGAAGTGCCCGGCGCCGGGGATCACCACGATGGGGAGCTTCTGCGGGCGGGCCCATTCGAGGGCATCGGCGAGCGGCACGACGTCGTCCTGTTCGCCGTGGATCACGAGCGTGTGGGCCGGTACATCGCTCACCGGGAAGCGCCCGACGGCCGGCGCGACCAGCACGAGCCGCTTCGGTGCGTACTCGGCAGCCACATGCGAGGCCACGTAGCCGCCGAACGAGAAGCCGGCGAGCGTGAGGGGAAGGTCGCCGTGGACGCCGCGCGCATGCGTGACGAGCGCCCGGAAGTCGTCGAGCTCGCCGCGACCGTCGTCGTACACGCCTTCGCTGGCACCGACACCGCGGAAGTTGAGCCGCCACGCCACCAGCCCCTGCGAGGCGAACGTGCGGGCGAGCGTCTGGACGATCTTGTTCTCCATCGTCCCGCCGTACAGCGGATGCGGATGGGCGACGACCGCGATGCCCGTCGGCGCACCGGTCGGGTTCAGCACCGAGACTTCGAGGTCCCCGGACGGGCCGGCGATCAGCTGGCGTTCCGCACCGGCCAGCATCAGATGCGCAGCCGGTCGACGACGCGGCCGTTCTTCAGATGCTCCTCGATGATCTCGTCGACATCGCTGCGGTCGACGTAGGTGTACCAGACGTCCTCCGGGTACACCACGATCACGGGGCCTTCCTCGCAGCGGTCCAGGCAGCCCGCCATGTTGACGCGCACCTTGCCCTTGCCGGACAGCCCCAGCGCCTTGACCTGCGCCTTCGCGTAGTCGCGGATCCCCGAGGCATCGTGCGCGTTGCAGCACGCGCGGTTCGGGTCGTCGCGCTGGTTGCAGCAGAAGAAGACGTGCCGCTCGTAGTAGCTCATGAACTCGATTCTCCGATGAGGACCCGGCCGATTATACGAACCCGCCCATCCCGCGCTCACCGGCGCCGCCGGAAATGCGGGAGCAGGAAGAGCGCGGCGAGCACGGGCCAGACGAGCGCGATGATCCGCGTGGTCCCCGCGAAGCTGCGGTAGTGACCTTGCTGCCAGGCTGCGACGCTTGACACGGACGCGTACGGATTCAGCGGGCCCGCATTCAGCAGGAGCGTGCCGGCCAGCATCGCGACCAAGGCGGCGATGGCCGCGGCGCGCCGGGACATCATGCAGGCCGTGATGCCGAGCCCCAGTCCGGCAGCGATGCCGAGCCCGTTGCCCGGCGTGATCCAGAGGAGCGCGTGGCCGCCTTCGAAGAGGAGCGCTGCCGCGAAGCTCCGCGCGGCGAGACCGCCCATCATCAGCACGATGAGAGCACCCACGGGGTTCTCGGCGGCCATCACGCGGAGGATGCCCGCCACCGTGACCACCCCGAGGACGGCAACGCCGGCTTCGAAGGCGACGTAGGCGACGGCGGAGTACGCCCCCGGGGGCACGGGGATCAGATGCCGCAGATCGCCCGTCGAGAACAGCCACACGTCCGGCCGGAACTGGGCGAGCACCCAGAGCCCCAGCAGGACGATGCCCGCGTCGCCGCCGTTGTGCGGAGCCAGGAATCGGGCGCGCCAGCGGGCGAAGACGCCGTCCTCGTCGTCGCCGGTGAAGAGGGCGATCCAGGCGCCGAGCAGACCGCCGACGGCATTGCAGAACACGTCGAGGGCCGACGGCACCCGCAGGGGGATGCCGCCCTGGAGGACTTCCATGGTGGCGCTCAGCAAGGTCGCGAGCGCGAAGGCGATGGCGGCAGCCTGCATGCCGCGGAGATGGCGTCGCAGCCAGGCGGTCATCAGCATGCCGAGCGGGACGTAGGCGGCGACGTTGAATATCACGTCGTTCCACGTGTAATAGCGGGGCCATTCGCTCAGCTGATGCCCGAGGACGGACGCGTCGGGGATGCGCCAACCCTCGGCGGGATAGACGCTGGCGATGGCCACGACGACTACGTAAGCTAGGGTGGCGAGCCCCACGAAACCGGAACTGCGAGTGAACGGCGACATCGGTGTCATCGGCAGCCCGTCGGTCGGCGCGGTGCCGCGACGGCGTCCGGCATGGGGCGGAGAGGCGATGCGATTCTATGACATCTTCAACGGCGACGCGGATGGTCTCTGCGCGCTGCAGCAGTTGCGGCTGGCCGAACCGGCAGAGGCCATCTGCGTCACCGGCGCCAAGCGCGACATCGAACTCGTCGACCGGGTCGAGGCGCAGCCGGGGGACCGGCTGACCGTCTGCGACATCTCGCTCGAGTCCAATGAGGACGCCGCCCGGCGGGTGCTCGATGCGGGTGCGTCCATCCGGTGGTTCGATCACCACCGTGCCGGCGAGCCGTTCGAGCATCCCGGCCTCGAACGTCACATCGACCTTGCCTCGACCATGTGCACGAGTGCCATCGTCGATCGTCATCTCGGCGGCGCCCATCGCGCCTGGGCGGTAGCGGGTGCGTTCGGCGACAACATGGGAGGGACGGCGCGCAGCCTTGCCGCGGCGCTCGCCCTGGATGACACGGTGACGGCGGTGTTGAGGCGGCTCGGGGAAAGCCTCAACTACAACGCATACGGAGACGATGTCCGCGAGCTGCTGTTCGATCCCGAGGATCTCCACCGGCGCATGCGAGGCATTGCCGACCCGCTGCGATTCGCCGAGGACGATCCCGCGTTCGGCGTGCTGGAGACGTCGATGCAGGACGATCTCTCGCGGAGCAGCGCGCTCGCGCCCATCCTCGAACAGCCATCGGTGGCGTGCTTCGAAATGCCGGACGCCGCTTGGAGCCGGCGGGTCAGCGGCGTTCTGGCGAATCGGCTCGCGCGGCAGCATCCGAAGCGCGCCCATGCCCTGCTGACGCCGTCGCGCGGCGCGTTCACCGTGAGCATCCGCGCACCGATCGACGATCCCAGGGGGGCCGACCTCGTGGCGATCGATTTCCCGGGGGGTGGTGGCCGGGCCGGCGCGGCCGGTATCGGCGGCCTCATGGCCGAAGACGTTCCCCGACTCCTGAAAGCACTGCGCCGGGTCTACGGATAGACCCGGCGCAGGGGACTGCGACACCCTCCCGCAGGAGAGGGATCAGACCTTCATCTGGCGACGGCGACGCACCTGCCAGCCGAGCAGCGGCGCCGCGAGAAGCATCAGCGCCCATTCGCCGGGTTCCGGCACCGGGACCGGCACCGACAGCGCCGTCCATGTCATCACCGTGCCTTCCGGGTTGGTGAAGTCGAGGTACAGCGGGAAGGCCGAGGCGAATCCGGGGCTGTCCGGGTCCAGGAGCGGGGAGATCCCGGTGATCTTGAAGGTCTTCACTCCCGTTGCGAAGAGGAAGCTCTCGCCCGCGTCGAAGTCGTCGTCGACCACGAGCCCGTCGACGGTGATCTTCAGATCGGTGAACCCATCCGGCGCCATCACTTCGAGGAACTCGCCGCCCCCTTCAAGCACGATCTCGAAGCCCTCTACCGTGGGCGGATCGAACCAGCGGCGGGGTTGCGGTGCCGTGAACACGAACGTCTCGGGGGCGGGCATGAACGGCAGGATCGGATTGCCCTGCGTCGTGCCGAGTTCGACCCCGCCCACACCGCCGAACGCGAAGAAGAACGTCTCGGGGGCGATGGGCGTACCGTCGCCGAAGACCGGATCGCCGGGGGCGCTTGGCACATCGCCACCGCCCTCGCCATCGCCACCACCTTCGCCTCCACCGGGATTCTCGCCAGCGGGCTGACCGAGGGAGTACACGTTGGCACCGAGTGCCGAGATCTTGGAGAGCGCCGAGGCTTCCGTGGCCGCAGTGCCGTAGTAGATGTTGAAGATGCGCGTTTCGCCGGAGGCAAGAGATCCGAACGAGAAGTCGAACACCGAGCCGTGGTCGCTCGGCCCTGCCTTGATGAAATCGGTGTTGACGGTATTTGCGTCGAGCGAGCCTGCCGCGACGAGGGGGTCGGAGCTGGTAAATCCGTCGTTGCTCGCGAACTTGACGTTGCCGCCGCTCGCGAGAAGGTTGGCGGTGACACCACCGTGGGTGACGTACTCGCTGAACGGGGATGGCGGGACGTCCCAGTCCATGGCGCGGCGATACACGAGATTGGTGAGGGTCGAGGCACCGATGTTGGTGATCTGGACCTGCGCCTGGAAGGTGTCGGCCTGCAGGGACGGACCGTAGAAGTGGCTGATCGTGACCGGCGCGCCATTCATGAAGACGGTGGAGGACGCCGTGTTGCCCGTGATGCCGAAGCTGCCGCCGGTGTAGCCACCGGAACCTTGCGACTGGTTGGCGAACGCCGAGAAGGACGCTGCGCCGAACCCGACCGAGACGCCCCAGCCTTCGCAGGCACATCCGGGGGAGATCGCATCGCCGATGCCGTTGCGGTAGACGCCATACGTCATGCCGCCGCCGGGCCCGGTTTCGGAGAAGAAGTTGAGTTCGCCGGCATCGTTCACGCCGAGCGTCGTTTCCCCATAGGTGATGATGCCGCCGGCTTGTACACCGCTGGCGCCGAGCAGTGCGCCGGTGGCGATGGCTGCGGCAATCGCTCGCGTCATGGCCCTGGTCCTGAATTGCATGAAGTTTCCTCCGGTGGAATGCGCCCCACGGGGTGGGACGCTTGGGGGATGTCGATCGCGGGATGCGAGCCCGACTATGGCGCTCGTGACCCCTCTGCACGCCTCAGCAAGGACCAAGCCTGACGAAATTGGAGATTGTCGGTGGAAAAACTATTTGTTTAGGAAGATTTTTTTGTGCGGCGCGTCGACCATTGTCTGAGGCGCTGTAAAAATTCTCGACGCGACCGTGGTGGTCGGACTCCGCGTATCGATGCCCGGATGGCATCGTCCGTCCGGTTCGATCCCGAGGCATCGGGATGGCATGTCCGGCCGGCCGGCGGAAGCATCGGCGGGGACGTGTACCAACTTGGTGCGACCACTGGCCTGACGGGCAGGGTCGGTGATAATAAGCGCGGCGCCCTACGGGGCTTTGCTCACGCCGGGCAGTCATCCGGCACTCCTTCGACGTCACTGCAAGCGAATGAACACCACGCTCATCGTTTTCGTCGTGCTCTATCTCGTCGCCACACTCGGCCTGGGCATGTGGGCCGGTACCCGGATCAAGACGACCACCGACTTTTCGCTGGCAGGGCGCACCCTCCCGCTCGTCATGGTCGTCACCACCACCTTCGCGACCTGGTTCGGCGCCGAGACGGTGATGGGTATCCCCGCGAGATTCGTGCAGGGGGGCCTCAACGCCATCATCGAGGATCCCTTCGGTGCAGGCTCCTGCCTGATTCTCGTCGGCCTGTTCTTCGCCGTCCGCCTCTACAAGCAGAACCTCCTCACGATCGGCGACTTCTATCGCAACCGATACGGGAAGGGTGTGGAGGTGTTCTGTTCCTCGGCCATCATCCTGAGCTACCTCGGATGGGTGGCGGCGCAGATCACGGCGCTGGGTCTGGTGTTCTCGGTGCTGACCGGTGGTGAGATGTCCGAGAGCGCCGGCATGATCGTGGGGACCCTGGCGGTGCTGATCTACGTGGTGGTCGGCGGCTTCCTCGCGGTTGCGTGGACCGACTTCATCCAGATGATCGTGCTGGTGGTGGGGCTCACGGTGATCGCGGTCTTCGCGAGCGGGCTCGCGGGCGGGGCGGACAAGGTGCTGGCGATGGCCTCGAACGCCGACCTGTGGCGCTTCCTTCCGGAACCGACGTTCAAGGACATCGCGTTCTTCGTCGGCGCCGCGGTGACGATCATGCTGGGGAGCATCCCGCAGCAGGACGTCTTCCAGCGCGTGACTTCCGCCAGGGATGCCAACACGGCGCGGAACGGTGCAGTCATCGGTGGCGCGTGCTACATCCTGTTCGCATTCGTTCCCATGTTCATCGTCGCCAGCGCGGTCGTGGTCATGGGCCAGGAGGCGCTCGACATCGCGAAGGACGACTATCAGCGCCTGCTGCCCACCTTCGTGCTGACGCGCATGCCGCTCGTGATGCAGATCTTCTTCTTCGGCGCGCTGTTGTCGGCCATCAAGAGCACGTCATCGGCCACCCTGCTCGCGCCGTCCACGAGTTTCGTCGAGAACATCCTCCGTAACCTGCGCCCCCACATGAGCGACCGGCAGCGTTTGTTCGCGACGCGCGTGACCATCGTCGCGTTCGCAGCCCTCGTGCTGGCCTACGCGATCGCGATGAAGGGCACCCCGATCTACGACCTCGTCTCGTCGGCCTATCAGGTGACGCTCGTCGGGGCGTTCGTGCCGCTCGTCCTCGGCCTGTACTGGAAGCGCTCCACCACGCAGGGAGCGATCACCTCGATCACGCTCGGCATCGGTACCTGGCTCCTGTTTTTTCCGCAGGTGTCTTCGCTGGGCGAACTGTTTCCGGGGCAACTCGCCGGTCTCATCGCGGCATTCATCGGGATGATCGGCGGGTCGCTGGCGCCCCAGTGGCTGAAGAGTCCGCACGACACCCAACGCCACGTGACAGGACAGGGCGCCTGACCGAGGGGCTCCCCGGGAAACGCCACGTCGCCGGCGCAGGCGGCGTCTGGCGCGGGCCGTCCGCCAGGTCGCGCCCCGAGTGCCAACGACATCATCGTCGCTGGCGACATCTTCGATGTTCGCGATGTCCCCCAAACGAAAAGGGCCCGGCAACGAGCCGGGCCCCCAAGTTCCACGCCGGGGAAATCAGAAGTCGAGCGCCGCCCGGAAGGTGATGGCCTTCTCCTCATCGGTCGTGATGCTCGTCGCCCCCCCGTAGTTCAGGTTCACCGTCTCGGGTGAGGCGAAATGCGTGCGCGTGTAGTTCAGATAGAACTTCAGGTTCGGGTTCCAGTACCACTTCAGACCGAGCGTGAGCGCGTTCGCTGCGTTGGAGGGCGTAGACGCGAACGGGGCGTTGCCGGTCGGGGCCGAGGCGGGGGCAAGCACGCCCGTGCCCACGGGGTTGGAGGCGGAGAAGTCGGACGCGTCGTATCGCGACACCCTCAAACCGACTTCCCACGCGCCCCAGGAATCGGTGCTGCCGGGCGTGTAGCTCGAGATCGGGACGATCCGGCCGTTGACGCCGTTCCGGTAGGCCTCGGCATAGCGCTCCCCGGTGATCATCCACATGACTTCCGCGTAGTAGGCGTTGATGTCGCGGTTGAAGTCCGATCCCGCGGACGACCGGCCGGCGTAGTTGGCTTGCAGGTATTCCGCCTGGAACTTCACCGGGCCGCGCGCGAGAACGGTTTCGACACCGTATCGGCGGCGATGCACGTCCTGCCCCGTGAAGCTGGCAGTGTTGAAGAAGGTGAGACCGCGACTCTCGGTACGCTGGCTCAGACCGAAGCCGGTGGGCAGGTCGCCGTCGGTCACGGCCACACCGAAGTGGGCGACGTTGTTGGCCTGGATCTCGAACAGCTCGGCGAAGTTCACCGTCACGCGCCCGACGATGTCGGGATTCGAGCGCGGTGCCACGAGGTCGTTGTTGTTCTTGCCCTGGCCTGTCGACAGAGCGATGCCGTAGGTGATGCCGGGCATCGGGATGCCGTGGATCATCGCGCCCCGTTCCTTCTGGGGTGCCAGACCGTTCACGAGGGAGCGCTCCTGGAAGTCGAGGAAGCGCGAGCTGCTCAGTTCCTCGATGGAGAACGGCATCTTGAACTGACCGAAGCGCGCCTGCACGGCGTCGCTGTACGCGATGTTGATCCAGGCGACGTCCAGCTGGGTCGCCGTCGTCTGCGCGAAGTCGCCGGTGACGTCCCAGGTGAGGTACTCGTTCCACTTGCCCTGCAGCGTGAGGTACGCGCGGCGCATGTCGAACGTGCTGGCCGCGGTGTCCTGTGAGAACTGACGGTAGTCGAGGTGCACCCGGCCGCCGAGCGTGACGCCGCTCCGCCGATCGGGGGTCTCGAACGTGATGCCGTTGTTGAAGCGGCCGAGGAAACGTTCCTTGGCGGCTTCGGCCTTCTGGGCATCTTCGGCCGCGCGCTGGGCCTTCTTGCGGGTCTCCGCGCGTCGGCGGATGCGCTCCTCGGGCGTGTCGCCGGAGAGGGTGCGCGCCTCCTCCTCGGAGATGATGCCCTTCTCCTTCAGCTTCTCGAGGAGTTCGATCATCGGGTCGCGCCGGCTGGCGTCGGCCGCTTCTTCCTGGGCATGGGCGGTGCCCTGCGCGCCGGCGATCGTGCCGGCAGCGATGGTGGTGATGGCGAGCCGGCGCAGCGAGGCGCGGCCAGCGAACTGGGGACGGTTTTTCATCGGAAGCACTCCTGGCGTTGGCGGGGCCGGGACGCAGGTCGTGACCGGGACGCCGCGAAGTGCGTCGATCCGTGAAATCGCCCACGCCCCTTTTGGGACGCGGGCTATTAGGCTCGCCTATCGTGACGTTCTGATGACAATGCGACGACAGCGCGGTGACAGAGTCAGCGCAGGAAGAGGGCGGTGAGGAGTACGAGCGCGACGACGAGGATGGTGGCGATGCCCGCGAGGAGGCGCGTCTGGCGGTGCTGTTCGCGGACCAGCTTGGCGATGGCGGCGTCGAGGGCGTGCGGTTCGGGTTCGGACAGTGCGCGATGCGCGAGGCGTGGCAACTGGGGGATCAGTTCCGCCCACTGCGGGGCCTCCTCCCGCAGATGCCGCATCAGGCCGCGCCAGCCCATCTGCTCGGACATCCAGCGCTCGAGGTAGGGCTTGCCCGTCTTCCAGAGATCGAGGTCAGGGTCGAGCTGGCGTCCGAGACCCTCGATGTTGAGCAGCGTCTTCTGCAGGAGCACGAGCTGCGGCTGCACTTCGAGGTTGAAGCGCCGCGCCGTCTGGAAGAGCCGCAGGAGCACCTTCCCGAACGAGATCTCCTTCAGCGGCTTGTCGAAGATGGGCTCGCACACCGCCCGGATCGCCGACTCGAATTCGTCGACGCGCGTCCCGGGCGGCACCCAGCCGGCGTCCACGTGGGCCTGCGCCACCCGCCGGTAGTCGCGGCGGAAGAACGCGAGGAAGTTCTGCGCGAGGTAGTTCTTGTCGACGTCGGTGAGGGTGCCCATGATCCCGAAGTCGAGCGCCACGTACCGGCCTTCGCGGGTGACGAGGATGTTCCCCGGGTGCATGTCGGCGTGGAAGAAGCCGTCGCGGAAGACCTGCATGAAGAAGATCTCGACGCCGGTGCGCGAGAGGCGCGCGATGTCGACGCCCTGCGCCCGCAGGTTGTCGACCTGCGACACCGGCAGCCCGTGCATGCGCTCCATCACCATGACCTCGGTCGCGCACCAGTCCCAGAACACCTCGGGCACGTGCAGGAGGTCGGAGCCCCGGAAGTTGCGGCGGAGCTGGCTGGCGCTCGCGGCCTCGCGCAGGAGATCCAGCTCGTCGTGCAGATGCTTCGCGAACTCGGCGATGACCTCGCGCGGCTTCAGGCGGCGGCCGTCGGGCCACACGGCATCGATGACGGCTGCGGCGGTTTCGAGGAGCGCCAGATCCCGGTCGATCACGCTGCCGATGCCGGGCCGCAGGATCTTGATGGCGGCTTCCCGGCCGTCCGGCAGCACCGCGAAGTGCACCTGCGCCACGGAGGCGCTCGCCACGGCTTCCCGTCCGAAGTCCTGGAATACTTCGTCCACCGGGCGGCCGTAGACGCGGGCGAGCGTCGCCAGCACCTGCTCGGTCGGGAAGGGCGGCACCTGGTCCTGGAGCTTCGCCAGTTCGTCTGCGATGTCCACGGGAATGAGGTCGCGGCGGGTGGACAGCACCTGGCCGAACTTCACGAAGATGGGCCCGAGGGCTTCCAGCGCGAGTCGCAGGCGTTCGCCGCGCGGACGGTCGAGCCGGCGCCAGAACAGGACGCGTCGGATGATCGGCCGCAGCCAGCGGACGCTGCTGTGCGCGAGCACGAACTCGTCGAGCCCGAAGCGCACGCCCACGGTCACGATCTTGGTGAGTCGCAGCAGCGGCAGCATGGCGGGCGCGGCGCGCGGCGTCAGCCGCGGTCGCGTTCCAGACGCTCGACGCGTCGCAGGAGCCGCTCGACGTCGTCCCGGGTCGTGTCGACGTCGCTCATCCAGGCCTCGATCTCCGCCCGGGGCGGCGTGACCCGACCCTCCTCCGTGACGTACTCGGTCACGGCGCGCGTGGCGCGATCGGCGGCGTCACGGCCGGCCGCGGCCGTTGCGCGGAGAGCGGTGGCGGCACGATGCGCCACGATGTCCCCGAAGACGCGGGAGAGATCCTCCTCGAAGTCCCAGCGCAGTTCGGTGGCGAGGCGGCGGACGATGACCGCGAACTCGGCATCGCCGTCGACGCGCGCTTCCGCGTAGGCCGATTCGTCACCGGTAGCCAGGCGCAATGCAGCGCCCACGGGCATCGACACCTCGAGATCGATCGGTCCGTCGGTGTCCGCGGCGGCCATGCCTCCATGTGCAGTGACCAGGAGGGCGACGTCGACGAGGCCGGAGCGCAGCCGCAGACGCCGTCCGCCGTAGGGTGCCAGCGCCTCGCGCGCCCAGGGCGCGGAGGCGAGGACGTGTTCGATCCCCGCGGCGACGGTGCGGGCCAGCATCGCCGTCAGAGCACCCAGCCCCGATGGACCGCGACGACGCCACCGGTGAGGTTGAAGTACTCGACGCGTTCGAGGCCCACGTCTTCCATCATGCCCTTCAGCGTCTCCTGGTCCGGGTGCATCCGGATGGATTCGGCGAGGTAGCGATACGCCTCGGGGTTGCCGGCGACGAGGCTGCCCAGCTTCGGCAACACCTGGAACGAGTACGCGTCGTACAGCGGGGCGAGCGGTTTCGCGACCTTCGAGAACTCGAGCACCACGGCGCGCCCGCCCGGTCGCAGCACCCGGCGGAACTCCGCGAGCGCCTGATCCTTGTGCGTCATGTTGCGCAGTCCGAACGCGACGATCACGCAGTCGAACGTGGCATCCGGAAACGGAAGGTGCTCGGCATCGCAGCGGGCCACCGGCGTCAGGATGCCTTCGTCGGCCAGGCGATCGCGACCCGTGGCGAGCATCGGGCCATTGATGTCGGTGAGCCATACCTCCCCGGTCGGTCCGACGCGGCGCTTCAGGAGGCGGGTCATGTCGCCCGTGCCGCCGGCGACGTCGAGGACGCGTTGTCCGGGCCGGACCAGGCAGGCATCGACCGCGAAGCGCTTCCACAGCCGGTGCAGGCCCGCGGACATCAGATCGTTCATGAGGTCGTAGCGGGTGGCGACGGCGTCGAACACGCCGGCGACGCGCTGCGCCTTCTCGTGCTCGTCGACCTGCTGATAGCCGAAGTCGGTCTTACTCATCGGTGGGGGCCGTTCCGGTGGCGTGGGGAAGGGGGTCGGCGCGATTCAGCTTGTGGATGTCGATGCGACCGCCGGGCTCGCGCGAGGCGCCGGCCACGCGCAACCGGTCGAGGTAGCGCTGCCAGAGGACTGCCTGGTTGCGGCCCAGTTCGTGGAGATAGTCCCAGGCGTAGAGCCCGGTGTCGTGGCCATCGCTGAACACGAGCTTCACGGCGTAGTTGCCGACCGGTTCGATGGCCTGGATGTTCACGTCCTGCTTGCCCACCTGGAGCGTCTCCTGGCCGGGGCCGTGCCCGCGCACTTCCGCCGACGGGCTGTAGACCCGCAGGAACTCGCAGGGCAGCTGGAAGCGGGAACCGTCGTCGAACGCGACTTCGAGCAGGCGCGACTTCTGGTGCAGGACGATGTCGGTGGGAGAAACGGCAGGGCTGGCCATGGGAGTCCGGGAGTGGCGAAAAGCCCCGGGATGATACCGCGCCGACTCTCGCGATCGCTCGTCTCGGACCTGTCACTGTTCTGTAACATGGGGTTCATAGCATCGTGGACATTCCCGATCGGGCGCCGCCATCCGGTGTCGGCCGATTCCCAACGCACGATGCCTCAGGAGACTCCATGGCCGCGACGATTCTGGTGGTCGAAGACGAACCTGCGATCCAGGAGCTGATTGCCTACAACCTCAAGCAGGCGGGACATCAGCTGCTGAAGGCCGACAACGCCGAACAGGCGATGCACCTCGTCCAGACGGCGCTTCCCGACCTCGTGCTTCTCGACTGGATGCTCCCCGGCATCTCCGGGGTCGAATTCGCCCGGCGCCTCCGGGCCGATCGCCGCACCCGGCAGATCCCCATCATCATGCTCACGGCCCGCTCGGAAGAGCAGGACAAGCTGACCGGCCTCGAAACCGGTGCCGACGATTACGTCACCAAGCCGTTCTCCCCCCGCGAACTCAATGCCCGCGTGAAGGCTGTCCTCCGCCGCCGTGCCCCGCAGGTCACCGACGACGTGGTGCGCATGGGCGGCCTGGAGCTGGACCCGGCCAGCCATCGCGTCACGGGCAACACCCAGCCCGTCGATCTCGGCCCCACGGAGTTCCGCCTGCTGCACTTCCTGATGACGCACTCGGAGCGGGTCCACTCCCGCGCCCAGTTGCTCGACCAGGTCTGGGGCGACCACGTTTTCGTCGAGGAGCGCACGGTCGACGTCCATATCCGCCGCCTGCGCAAGGCGCTGGAACCCTCGACTCTCGACAGCCTGATCCAGACTGTCCGCGGCACGGGCTACCGATTCTCGACGACGCCCTGACCCGTGGCCGCGCGGCGGTCGGCGGTGAGACAATCGGTGGGCAGCCTGTCCGACCCCGGCGACTTCCTCCGCACCCGGCCAAGATGAATTCCTTCCCCCCATGAGCCCGCACTGGCGAAAGGTCATCAGCGTGCTCGCGCCGGGCGCAGCGCTGGGTGTGGTCGTCGGCCTCGTTGCCGGCCCGGCGGTGGGACTCGGGCTGGCGGCGGGTCTCTTCGGGCTGATGCTCGCGCACCAGGTCTACAACCTCTCGCTTTTCCGTGTGTGGCTGCTGGATCCCCGCATCGACAACATCCCCGAGGGCAGCGGGATCTGGGAGCAGCTCTTCTCGCGTCTGCTCCGTATGAACAAGCGCCAGGCCCAGACCGAGGCGAGCCTGCAGGAGGCCCTCACCCGGTTCCAGAAAGCCGGTGCGGCGCTCCCCGAAGCGGTGGTGATCCTCGACGGTGACAACCACGTCGAATGGTGCAACCCCCGCGCAGCCACGTACTTCGGCCTGGACCCCGAGCGCGACCGGGGACAGCAGGTCACCTATCTGCTGCGGCAACCGAACTTCGTCGACTACCTGCTGAACGGCGACTACACGAGCCCGCTCACCCTCAAGCTGCCCGTGGCCAATGGCGACGCGATCGTGTCGCTGCAGATCGTCCCGTACGGCGACCACGAGAAGCTTCTCCTCGGCCGCGACGTCACGCGCTGGGAGCGCCTTGAGACCACCCGCCGGGACTTCGTCGCCAACGTGTCGCACGAACTCAGAACGCCCCTCACGGTGCTGAGCGGCTTCCTCGAGATCCTCACCGAGATGGAGGAGGACGACCGCGACATGCGACAGCGGTCCCTGCGCCTCATGACGCAGCAGGCGGTGCGCATGAGCCAGCTCGTCGAGGACCTCCTGACGCTGTCACGCATCGAGAGCACCGACGCGTCCCCGAAGGAGGACCCGGTCGACATGGAGGACCTCCTCCAGCACCTCCACCAGGATGCCCTCGCACTGTCGAACGGACGCCATCGGATCCACCTGCACGTGGACACCGACGACACCCTGAAAGGCAGCAGTGACGAGTTGCGCAGCGCTTTCGGCAACCTCGTCAGCAACGCGATCCGCTACACGCCCGAGGGCGGCGAGATCGACGTCCGCTGGCGCATCGACGGCGACAAACCCATCTTCTCCGTGACGGACACTGGCATCGGCATCGAGAGCCAGCACATCGACCGTCTCACCGAGCGCTTCTATCGCGTGGATCGCAGCCGCTCGCGCGAGACCGGCGGCACCGGGCTCGGCCTCGCGATCGCGAAGCACGTGCTCTCGCGCCACAACGCCACACTGGAAGTGGCGAGCGTCCCCGGCGAAGGGAGCACGTTCAGCGCGGTGTTCGCGCCTGAACAGCGACTCCCCGGGGTGCCCGATCCGGAGCTCATGATCCGCACCGGCACGGGCTGATCCGCCGCCGTCCCATGGCACCATCGCGTGCCGGCGCCCCGCGGCGCCCATCGCACGACTTGCCACGGAACGTCCATGAGCCTCATCGATTCCCTCCGCACCGCCCTCGGTGACGACAGTGTCCGCACCGGCGCCGACATCGGGGCCCGCCATCAGGGCGACTGGCTGATCAAGGCCGGCCCCGACGACATCCCGCTCGCGCTCGCACTGCCTCGCGACACCACCCAGGTATCCGCAGTGTTGCGTCTCTGTCACGCAGCCGGTGTGCCCGTCGTGCCGCAGGGCGGTCTCACCGGGCTGACCGGCGGCGCCGTTCCCGTGCGCGGTGCGGTGCTGCTGTCGCTGGAACGCATGCGTGCGATCGAGGAGGTCGACGCCATCGCCGGCACCATCACTGTCCAAGCGGGTGTGCCGCTCCAGACGGTGCAGGAGGCTGCCGACGATGCCGGCCTACTGTTCCCCCTCGACATCGGCGGCCGGGGGTCATGTCTGATCGGCGGCAATCTCTCGACGAACGCGGGCGGCAATCGCGTGCTCCGCTACGGCATGGCGCGCGAGCTGGTGCTCGGCATCGAGGCCGTGCTCGCCGACGGCACGGTCATCACGTCGCTCAACAAGATGCTGAAGAACAACGCGGCCTACGACGTGAAGCAGCTCTTCATCGGCAGTGAAGGCACGCTCGGCGTCATCACGCGCGCGGTGCTGCGGCTCTTCCCGAAACCCGTGACGACGAGCACGGCGCTGTGTGCCTTCACCGAGTTCGACCGCATCTACGATTTCCTGCGCCGCGCCCGGGCGCATCTCGGCGGCACGCTCTCGGCCTTCGAGACGATGTGGCAGCCGTTCTACGCGCGCGCCGTCGAAGGCCGCACGCAGCCGCTCGCGACCGACGCCGTGGCGTACGTCCTCATCGAGTCGATGGGCACCGATCCTGCACGCGACGGCGAGCACTTCAGCGCGCTTATCGAGAAGGCGCTCGATGACGGCCTCGTCACGGACGCCGTCATCGCGCAGTCGATGAAGGAGACGAAGCAGCTCTGGGACATCCGCGATGCGTCGGGCGAACTGGTGCAGAAGCTGAAGCCGGTCGGCAACTACGACGTGAGCATCGCGACCGGCCGCATCCAGGCCTTCGTGCTCGAACTCTCGTCCCGCCTCGCCGCGCGCTGGCCCGGCGCCGAGGCGATCTGCTTCGGCCATCTCGCCGACAGCAACCTCCACATGTTCGTGAAGGTCGACGAACGCCCGTTTCCCGAGCACGCCATCGACGAGGTCGTGTACGGCTGCGTGCGCGACTGGCAGGGCTCCATCTCCGCCGAGCACGGCATCGGGCTCCTGAAGAAGGACTACCTCGACTACTCGCGAACGCCCGAGGAGATCGCGCTGATGAAGCGCGTGCGGCTGGCGATGGACCCGAAGGGCATCCTCAACCCCGGGAAGATCTTCTAGAGAAGATTGGTCAGCCGCGTGGCGACGGCTTCGCGGAAACCTGCCGGTAGCGTGCGCTTTGCATCCCGCTTCCGCTCGCCCCATACCGCGTTCGGGAAGTGCGCGTCGTCCGCGAACCGCGGGATCACGTGCCAGTGCACGTGCGGGACCATGTTGCCGAAGGACGCGAGGTTGATCTTGTCCGGTCGCAGCACCTCGCGCAGCGCAGTCTCGGCCGTGTACACCGCCGCCATGCAGTGGGCGCGATCCGCCACGGTTAGGTCGGTCATCTCCTTCACGTGCGCGGTCCAGATCACGCGGAGGAAGCCGGGATGATCGGCGTCGTCCACCAACACGATCCGCAGGCGGTCGTCGCGGTACAGCAGCTCGCCACCGTCCTCGTGGCAGAGCGGGCAGCGGGGTTCTGGGATGTCGTTCATCGGCAGGATCGTCCGGGTATTCGGGTCGATCGAGTATAGGGTCCGGTGCCGCGCGTCCGCGACGCGTGCCACACTCCGGCCTTCCGCGATGTCCCCGACCGACCCCCGATGACCGACCGCACCACCCCGCCCGCCTCGCCCACCGACACGGGCCAGTTCCTCCGGCTCTTCACGTCGGTGATGCTGCCCATGTTCATGGCGGCCGTCGACCAGGCGCTGCTCGCCACCGCGACCCCGCTCATCGCCGCCGAACTGGGCGGACTCCGCGACACGTCGTGGATCGCCGTCGGCTATCTGCTCGCCGCGGCGGCGACGACACCGATGTACGGCCGCTTCGGCGACCGCTTCGGGCGGCGCGAGACGCTGCTCGTCGCGCTCGGCATCTTCACCGTGGGGTCGATCGCGTGTGCGGCGGCGCAGTCGCTGACGATGCTGGTGATCGCCCGTGTGCTGCAGGGCCTCGGCGGCGGTGGATTGATGACGCTCTCGCAGGCGTTGATCGGCGAGCTGGTGTCACCGCGCGAACGCGCGCGCTTCCAGGGCTACTTCGCCGCGATGTTCAGCCTTGCGAGCATCGGCGGCCCCGTGATCGGGGGCCTCGTCGTGTCGCACGCAAGCTGGCGATGGCTCTTCATCGTGAACGTGCCGCTGTGCGCCTTCGCAGTGTGGCGCCTGTCGACGTTGCCGCGAGGCAAGGGCCACGACGCCGCGCCGACGCAGGACTTCCCGGGCATCGTGCTCTTCGCGGGCGCCATCGTCGGCTCGCTCTACTGGTTGTCGTCCGGCGGTCATCGATTCCCGTGGACGTCCCCGGAAAGCCTCGGTCTCGCCGCCGCGAGCGCAGTGCTGCTCGGCCTGCTCGTGTGGCACGAACGCCGGCATCCCGCGCCGTTCCTGCCGCTCGAACTGCTCCGCATGCCGGCCATCGCGTTCTGCGGCCTCACCACCACGCTGTTCGCGGCGTGCATGTTCGCGATGATCTTCTTCCTGCCGGTGTACCTGCAGCTGGGCTACCAGACGAGCGCGACAACGTCAGGCCTGCTCCTGCTGCCGCTCACCCTGGGCATGGTGACGGGCTCGACCCTGAGCGGCCGCATCGTCGCCAAGATCGGGGTGCCCCGCTGGATTCCAGTGGTGGGCATGGGCATCGCGGCCATCGGTCTCGCCACGCTGGGGGTGCTCTCGGCAGGGCCGCGCACCGTGGGCATCCTCGGGTTCATCGTGGGGGCCGGTTTCGGCACCGTGATGCCGACAATGCAGGTGACGGTGCAGACCGTCGCTGGCCGCGCCCGGCTCGGCGCCGCGACGTCGATCGTGTCGCTGTCTCGTTCACTGGGTGCGGCGACGGGTACCGCACTGTTCGGCGCACTCGTCTTCGCGCTGATGCCGGAGACGGACCTCGCGCACCTCGCGGAACACGTGCGCACCGCGCCGCGCGAATCGCTGCTGCCGGCCTTCCACACGGCATTCCTCGTGGCGGCGGCGGTGGCGGCACTGGCGTCGTTCGCGGCGAGCCGGGTGCCGAGGGTGGAGTTGAAGTAGAGGCCGAGCGGAGCGGGCTTCAGCCCGCCGCGGCGGCCCCGTTGCCGATCGCGCGCATCAGCCCGCGCAGCCGCCTACAGCAACACCCTCTCGATCCCCCCGTTGTTCGCCTTCTTCACATACTCGTCCAGCCAGTCCTTCCCGAGCAGGTGCTTCGCCATCTCCACCACGATGTAATCGGCGTCCGTGCCCGAGTCGTCGTTGTAGCGTGACAGCCCCTGCAGGCACGACGGGCACGACGTCAGGATCTTCACGTCGCCCTTGAAGCCGTCGGCGCGCAGTGCGTCGGCGCCCTTCCGCATCTCCTCTTCCTTCCGGAAGCGGACCTGCGTCGAGATGTCGGGGCGAGTGATCGCGAGCGTGCCGGACTCGCCGCAGCAGCGGTCGTTCTGCTTCACCTCGGTGCCCATCAGCGCATTCACGACCTTCAGCGGCTGGTGGGTCTTCATCGGGGTGTGGCAGGGGTCGTGGTACATGTAGCGCACGCCGTCCACGCCCTCCAGCTTCAGGCCCTTCTCCATCAGGTATTCGTGGATGTCGAGCAGGCGGCAGCCGGGGAAGATCTTGTCGAATTCGTAGCCGGCCAACTGATCCATGCACGTGCCGCACGACACGATCACCGTCTTGATGTCGAGGTAGTTCAGCGTGTTCGCGACGCGGTGGAACAGCACGCGGTTCTCGGTCGAGATCGCCTGTCCCTTGTCGGCCTGTCCCGCGGAGGTCTGCGGATACCCGCAGCAGAGATAGCCCGGCGGCAGCACGGTGATCGCGCCGACTTCGTACAGCATCGCCTGCGTCGCGAGGCCCACCTGGCTGAAGAGGCGTTCGGAGCCGCAGCCCGGGAAGTAGAAGACGGCGTCGGACTCCTCGTTCGTCTTCGCCGGATTGCGGATCACCGGCACGACGGTCTTGTCCTCGATGTCGAGCAGCGCGCGCGCCGTCCGGCGTGGCACCGACTTCGGCATCGGCTTGTTCAGGAAGTGGATCACCTGCGCCTTGATCGGCGGTTTGCCGAGCGTGGACGGCGGCTGCTTCGTCTGCCGCTGCACGATGCCGAGGCGCTTCGCCCAGCCGTGCGCGAAGCGCTGGGCCTTGTAGCCCCAGTCGATCATCACGGTGCGTGCGAGCTTGATCGTCGCGGGGTCGGTGGCGTTCAGGAACAGCATGGACGCCGCGGTGCCCGGGTTGAACTTCTTCTTGCCCTGCGTGCGCAGCAGGTTGCGCATGGCCATCGACACGTTGCCGAAGTCGATGTCGACGGGGCATGGGTTCGCGCACTTGTGGCAGACGGTGCAGTGGTCCGCGACGTCACCGAATTCGTCGAAGTGGGCGAACGAGACGCCGCGTCGGGTCTGTTCCTCGTACAGGAACGCCTCGATCAGCAGCGACGTCGCGAGGATCTTGTTGCGCGGCGAGTAGAGCAGGTTCGCGCGCGGCACGTGCGTCGCGCACACGGGCTTGCACTTGCCGCAGCGCAGGCAGTCCTTGATGGAATCGGAGATCTCGCCGATGGCGCTCTGCTCGAGAATCAGGCTCTCGGTGCCGAGCAGGCCGAAGGACGGCGTGTACGCGTTGTCGAGGTTCGCGCCCGCGAGCAGCTTGCCGGCGTTGAAGCGGCCGTGCGGATCGACGCGTTCCTTGTAGTCGCGGAACGCTGACATCTCGCCGGGTTCGAGGTAGTCGAGCTTCGTGATGCCGATGCCGTGCTCGCCGGAGATCACCCCGCCCAGAGACTTCGCGAGCGACATGATGCGCGACACGGCGGCGTTGGCCTCCTGCAGCATCCCGTAGTCGTCGGAGTTCACCGGGATGTTCGTGTGCACATTGCCGTCGCCCGCGTGCATATGCAGCGCGACGAACACGCGGCTCTTCAGCACGCGCTTGTGGATGGCCTCGATCTCGCCGCGGATGCCGTCGAACGCGCGGCCGTCGAAGAGCTGCATGAGCACTTCCCGCACTTCGGTCTTCCACGACACGCGCAGCGAGTAGTCCTGCAGCGCGCGGAAGATCGTCTCGTAGGCGGGGCGGCCGGCTTCGGCGGACCGGCGCGCGATCGACCGGCCGAGACGTGATTCGGCATCGGTGAGCGGATCGTCGAGATGGTCCAGCAGCCACTGCCAGCGGTCGCGCGTCTCGTGGCAGATCGCCGCGGCCTGCTCGGGCCGCTGGCCCAGCATCTCGGCGCCGGCAACGCCTTCCTCGCCGCCCTGCGTCACGCGCAGCGTTCCGCCGAAGAAGCCTTCGAGCGCTTCCATCAGGCGGATCTTGTTGCGCAGGGACAGCTCGATGTTGATGCGTTCGATGCCGTCGGAGTACTCGCCCAGCCGCGGCAGAGGGATCACGACGTCCTCGTTGATCTTGAAGGCGTTCGTGTGCTTCGCGATGGCGGCGGTGCGGGCGCGGTCGAGCCAGAACTTCTTGCGCGCTTCCGGCGTGACGGCGACGAAGCCCTCGGCGCCGCGCGCGTTGGCGATGCGGACGATCTGCGAGGCGGCGGACCCGGCGGCATCGGCGTCGTCGGACGCGATGTCGGCGAGCAGCACCATCTTCGGTCGGCCCCCGCGCTTCGCCTTCGCGGCGTAGCCGACGGCGCGGACGTAGCGCTCGTCGAGGTGTTCGAGACCGGCGAGCACGGCGCTCGCGTGGCTGTCCATGTATGCCTTGATCTCGACGATGGACGGCACCGCATCGCGCACCTGCCCGTAGAACTCCAGGCACACGGTGCGCGTGTGCTGCGGCATGCGGTGCAGGATGAACGTGGCGCTCGTGATGATGCCGTCGCAGCCTTCCTTCTGGATGCCGGGCAGGCCCGCGAGGAACTTGTCCGTCACATCCTTCCCGAGACCCTGCTTGCGGAAGCGGCTGCCGGGGATGTCGAGGATCTGCGCGGGCCCATCGGCGGTGCGCCCATCGGCGCGGAAGCGCTGGATGGAGAACCGCGCGAGCGGCGCGTCGTGGATCTTGCCGAGGTTGTGGTCGAGGCGCGTGACCTCCATCAGCCGGCCTTCGGGGTCCACCATGCGCCACGACGCGAGGTTGTCGAGCGCGGTGCCCCACAGCACGGCCTTCTTGCCGCCGGCATTCATCGCGACGTTGCCGCCGATGCACGAGGCGTCGGCCGAGGTCGGATCCACCGCGAAGACGAGGCCCTGCGCCTCGGCCGCTTCCATCACGCGCCGGGTGACGACACCGGCGCCACAGGTGATCGTGGCCACGGGCTTGTCGACGCCCGGCAGCGCACGCCGCTCGACGGCGCCGAGGGCTTCGAGCTTCTCCGTGTTGATGACTGCCGACCGATCAGTGAGCGGCACGGCGCCGCCGGTGTATCCGGTGCCGCCGCCGCGCGGGATGATCGTCAGTTCGAGTTCGATGAGGCCGCGGACCATCTCGGCGACCTCCTCCTCGGTGTCCGGATACAGCACAACGAACGGGTAGGCCACGCGCCAGTCCGTGGCGTCGGTCACGTGCGAGACGCGGGCGAGGCCGTCGAACGCGATGTTGTCCTTGCGGGTGGTGCGGGAAACCCGGCGCATCACGCGTTTCCGCAGCGCGGCCGTCTCATCGAATCCACGCTCGAATCGCTGCACGGCTTCGCGGGCGGCGTCGAGCAGTTCACCGACACGCGGATCGTCGGAGTTGCGGCGCTTCTGGATCTCGCCCAGCCGATGGTTGAGCGCCTCGACCAGTGCCGTGCGGCGCTCGCGGTGTTCGAGCAGGTCGTCCTCGAGATACGGGTTCCGGCTCACCACCCAGNGCAGGTCGTCCTCGAGATACGGGTTCCGGCTCACCACCCAGATGTCGCCCAGCACCTCGTAGAGCATGCGGGCGGAGCGGCCGGTGCGGCGCTGCGCGCGGAGATCGCCGATGAGACTCCACGACTTCTCCCCCAGCAGGCGGATGACGATCTCGCGATCGGAGAAGGACGTGTAGTTGTAGGGGATTTCGCGGAGGCGCGTGACGGTGTCGGGCGCGAGGTCGAGCAGATTCAAGGGCGTCGGACTTCCATGGAGCGGGCGTCGATTCTAGCCCGTGGTGTTGCGCTGCGGCGAATCAGGCGAGCGCGGCCACCACGAGGTAGCGCGCCAGCTTTCCGGCACCGATGGACGCCGCCGACAGCCAGGGGTTCAATCGCATCAGGCCTGCGCCGACACACAGGGCATCGCCGACGACCGGCAACCAGCTCGCGAGCAGGGCGAGCACGCCCCAGCGACGCACCCACGCGATGCCGCGCGGCACCTTCCGCTCCGGTACCAGGCGACCCAGAAGATACGAGGTCATCCCGCCAAGCGTGTTGCCGATGGTGGCGGTCGCGACAGCGCTCCAAAGCAGCGACGGGTGTTCGCGCACCAGCGCGAAGAGGACGACCTCCGACGCGCCGGGCAGCAGCGTCGCGGAGACGAAGCTCGAGACGGCGAGCCCCGCGAGGCCGGTGCCGGCGTCCACCCGGGTCGGCTCGGTCGACGCGCTACGGCAGCAGGACGCCGAACACTTTCCGGACGAGCTTCTTGCCGGAGTCGAGCGGGTTCTCGCGGATGACCTTCTCCTCCTCCGCGAGCGTCACGAAGAGGCCGTCCATCGCCTTCCTCGCGACGTATTGGTCGAGGTTGGCGTCCTCGCTGCGCACGAGGCCGAACGGCACCGCGCGATTCGCGATCTTGTTGTAGGCCTCGGCGAGGCGCAGCCGCTTGGTGGCACTCGCGACGATGGGGATGAAGCGGCTCACGAGTTCATCGGACGTCTTCGCCTTGAAGAACTGCGTGGCGGCGTCCTCCGGGCCGGTGAGGATGTTCTTGGCGTCCTCGATGGTCAGCGTGCGGATGCTGTTCATCAGCAACGCGCGCGCCTCGGGCACGGCCTGCTCCGCGGCGCGGTTCATCGTGTTCACGAGTTCCTGCGCCTGCGTGCCGAGGCCCACGGCGCGCAGCGCGCCCTCCACCTTGGCGAGCCCGCTCGGCAGCGGGATGCGGACCTTCTCGTTCCCGAGGAAGCCGTCGGCCTGGCCGAGGCGGCGGACGGTGTGTCCCGCGGCGATCTCGAGAGCCTGGCGCAGGGCGCTGGCGACCTCGTTTTCACGCAGGCTGGCGAGCGTGGGTTCGGCGGCGAGCGTCGACGGGGCCGTGGCGGCCGTGGTCGACAGCAGGACGAGGGCGGTGAGGCAGTGGCGGCGGGTCGGGTTCATGGCGGGAGGATATCGCGGGGCCCGGAGCGTCGCAAAAACGGTCTCGCCGGACAGGTTCGCAAGGCGCGCGCCGGTGGCCGGTCACGCTAGACTCCGCCGCATGAAGACGTCGGAAAACTTTCGTCGCATGCACGTGACCATGCGGCAGCTCGAAGTGTTCGAGGCCGTGGCCCGGATGGGCAGCATCGCGCGCGCCGCCGAGGCGCTGCATCTCTCGCCCCCGTCGATCTCGATGCAGCTGAAGCAACTGGTGGACAGCATCGATCAACCGCTGTACGAGCAGATCGGGAAGCGTCTCTTCCTCACGTCGGTCGGGGAGGAACTGCTGCGCACGGCGCGCGCGATGTTCGACACCTGGCAGGGGTTCGAGCGCACTGTCGGGGACCTTCGAGCGCTGCGTACGGGGCGTCTGCGGCTTGCATGCACCCCCACCGCGGCCTTGTTCCTGCCCCGGTTCGTCGACGCCTTCCGGGCCCGGCATCCCGGCATCGACGTGCACCTCGAAGTGGCCCCTCGCGATGCCGTCGTCGAACGGCTGGCAGGCAACACCGACGACCTCTGCATCCTCGACGTGCCGCCGACGCAGTTCGACATCGCGTGCCATCCGTTCCTCGCGAATCCGCTCGTGCCGATCGCCGCGCGCGATCACCCGCTCGCCGCCCGCAAGCGCATCCCCCTCGCGAGGTTCCTGGAGGAGACGATGCTCGTCCGGGAACGGGGCTCGGGGACGCGGATGATGGTCGAACGGTTCCTGCGCGATCGAGGCGCGGCACCTGTGGCGAAGACCGAAACCCCGGACGATGCGGACCTGCTGCGAGAGGTCGCCGCCGGCCGCGGTGAGGCGGCGTGGCATGCCATGCACCCGGGCGGCAAGAAGCTTTCACCGGCGGCCACGGCGTTCCTCGCTCATCTGAGCGGCTGAGAAGAGACTCCCTGCCCGCGCGGAGGTCACTCCTCCGGCGGATTGCAGTGGCGCGACCAGTCGTAGATGAAATCGAAAGCGACCTTGCGGCGGATGCCGTACTTCCGGATCTGCATCATCGCGGCGTCGTCCGTGCCCACCTTCGCGATCTTGCGTCCGTAGCCGACGGCGTCGAGCGACCCTTCGAGGACGTCTCCCGCCACCAGCGACAGCGGCGTCAGCCGCATCGCGATGCCGTGACCGGCCGCGTTTTTCGTCACGATGAAGTCGCACTTCTCGTCGGTCCACGCGACTTCCATCTTGATGGGGTCGGCTGCGATGGCCGCCCCCGCGAGTGTCAGGCCGATGGCGGTGGCGACCGTTGCGAGGCGCTTCATTCCTCGGGCGGATTGCAGTAGCGCGACCAGTCGTAGATGAAGTCGAAGGCCACCTTGCGGCGGATGCCGTATTTCCGGATCTGCATCATCATGGATTCGTCCGAGCCGACCTTGGCGATCTTGCGCACGAAGCCGATCTGGTCGAGCGCACCGTCCAGCTTGTCGCCGGCCGCGAGGTCGAGCGGCGTCATGCGCAGCGCGATGCCGTGACCCGCCTCGTTCTTCGTGACGATGAAGTCGCACTTCGGATCCGTCCATGCGACTTCCATGGTCACGGCCTGTGCGACGGACGCGGCGCCGAGCAGCAGCGCAGACGCCATCGCGCGACGCAGGGCACGCGGCGGGTGTCCGGTGCGGGACCGGACAGGTGAAACGATCGACATCAGGGGCAACCTCCGGGAATGCGATGCAGGACGGGGAATCGAGCCGGCCGCCGAAGAATACTCGAAGGGGCCGGCCCACTGACCGCGGGACCGCCCGAAAGTGCCGGCCGCGGAGAGGGGCCCGCCTATAATCCAGCGCTTCCCACCGCGCCGGCACCCTGTGAACGCTTCCCTTCTCGACGGCCTCAATCCCCAGCAGCTCGAAGCGGTCACGCTGCCCGACACCTCCGCGCTCATCCTCGCCGGCGCCGGCAGCGGCAAGACGCGCGTCCTCACGTCGCGCATCGCGTGGCTCATCCAGACGGGCCGCGCCAGCCCCTCCGGCCTGCTCGCGGTGACGTTCACGAACAAGGCGGCGAAGGAGATGCTCACGCGCATCTCGGCCATGCTGCCCATCAACACGCGCGGCATGTGGGTCGGCACCTTCCACGGTCTCTGCAACCGGCTGCTTCGCACCCATCACCGCGAGGCCGCGCTCCCCCAGGCGTTCCAGATCCTCGACTCCGCCGACCAGCTCTCGGTCGTGAAGCGCGTGATGAAGTCGATGAATCTCGACGACGAGAAGTACCCGCCGCGACAGGTGCAGTGGTTCATCGCGAACCAGAAAGAGCACGGCCTCCGCGCGTCGCAGGTGGATCCCGCCGACGAGTTCGAGCGCCGCCTCGTGCAGGTGTACGAGATGTACGACCAGCAGTGCCAGCGGGAGGGCGTCGTCGATTTCGCGGAACTGCTGCTGAGGGCGCACGAACTGCTCTCTCGCAACGAGATCCTCCGCGAGCATTATCGCGCGCGCTTCCGCCACATCCTGGTGGACGAGTTCCAGGACACCAACAAGCTCCAGTACGCATGGCTGCGGCTCCTCGCGGGGCGCGACAACCTCGTGTTCGCGGTGGGCGACGACGACCAATCGGTCTATCGCTTCCGCGGCGCCGAGCCCGGCAACATGCTGAACTTCGAGCGCGACTTCCCCGCGTCGAAGGTCATCAAGCTCGAACAGAACTACCGGTCGCACGGGAACATCCTCGACGCCGCGAATGCGCTGATCGCACACAACCGCACGCGGCTCGGCAAGAACCTGTGGACGGCCGAGGGCAGCGGCGAACCGCTGCGCGTCTACGAGGCGGCGTCCGACGGCGACGAGGCCCGGTACATCGTCGAGGAAGTCCGCAGCCTGCGCGCCGAGGGCGTGCGCATGACCGACATCGCGCTGCTCTACCGCTCGAATGCGCAGTCGCGGGTGCTCGAACATGCGCTCTTCAGCGCAGGACTCGCGTATCGCGTCTACGGCGGTCTGCGCTTCTTCGAGCGGCAGGAGATCAAGCACGCGCTCGCGTACCTGCGCCTCGTGGCGAACCCGGAGGACGACGGTGCGCTGCTGCGGGTCGTGAATTTCCCCACGCGCGGGATCGGCGCTCGCTCGCTCGAAGTGCTTCAGGAGACGGCGCGCGCGCAGGGCACGAGCCTGTGGCAGACGGCGTGCTCGTCGCCGCCGGGCGGCAAGGCGGGGACATCCATCGGTGCCTTCGTCCGGCTGATCGAGGGCCTTCGCCAGTCGGTGACCGGGCTGCCGCTCGCGGAGATCGTCGAGACCGTCGTCGAGGGCAGCACGCTGAAGGATCACTACCGCACCGAGAAGGAAGGCGCGGAGCGTGTCGAGAACCTCGACGAACTGATCAACGCCGCGACGACGTTCGGCGCCGAGGAGATCTACGACGCTGCCGCACCGGAGGGCGGGGCCGTGGATCCCAACGATCCGATGGCGATGCTGAACGCCTTCCTCGCGCATGCGGCGCTGGAGGCCGGCGAACATCAGGCCGGTGTCGGAGAGGATGCGCTGCAGCTGATGACCGTGCACTCCTCGAAGGGTCTCGAGTTCCACGCGGTGTTCGTGAGCGGCATGGAGGAGGGCCTCTTCCCACACGAGAACAGCCTGTCGGAAGAAGACGGTCTGGAAGAGGAGCGCCGCCTGATGTACGTGGCGCTCACTCGGGCGCGGCGCCGGCTCTACCTCACGCTCGCCCAGTCGCGCATGCTCCACGGGCAGACCCGATACCACATCCGGTCGCGCTTCTTCGACGAGATCCCCGAGCCGTTGCTTCGCCGCGTCAACGCGCCGCCGATGCGGGGCATGGGGTCTTCCGGCATGGGCGGCGGCATGGTCCCGTTCGGCGGGTTCGGCGGTTACACCGGTGCGACGTCGGCGACGACTGCCGCGACCGCGAGCGGCTGGCGTGTCGGTCAGAACGTCACGCATCCGAAGTTCGGCGCCGGCGTCATCGTGAATGCCGAAGGCCGCGGCGCCGATGCGCGGGTGCAGGTGAACTTCCGGGACTCCGGGCTGAAATGGCTGGCCCTGGAGTACGCGAAGCTGAGTGCTGCCTGATCCGGTGTGGCGGATGTTCTCCGCGCGCCGTCACGTTGCCTGGGCCTGCGCCTCGAAGATGTCGCGATAGCTCGCGTAGACGGTGGTCATCAGCAGCGGCATGAGCATCCAGAACGTGAACTCGGTGGCACCGGGGATCCCCATGCCGATCCCGGCGCCCGTCAGGAACAGCGCCGAAGCGATGATGCCGATCACGACGCCGTACACCGTGAACGCCGGCATGTTTCGCACCACGGCGAGAAGTGATGTCCGCAGGGAATGCGATGCCTTCAGGCCATCGAGCACGACGGCCAGTGGCGCGAACCAGATCGCGAGGCCGAGCGGCAATGCGACGGCCACCATGATCAGGAAGGCCACGAACATGCGGCTCTCCAATTCGGCGGCCTGATCCGGGGTGATCGACGCCGGGTTCGTCTGCGACTGGAACAGGAGATCCCCGCCCAGCGCGAGCAGGAGCAGGATCTGCAGCACGATCCCCATGAGGTTCACGCCGCCGATGGTGGCGAGATCCCGGACGCGATCGCGGAAGCCTTCGAAGAGCATCGTCACGGGGATCGATTCCCCGCGGTCGGCCGCCCGACAGGCGAGCGCCCAGCCCCCCATGATCACCGGCAGCAGCACGCCGACGGCCAGCATGAGCGCCGGGTGCACGCCGCTCACCTTGACGATGGCCCACGTGACGATCGTGAAGACGATCCAGGTCAGCGGCTTCTTCAGGAACAGCTTCCAGCCAGTGACGACCCATCGCCATCCGCTTGCGGCAGGCAATCGGCGAGGGGTCAGGTTTGCGGTCATGGTCGGAGCACGGGTTGCAGGTCGGGTCGGCCGCTCGTGGCGACGTGGCGTCGGAGGATGCGCTCGAAGCGCGCGGGATCATGGGCGTGGGTCAGATCGCCAGGCCTCGGCAGATGGAAGTCGTACAGGCGCGAGACCCAGAACCGGAGCGCCCCGGCGCGCAGCATCGACGGCCACGCGGCGTCCTCCTCCGGCGTGAATTCGCGGGTGCCGCGATACGCATCGAGGAGGGCGCGGGTCCGGATCGGGTCCAGCGTGCAGTCCGGCGTCGTGCACCAGTCGTTCACGGTGATCGCCACGTCGTACAGGAGCACGTCGATGCAGGCGAAGTAGAAGTCGATCACGCCGCCGATGGTCTCGCCGTCGAAGAGCACGTTGTCGTGGAAGAGGTCGGCGTGGACGACGCCCCGCGGCAGCGATCCGAAGCGCTGGTCCGCCTGGAACGCGACCTCGGAGACGAGGAGATCCCGCGTCCCGGCATCCAGGAACGGCATCAGCTCCGGCGCCGTGGCGGTCCACCAGGGGGCGCCGCGCAGATTGTCGAGCCGGCCGCCGTAGCTGCGCCCCGCGAGGTGGAGATCCGCCAGCATCTCGCCGACCTTCGCGCAGTGGGCGGCGTCGGGATTCATGACCGGGGCGCCGCTGAGGCAGCTCACCAGCGCGGCCGGCTTGCCGTTCAGCGCGCCGAGGTACCGGTTGTCGAGATTCGCGATGGGCTTCGGGCACGGCAGTCCATGATTCGACAGGTGCGCCATCAGGTCCAGATAGAAGGGCAGCTCCTGCGGCTTCAGCTTCTCGAACAGCGTGAGGACGTACTTCGCGTGCGTCGTCGTCACGAAGTAGTTGGTGTTCTCGATGCCGGAGAGGATGCCCTCCAGCTTCGTGAGATGGCCCACCGAGTAGTGGGTGAGCCAGGCGGAGAGTTCCTCGGGACTGACCCGGGTGAAGACGGACACGGCGCGTCGCTCAGAGATTCAACAGCGCTTCGCGCTCGGCGGCGGAGGGCTCGAACCCGCGCGATTCGTAGTGGGTGAAGATGGCCTCGACTATCTTCTCGGGCTCGTCGATCACCTGGATGAGGTTCACGTCGTCCGCGTCGATCATCTTCTCGGTGACGAGCGTCGTGCGCACCCAGTCGAGCAGGCCGGACCAGAAGGCCGACTGCACCAGGATGATCGGGATGCGCCGCGTCTTCCGGGTCTGCACCAGCGTGAGGGCTTCCATCAGCTCGTCCAGCGTGCCGAAGCCGCCGGGCATCACGACATAGGCGGAGGCGAACTTCACGAACATGACCTTCCGCGCGAAGAAGTGGCTGAAGGTCTGGCTGATGTCCTGGTACGGGTTCGACTGCTGCTCGTGGGGCAGCTGGATGTTGAGACCCACGGCGAGCGACTTGCCGAAGAAGGCGCCCTTGTTCGCGGCCTCCATCACGCCGGGCCCACCGCCGGAGATCACCGAGAAGCCGGCGTCCGAGAGGAGCCGCGCGATGCGTTCGGTGAGCTGGTAGTAGGGATGGCCGGGCGGCGTGCGCGCGCTGCCGAAGATGCTGACGGCAGGGCGGATGCCGTTGAGACGTTCGGTCGCCTCGACGAACTCTGCCATAATTCCGAAGACCCGCCACGACTCGCGCGCGGACCAGGATTTCTCCAGCAGCTCCGGTGCAAGCGGAACAGGAATCTTGTTCCTGGTCGTCATCTTTTCTCAGCTCTTCTCGATACCGCGGTGGGAATGAAAACGCTTCTGCTGGTGGACGGCTCGTCCTATCTCTACCGCGCGTTCCACGCGATGCCCGATCTGCGCAACCGTGCCGGAGAACCGACGGGCGCGATCTACGGCGTGGTCAACATGCTGAAGCGACTGCGTCGCGAAGTGCCGGCCGATTATATCGCCTGCGTTTTCGACGCAAAAGGAAAGACCTTCCGCGACGACTGGTACCCCGAGTACAAGTCGCACCGCCCGCCGATGCCCGAGGATCTCGCGGCCCAGATCGAACCCATCCACGCCATCGTCCGCGCCCTCGGCTGGCCGCTCCTCATGGTCGACGGCGTCGAGGCCGACGACGTCATCGGCACCCTCACCACGCGGGCCTCGCAGGCCGGCATGCGGGCGGTGGTGTCCACCGGCGACAAGGACCTCGCACAGCTGGTCGACGAGCGCGTGTCGCTGGTCAACACGATGTCCAACGAGGTCCTCGATCCTCCCGGCGTGCTCGCGAAGTTCGGTGTGCCGCCCAGCCGCATCGTCGACTACTTCGCGCTGGTGGGGGATGCCGTCGACAACGTCCCCGGTGTCGAGAAGGTCGGCCCGAAGACGGCCGTGAAGTGGATCACGCAGTACGGCTCGCTCGACGGCATCGTCGACCACGCGGCCGAGATCGGCGGCGTCGTCGGCGAGAACCTCCGCAAGGCGCTCGACTGGCTGCCGCTTGGGCGACGCCTCCTCACCGTGAAATGCGACGTCGATCTCCCGTGCGGGCCCGAGGATCTCCCGCCCGCGCCCGAAGACACCGAAGCCCTCGCCACGCTGTTCGAACGTTTCGCGTTCCGCACCTGGGCGCAGGAGCTGA
>VYME01000240.1_pt1 | contig 41679 bp, 35 predicted proteins | sample 5115281 | NCBI WGS metagenome assembly VYME01 (sample SAMN12291780, study PRJNA351875) | freshwater metagenome | isolation source: freshwater lake | place: USA: Michigan, Wintergreen Lake | collected 2013-08-08
AGGCATCCTTCTCCTTGCCCGGGCGACGGGTGTCCGGCTCCATATCTGCCGGTTGTCCACGGCGGACGGCGTCGAGATGATCCGGCGCGCGCGGGCGGACGGCATGCAGCTCACGTGCGATGTCTCGGCCCTGCACGTGCACCTGAGCGAGATGGATGTCGGTTACTTCGATGCGCGCTGCCGTCTCTCGCCACCCCTGCGCAGCGCCCGCGATCGTGCCGCCCTCGCCCGAGGGCTGGAGGATGGCACCATCGACGCGATGTGCTCCGACCACACCCCCGTGGACGAGGACGGCAAACAGGTGCCCTTCGCGGAGGCAGCGCCGGGCGCGACCGGGCTCGAAACGCTGCTCTCGCTCGCACTGCGAGCCGGCGAGGGTCGCAGCCTCGCGCAGGCGCTTGCCCCGGTCACGACCGGTCCGAGTCGCGCCCTGGGGCTGCCTGCGCCCACGCTCGCACCGGGGGCGGCCGCTGACCTCTGCATCTTCGATCCTGACATGTGGTGGAAACCCTTGCCCGCCGCGCTTGTCAGTTCGGGGAAGAGCACGCCGTTCGCCGACTACGAACTGCGCGGACGGACGGTCCACACCATCATCGCCGGCCGTCCCGTGTTCGACGCCGGAACGCGCGCCTGACTGCCTCCCAGAACCCACCCCGGAAACGCCACTCGATGAATCCCCTGCTCGATTTCTCCGGTCTGCCCCGCTTCGCGGAATTTCAACCGGAGTTCGTGACCCCCGCCGTCGATCAACTGCTGGCCGAGAATCGTGCGCTCGTGGAGCGCATCGCCGCGGATGCCGCTGATCCCGACTGGGATGGCTTCGCCCAGCCGCTCGACGACGCGAACGAGCGCCTGTACCGCGCGTGGGGTCAGGTCTCGCACATGAACGCGGTGATGAACAGCCCGGCGTTGCGTGAGGTCTACAACGCGAACCTCCCGAAGATCTCCCAGTACGGCACGGAGATCTCGCAGCACGAGGGCCTCTACCGCAAGTACCGCGCGCTGCGCTCGGGCCCGGTGTTCGGCACGCTGTCCTCCACCCGGCAGCGCATCGTCGAGAACCGGCTGCGCGATTTCCGGCTCGGCGGGGCCGAGCTGTCGGACGAACGCAAGGCACGCTTCAAGGTGCTGGCCGAACGGCTCGCGGAGCTGTCCTCGAAGTTCAGCGACAACGTGCTCGATGCCACGAACGCGTTCGCCCACTACGTCGAGGCGGAAGCGGAGCTGCGCGGATTGCCGGCCGACGTGATTTCCGCGGCGCATTCCGCCGCGCAGGCCGACGGGAAGGCGGGCTGGAAGTTCACGCTGCACATGCCTTCGTACCTGCCGGTCCTGCAGTACGCCGAGCATCGCCCGCTGCGCGAAGCTCTCTACCGCGCGTATGCCACCCGGGCATCCGAATTCGGGCCGGCGGACCTCGACAACACCGGGCCCATGGCAGAGATCCTCGCGCTCCGGCGTGAGGAAGCCTCGCTCCTCGGCTACGGCAACTTCGCGGAGTTGTCGCTCGTGCCGAAGATGGCCGAGACGCCGGCGCAGGTCATCGCCTTCCTGCGGGATATCGCGGCGCGTGCGAAGCCGTTCGCGGAACGGGATCTCGTCGACCTCCAGACGTTCGCGCGGGACCAGCTGGGCCTCGAGAAGATGGAGCCCTGGGATCTCACGTGGGCGTCCGAGAAGCTGCGCGGTGCGCGCTACAGCTTCTCCGAGCAGGAAGTGAAGCAGTACTTCCCGGAACAACGTGTCATCGACGGCATGTTCAAGGTGGTCGAGACGCTCTTCGGTCTCAAGATCGAGGCCGAGGATGCACCGCTGTGGCACCCGGACGTGCGCTTCCATCGCATCACCGATCGCAGCGGGCAGGTGGTCGGGCGCTTCTACATGGACCTCCACGCGCGGACGTCCAAGCGCGGCGGTGCGTGGATGGATGACGCCATGAGCCGCCGTCGCGTGCCGTCCGGCATCCAGACGCCGGTGGCCTATCTCAACTGCAACTTCTCCGGTCCGGTGGATGGCAGGCCCGCGCTCTTCACCCACGATGAGGTGATCACGCTCTTCCACGAGTTCGGGCACGGGCTTCATCACCTCCTCACACGCGTGGAAGATCTCCCGGTGTCCGGCATCAACGGTGTCGAGTGGGATGCCGTGGAACTCCCGAGCCAGTTCATGGAGAACTTCTGCTGGGAATGGGACGTGCTGCGCCACATGACAGCCCACGTCGACACCGGTGAACCGCTGCCGCGCGCGCTCTACGACCGCATGGTCGCGGCCCGCAACTTCCAGAGCGGCATGCAGACGGTGCGGCAGATCGAGTTCGCGCTCTTCGACATGCGAGTCCACAGCGACTTCCAGCCGGGCGGAAAGCTGGGCGTCATGGACTTGCTGGCCGAGGTCCGCAAGGAGGTTGCCGTGGTGATTCCACCGGCTTTCAACCGGTTCCCGCACAGCTTCTCCCACATCTTCGCCGGCGGTTACGGTGCCGGGTACTACAGCTACAAGTGGGCGGAGGTCCTCTCGGCCGATGCCTACAGCCTGTTCGAAGAGCGTGGCGTCCTCGACCCGGCGACCGGCGAGCGGTTCCGGGAGGAGATCCTCGGCATGGGCGGCAGCCGGCCGGCCATGGAATCGTTCGTCGCATTCCGCGGTCGCGAACCTTCCATCGACGCGTTGCTGCGGCACAATGGGATGGTCGCTGCCTGAACCGTCAGGCGGCGCGAGCAAGGAGGGCGATCGTGAAGGCGAATGGATTCCTGGCTCTGAGTCTGGCGGCGTGTCGCCTGGTGGCAGCCGTCCTGGTCGCGTCTCTCATGACAGCGGGCGCGCAGGCGGACCAGAAGCTGTACCGCTGGACCGACGCGAACGGTCGCGTCTTCTACACCGATACGCCGCCGCCCGGCGATGCCCGCAATGTCGAGAAGAAGAACCTCGGCGACCGCGCCGGTACCGGGCCGCTGCCGTATGCCACGCAGATGGCGGCGAAGAACTTTCCGGTCACCCTTTTCACGTCCGATTGCGGCGAGGCGTGCGAGGAGGGTCGAAAGCTCCTCGAAGCGCGCGGCGTGCCCTTTGCCGAGAAGATCGCTCGCGATCAAGGCGTGCAGGCCGAGCTGCTGAAGCTGATCGGCGGCACCACCGTGGAGGTGCCGGTGCTCGTCGTCGGCAGGACGATCGTGCGTGGCTGGGAGTCCGGGCAGTGGCATTCCACGCTCGACGCGGCGGGGTATCCGAAGTCCTCTCCGATCCCCCGCGGCAACGCGGCGGCGAAGAAGAAGGCCGAGACGGCGAAGAAGCAGGCTGCCACCGCGCAGGACACCGCGAAGCAGGAAGCGAAGCCGTGATGCCGTCCTGCCGTCGGCGGTCATCCGCTACGGGTTAGCCCGGCCCTTCATCGGCGTCGATGCGCAGACATCGAGCCCCCGAGAAACGATTGGAACCAGTGGAATCCAGCTCGCCCGCGGCGGACGACAACGAGGATGCGGACGCGTGCGTACGAGCCCGCAGGCCCGAGCCCCGCACCAGCGTCATCCGCCGCACGACCGTGGCCCTGGTCGCGGCCTTGCTGGCCAGCTGTGCGACTCTGAAACAGGACACCCTGGACAACCGGTTCGGGACGCCCGAGCCCGCACGTTTCGACCAGCCACGCCGCGCGGGCCCGGGGGGCGTGTCGTATCGCCGCGATGTGAAGCCGATCCTCGACCGTCGCTGTGTGGTCTGTCATGCCTGCTACGACGCACCCTGCCAACTGAAACTGGCCAGCTGGGACGGCATCGCCCGCGGCGCCACGTCAGCCACGGTGTATGGTGACCTGCGCCTGAAGGAAGTGCCGACCACGCGGTTGGGCGTCGATGCCCAGCGCGCTTCCGAATGGCGCGAACGCGGCTTTCACGCCGTGTTGAACGAACGCCGGTCGGACCCCGCCACGGACCTCGCCGGCAGCCTCCTGTGGCGCAGCCTCGCGCAGAAGCGGGCCCATCCGTCACCGGTCGGCGGGATGCTCCCCGACAGCTTCGACTTCAGCCTGAACCGCGCCAACGTCTGCACCTCGCTGTCCGATGTGGATGCCTTCGAGCGGTCCCAGCCGCTGGCCGGGATGCCCTATGGCCTTCCCGGGCTGGCGCCACGGGAGCTGGAGACGATTTCTGCCTGGCTGCAAGCCGGAGCGCCCGACGAGGCAGCACGACCGCTGCCGCCGACCGTGGCGACGCAGGTGGATGCATGGGAGCGCTTCTTCAACGGCGCATCGAACAAGCAGCGGCTGGTGGCCCGCTACCTCTACGAGCACCTGTTCCTCGGCCATCTGCGTTTCGAGGGCGACCGCGAGCAGCACGCATTCCGTCTGGTGCGTTCGACGACCCCGCCAGGGCAATCGGTCCGGGTGCTGGCCACGCGACGACCGTTCGATGACCCCGGCCCGCAGCTGTACTACCGCCTGGTGCCCGAGACCGAGACGCCGGTGGCGAAGACGCATATGCCCTACGTGCTGTCGCCGCAGCGCCTGGCGCGCTGGGAAGCCTGGTTCATCGCGCGTGACTATCGTGTCGACAGCCTGCCGGGCTACGACCTCGAGACGGCGTCCAATCCCTTCAAGGCCTACGCCGCCATCCCGCTGGACAGCCGCTACCGCTTCCTGCTGGACGACGCGCAGTTCTTCGTCATGAGCTTCATCAAGGGTCCGGTGTGCCGTGGGCAGACGGCGCTCGACGTCATCAACGATCGCTTCTGGGTCTATTTCATCGACCCTGCCGTAGGCGCCGACGAGGCCAGCGCACAGGACGTCGCGCGGCAGGCCGAGGTGTTGCGGCTGCCGGCCGCCGAAGGCAGCAGTGCCAGTCTGCTGGCGTGGCGCGCGCTGGCGGCGTCGGAAGACCGATTCCTGGCCGCCAAGTCCGAAGGCTTCCACCGCCGCTTTGGCGGCAGCCGGCCGGTGGACCTGTCGCTCGTCTGGCGCGGCGAGGGCAGCAATGCCAATGCGGCCCTGACCGTCTTCCGCCACTTCGACAGCGCCAGCGTCGTGCAGGGCCTGGTGGGTGATGTGCCGAAGACCGCCTGGCTCATCGGCTACCCCCTGCTGGAGCGCATCTACTACCTGCTGGTGGCCGGCTACGACGTCTGGGGCAACACAGCCCACCAGCTGGAAACGCGGCTGTTCATGGACTACCTGCGCATGGAAGGAGAGGCCAACATGCTGATGCTGCTGCCACCGGATGCACGCGTGCCGCTGCGCGACGCGTGGTACCGGGGGGCGGACGGGGAGACGAAGTCCCGCGTGGCCGGCGGCCCGTACTCCTATACCGGCGAGACCGCTGTGTCATACGGCAGCCGTGACCCGCGACAGAACTGGCAGGAACTGCAGAGCCAGCTGCGACAGCGCCTCGGCCCGGTGCTCAACCACCGGCATGACCTGGCCGGTGAGCCGGACTCGGCCTTGCGTCAGGCCCTGGGTCAGCTGGCCGCCGTGCGCGGCGCGGCGCTCCGCTGGTGGCCCGAGGCCGTGCTGCTGCGCGTGGATGCGCCGCCGATGCCGCCCCGCTATTTCAGCGTGCTGCGCAACACCGGCCATCTGAACGTCGCCACGCTGCTGCGCGAAAGCGCCACGCTGGTGCCCGAAGAACACACGCTCACTGTCGCACCGGGCGTCATCGGCGCCTATCCGAATGCGCTCCTGCGCGTGACACCGGGCGAGCTGCCGACGCTGACAGCCCGGGTGGCGGCGCTGACCTCCGAGGCCGACTACCGTGCGTTCGCCGACCGCTATGCCATCCGCCGCAGCGACCCGCAGTTCTGGACCGCCAGCGATGCCCTGATCGACGCCTACCTGAGCAGCGGCACCGCCGATGCCGGTCTGCTGGACTACGGCCGGCTGGAGAATCGCTGAGTGGGAGGGTCCCGCCCGGTCGCTTCACTGGATCGTCGAGAACGTGAATCGCCAGGCGGGAAGTTGGACTGACCCTGCCCCTATCCGTCGATCTCACCAGTCGGCGCTCCAAACCATCGCGCTCGTCGGCTGGTGCCGAATGCCTCCTTGTCGATACGCAATGCTTCCGAGGCGCCGTGATAGGTCCCAAAGGGTTTCGGTCCTGACAGGAAATCGACATCCACACGGGCGATGCGGTTCGCGCCGAACTCGATATAGCAGGACCCAGCGCCGGGATTCCTGGCGGTTTGTTCCTCACCCCGAAGCTGCGAGATGATGTTGGCGGCGACCGCACGCGCTGCGCCCTCGGCATAGACGCCCGCCTTGGGCACTCCGGTATTCGCGAGATCGCCGACGGCATAGACACCTTCGAACTTCGTTCGAAGCGTATAGGGATCCACAGGAACCCACCCGCCCTCGGTCAGACCTGCGGCCACGACGACATCCGCTGCGCGGTTCTTGGGGACGCCCATGAAGAGGTCGCAGGGCAGTCTGGTGCCGTTGTCGAGGACGACGACCTTCCCTTCCACCGACGTGACACGACTGTTGGGGATGAAGGTGATTCCGCGTTCGGAAAATGCCGCAAGGATCGCTTTGGAGGTATCCGGCGATGGCGGCACGGGCGAGGGAAGCGGGTTGACCAGGGTGATCCGGGTCACCCCCTCCAGGCCGCGCGCCTTGACGTAGTCATGCATCATCAGTGCGCATTCGGCCGGGGCGGGCGGACACTTGTACGGGGCGCCGCAGACGCCGACGACCACATCTCCACCCTTGAAGCCCGGCAGAACGCCTGACAGATGTGCGGCTCCCGAAACCGAGTAGAACTCGTTCACCCCCAACGTGATGCCGGGTGTGCCACTGACGTCGTAGTCCGCGCCAAGCGCCAGCACCAGGATATCTGCCTGATGAACACCCTTGTCGGTGGTCACCTGCTTGGCCGCTGCGTCGATACCGGTGACCACCTCGCGCAAAAGCCGTACTCCGGGTTTGGCATAGGCCGCGTAAGGATGGCGGATCGCCGTTTCGCTTTTCCGGCCAAACATCAGGTCCAACTTGGAAAAGCCGAACACGAAACCGTCGGACTTGTCGATCAGCGTGACCTCTATGCTGTCGCCCATCGCCTCGGACAGTGTGGTCGAAAGCTCCAGGCCGCCGAAGCCGGCGCCAAGGATGAGGATGCGGGTTTTCATTGGTCTTCTCCCTTATTCCTTGACCACGCCGGGCTGCGGCACGATGCGCAGATACGGTTTGGGTGCCGCCCAGCCGGCGGGATACAGCTTCTGTGCTTCGTCGTTGCTGACCGAACCGGCGATGATGACGTCCTGCCCGAAGGTCCAGTTCGCGGGGGTCGCGACGCGGTGCCTGGCGGTCAGCTGAAGGCTGTCGATGACGCGCAGGATCTCGTCGAAGTTGCGCCCCGTGGTCATCGGATAGGCAATCATCAGCTTGATCCTCTTGTCCGGTCCGATCACGAACACATGGCGCACGGTCTGATTGTCCGCGGCGGTGCGGCCCTCCGCCGAATCGCCGACGGACGCGGGCAACATGTCGTAGAGCTTGGCCACGGCAAGCGTCGGGTCGCCGATCATCGGGAAGCTCGGCGTTGCACCTTGGGTTTCCGCGATATCCTTGACCCACAGCGCGTGCGTGCCGACCGGGTCGACGGACAGCCCGATCAGCTTGACGTTGCGTGCTGCAAACTCGGGTTCGAGATGTGCCATCCGTCCGAGCTCGGTCGTGCAGACCGGCGTGAAGTCCTTGGGATGCGAAAACAGCACGGCCCAGGAATTCTCCAGCCAGTGATGGAAGGAAATCGGGCCTTGCGTCGTGTCGGCGGTAAAGTCCGGTGCGATGTCGTTGATGCGAAGGGACATGGGTCAGCTCCTCTTGGTGGGTGGTTGCAGGGCTAGAGTAGTGGCCATGTGTTCCTTCAGCGTTCCCCGCCGGCGCCGCCCCGGCGATGCAGATGTCGAGGCGCGGCGTACAAGAAAAGCCATCAAAAATGCGCATTGAAATTCAAGTGCTTGGCGGATTCTCGGTTGCTGTTGATGGTCGGTCTGTTCCCTCGGAACACTGGCGGCGGGATCGGGCCGCTGGCTTGGTGAAGTTGCTCGCGATCACCCCGGACCACAGGCTGCGCCGGGAGCAGGTGATGGATCTCTTCTGGCCCGAGGCTGATTCGGATGTCGCCGGCGTCGCTTTGCGCAAAGCCGTCCACTTCGCCCGCAAGGCGCTCGGGGACAATGCCTTGATCGAGACGACCGGGGACACCATTGCCCTGGCCTCGCCAGTCACCGTCGATGCAGAGGCATTCGACGCCGCCGCGCGATCCGCCCTCCGCAACGCCACTCCCGAGGCATGCCACGAGGCGGCGGATCTCTACCGGGGCATGCTGCTTCCCAATGATCTTTACACCGAATGGCTCGATGCTCCCCGCGCAGCATTGGCGCAGCGGAACATGGACATTCTGCGAGCGGGCAAGCTGTGGCATCGGCTGATCGAGATCGATCCCACCGACGAGCCTGCGCAGTGCGCACTCATGCAGGCGACGCTGGATGCAGGCAACCGTAGCGAGGCGATCCGGCTTTTCAACAAGCTTCGGCTCAGCCTGCAGTTGGAGATCGGCCGCGGTCCGTCTGCCGCAGCCGTCGCGCTCTACGAGAAGGCGCTGGCGATCCCGGCGGTCGATCCGGTCAGCCAGACCGACCGCATTCGCGCCGCACTCGCCTGGGGACTCCTGCACCTGCACAGCGGTGATTTTGACAAGGCGCGCGCGGTGGCGGAAGAGACGCGGGCGCTGGCGATGGCCGCCGGTCTTGCCCGCGAAGTCGGCGAGGCGAGCGCCCTGTTCGGCCTCTGCGCGCAGATGCAGGGCCGATGGTCGGACGTGTTCCAGAGTGAATTCATCGCTTGGGCGCGCAAGACGCCTGACAAGGTCAGCCAGATCTTTGACGGCCATCTCTGTCTCGCAGAGTTCTGCCTGTGCAGCGCCCATGGTCATCACGATATCGGCGTGGCCGCGCGCGAGTTGTTGTCGGTGGCAGAGGGGGCCGGCTCCCTCGCCGGCCGCGGACTTGCCTCGCTGATCCTTGGCGAAGTGGCGTTGTTTTCGGGGACCCTCGGCGAGGCGGAGCGGCTTGTCGGCGAAGCGGAGGCTCTGTTGACCGAGGCGGGCGCCTCGTCTGGCCGGGTGCTTGCGCTGGAGCGACTGGCCGAGATCGCTTTGTCGCGCGGGCAGAAATGGCAGGCCAACCGGCTGATCGCGCGGGCGGCCAGGATCGCCGAGACATCCTGGCTTTTCCCGCACCTGCTGATCCGGCTGCGGGGCCTGTCCGTTCGCGCCGCGCCATCGCCGGCCGAAGCACTTCAGATCATTCAGGGAGGCGACCGGCTGCTCGCGCAGCACACGTATGGTTGCCAGCCCTGCTCGATGGGGTTTCGCGTCGCCTCCGCCACCGCTTTGGCGGAAATGGGAGAAGTCGCGGAGGTTGGGCGGCGCCTGGACGAGGCGGAGCGGATTGCCGGCATGTGGCATGGCGGACCATGGGCGGCCGCGGTCTGGGAGGCGCGTGGTGCCCAGCGCCGGGCGGAGGGCAGCGAATCCCGCGCTACAGCGGCGTTCGAAGAGGCCGCCACCCGCTACGCCGCGCTTGGCCGGCCGACAGATGAGGCGCGCTGCCGTGCAGCGATGATCGCGCCCCTGGATCCTCGGGTGGATCCAGCATAGGCGGAATAAAGCGCCCTTCCCGTCCTCGGGTCTGCCTGCCCCGTTCAGTCCAAGGCGAAGAAGGTCAGGTGCACGACGGGGTTGGTGCGCAACCAAGTGAGACGAATGCTTGTTGGCAAGACCTGACTCTGGTTCGCTGCGAGCGCTGGTTCGTGCTGAGCGGGGGCCTCTGCTGAGGCGCGAGGGGAAGGGGCGGCTGCAGGCGGCGGAGGCGCAACTCGGACGGGTACGTTCAGAGGAGCCGTTCGCCCTACAGCGGATCACTGCCGAGGTGCGCGACGCACATTCCGCGCTTTCCGCTGCCGCGCTCCGTACCGAGCAGGCACGCCGCAATGTCAGTCTGGCCGGGGCACTCGAGGAGGCCGAGCGCCTCCGGTTCCGCCAGGGTGCGACCGATCTGCTGGCCCTGCAGATCTGCCAGCGGGCCAGCTTCGTTGCCGGGCTCGGAGAGGTGGACACCTTCGCCGAGTTCTTCCGCGCACACGCTGATCACCGTGCGGCGATCGCGGCAGACACGATGCGCGGAGAACCCGGAACCTGATGCCCTTCCAGGCGCGTGACGCCTGGTCGGCGCAGACCGGCGGGGGTCAGAAGTTGTACTGGAGTTGGGTGCGCAGCACGTCGCTCTTGAATTCGGAGTAGGGCGCTCGTGTCACGTCGTTGCGATCGTAGCGTTGCCAGACCACGGTGAGTTCGATCTCCTTGCGCGGCTGCCATTCCACCCCGAATTCCCAGTCGTTCACGTTGGTGGCCGGCGCATTGGTCTGGAACTTCATGGCGCCCGAGAAGTTCTGGTACTTCACGAACGGCGTCAGCGCGCCGCAGCCGAAGAAGTCCTCCTGGCGATACATGAGCTGGATGTAGCCACCCGACAGGCTGCCACCTTCGATCCTGTTGGTCCTCTGGTTGAGTTCCGGACCCTCACCCCAGTTCCACTCGGCCTGGACGCCCCAGGGTTGCGGGTAGATGACACCATGCAGCGCCACCCGGCGGTCGCGATAATCGCCATCCGAACGCACCGTGCCGCTGGTGATCGGGGAGAACTGCCCGTTCATCGCCGAGATGCCGAATTCGTAGTACTGCTCCTTTTCCGTCTTGAAGGGCCAGGTGAAGCGGGCGACCGTGTGCATGTTGTTGTTGCGTTCCGCGCGGTTCGCGCCTTGGCCGTTGTAGGCGCCGAGAGCAATCACGCCGTAGTCACCGCTGCCCTTCAGGCCGAGGCGGTTCAATTCACTGAACATGGCGCGCTTTTCCGCCGGAGCCCAGTAGAAGAATGCGCCGAGGTCGCGCTCATTGGTACAGCAGCTGTTGAGGGCGTCGTTCCGATCCAGGCTGAGGCGGTTCTGGCTGGACTGCAGGTCCTCGAAGCTGTAGGGAATCTTGCTCTGGCCCACGCGGATGCGGTATTCGCGCTTGTCGTCGAAGGAGATGTCGCCGTAGAAGTCGCGCAACTGCAAGACGTTGCCCGTGTCGCCGGCGGAACTGGCCAGATCGGGCTGGATGTAGATGAACAGGTTGTCGCTGATCTGGCCAGAGAAGATCATCCGCGCACGGCGAACCGAGATTCCGGTGTTCGGACCGACGCCGCGGTCGTTCCACAGGCGGATGTCTTCATCCCCCCCGACGACCATGCTGTCGCGGAACTGGACATAGCCTCGGAAGTCGATCTTGTCGGTCCAGGACTTCTTCGCCTCCAGCTTTGCAAGGCGTTCCTTGTCCAGCGCCTCTCGCAGGGCGCGCTCGCGGCGCTCGACGCGGCTGCGGCCCCGTTCCTCCTGCTTGGCTTCCTTGTAGCGCTCGTACTCCTCCTGCTCGATCACTCCGCGCTTGTAGAGGGATTCGATCAGGTCGGTCAGGGGGGATCCTGCGCCTGAACGGCGGAGGTGGCGGACAGCAGAACGGCGAGGGCGGCAACGCGACGCTTCATCTGGGATCTCGCTATGGGAGGTTAAGTAGTCTTTTATGACTAAATTGGACGACATAAAAATGACAAAACAATGACAAAACTTTTGATTTTCCGTGACGCCGTGGCCGAACCAGCACAGGGTCCCGGGGCTGATGCGAAGGGCTGACATGGGCAACGGAAGGCTGGCGCCCGATGAGTACGCCGGCAGGTGGTCAGCGGCGGGCGTGTCGCGGCATGCGGAAGGGGAGCCTCCACCGGACGACCGTCGTGGCGACATGGGCGGCTGCGGGGTGGGAGGCGCGTAGGGCCCAGTGCAGTGCGGAGGGGAACGAAGCGAGCTGTCGTGCAGCGATGAGTCCAGCCGTGAAATCCTCGCCCTGATCGCCGATGCCAGCCTCGAGAGTCTCCTTAAGGCCGCACGGGAGCTGTTGCATCGGTCCAGACTTTGGGCGAACGAGATCGGATCCTCAGGCACGCCGGCACCGAGTGGATCATCAAGGCAGTTTGAATTGCCCCGAGAGTGTGAGAGACACCTGCGGTCTGCCTTCGGTCGAGCTGCCTGTCCGCATTCAGCCTTGCGCGGTGAAACGCCTGGCCGATCGGGATTCCTGGTTCGAGGTGTCACGCGACCGTGCGCGTTTCGCTGCGTGGCAGGCACAATGAAGCGACGCGGTGGGATTCGTGTCGCCGGATGCGCAGGCCGACGGCAATACGTCGCAAGCGCCTGAGTCAAGAATGGAGTCCTGGAAAGATGCGGCTTGCAACCTGGAACGTGAACTCCCTGAAGGTCCGCCTCGAGCATCTGCTCGAGTGGCTCGGTCGCGAGGCGCCGGATGTGGTCTGTCTCCAGGAGACCAAGACGGAGGACGCCGCATTCCCAGCCGCGGCGATCGAGGCGGCTGGCTACCAGGTCGCGTTCTCCGGTCAGAAGACCTACAACGGTGTAGCGATCGTGTCCCGGTTCCCGATGACCGACGTCTCGGCTGGTATCCCGGGGTACACGGACGATCAGAAGCGGGTGCTCTCCGCCACCGTGCAAGGAGTGCGCATCGTGTGCGCGTACATTCCCAACGGGCAGAGCGTCGATTCCGACAAGTACCGCTACAAGCTCGAGTGGCTGGCGGCGCTGACGACGTGGTTGGAGTCGGAGATCGCCAGCCATCCCCGGCTGGCGCTCCTCGGGGACTACAACATCGCGCCGGAGGACATCGACGTCCACGACCCTGCGGCATGGGCGGGGCAGGTGCTCTGCAGCGTGCCCGAGCGCGACGCCTTCCGCGGGCTGATCGCGCTCGGCCTCGTCGACAGCTTCCGGCGCTTCCCGCAACCGGAGCGTTCCTACACGTGGTGGGACTACCGGATGAATGCCTTCCGGCGAAAGATGGGGTTGCGCATCGATCACATCCTGCTGACGACGCCGCTGGCGGATACCTGCACGGGATGCCGTGTCGATGCATCCCTCCGCGCCCTCGAACGCCCCTCCGACCACGCGCCGGTGATCGCCGATCTCGCCTGAGGACGCCGCTGACCACTGACACGACCCGCGGTGGCCGCGTGTCGTGTCGTTCGGACGATGGCCCCTAGAACGTTTCCCGCTCGTGGTCGAGGTGGTCTGCCCGACCCTTCTCTTCCAGCCCCAGCTCCTGGATCTTGCGCGTGAGCGTGTTGCGCCCCAGCCCTAGGAGGTTGGCCGCCTCGATGCGCCGGCCACCGGTGTGGGCGAGGGCCTTCAGGATCAGCGCCTTCTCGAAGGAGCGGGTCATCTCGTCCATGATCCGACGCTCACCGCGATTCAGGGCGCTCTCGGCTTCGCGTTCCAGTGCCGAGATCCAGCTTTCGGTCACGGTGCGCGTGTCGCGCTCACGGATCTCCGCCGGCAGGTCCGGAACGTCGACATTCACCCCCGGCGCCATGACGGTGACCCAGTGGCAGATGTTCTCCAGCTGACGCACGTTGCCCGGCCAGTCCAGCGCCGAGAGGTACTTCATCGCGGGTTCGGTGAGTCGCTTCGACTCGACGCCTAGGTCGCGTGCGCTCTTCGAGAGGAAGTGGCGGGCGAGCAGCGCGATGTCCTCGCGTCGTTCGCGCAGGCTAGGGAGCTTCAGGCGGATGACGTTCAGGCGATGGAACAAGTCCTCTCGGAAGAGGCCCTGCTTCACGCGCACTTCGAGATCCTGGTGCGTGGCGGCGATGATCCGTACGTTGGCGCGGATCGGCTGATGACCGCCGACGCGGTAGTACTGACCATCCGAGAGCACACGCAGGAGACGCGTCTGGAGATCCGGCGGCATGTCGCCGATCTCATCCAGGAAGAGCGTGCCACCTTCGGCCTGTTCGAAGCGACCGCGACGCATCGTCTGCGCGCCGGTGAAGGCGCCCCGCTCGTGGCCGAAGAGTTCCGATTCGAGTAGGTCCTTCGGGATCGCCGCAGTGTTGATGGCGATGAACGGGCGCGGCGACCTGGGGCTGTGGCGGTGGAGTGCGCGCGCGACGAGTTCCTTGCCGGTCCCCGATTCGCCGTTGATGAGCACGGTGGCCTGCGACTGCGCGAGCCGTCCGATCGCGCGGAAGACCTCCTGCATCGAGGGCGCCTGCCCGAGGATCTCGGGTGCCGTCTCGGGCGTCTGTTCGATCTCCTCGTGCTGCTGACTCTCCGACATCGCGCGGCGGATGAGGTCCACCGCCTGGTCCACGTCGAAGGGTTTCGGCAGGTACTCGAAGGCGCCGCTCTGGAACGCGGAGACGGCGCTGTCGAGGTCGGAGTAGGCCGTCATGATGATGACCGGCAGACTCGGGTGCTGTTCCTTGATCTGCTGGAGCAGGTCGATCCCCGTGCTCCCCGGCATTCGGATGTCGCTCACCACCACCTGGGGCGGGGAACCTGCGAGTGCCGCGAGCGCCTCCTGTGCATTGGAGAATGTCTTGAAGGGGATGTCCTCGCGGGCGAGGGCCTTCTCGAATACCCAACGGATGGAGCGGTCGTCGTCGATGATCCAGACGGGTTTCATGGGAGTCAGTGCTTCGATGAGGGAATGTCTTCGCCGCTGGAGACGGCCGTGTCGCGCAGGGGGAGCAGCAGGGTGAAGCAGGTGCGCCCCGGCTGGCTCTCCACTTCGATCAACCCGTGGTGCTGGTTGACGAAGGTCTGCGCGATGGTGAGTCCGAGACCGGTACCGCCTTCGCGGCCGGACACGAGCGGAAAGAACACTCGCTCGCGGATCTCTTCGGGAATGCCCGGACCGTCGTCGATCACGTCGAGCGCGATGGCGAGCCGGTACAGCTTCTTGGCGAGGGTCACGCGTCGGACGACCCGGGACCGGAACGTGATCGAACCCACACCCTTCATGGCTTGTGCGGCGTTCTTGGCGACATTCAGCACGGCCTGGATCAACTGCTCCCGATCGCCCTCGAGCGGCGGCAGGCTCGTGTCGTAGTCGCGGCGCATCTTGATGCCGGGAAACTCGGCCAGGATGAGGCTGCGCACGCGTTCGGTGATCTCGTGCACATTGAGCATCGAGACCTGAGGCAGTCGGTGCGGCGTCAGGAGACGGTCCATGAGGGCCTGCAGGCGATCGGCCTCCATCATGATCACCTGCGTGTATTCGCGAAGCTCGGGACGATCGAGTTCGCGTTCGAGCAGTTGCGCCGCGCCACGCAGGGCGCCGAGCGGATTCTTGATCTCGTGCGCGAGATTGCGCACCAGTTCGCGATTGGCCTGGCTCTGGTCGAGCAGGCGCTCCTCGCGGGCAATCCGCAGCTGCTGCTGGATGGGGGCGAACTCGAGCATGAAGCCGCTGCGCTCGGACAGATCTTCCGGTGTCACGGTGCAGGTGAGCAGGAGCTTCTGCATCTGGTTGCCCGCGGTCACCACGAGTGCCAGGTCGTGCTGGGTGAAGCTGCAGCGATCCCGCTGCGCGAGCGCCACGGCGGCGTCGAGTGCAGTGCACTCGGAGAACACGTCGTGTAGTGATTGACCCACCATGCTCTTGTGACTCACCCGGAAGAGGTTTTCGGCGGCTGGATTCAGGTAACGGACGCGTTGCGTGGCGTCGATGAGAACGACGGCCGTCGACAACAGATCCAGTCCCTCGCGTGCGTCGGGGTTCATGTTCTAGGTTTCCGAATGAAGGCAAGTGTTCGCAATAAGCGCGCCATTGGGTGGCGCGTGCTGCGCGCGCGGCGAACACACCGATGTGGCCGACTCAGCCAGCGACGAGTGGATGGCTAGCGGACCGAAGCCAGCTCTCGCTGGATCGCTTCGACGTTGCGTGTATGGCGCGCGACCGCTTCCTCCAGCGAACGCAACCGCTCCTGTCCCTGGGCAGTGGCGTCGCCGCGCCCCGCGGGGAGGCTGCGGTTGGCCTCGTCCAGCAACCGGCGCTCGTCGGCGAGTTCGTCCTCGAGAATCCGACGGCGGTCGAGGTCGCGACGTCGCTGGGTGTCCGGGTCCACCTTCACGTTGCCTGAGGTGTCCGGAGATGCACGTCTTGGTGGTGCGTCCACGCTCCGTTTCGGTGCCGGCGTTCGATCCGGCACCGGATCGAAGCACAGGACGCGGCGGGCATTCTTGATCGGCACGTTCGCGAAGGTGACCCGCCCGTCTGCATCGATGTACTTGCAGGTGGCATCCGCCCGGGCGGATTCGCAAAGGCCCGCGAGTCCGAGAGTGAGTGCGGCGAGGAGGAGGGGCCGTCGGGTCGAACGCATGAAAGGAGGGGAATCCTGTCGGTCCGGAAGTTTCGGTGAGTCTAGGCGAGCGGTCTTGAGCCGGCAATGCGGGTGGATCGTCGTGGTATCGCGGCGGTGCCCCGGACCGCATCGGTCCGCGGTGCTTCGATCGCCACGGAAAAGAAAAAGGGCGGGATGAACCCGCCCTTTCCCTGCGACCGATCCCGGGGGATCAGAGGCTGTAGTACATGTCGAACTCGACCGGGTGGGTCGTCATGCGGAAGCGGGTGACTTCCTCCATCTTCAGTTCGATGTAGGCATCGATCATGTCGTTGGAGAACACACCGCCGCGCGTGAGGAACTCGCGGTCCTTGTCGAGATGCTCGAGGGCCATGTCGAGCGACGAGCACACGTTCGGAACCTTCTTGGCTTCTTCCGGCGGCAGGTCGTACAGGTTCTTGTCGATGGCCTCACCCGGGTGGATCTTGTTCTGCACGCCGTCGAGGCCGGCCATCAGCATCGCCGCGAACGCGAGGTACGGGTTGGCCGTCGGGTCCGGGAAGCGCACTTCGATCCGGCGAGCCTTGTCGCTCTGGACGAACGGGATGCGGATCGAGGCCGAGCGGTTGCGGGCGGAGTAGGCGAGGTTGATCGGGGCTTCGAAGCCGGGCACCAGACGCTTGTAGGAGTTCGTGCCGGGGTTCGTGATGGCATTCAGCGCCTTGGCGTGCTTGATGATGCCGCCGATGTAGAACAGCGCGAACTCGGACAGGCCGGCGTAGCCGTTGCCGGCGAAGAGGTTCTTGCCATCCTTCCAGACGGACTGGTGCACGTGCATGCCCGATCCGTTGTCGCCGACGACCGGCTTCGGCATGAACGTGGCCGTCTTGCCGAACTGATGGGCGACGTTGTGGATCGTGTACTTCATGATCTGGAGCCAGTCAGCCCGCTGGACCAGCGGCGCGAACTTGGTACCGATCTCGCATTGGCCGGGCGCCGCCACTTCGTGGTGGTGCACTTCGACCTCGACGCCCTGCTCCTCGAGTGCGAGGCACATGGCGGAGCGGAGATCCTGCAGCGAATCTACCGGGGGAACGGGGAAGTAGCCACCCTTGACCGGCGGGCGATGACCCATGTTGCCGCCGTCCATGTCGAGCCCGGTGGACCACGGGGCTTCCGACGAGTTGATCTTCACGAAGCAACCCGACATGTCGACGTTCCAGGTGATGGAGTCGAACACGAAGAATTCGGGTTCCGGACCGAAGTAGGCGACATCGCCGATCCCGGAGGACTTCAGGTAAGCCTCGGCACGCTTGGCGATCGAACGCGGATCCCGGTCATAGCCCTTGCCGTCGGCGGGCTCGATCACGTCGCACGTGATGATCAGGGTGGGTTCGTCGGTGAAGGGGTCCATGCGGGCGCTGCTGGCATCCGGCATGAGCAGCATGTCGGAGGCCTGGATGCCCTTCCAGCCGGCGATGGAGGAACCGTCGAAGGCGTGGCCGTCCTCGAACTTCGAGTTGTCGAATTGCTTGGACGGAACGGTGACGTGCTGTTCCTTGCCACGCGTATCCGTGAAGCGGAAGTCAACGAACTTGATTTCGTTGTCTTTCACCAGTTGAAGGACTTCGGCTGGGGACATCCTTGTTTCTCCTCAGGACGGAATTTCGGGGAATTGGGGGTCACGGGATCCCCGGGAAATCAAGCTTTGGTGCCGGAAGGGTGCAGATTCCATGCCACGGCTTCTGGACGAAAAAGCATTGTGCCACAATTCGTTAGCACTCTCCTACCCGTCCGAATTGCGCAGTATTGGTGCGTTGTTTGGCCTCTATGCACTGTTTTGGATCATACAATTCCGGGGCTGCGGATCGGTTCGCCGAACGTCGGTCGCGGGCAAGACCCAACCAACAAGGAGGAAATCCAATGGGCCGGTTGACCGAGATTCTCGAGACTGCGCAGCAGAGGGCTGCCGCAAAGGGACTGCCCTACGATGGCGCGCTCACCCCGTCGGAAGCGCACGAAGTGCTGGGGCTCGCCCCCGGGGCGAAACTGATCGATGTGAGGACCCGTGCCGAATGGGACTGGGTCGGGCGTATTCCGGGGAGCGTCGAGATCGAATGGCAGACCTACCCGGGCGGCCAGCCGAATCCGGGGTTCGGTGCGCAGTTGGAGCAGCAGGTGGATCGGGAGGCACTGACGATGTTCCTCTGTCGCAGCGGTGCGCGTTCCCACGCTGCGGCCGCCATCGCCAAGGAGTCCGGATACACCGCTGTCTACAACATCATCGAGGGGTTTGAAGGCGATCGTGACGCCCATGGAAGGCGCAACAACGTGGGCGGCTGGCGCCACGCCGGGCTGCCATGGACGCAGTCCTGACACCTCTTGCGTCCGTGCGGCGGAGGGGTCCGCCACGCAAGCCGTTCAGTGCGCGGACCAGTCGATCAGGCCTGACCAGTCCGTGAGAAGCACCAGGCCGCCGAAGGCGATCCGATACCAGGCAAAGATCGTGAAATCGTGTTGTGCGACGTATCGGATCAGGCCGCGCACGGCCACCAGGGCGCTGATGAATGCCGCGACGAATCCGACGCCGAACAGCGCGATGTCGTCGGTGCCGAGCAGGTCGCGATGCTTGTAGAGGTCGTAGAACGCCGCCGCGGTGAGCGTCGGGATGGCCAGGAAGAACGAGAACTCGGTGGCCGCGCGACGCGATAGTCCGAAGAACATGCCGCCGATGATCGTTGCACCGGAGCGCGACGTTCCGGGAATGAGCGCGAGGGCCTGCGCCAGGCCGACCTTCAGGGCATCGGGAAGCCGGATCTGATCGATGTCGTCGATCCGGGGGCGCCGGTAGCGGCGCTCCAGCCAGAGGATCAGGACGCCGCCGATCACGAAGGCAGCGGCCACCGGGACGGGCTGGAACAGGTGCGCCTTGATGTACTTGCCGAACGCGAGTCCCAGGACTGCGGCGGGCAGGAAGGCCACGAACAGGTTGAGCACGAAACGCTGCTGGTCACGATCTCTGGCGAGGCCCGAGACCGCTTGAGCGAGTCGGCGGCGGTATTCCCAGCACACGGCAAGGATGGCCCCCAGCTGGATCGCGATGGCGAACGCCTTTTCCTTCTCGCCCGTGAAGCCGAGCAGCTGCTCGACGATGATGAGGTGGCCGGTACTCGAGATCGGCAGGAACTCGGTGAGCCCCTCCACGACGCCGAGGACCAGAGCCTTGAGGAGGGCGATGAGATCCATGAGCGGGGCGGATTATAGCCACTGAACTCCGCTCGAACAGCATCAAGGTCTCCGGGTTTTCGTCGTTAAGCGAACAACGATGACAGGCTCCAACCGGACGCCGCTCTCCAAGCCCAGCCCACGGACGCCCCCACCTTTCTGACTTCATGATCAAGCTCATCACGGCAGACCGCTTGCAGCCGGGCATGTTTCTCCACGACCTGAACTGCGATTGGATGTCCCACCCGTTCGTCCGGAGTCGGTTCCTGCTCGAGGATCCCGCGGACATCGCGAAGATCGTCGCGTCGGGGATCAAGGAAATCTATATCGACACGTCCCGCGGTCTCGATGACGCCAACGCGCCCACGGTCGAGGAGGTGCGTCAGCGCGTGGATGCCGACATGATCCGCGCGGCCACCGCAAAGCCGGAGATGCCCATCCAGCGCACCGTCTCCGAAGAGATGGGCAAGGCCCGCAAGATCTATGAACAGACGGGGCGCGTCGTGCGCAACGTCATGAATGATGTGCGTCTCGGTCACGCTATCCAGGTGGCCGACGTGGAGGCGGTCGTGGAGGACATCACGGCGTCCGTCGCGCGGAGCAGCGGTGCACTCATCAGCCTCCTGCGCCTCAAGCGCGCCGACGACTACACGTTCCAGCACTGCGTGGCCGTGGGGACGCTGCTGGTCACGTTCGCGAGATCGATGGGGCTCGATCCGGAGACGATCCGCGAGGCGGGTGTCGGTGGACTGCTCCACGATGTCGGCAAGATGAAGGTCCCCGATTCGGTGCTGAACAAGCCGGGCCGACTCACGGACGAGGAGTTCCTGCTCATCAAGCGCCATCCGTCCGATGGGCACTCGGCGCTGGTGGAGACCGGATCCGTCGGCGTCATCCCCCTCGACATCACCCTCCATCACCACGAGCGCATGGACGGCACCGGGTATCCCGAGAAGCTCGCCGGCGACAACATCACGCTGCTCGCGAAGATGGCCGCCATCGTCGATGTGTACGACGCCATCACCTCCGACCGCTGCTATCACAAGGGCATGGAGCCGACCGAGGCCCTGCGCAAGATGTTCGAGTGGAGCAAGTTCCACTTCGACGAGAAACTGGTGCAGCACTTCATGCGCACCATCGGGATCTACCCCGTGGGGACGCTCGTCATGCTGGAGAGCGGCCGGCTCGGCGTGGTCACGGAACAGACCGAAGGCAATCTGCTCGCGCCGAAGGTCTGTGCGTTCTTCAGCGCGAAGCAGAACTGCTACATCAAGCCCGAAACCGTGGATCTCGGCAAGTCGATGGGGCGCGGCGGCGCCGATCGCATCGTCGGCCACGAACAGCCGCAGAAGTGGAACGTGGATCCCGCCCGCTTCCTCACGGCGCAGCCCGCGTAGACACCGCGGCCGGCAAGACCTGGCGTCGAGTGCCGGGACTTGCCACGACTTGCCCTGGCGGCCTGCACTACGCCTTGTGGTAGATCTCGCCGCCTTCCCGCAGGAACTCCTCCGACTTCTCCGCCATGCCGCGCTCGAGCGCCTCGCTTTCCGCCACGCCCTGGCTCGCCGCGTAGTCGCGGACGTCCTGGGTGATGCGCATCGAGCAGAAGTGCGGGCCGCACATGGAGCAGAAGTGCGCGAGCTTCGCGCCCTGCTGCGGGAGCGTCTCGTCGTGGAATTCGCGCGCCGTGTCCGGGTCCAGGCCGAGGTTGAACTGGTCTTCCCAGCGGAATTCGAAGCGTGCCTTCGACAGCGCGTTGTCCCGCACCTGCGCACCGGGATGGCCCTTCGCGAGGTCGGCTGCGTGCGCGGCGATCTTGTACGCGATGATGCCGTCCTTCACGTCCTTCTTGTCCGGCAGGCCGAGGTGCTCCTTGGGCGTCACGTAGCAGAGCATCGCCGTGCCGTACCAGCCGATCATCGCGGCGCCGATGGCCGACGTGATGTGGTCGTAGCCCGGCGCGATGTCGGTCGTGAGCGGTCCGAGCGTGTAGAACGGGGCCTCCTTGCAGTACTCGAGCTGGAGATCCATGTTCTCCTTGATCATGTGCATCGGCACGTGACCCGGGCCTTCGATCATCACCTGCACGTCATGCTTCCACGCGACCTGCGTGAGTTCGCCGAGTGTCTTCAGTTCCGAGAGCTGCGCCTCGTCGTTCGCGTCGTGGATGGAGCCCGGCCGCAGCCCGTCACCCAGCGAGAACGAGACGTCGTACGCCTTCATGATCTCGCAGATGTCCTCGAAGTGCGTGTAGAGGAAGGACTCGCGATGGTGGGACAGGCACCACTTCGCCATGATCGATCCGCCGCGCGAGACGATCCCCGTCAGCCGCTTGGCGGTCATCGGGATGTACGGCAGGCGCACGCCCGCGTGGATCGTGAAGTAGTCGACGCCCTGTTCGGCCTGCTCGATCAGCGTGTCGCGGAAGATCTCCCACGTGAGCTCCTCGGCGCGGCCGTCCACCTTCTCCAGCGCCTGGTAGATCGGCACGGTGCCGATCGGCACCGGCGCGTTGCGCACGATCCATTCGCGGGTCTCGTGGATGTGCTTGCCGGTCGAGAGATCCATGACGGTGTCGCCGCCCCAGCGGATCGACCACGTCATCTTCTCGACTTCCTCACCGATGGAGGAACCCAGCGCGGAATTGCCGATGTTCGCGTTGATCTTCACCAGGAAGTTGCGCCCGATGATCATGGGCTCCGACTCCGGATGGTTGATGTTCGCGGGGATGATCGCCCGGCCGCGCGCCACCTCGTCGCGCACGAACTCCGGCGTGATCTCCTTCGGGAGCTTCGCGCCGAAATCGTGGCCGGGGTGCTGGCGTCGCAGCAGCTCCGTGTAGCAGGCGGCCCGCTGGCTTTCGCGGATCGCGATGAATTCCATCTCGGGCGTCACGATGCCGCGGCGGGCGTAGTGCATCTGGGTCACGTTGGCGCCGGCCTTGGCGCGTCGCGGTGCGCGGGCGAGGTCGAAGCGCAGATCGGCGAGCGCCGGGTCGGCCAGACGCTCGCGGACGAAGGCAGACGTCGGTCCCGTCAGGATCACGGTGTCAGAGGGGCGGGTTGTGCTCGGCACCGAAGGAAGCGGGCGTGTCGGACTGCGAGATCTCGCGCATCGGCACCTGCAGGTCCGCGCGCGAACCCGGGACGTAGACCTTGCGGGACCGCGGCAGCGGCTTCACGGCGGCGTCGTCGACGCGGGCGTCGGTGGCGAGAAACTTCTGGGGTGCGTTCATGGTTGCAGTCTCGTCTCGAAGGAAGTCGCCTCAGGCATCGTCGGCCAGAGGGCATGGAAATGATGGAGGGGTCCGTGGCCGCCGCCCACCCGCAACCGGCTGGCGGCGACGATGGACCCGTGGACGTAGGCGTGGGCCTCGCGTACCGCGATCTCCATCGAAGCCCGCTGCGGAAGCAGCGCGGCGATGGCCGAGGAGAACGTGCAGCCCGTGCCGTGGGTGTGGGTCGTGCGGATGCGATCGGCGGAGATCAGCACCGTCTGGCCGTTCACGTGCAGGAGATCGGTGAGGCGCTCCCCGGTACCGTGGCCCCCCTTCAGCAGCACGGCGTGAGCGCCGAGCGCATGCAGGTCCCGGGCGGCGGCGAGCATGGCCTCCGGTGATTCCCCGACGGGCCGCCCGAGCAGGTCACCGGCTTCCGGCAGATTGGGCGTCACGAGGGTGGCAAGCGGAAGCAGTTCGCGGATCAGCGCCTGGACGGCATCGGATCGCAGCAGGCGATCACCGCTCTTCGCCACCATCACGGGGTCGAGAACCACGAACCGCGGAACGTGGCGCCGGAGCGCCTCCGCGACGACGCCGATCAGTTCACGGGTCGCCAGCATGCCGATCTTCACGGCGTCGATGCGCACGTCCGAGAAGAGGGTCTCCAGCTGGAGCGCCAGGAAGTCGGGCGGCACTTCGTGGATGCCGGTCACGGCCCGGGTGTTCTGCGCCGTGAGCGCAGCGACCACCCCGCAGCCGTAGGCCCCGAGCGCCGAGAACGTCTTGATGTCCGCGAGCACGCCCGCACCGCCGGACGGATCGACACCGGCGATGGACACCACGTTGGGAACGGGACGGCTGGGAATCTCGATGGGCGACATCTTCCTACGCCGGCATTACCCGGGTCAGGTGCTGAGGGACTGTCTCACCCGGCCGCGGCGACGCGACCAGGACCCCTGTGTGCTCGGAAGCGGAGACTAAACCAGGGGCCGGTGCGTGGCAAAGCGCCATTCATCGGTGGCGTGCTCGTTGGGCAAATGACCGACGCGTCATTTAATGTGGTCGCCTGCGCCGCCTGTGACATAATCGACCGGGTTGTCATCCTGCCCCTTCGCCCATGGATATCGAGCTGGCGCGCGCCAACATGATCGAGAGCCAGATCCGCACCTGGGACGTCCTCGACCAGAAGGTGCTCGATCTCGTTGCAGTCCTTCGCCGCGAGCAGTTTGTCCCCGCCGAGCGTCGCGGACTCGCCTTCGCCGACATGGAGATTCCCATCGGCCACGGCGAAGTGATGCTGGCGCCCAAGCTGGAAGCGCGGCTCGTCCAGGAGCTCGGCTTGAAGCCGACGGATCGCGTGCTCGAGATCGGTACCGGGACGGGCTACACGACAGCGCTGCTGGCCCGGCTCTCCGCCCACGTGCATTCCATCGAGATCGTCCCCGAGTTCATCACGGCGGCTGCCGCGTGCCTGTCGGCCTGCGGTATTTCCAACGTGACGCTCGAACAGGGCGACGGTGCCACGGGCTGGAGTCGACATGCCCCCTACGACGCGATCCTGCTGACGGGTTCCGTGCCGGAACTCCCCGACGAGTTCCGGCGCCAGCTCGCCCCGGGCGGCCGACTGCTCGCCGTGGTCGGACGCGAGCCGATCATGACCGCCCGTCTGGTGACGTGTGTCTCGCCCGGCGCGTTCTCCGAGCAAGGTCTCTTCGAAACGAGCATCCCGCCGCTGCGACACGCGCGCGAATCCGGGCGGTTCGTGTTCTGATGCAGCGCTTGGCGGTCGAGGAGCTTCATGTCTGGCTCGAGGATGCCGAACGGGCATCTCCCGGCATCCTGGATGTGCGGGAATCCTGGGAAACGGCGCTATGCTCGTTTCCCGACGCGGTCCCCCTGCCTCTATCGCAGGGAATAGGCGCGCTGGCGCAGCTGCCGCGGGATCGCGATTGGGTGGTGGTGTGTCACCACGGCATGCGGAGTTATCAGGTGGCGATGGTCATGGAGCGCTCGGGATTTCCCCGGGTGTACAACCTGGAGGGCGGGATCGATGCCTGGGCGCGATCGGTGGACCCCTCCATGGCGCGGTACTGAACGAAACCCGGAATCTCAGGAAGAGCAAATCGTCATGCGCAAAGCCAAGCTAGTCGTAGCGTTGTCCCTCGCTCTCGGTGCCGCCGCGGCCAATGCCGCGGACCTCGTCTCCGTGTACCGCGAAGCGGTCGGGTCCGATCCCCAGTTCGCGTCTGCGCGCGCGGCCTATCTCGCCGGACAGGAGCGTGTCGTGCAGGGCAGGGCGGGTCTGCTGCCACAGCTGACGGCCAACGCGAATCTGAGCTACACGACGCTGGACTCGCGTTTCATCGGCGGCACCCAGCCGTCGCCTGGCCAGAAGGATTTCGGGACCCGCGGTTTCGGCGTGCAACTCACTCAGCCCCTGTACCGGCCGGCGCTCTACGAAACCTATGAACAATCCAAGCTTCAGGCCGCCGCGTCCGAGATCCAGCTGAGCGTCTCGACCCAGGACCTTATGGTCCGGGTGTCGCAGGCCTACTTCGACGTCCTGTATGCGCAGGCCAACCTGACCTTCATCCGCGCCCAGAAGTCCGCCATCGCCGAGCAGCTGGCCCAGGCCAAGCGCAATTTCGTCGTGGGCACCGCGACCATCACCGACACGAACGATGCCCAGGCCCGCTTCGACCTCGCACAGGCGCAGGAAGTGGCTGCCGCGAACGATCTGGAAGTGAAGAACCGGACCCTGGCGGCGATCATCGGCAAGAATCCTGGAAGCCTCTCCGGACCGGCGGATCCCATCGTCCTGAATCCCCCGGCACCCGCCAGCATGGAGGCGTGGGTGGAGCAGGCCCAGACGACCAGCCTGCAGGTCGAGGTCCAGAAGACCGCCGTCGAGATCGCGGGTCGCGAGGTTCGCAAGCAGCGCGCGGGTCACCTGCCCACCCTCGATGCCGTGGCGAGCTTCAACGACACGAAGGCGAATGCCAGCACCTTCGGTTTCGGGAGCGAGGTCCGACAGACCGTGGTCGGCCTCCAGTTCAGCATGCCGCTGTACCTCGGTGGTGCCGTCGACTCCCGCGTGCGCGAGTCCTTGGCCAACCGCACGAAAGCCGAACAGGATCTCGAGGCGGCGCGTCGTCAGGCCGTGCTGTCCACCCAGCAGGCATTCCTCGGCGTGACCTCCGGTCTGGCCCAGGTTCGAGCCCTGGAGCAGGCGCTCCAGTCGTCGCAGGTCTCCCTGGAATCCACGAAGCTCGGTCGCGATGTCGGCGTCCGGACTTCCGTCGACGTCCTGAACTCGCAGCAGCAGGTTGCCAACGCGCGGCGTGACCTCGCCAAGGCGACGTACGACACCATCGTCGCGCAGCTCAAGCTGAAGCAGGCCGTGGGCCGTCTCACGGTCGCCGACCTCGAGGCCGTCAACCGGCTCCTCAAGGCTGAAGCGAAGTAGTCCGCAGCCACCGCGCCGCAGGTCGGGTACCACAGCCAGTCGACCGGGGCGCGGTGAGTCCCTCGGAGGATCCTGCCGACGTCAGCGCGGAGAAGCGATCGCTTCGCGAGCGCGTGCGTGCCACCCGTGACGCCACCGATCCGGACCACAGGCGTGTGTGGTCCGAGCGGATCTGTCACCACCTGTTGCGGGAATGCGATCTCGCCGCTCCGGCCTGTGCCCTGAGCTACGCCGGGTTCGGCAGCGAGATCGACACGCTGCCCTTCAATCGCGCCCTCCTCGATCGCGGCCTCTCGCTGGTGCTGCCGCGGGTCGAGCGCGCCGCCGGTGGGCTCGTGCTCTATCGGGTGCGTGATCTCGAAACCGATCTGATCCCGGGGGTGTGGGGCATCCCCGAACCCGATCCCCTTCGCTGTGCAGTGGTGTCGCCCGACGATATCGACTGGCTGCTGCTGCCAGGTCTTGCCTTCGACCGGCGCGGCGGGCGCCTCGGTTACGGCGGCGGCTACTACGACCGCCTGCTGCCCCGGTTGCCGCGGTTGAAGCGGATCGCGGCAGCGTTCGACTGCCAGATCGTCGATGCCGTGCCGCGCGGCCCTCACGACGTGCTGATGGACCGCGTCATCACCGAGACCGGGGCAGCGTTTCCTCCAGCAGGCTGAGCGCCCGCTCCGTCGCCCCGCGGTGCTGGGTCGCGAAGGCAGTGCCCGCCTCCCCCATGGCAGCGCGCGCGGCCGGATCCGCCAGCAAGTGTGCCACTGCACGGGCAAGCCCTGCGGCATCGGCCACCCGCAATGCCGCACCGGCGCGGACTGCCTCGTCGGTCGCATCGGCGAAATTGAAGGTGTGCGGGCCGATGAGCACCGGGGTGCCGATGGCGCATGCCTCGATCAGGTTCTGACCTCCGGTCGGCACCAGGCTGCCACCGACGAAGGCGACGTCCGCCGCGCCGAAGTAGCCGAACATCTCCCCCATGCTGTCACCCAGCAACACCTGGGTCGACGAGGCCACGGCGGTGTTTTCGCTGCGGCGCTGCACCCGGAATCCGCGCGCGTCGACCAGCTTCGCCACTTCCTCGAAGCGCTGCGGATGCCGCGGCACGATCACCAGCAGCCCCCGCGAATCCGGCATCGCAGCAAGCGCATCCAGCACGATCGCCTCCTCGCCTTCCCGCGTGCTTGCGGCCAGCCAGACCGGGCGATCCCGCCCGAAGCGTTCCCGAAGATCGCGGCCCAGCCCGATCTGGGCGGCGGGCGGCGTCACGTCGAACTTGAGGTTGCCCATCACCTGGACGTCGCGGGCGCCGAGGCCCGTCAGCCGCTCGGCATCGGCGAGGGTCTGCGCCGCGACCACCCGGAGCCCGAGCAGGGCGTCTTTCGCGAGACCGGCGACCCGGCCGTATCGCTTCGCCGAGCGGTCCGACAGACGCGCATTGAGGAGCAGCATCGGCGTACCGGCGTGACCGGCCTGACGGATCACTTCGGGCCACAGTTCCGTCTCCATCAGGATGCCCGCGCGCGGGCGCCACGCACGCAGGAATCGACTCACCGCCCAGGGCAGATCGTAGGGAAGATAGGCGCGGGCGACGCGATCCCCGAAGAGCTGCTCGCCGGTCTCCCGACCGGTGGGCGTGCCGTGCGTGAGCAGCACCCCATGGTCAGGGTGCCGGGCGAGAAGTGCCGCGACCAGCGGCTGCGCGGCCCGGGTTTCTCCGACGGAGACCGCGTGGACCCAGAGCCAGGGGCCCGGCCCCGAAGGCGTCTGCCGTCCGAAGCGCTCGCCGACATGGTCGAGATACGCCGGCTGCCGCCGGGCGCGCCACGCGAGATGCAGCAGCGCGAAGGGAATCAGCGCGTGCATGACGACGATGTAGAGCCACCGACGCACGGTCAGAAGATCGCGTTGATCGCTGTCAGCACGTCGGCCACGGATGGCGACTCACGGCGGCCGCCCACGTTCACTGCCTTGCCGGGTGCGAGGACACCCGTGGCCGCCGGATCCGTCGCCGTGTAGATGCCCACCGTCGGACGGCCCAGCGCGGCGGCGAAGTGCGTGAGACCCGTGTCGACGCCGACGCAGAGTTGCGCCTGCCCGAGCAGGATCGCCATCGCCCGCAGGCCGAGGCGGGGTGCCGTGATCACGTGGCGGAGACTGTCGGCGATGCGTTCGGCCCGGAGCCGCTCGTCGTCCTGACCCCACGGCAGCACGACCGTGAATCCGTCGCCCGTGAACCGCGCGGCCAGTTTCTTCCACTGGTGCTCCGGCCACAGCTTCGCCTCCGCGCTCGTCGCATGCAGGAAGACGACGATCGGGCGGGCCGGCAGCCACGAGAACGAGGTGTCGTGATCCAGCCAGGCTGGTGGGGCATCGTCATCCGACGGTCGGGCCGGCAAGGGCGGCGCGACGATCCCGTAGTCGAGCGTCGGCGGCAGTTCGTAGCCCAGCGCCCTGGCCGCGAGCTCGCGGTTGCGCACGACGGCGTGGCGTCCCCAGGGGACCCTGTGCGTGTGGTCGTAGAAGAATCGCAGCGGTTCGCGCGAGCTGCGCCAGTCGAGGCCATGACGTTCGCCGCCAGCCATCCGCGTGAGCCAGGCGCTCTTCAGCAGGCCCTGGGTGTCGATCACCGCGTCGTAGCGCGCATGGCGGAGGTTGTCGCCGAGCCGATGGATCTCCCGCCACGTTGCACCGCGGAAGATCGATCCCCGCCAGCGGCGGACCGCACAGGTCACGACCCGGCGCACGCCGGGGTGCAGGCGTGGAATTTCCGCGAAGGTCTCCTCCACCAGCCAATCGATGGCAGCGCCCGGAAACACGGTGCGGAGGTCAGCGACGACCGGCAGGTTGTGCACGACATCGCCGAGGGACGAAGTCTTGACCAGAAGGAAGGTGCGCAATGGCGTCGCGATGTGGTCGTCGGTGGCCCGTACAGACACGGGCGGTAAGGGGGAAAGGCCGCGAATACGGGGAGCCGTCGCGCCGGCCGGTCGCCGGGGCCAACAGATTCTCTCACCGTGCGAGGCAGGCGTCTCGAAGGGCCGATCATGACCGCATCCTGCGGTTCGGACGCCATCTGCCCGCTGCCGACGTTCCCGGATCGAGGGCGCCGAAGTCGCCGGAAGCGGGGATTCTCCTATAAAATCGAGCGGTATAAGTCGCCTCATTGAGGCTCCTGTAGTGCACATCCGGGGTTGTCGCCGGTTGTGTCGGCATCCTGCCGTGGCGCGCTGGTCGCGCCTTCAGCCCGCAGTCTCACGCCATGCAGATCCAATGACATCGAGCGGCAAGCGAGTACTCGTGACCGGCGGGGCCGGTTTCCTGGGGTCCCACCTCTGCGAGCGCCTGCTGGAACAAGGCGACGAGGTGTTGTGCGTCGACAACTTCTACACCGGCCGGCGCATGAACGTCGGGCATCTGCTGACGGATCCGCGCTTCGAGATCCTGCGGCATGACGTCACGATGCCGCTCTACGTCGAAGTCGACGAGATCTACAACCTGGCGTGTCCGGCCTCCCCGGTGCACTACCAGTTCGATCCGGTCCAGACCACGAAGACGAGCGTGCACGGGGCCATCAACATGCTGGGCCTGGCGAAGCGCGTGAAGGCCCGCATCCTCCAGGCGTCCACCAGCGAGGTCTACGGCGACCCCGAGGTGCATCCCCAGGTCGAGAGCTACTGGGGGAACGTGAATCCCATCGGGGCGCGGTCTTGCTACGACGAGGGCAAGCGCTGCGCCGAGACGCTCTTCTTCGACTACCACCGGCAGCACAAGCTTCGGATCCGCGTCGCCCGCATCTTCAACACCTACGGGCCGCGCATGCGCCCCGACGACGGGCGCGTCGTGTCGAACTTCATCGTGCAGGCGCTGCGCGGGCAGGACATCACCATCTACGGCGACGGCAGCCAGACGCGGTCGTTCTGCTATGTCGACGACCTCATCGACGGCCTGATGCGCCTGATGAACACGGCCGACGACTTCACGGGCCCCGTGAACATCGGCAACCCGGGCGAGTTCACCATGCTCGAACTCGCGCAGAAGGTGATCGCATTGACGGGCTCGCGTTCGCAGATCGTCTACCGCCCGCTGCCGCAGGACGATCCCGTGCGCCGCTGCCCCGACATCACGCTCGCGAAGCAGCAGTTAGGCTGGGGGCCGACCATCCCGCTCGAACAGGGGCTTGCGAAGACCATTGACTACTTCCGCGGCTCTCTCTGACGCACCGCCGATGAAGTATCTGGCGGTCATCCCGGCGCGCGCGGGCTCCAAGGGCGTGCCAGGCAAGAATCTCCGGCCGATCGCCGGCAAGCCGCTGCTCCGCTGGTCCGTGGAGCAGGCGCTGGCGAGTCGGCGGATCGATCGCGTGGTCGTGTCCACCGACGGCGAGGCCATCGCGGCCGAAGCCCGTGAGGCGGGGGCGGACGTCCCGTGGCTGCGCGATGCCGCGCTCGCGGCCGACACCACCGCCACGGAGCCCGTGCTGATCGACGTCGTCGAACGGCTTGCCGCCGAGGGTTGGTCGGCCGATGCCGTGGTGCTGCTGCAGCCGACCTCCCCGCTGCGCCGCGCGGGCGCCATCGACCGCGCGATCGAGACGTTCGAAGCCTCCGGCGCCGATTCCCTCGTCGCGGTGTGCGAGAGCCACGCGTTCTTCTGGCGGCGCCCCGACGATCCCGAAGCGCTCTACGACTTCCGCCATCGCCCGCGACGCCAGGACATCAAGCCCGAGGACCGGCGCTACCGCGAGAACGGCTCGATCTACGTGACCCGGACCGAGCTGCTGCTCCGCGAGAAGAATCGTCTGGGCGGGCGCATCGCGATGTTCCCGATGGCGGAGGAAGAGAGCTGGGAGATCGACTCGCTCGCGGACTTCGCGATCGTCGAGGCGCTCATGACAATGGAGAACGCAGCGTGATCGTCGAGCGCAACATCGCCCGGTATGTCGTCTTCGGCGAGGAGTCGCTGATCACCGCGCTTCGCAAGATCAGCGAGAACCGCGACGGCCTCGTCTTCGTCGTGACGCACAACGGCGTGCTGGAGGGCATCCTCACCGACGGCGATTTCCGTCGCTGGCTGACAGCGACCGATCACATCGATCTGGCCGAGCCCGTGACCGTCGCGATGAACCGTCGCTACGTCGCACTGGACGAGCACGAATCGCCCGAACGCGTGGCGGAACAATTGAGCGACCGCATCGCCTTCGTGCCGCTGCTCGATCGCCAGGGGCGGCTCGTCGCTGTCGCGAGCCGCAAGAGCGCCTCCGTGCGCATCGGGCGCTTCACGGTAGATGCCGAGTCGCCCTCCTTCCTCATCGCCGAGATCGGCAACAACCACAACGGCAGCCTCGACCTGGCCATGCGCCTGATCGACGAGGCCGTGGCGGCCGGCGCGGACTGCGCAAAGTTCCAGATGCGGCATATGGACTCCCTGTATCGCAACGCGGGCGCGGCCGACGATGCCGAGGCCGATCTCGGCGCCCAGTACACGCTCGATCTGCTCGCCCGCTTTCAGCTGACGAATGCCCAGCTCTTCGAGGCGTTCGATCACTGCAAGGCGCGCGGCATCCTGCCGCTGTGCACCCCGTGGGACCAGGAGAGTCTGGCGGCGCTGGAGTCCTACGGCATGGAGGCCTACAAGGTGGCCTCGGCGGACCTCACGAACCACGCGCTCATCGAGGCGATCGCCGCGACGCGTAAGCCCATGCTCGTGTCGACCGGCATGTCCGACGAGTCCGAGATCGTCGAGGTCGTGCGGCTCCTGCGGCGACTCTCCGCGCAGTTCGTGCTGCTCCACTGCAACTCCACCTATCCGGCACCGTTCAAGGATGTGCACCTCGACTACCTCGAGCGGCTGGGCCGGCTCGCGGGTGGCGTCGTCGGCTACTCGGGTCACGAGCGTGGCATCGCCGTCGCCATCGCCGCGGTGGCGAAGGGCGCCCGCGTCATCGAGAAGCACTTCACGCTCGACCGGAACATGGAGGGCAACGACCACCGCGTGAGCCTGCTGCCGGACGAGTTCCGGGCGATGGTGCAGGGCATCCGTGAAGTGGAGCAGGCCCTCGGCAGTCGCGAGACGCGTCGCATCACCCAGGGCGAGCTGATGAACCGCGAGGTGCTTGCGAAGAGTCTGGTGGCCACGCGGGCGTTGAAGCGGGGCGATATCGTCACGGACGCCTGCATCGAGGTACGTAGTCCCGGGCGGGGCCTGTCGCCGAACCGACGTGCCGAGCTGGTCGGGCAACCGGCACGCCGCGACATCGCCGCCGGCGACTTCTTCTATCCGTCGGATGTCGAGGCGCCGCGCGCTGCCGCGCGGCCTTACCGGTTCCGTCGCCCCTTCGGGGTGCCGGTCCGGTATCACGATGCGGTCCGGATGGCCGGCCTGTCGAACATGGACCTGCTCGAGTTCCACCTGAGCTACAAGGACATGGAAGCCGACCCCGCGCGCTTCCTCTCGACGCCGTTCGACCTCGACCTCGTGGTGCACAGCCCGGAACTGTTCGCGGGCGATCACGTGATGGATCTCTCGGCCGTCGATGCCGACTATCGCCAGCGCTCCATCGTCGAACTGCAGCGGGTCGTCGATCTCACGCGCAGTCTCGCGAAGTGGTTCACGAAGGCGAAACGGCCGCTCATCATCATCAACGCGGGCGGCTTCACGCTCGACGCGCCGATGCCCGTGGCCGATCGCCCGGCGCACTACGCGCGGATCGCCGAGAGCCTCGCGCAGGTCGACGCGGCCGGCGTCGAGATCATCCCGCAGACGATGCCGCCGTTCCCGTGGCACTTCGGCGGTCAGCGCTTCCACAACCTGTTCATGGACGACACCGACATCGTCGAGTTCTGCACGACGCATGGCTATCGCGTCTGCCTCGACCTGTCGCACTCGAAGCTGGCGTGCAACCACGTCCACGCGTCGTTCCAGACGTTCCTCGAACGCGTCGCACCGCACTCGGCGCATCTGCATGTCGTGGATGCCGCAGGCGTCGATGGCGAAGGATTGCAGATCGGCGCGGGCGACATCGACTTCGCGATGGTCGCGCGCGTTCTCGATCGTGCCTGTCCGGAAGCCTCGTTCATTCCCGAGATCTGGCAGGGCCACAAGGACGACGGCGCCGGCTTCTGGCAGGCGCTCGAGGCGCTGGAGCCGATCCTCGGCGACCCGTCCAAGGAGATTTCCCCAGCATGCTGAACGGCAAGTCCATCCTCATCACCGGCGGCACCGGTTCTTTCGGTCGCCAGTTCATCCGCACCGTGCTGGCGAACTACCGGCCGCGGCGCCTCGTCGTGTTCTCCCGCGACGAGCTGAAGCAGTACGAAATGCAGTCCGAGTTCCGGGACGACGCCATGCGCTTCTTCCTCGGTGACGTGAGGGACCGCGAACGACTGCACCAGGCCATGCGTGGCGTCGACATCGTGATCCACGCGGCGGCTCTGAAGCAGGTGCCGGCCGCGGAGTACAACCCGCTCGAATGCGTGAAGACGAACGTCCACGGCGCCGAGAACGTGATCTCCGCCGCCATCGCCAACGAGGTCGAGCAGGTCATCGCGCTGTCCACCGACAAGGCCGCGAACCCGATCAACCTGTATGGCGCGACGAAGCTCGTGTCCGACAAGCTGTTCGTGGCCGCGAACAACATCGCCGCCGGCCATCGCACGCGCTTCGCCGTCGTACGCTACGGCAACGTCGTCGGCTCTCGCGGCTCGGTGGTCCCGCTGTTCCGCAAGTTGCTGGCTGAAGGCGCGACCGAACTGCCGCTGACCGATCCGCGGATGACCCGGTTCTGGATCACGCTCGACGAGGGTGTGGCGTTCGTCCTGCGCAATCTCGGCCGGATGCAGGGTGGCGAGATCTTCGTGCCGAAGATTCCGTCGGCGCGCGTCACCGACCTCGCCGAGGCGATGGCGCCCGGCATGCCCACCCACATCGTCGGTATCCGCCCCGGCGAGAAGCTGCACGAGATCATGTGTCCCGCCGACGACTCGCATCTCACGGTCGAGTTCGACGACCACTACGTGATCCGGCCGACGATCCTCTTCTCGGTGCCCGTGGACTTCTCGCGCAACGGACTCGGCGAGACCGGGCATCCGGTGCCCGACGGATTCGCCTACAGCTCCGGCGAGAATCCGCACTTCCTCACCGTCCCGGAACTCGCGACGCTGCTGGGGGCGACACTTTGATCTCGTACGGGCGCCAGGACATCGACGCGGACGATATCGCCGCTGTCGTTGCCGTCCTCGGCTCCGATTTCCTGACGCAGGGCCCGGCCATCGAGCGCTTCGAGGAGGCCGTGGCCGCGCGTTGCGGCGTGCGCTTCGCCGTGGCGATGTCCAGCGCTACGGCTGCGCTGCACGCGGCCTGCGCCGCCCTCGACGTCGGTCCGGGGGATGCGATCTGGACGTCGCCGAACACGTTCGTCGCGAGTGCGAACTGCGCGCGCTACTGCGGCGCCGACGTCGATTTCGTCGACATCGATGCCGGCACGCTCAATCTGTCCCTGGATGCCCTGGAGGAGAAGCTCGGCCGGCAGGCTGCGCCGAAAGCCGTGATCCCAGTGCATTTCGCCGGCCAGAGCTGCGACATGACGCGCATTGGCTCGCTTCGCGAGCGTCACGGATTCCGCGTGATCGAAGATGCCTCGCATGCGATCGGCGGGCGCTTCGCCGGTGTGCCCGTCGGCGCCTGCACGCATTCCGACATCGCGGTCTTCAGTTTCCACCCGGTGAAGATCATCACGACCGCGGAAGGCGGCATGGCCGTCACCAACGATCCGGTGCTGGCGGCGCGGCTGCGGCGGTTCCGTTCGCACGGCATCACGCGGGACCCCGCGGAGATGGTGTCGGGTTCCGATGGTCCCTGGTACTACGAGCAGATCGAACTGGGCTACAACTACCGGATGACCGACATGCAGGCTGCCCTCGGCAGTACGCAGCTGGCACGCATCGATGCGTTCGTGGCGCGCCGTCGCGCACTCGCGGCCCGGTACCGGTCAGCGCTCGCAGGCCTGCCCCTCCGCATGGCGGACCAGCATCCGGCGGCGGAGTCATCCTGGCATCTCTTCGTGATCTGCCTCGCCGAGGCCGCAGGGCCGACGCGCCGTGAGGTGTACGACGGCCTGGTGGCGCGGGGTGTGCGCCCCCAGGTGCATTACATCCCCGTCCACCTGCAGCCGTACTACCAGGCCCTCGGGTTCCGCCGGGGCGACTTTCCGGAGGCCGAGCGCTACTACGACGGTGCGCTCTCGCTGCCGCTGTACCCCGGCCTGCGCGATGACCAGCAGGACGTCGTGTTGGCGGCCCTGGCGGAGCTGCTGGGTTGAAGACGGTCGCGATCATCCAGGCCCGCATGGGGTCCACGCGACTCCCCCGGAAGGTGCTGCGCGTGCTGGCCGGCGAGACCGTGCTGGGGCACGTCGTGCATCGCGCACAGGCTGTCGCACGCATCGACGAAGTCGTGGTGGCCACCACGACGGCGCCGGCGGACGATGCGATCGTCGCCGAGGCATCCCGGCTCGGTGTGCGCGCCACCCGCGGATCCGAAGACGACGTGCTGGATCGCTACTACCAGGCGGCGAAGGTGAGCGGCGCGGAGCGCATCGTGCGCATCACCTCCGACTGTCCCCTGCTCGACCCCGGCGTCGTCGATGCCATGCTCGCGCAGTTCGACGCGCTGGCGGCTGCGGGCACGCCGGTCGACTATCTCAGCAATTCCGTCACGCGGCGGTTCCCCCGCGGACTCGACGCCGAGATCTTCGGATTCGACGTGCTGGCGCGTGCGCACGCGGAGGCCCATGCCCCGGCGGAGCGCGAACACGTGACGCCGTACTTCTACCGTCATCCCGAGCGTTTCTCGATTGCGCAGCACGCCCCGGAGCGAGACCTCTCCCAGCATCGCTGGACTCTCGATACGGAAGACGACTGGCGCTTCCTCGAGGCGGTGTTCGGGCATCTCGGGCACCAGGTCGGAGGCTTCGGCACCGAGGATGTCCTGACGCTGCTCGAGCGCCATCCCGAGATCTTCCGGCTGAATGCGCACATCGAGCAGAAGGCTCTGGGGCACTGATCCGCCGTGCCGACCCGTCCACGCCATCCCACCGACGACCGAAGCGCTGCCGATCCGCAGACGGCGCCTGCGGGGATGCGTGTGCTCGTGCGCGCCGACGCCTCGGTCCGGATCGGGTCCGGTCATGTCATGCGCTGCCTCACACTGGCCGACGCGCTCCGGTCGGAGGGTGCCGAGGTGCGTTTCGTCTGCCGACTGCTGACGGGGCACATGGCGGACGCCATCGCAGCTCGCGGTTTCGATGTGGTCCGGCTCCCGGCGGGGTCCGGACCGGTCGCTGCGGGGCCGCCCCACGTGGGATTGCTCGAGGAGTCTCCTGACGTGGATGCGGCGCAGTGCCGCAGCGCGCTCGCCGACGAGATCCCTTTCGACTGGCTGATCGTCGACCACTACGCGCTCGACGCCGTATGGGAAGGCGCAATGCGATCCGTGGCGCGCCGGGTCATGGTGATCGACGACGTGGCCGACCGCGACCACGACTGCGACCTGTTGCTCGACCAGAATCTCGCACCGGATCCGCGGGCGCGGTACGTGCAGCGAGTACCTGCCGAGGCGACTTGTTTGTTCGGACCGCGATTCGCGCTGTTGCGGCGCCAGTTCCACGATGCCCATGCCGTGAGGGATACCGAGGCTGTTGCCGAGGTGCAGGCGATTTCGGTGTTCCTGGGCGGCGGTGATCCCAACGGTGTGACTGCGCGAGTGCTGGACGTGCTGGCCACGGCGTTGCCGCCGTCGGTGCACACGACGGCGATCGTGGGCAGCAGCAATCCCCATGGCGAGCGCATCCGGGCCCGATTCTCAGGGCATCCGACGTTCCGGGTCGTCGATCACTGCGAAGACATGGCCGGGCACCTGACCGCCTGCCAGATGGCCATTGGCGCCGGGGGGGTGGCTGCGCTCGAGCGCAGTTGCCTCGGTGTGCCGAGCGTGGTGATCGCCACCGCCGGCAATCAGGAGGCGCCGGCCCGCAATCTTGCGCTGGCCGGTGCGTGTCTGTATCTCGGAAAAGCGGAGGCCGTGTCTGACTACTCCATCGAGGCCGCGGTCCGCGTGTTGCTGGAGAATGCCGTGCTGCGTCAATCGATGATCCGTGCCGGGACGGCGCTGGTCGACGGCCTCGGTTGCGATCGCGTGGCCCGCCAGCTCTTGTGCGGCCGTGTCGACGTGCGGCTGGCGCTCGCCGATGCGCAATTCGTGGCAGACTCGTCAGTACTTCCACGACACTCGGCCACTCGATCTCTCGGCGCACCGCGACTGGTTCGTCCGCGCACTCGACGATCCCCAACGCGTCCTCCTCATGGCGGAGCGCAGCGGATTGCCGATCGGCGTGCTGCGCTTCGATGTCGATGGCCCCACGGCAACGGTTTCGATCTACCTCGATCCCGCGCTTCATGGCCGCGGCCTGGGCACTGCGGTGCTGCTCGCTGGAGAAGGCTGGCTTCGCCGCCATCGTCCGGACCTGCAACATCTGCGGGCCGAGGTGCTGGCCGGGAACGCGCGCTCGGCCGGGGCATTCTCCCGCGCGGGCTTCGGGCAGACGCTGGTGCGTTTCGAGAAGTCGTTGCAAGACCCCATGGTGACTCAGTGACGCACGTTGTTGCCAACCGCCGGGGCCGGCATCCGGACATGTCCGAAAGCCTCGCAAGCCGAACCGGGCAATCGTTCATCGCTGTCGGCCGGCCGGAGGAGTTGACGGTGGAGCACTTGGTTGCCGTCGATGCCGAACTGGTGTTCCTGACCCATTGGTCGTGGCGCATCCCGCCCGAGATCCACGAGCGCTGGGAGTGCGTGATCTTCCACATGACCGACGTGCCGTACGGCCGTGGCGGCACACCGTTGCAGAATCTGATCGTCCGTGGCCATCGCGAGACCCGCATTTCTGCGCTGCGCTGTACGGAGGGACTGGATGCGGGGCCCGTGTACCTCAAGCGACCCTTGTCGCTCCAGGGCAGCGCCCAGGACATCTACGAGCAGGCGAACGCCGTCATCGAAGACATGATCGTCGAACTCGTGACGTCGCGACCCGCCCCGGTGCCGCAGAGCGGCGAGCCCGTCGTGTTCCCGCGCCGTACCGTCGCCGACGGCGATTTGCGCGACATCGCGTCGGTGGCGCAGGCGTACGACCACATTCGGATGCTCGATGCAGAGGGCTATCCCCCCGCGTTTCTCGAGACCGACCATCTGCGCCTGGAATTCGGGCGCGCACGACTCCGGGAGGGGCGCATCGTGGCGGATGTCACGATCGTGCCGAAGACCCATGACGAATAGGATCGCCGTCATCGCCGCCCATCCCGACGACGAAGTCCTCGGCTGCGGCGGGACCATGGCGCGCCACGTCCGCGAGGGTGACCGCGTCGACGTGCTGATCCTGGCCGAGGGCCTGACGAGCCGCGACGACACGCGCGATGCCGCGGCCCGCCTCGACGACCTCGCCGCCCTCAAGCTGGCGGCCCGCGCCGCCAATGCCGCGCTGGGCGTGACGGATCTGGAGTTCGCCGGCTTCCCCGACAATCGGCTGGACGGCGTGGATCTGCTCGATGTCGTGAAGGCCGTCGAAGCATTCCTGGCGACCCGACAGCCCTCGGTGGTCTACACGCACCATCCGTCCGATCTCAATGTCGACCATCGCATCGTGTCACAGGCCGTCGCGACGGCCTGCCGTCCGATGCCCGGTGCAGCGGTGCGCACGGTGCTGTTCTTCGAGGTGCCGTCCAGCACCGAATGGCAGCCGCCGGGCGGGTCCGGGCCGTTCGTGCCGGCGTGGTTCGTCGACATCGGTGCGACGCTGTCGCTGAAGCTCCTGGCCCTCGGGCACTACGCCGGCGAGATGCGGGACTGGCCGCATGCTCGTTCGCTCCGCGCGGTCGAAGCGCTGGCCCACTGGCGCGGGGCGACCATCGGCACCGAAGCCGCCGAGGCATTCGCGGTCGGACGCCATCTGATCATCGGAGATCGCAAGCCATGAAAGACATCCGCATCGGCCACCAGACCCTCGGGTCCGGCCATCCCCCGCTGGTCATCGCGGAACTCTCCGGCAACCACAACGGCTCGCTCGAGCGCGCGCTCGCCATCGTGGATGCCGCCGCGGACGCCGGCGCCCGGGCGCTCAAGCTCCAGACGTACACCGCCGACACGATGACGCTCGACATCCGCGAGCGCGAGTTCTTCATCTCCGACCCTGCGAGTCTCTGGAAGGGCCACTCGCTGCACGAGCTTTACCAGAAGGCCGGGACGCCGTGGGAATGGCACGAGCCGCTGTTCCGCCGGGCGCGGGAACGGGGCATGGTCGCCTTCAGCACGCCGTTCGACCCCACGGCCGTGGACTTCCTCGAGTCCCTCGACGTCCCCGCCTACAAGATCGCCTCGTTCGAGAATGCCGACCTGCCGCTCATCCGGAAGGCGGCCGCGACTGGCAAGCCCCTCGTCATCTCGTCCGGCATGGCGACGGCGTCCATGCTCGAGGAAGCCGTCTGCGCCGCGCGCGAGGCGGGCTGCCGGGATCTCATCCTGCTCAAGTGCACCAGCAACTATCCGGCTTCACCCGAGTTCAGCAATCTGGCGACGATCCCCCACATGCGCGCCATGTTCGGCTGCCACGTGGGCCTGTCGGATCACACGCTCGGGATCGGCGCCGCGGTGGCGAGCGTCGCTCTCGGTGCGGTCGCGATCGAGAAGCACATCACGCTCGCACGCGCCGAGGGCGGCGTGGATGCCGATTTCTCGCTCGAGCCCTCGGAGCTGCGGCAGCTGGTCGACGAGTCGCTGCGCGCCTGGCAGGCGGTGGGCGGCGTGAGCTACGGCCCGCTCGAACACGAACGGGGTTCGCTCGTGTTCCGCCGGTCGCTCTACGTGGTGCAGGACATGCAGCCCGGCGACGTCCTCACCGCCGAGAACCTCCGGCCCATCCGGCCCGGCTGCGGGCTGCCGCCCAAGTACTTCGAGGCCCTGCTCGGAAAGCGCGTGACGCGTGCCGTCGCGCGCGGCACGGCCATGTCCTGGGACCTCATCGGTTGAGCCCTGCCGCCGCAGAGCCACGACCCACACGGAGACGCTCATGAGCAGCAACCTTTCCCTCCTCGGCGGCACGCCGGTGCGTTCGCAACCCTTCCCGCAGCGCCGGACCATGGGCGACGCCGAGAAGAAGGCGGTCCTCGAGGTGATGGACTCCGACTGCATCTCGGGCTTCCTCGGCAGCCCGGGGGAGGGGGCGTGGGGCGGACCGAAGGTGCGCGAGTTCGAGGAGCGCTGGGCGGACCGCTTCGGCTACCGGCATGCGATCTCGGTGAACTCCTGGACCTCCGGCCTGATGACGGCCATCGGCGCGGCCCGCCTCGGGCCCGGCGACGAGATCATCTGCCCGCCGTACACGATGTCCGCGTCGGCGACCGCCGCGTTCTTCTACGGCGCCATCCCGGTCTTCGCCGACATCGATCCGGTCACCTATTGCATCGATCCGAAATCGGTGGAGGCGCGCATCACGCCGCGCACGCGCGCCATCATGGTGGTGCACCTCTTCGGGGGCTCGGCCGACATGGACGCGCTCCACGCGATCGCCGACCGGCACGACTTGCGGATCATCGAGGACGCCGCCCAGGCGCCCGGCACCACGTGGAAGGGGCGCTACGTCGGTGGCCTGCGTGACCTCGGCGGGTTCAGTCTCAACTATCACAAGCACATCCACACCGGCGAGGGTGGCGTCATCGTCACCAACGACGACGACCTCGCGCTGCGTTCGCGGCTGATCCGCAACCACGGCGAGAATTTCATCGAGACCCTCGGTCTCCAGGACATCGACAACATCGTCGGCGGCAACTACCGCTTGACGGAGATCCAGGCCGCGATCGGCATCGCGCAGCTCGACCGTCTCGACGACATCCTCGCGCAGCGGCGGATGCTCGCGCGCCATCTGGCAGCGCGTCTCGACGGCGTCCCCGGGCTCCACGCCGCCACGGAGCTTCCCGGCTGCGACCACGCGTACTACATCTACCCGATCCGTTTCGATCCGGCGGTGGTCGGCATCGATCGGCGCACGTTCATCGAGGCGGTGAGTGCCGAACTGCCGCGCGCCGGGATCCCCGAGGACATCCCGCTGTCCGGCGGGTACGTCAAGCCGTTGTACCTGAACCCCGTGTACCAGCGGCGCATCGCGATTGGCGGCAAGGGTTTCCCCTTCGACCGCGTCGGTGACCCCGCGCCGAGCTACGCGAAGGGGCTGTGTCCGGTGGCCGAGCGGATGCACGAAGACGAACTGATGATCAGCTTCCTCGTGCGCGAGCCCCTGACGACCTCCGATCTCGACGACTTCGTCGATGCCATGCTGAAAGTGATCGAGCACGCGCCCGCCCTCAGGCGCCGCTCCGCATGATGCCTTCCGGCGCCGTCGTCGTGGCCCGCCAGGCCGGCACCGCCGCGGCGTTTGCCCCGCTGGCGTCCGCCGGTGGCGCGGTCCGGGTGTTCGCGTATCCCGGTGCCGTGCCCATCCTCGAACGCCTCGGCG
>VYME01000097.1_pt1 | contig 41454 bp, 29 predicted proteins | sample 5115281 | NCBI WGS metagenome assembly VYME01 (sample SAMN12291780, study PRJNA351875) | freshwater metagenome | isolation source: freshwater lake | place: USA: Michigan, Wintergreen Lake | collected 2013-08-08
CGGCCGCGAGACTGAGGCTCTCGAGCGCCGACGCCTCGCCGAGTCGCTCGACACAACGTCGCATCAGGGCACGACGTTCGGCCTCCTCGCTCTCCCACCAGCTGACGTCCCAGGCGGGATTCCGGATGATCCGCTCGGCGTGCTCCCACGACGCCACCGGCTCCACCGGAATGCGCGGGGGCATCCCGAGGGCGTCGAGGTAGGCGCGCGCGTCGGCAAGGTCCGACGGCTCCAGGGGCAGTCCGCACGCCGAGAACCAGGCCGCGGACGACAGGCCGTACAACTGGGGATTCACGCGACTCGCTCCTCTCTCCAAAGGTGCAATGCCTGCTGGACGGGCCGGTCGGAGAAGCTGAACAGCACCGCGTCTTCCGCCTCATTGATGAATCGGTACGGCATCCAGGAGGGCACGACGAAGGTGTCACGCGGAACGAAATCGAAGCGACGGCCTGCGATCTCGACAGCGCCGCGCCCTTCGATCACCTGGAACACCGTGCCATCGGTACTGCGGTATGCGCTGCCGGAGAAACCCGCCGGGATCCACTGGATGAAGGCCCCCATGGTCGGCATCGCGGACCCACCCGTGGACGGGTTGATGAACTGCATCCGGTACCCGTGCGCGGCATCGGCGTCCTGCCCCTTCGACAACCGGTGCAGTGCTTCGCGGCTCCGCGCATAGGGGTACGCGAAGACGGGCGAGGCGCCGTTCGTCGACCGATAGTCGATCGGCAGCAGGTTGGCGCCATAGCGTGCCTGCGCATCGCCCTCGGGTCGGATCACGGGCTGCGACTCCGCCGGGTAGTTCTCGGAAAAGCCGCAGTCGAAGAAGCGCACGAGCGGGATGTCGAGCCCGTCGAGCCAGACGACCGGCACCTCTGCCGGATTGCCGTGATCGTGCCAGGTCCATGAGGGCGTGATGATGAAGTCGCCCGGATGCATGGTCGCGCGCTCGCCGTCGACCGCCGTGTACGCGCCCTCGCCTTCCACGATGAGGCGGAGGGCCGTCTGCGTGTGTCGGTGGCTCGGGGCGACCTCACCGGGCAGGATCAGCTGCAGCCCTGCGTACAGCGACTGGGTGATGGCCGAGGACCCCGGCATTCCCGGATTCTCGAGGATCAGCACGCGGCGCACGGCCTCCCGCGCCGTGATGAGCGTGCCCGACTCCATGAGCGCGGGACGGATCGCGTCGTAGTGCCAGAGGTGCGGGACGCAGGGCGTGCGAGGCGACTCCGGCACGAGGGCGGACATGGCCTCCCACAGGGGCGTCATGCCCTGGGTGCCGATGCGGCGGTAGTAGTCGTCGCGCGCGGCGCGATTGTCGACGGGCTGGTTCACGGGGCTCCTCCCGATGGCCGTTGCGATGAAGGCACGCGAGTGCCGGTGCGGGTCAAGGCAGGACCGGCAGCCGCAGGCCGAAATCCTTCTCGACGAGTTCGGTGACGCGTCCGAGGAAGTCTGCGCGCATCTCGTCGTTGCTGCGCTGCTTCAGGCCCAGCCGACGATACATCTCGTTGTTCTTCGAGTTGCTCGAACCGAAGAACGCCGGCGTGATGGGGAAGTAGCGATCGAGCGCATCCTGGACCTCTGCGGCACGACCGGCCTGGATCAGTTCGAGGCAGAAGTCCTTGCCGAACTTCGCGTGGAACTTCTCTTCCGGCATCGTGATGCGGGCGAGATTGCGCAGCGGGTGGAACGAGCAGTGGAGGAGGTCCTCGACCTGCAGGATCTCGGCGTAGTCCGCCACGGCCTTGATCACGCAGAATTCCGGCCACGTGCGCAGCTCGAACTCGAAGATGGACAGCGGACGCTTGGCGCCGGGATCCATGCGCTCGGGCGACACGCCCATCTCCTCGGCCAGCGAGCGGAAACGCACGTGATGGTGGTACTCCTCCATCGCGACGCGGCAGGTCAGCCACTTCGCGTAAGGCGTGGGCGCCAGCGCGATCGCGGGCTCGTCGAAGACCTGGGCGCCGTACAGTTCGTTGACCGCGTGGCTGATCACGATCTTCTCGACGGCCACCCGGTACTCCTCGGGCTGGTTGGCGAGTTCCGCGACCGTCTTCACATCCGGAATGGCAACTGCAGTCATGTTCGTGTCTCCGCAGAAAGTCTAGACAAGGGGTTCGGTGTTGAACAATTCGAGGTCCGTCGCGAGATCCGTCAGCCGGTCGGTGAACTCGGTCTCCAGGAGACCTCCGAGGGCGAGCGCATCCTGCCGACCCAGCGTGTCGCTCACGACCCGCGCGATCGGACGCGCCTGGGAGAACAGGAAGACCTCGCGGCCCCGCACACCGAGAATCTGCCCGGTGAATCCGTTGGCGGGGCTGACGAGGAATGCGATCAGGCGCGCCACGTAGTCGGCGGGAATCCGCAGCCCGCGCGCCTTGTACTCGGCCTGAGCATCGTTGGCGGCCTGGATCGATTCCGTGACTCGCGTCGCGGCGAACGGCGCGACGGCATTGCAGAGCACGCCTGACCGATGGAGGTCCATCGCCACCGTACGGGTGAGGCCCGCGAGACCCGCCTTCGCCGATGCATAGGCGCTCTGCGCGAAGTTGCCCACTAGACCGGCGCTGGAGATCACATTCACGATGCGACCCGGGGCCCGACCGGACTTCACCTGGTCCCGCATGGCAGGTGTGGCGGCGGCGAGAATGGCAAACGGCGTGTGGAGGTTCACCTCGAGCACTCGCTGCCAGTCGTCACGCTGGGTCTTGAAGATGAAACCGTCGCGCAGGATCGCCGCATTGTTCACGACGATATCCAAAGCGCCGAAGCGTTCCCGCGCAGCCGCCACGGCCGCCTCGGCCTGGCCGGGCGACGCGAGGTCCGCGGTAAAGGCCGCGGCGCGATCACCGAGCGCGCCCGCCACGGCGTTCGCAACCGACGCATCCGCGGCATCCCCGCCGATGCCGACACCCGCATCGGCGACGAGGACCGATGCCCCCAGAGAGTGCAGCGTACGGGTCACGGCAAGCCCGATCCCGCGGGCGCCGCCGGTGACAAGCGCCACGCGACCTTCCAGCAACGGTGCTGTCATGACGTCGACTCCTCCTGATGCTTGGTCACTGCGGGATGAAAGGCATCGGCATGGAGGTCGCGGGTCGCGACACCCTTCGACGTCAGCAACGCCGTGGCCGCGTCGACCATCGCGGGCGGACCCGCCACATAGGCCTTGAAGCCGTCGAGTCGTTCGAAGTCGGCGGCCACCGCGTCGGTCACGAGGCCGAAGCGTCGCGGCCCCGCGTGAGCGCCTGCGGCGGCGTCGGGATCGGACAGGACCACATGGGCCGAGGACCCGGACTGTCCATCGACCCAGGAACGCATTTCCGCCTCGCCGTAGACATCGCGTTCCGCGCGGGCACCAAGGTACACGTGGACGGGATTGGTCAGGCCTTGAGCCCGCATCGCGGCGACGATCGACCGCACCGGCGCGAGTCCGCTGCCGCCGGCGATCGCGATCACCGGGCCCGCATGGTTCGCGCGGAGATAGGACGTTCCGAAAGGTCCCGACACCCGCACGGTGTCGCCCGGCTTCAAACCGGCGGAGAGCCCCGCGCTCACGGATCCGCCCGCCATCTCGCGGATGTGGAACTCCAGGGTGGACTCGTCGGGGCGGTTGGCCATCGAGTAGTCGCGCGCGCGGCCCGGTGCGAAGGGGAACTCCAGGGAAGCGTACTGCCCTGCGCTGAAGCTGAACGGGCCGCCTGCCTGGATGTCGAGTCGCAACCGGAGGATGTCGTGCGTCGCGCGATCGATCGACGTCACGACACACCGCAGGATACGTGACGGATGGACGATGAACTCCTCGTCGTCGAGCTTCCGGATCACGGTGTCGCCCCACACCTGGCTGCGGCACGCGAGCACGACACCCCGCGCCCGGTCAGCCGGGTCGAGGGCGTGCTCGGAGTACTCGAGCTCGAGGATGTCGCCGGACACCAGTTCGCAACGGCAGGTGCCGCAGTTGCCCGCCTGGCAGCTGTAGGCGAACCCAACGCCGGCCATGAGCAAGGCATCGAGAATCGTGTCGCCCGGCTCCGCTTCCACCGACACGGGCGTGCCGTCGATGCTGACTATATGGGCCATGGAGGTGGTGACTCTGATTGTTCCGGACGTTGATGACGGGACCACTCGCTCGCCGCACGCGCGACGCCGTGTCGACACGACATCATGGCGTCCACCTGCCGGGCCGTCCCGCCTGGAGCGACAAGACTCCTCCCCATGCGCAGCACGGAGAAAAAGCGCCGATCGCCACGACACGAGCGCGGTGAAGTGGCGCGCCCAGCGGGACCGATTTAGTATGGTGAGACGATCATTTGATGTCAAACAATGTGACCACCACCGCAAAGGGACGTTCCCGGACGCGCACCACGCCGCGCACCGCCGTCGCACCACCTTCCGGCGACATCGGCCTGGGCATGCTTCCGGACCTGATCGGCTATCACGTGCGCCTCGCGCAGATGGCCGTGTTCGCCGACTTCGAGCGATCGCTCGGCGCGCTCGACCTGTCGCCGGGACTGTTCGGTCTGCTGGTCATCATCGAGGTGAATCCCGGATTGCGGCAGATCCAGCTGGCCGACGCGGCAAGGCTCGATCGCTCGACCCTCGTGCCGGCCCTCGACAAACTCGAGGCCCGGGGACTCGTGGAACGTCGTGCGGCGCCGGACGACCGACGCTCGAACGGACTGCTCCTGACGCGATCCGGAACGGCACTCCTCAAGCGCGCGAAGGACATCGTGCGTGATCACGAGCGACGCATCGCCGCGACACTCAGCAACGAGGAGCGTGAGATCCTCGTGCGATGTCTGGATCGCCTGGCGCCGGAGGCTCGGGACTCATGAAAGGCACGATGACGAAGCGTTCGGCCAAGGCCGGACTGCCACCGGGGTCGCTCGTCTACGTCGGCGAGGAGCGTGCGCAGCGCACGCGCGTCAGCGTGATCGACTTCGACGAGCAACGGGTGGATGAGCGCGAGGTTCAGCGCATCGAGGACTGCGTCGCGTTCAAGGAGTCGGAGACCGTGAGCTGGATCGACGTGGACGAGACCCGCGAACCCGGTGTCGTCGCGATGTTCGGCCAGGTGCTCGGATTCCACCCGCTCATGCAGGAGGACATCCTCGCCACCGACCAGAGAGCCAAGCTGGAGGACCACGGCGACTATCTCTATCTGGTCCTGAAGATGCTCTCGTGGGACACGAAGGGCGACAGCATGGAGAACGAGCAGTTGTCCCTCGTGCTCGGCCGCAACTACGTGATCACGTTCCAGGAGCGCGCCGGCGACTTCTTCGATCCGCTCAGGCAGCGCATCCGCGAGGGGCTCGGCCCTGCCCGACGGCAAAGGGCGGACTATCTCGCCTACTCGATCCTCGATCTCATCGTGGACCACTACTTCCTCGTGCTCGAGAAGCTGGGCGAGCGCATCGAGCGCGTCGAGGATCTCGTGATGACGCGCCCACGCCAGGAACTGCTGCGCGAGATCCACGACCTGAAACGCGCGATGCTGCTCGTGCGGAAATCGGTGTGGCCCGTGAAGGAGGTGATCGCATCGCTCCGGCACGTGGACAGCCGGCTCATCGCCCGCACCACGGCGCCTTATCTGCGCGACCTGCAGGACCACGTGGAGCAGGTCCTGGAAGGCGTCGAGACGTATCAGAATCTGCTCTCGGACATGCTGGCCACGTACCTGTCGACGCTGAGCAATCGGACCAACACGGTGATGCGCGTGCTGGCCGTCTTCTCCGCGGTCTTCATGCCGCTCACGTTCCTGACCGGCATCTTCGGCATGAATTTCCGGCACATGCCCGTGCTCGAGTGGGATTGGGGGTTCCCGGTCACGCTCGGAGCGATGCTCGCGATCGGCGGACTGATGGTCGCCTTCTTCCTGAGACGCCGCTGGCTGTAGAAGACCCGCTGGTGTCGAGTGCTAGTCGCCGTCCGGGCGAACGCGTCCGCGATCCCGCTTGACGTCGGAGCGGGCGCGCTTTTCCGCCACCCGTCGTCGGCGTGCCGACGCCCCGGGCGCCGTCGGAATGCGCACGACCGGTCGATGCATCGCGCGCGCCACGAGGGCGACGAGGCGCGCAAGGGCATCGTCGCGATTGAGGGCCTGGGACCGGAACCGCTGTGCCTGGATGATCACCTCGCCGTCGAGCGTCGCGCGGCTCCCGGCCAGGCGGATCAGGCGTGCCCGGACGTCGTCGGTCAGGGCCGGGTCCAGTGCAGGCCTGAACCGCAGCTCCACGGCGGTGGATACCTTGTTCACGTTCTGCCCGCCCGGCCCGGACGATCTGACGAACCGGAATTCGAGCGCCGACGGGGCCGGTTCGTAGGTCATGGGAACGGCTTGGCGAGGGTGGACGAAAATCGTTGTCCAGCCTCGAAGAAATGAGGCAGTGCAGCATAGAAAATCATGATGAGCGCGACCGCTTCTCCGTGTTGCAAATGCGTTCCACTGGGTCTACATTTCAACCGGTTTCCTGATGCCGGCCAAGAGGATTTCCTTTTTCCGGCATGGCCATTGTCCGATGTCTGGATGCCATCGCGATGGTGGAGGTGAAACACAAGTGCAGGCTGGCAGGTTCCAGAAGTCGAGTTTGGCAACATCCTGTTCAAAATAATCTGGGAGAGAGTCATGAAGCATTGGAGCACTCAGCTGACGGCGTCCGTCAAGGCCCTGTCAGTCGCGGCCCTGATCGGCACAAGCGGCGCCGCAATGGCCGTCGACGGCAACACGCTGTTGAACGCCGACAAGGACCCGAACAACTGGCTCACGTACCACGGTTCGTACAAGTCGTGGCACTACAGCGACCTCGGGCAGATCAACGCCGCCAACGTAAAGAACCTGAAGGTGAGCTGGGTTCACACCCCGAGCGCCAGCAAGCGTGGCGTGCAGTCCTTCCCGCTCGCCGTCGACGGCGTCCTGTACTACACCAGCGCTTCCGGCCAGGTGTGGGCACTCGACGGCGCGACCGGTGAAGTCAAGTGGAAGTACAGCGCCAAGCTGGATCAGGAACGTTCCGAAGGCACGTTCTACAACCCCTACAACCGCGGTATCGCGATCGGCTACGGCAACGTGTACATGGGCACGACCGACGGCCGCATGATCGCCCTCGACATGAACACCGGCAAGGTCGTTTGGGACAAGATGATCCTCACGGTCGAAGGTGGCAACAAGGGCTTCACCGGCGCCCCGGTGCTGGTCAAGGACACGCTCGTGATCGGCTCCAACGGCGGCGAGCTGTCCGGCTGCTGCGGCCCGATCTTCGCCGTGGACGCGAAGACTGGCGAAGTGCGTTGGCAGTTCGACACCATCGGTGGTGACGAGCGGTCCCGCGCCAGCTGGGGGAACGACTCCTGGAAGACGGGTGGTGGTGGCGGTTGGATGACCGGCACGTACGACGCTGCGACGAATTCCATCTGGTGGGGTACCGCCAATCCGGCGCCCGACTACGACTGGGTCGGCGAAGACTGGAAGACCAAGGGTGCGCGTCCTGGCGACAACCTCTACAGCTCCTCCGTGGTCGTGCTCAACGCCGACACGGGCGAACTGAAGTCGTGGTTCCAGGAAATGCCCCACGACGCCTGGGACTTCGACAGCGCTGTCGGTGAGTTCATGTCCATCGAACGCGGCGGCAAGCGCTACATGGTCCACCCGAACAAGGGCGGCATCATGTTCGTGTACAACGCCGACCCGGCAAACGCGCCTCTGAAAGTCGAGAACGCGTACATGACGGGCAAGACCTTCAACTACATCAAGGGCGTGGATGCGAAGACCGGCCAGCTGATCGGCCGCCGTGAGCTGCCGGAAGGCAAGCACATGAATGTGTGCCCGGCCATCGACGGCGCGACTTCCTGGAACACGGGTTCGTACAACCCGAACACTGGCCTGATGTACAAGGTCGGTCAGGAATGGTGCTTCGACATCGAGGTGGTGAAGGCGGATCCGCCTCCCGCGTTCTCCGGTCAGGCCTACTTCGGCGCCAGCTGGACGTCCGTGCATCCGGAAGGCCGCAAGGCATTCGGCTACGTGACGGCCCGCGACCCGATCTCCGGCACGATCAAGTGGGAGAAGGAGTACAAGTACCCGCCGCTCGCCAGCCTGCTGTCGACGAAGGGTAACGTGGTGTTCGTTCCGGGCGCCAACGGCGTCTTCGAAGCGCTCGATGCCCGTAGCGGTGCCACGCTGTGGTCCCACAACAACGGTATCGGCCATCACGGCGGCGTCATCACCTACACGGCCAAGGGCAAGCAGTACGTCGCGGTCGTGACTGGCTGGGGTAGCCACGTGGCTGGCAACTACTGCCCGCTGTTCGGCGAGCCCTTCTGCAGCATGCCGACCGACGCCGGTCAGCTGCTGGTGTTCGCACTGCCCTGATCAAACTTGAGGCGCAGCGCCGTTTATCTGCCGGCTAGGTAAACGGTCTGCAAATCGAGGCGTTCCGAAGGGCGAGGGAGAGATCCCTCGCCCTTTTCGTTGCGGTCGTCCACACGTTTGTCCGAATGCACATTCGGGAAGGAGAAAACATGAAAGTTGCCACGATGACGATGCGCGCCCTGCTGATGCTTGCATCGCTTACCGTGGGTTCGGCAGGTGTCGCGATCGCTGCCGACGAAGCCAAACCGACGGAAGCCGCGAAGCCGGCGGAAGCCGCGAAGCCGGCGGAACCTGTTCCCGCCGAGAAGCCGAAGATCGATGTGAGGCGGCTGTTCGCCACCAACTGCAGCTGGTGTCACCAGGATTACGGAATGAAGGCCGCTGATGGCCCGAAGCTCGCGGGCACCTCGCTGACCGAGGAGCAGGTCATCGAGCAGATCTCACGCGGAAAATCGCCAATGCCGGGCTTCCGCAAAACACTCTCGAAAGATCAGATCGAAGCGCTGGCCAAATACATCAAGGGGCTGAAGGATCCCGCCAACTGAGGTGACGGCAGGCCGTGACACGGTGCGCTGCTCGTGGCTGTCGACTGGCGCGTTGCGCCGCTCTCAGTCCGATTTCAACCTCGAGAGTTCGAGACGAAGCTTGTAGCCACCGTAGGTCACGGCACCTCGAATCGCACCATCTTCCCGGACCGGGATGGCGCCCACCATGACACTCCCATCGGCCCCCTTCGCGCGAAAGCGGAGGACGTTCGCATCGTAAGACACGTCCCTCAGAGTCACCGGATCAGCACCGAAGGTCTCGTTGTTCGTCATCTGCAGCGTCGCATCGCCATCCCCCATGCGCAGAACCGCGACACCGCTGGACATCCCGAGATACCATGGCCCTTTCCAAGTTCCAGCAAGTCCCTCTGCCTGGGCCCCGACCGAATGCGCGAGGATCATGAGTCCCATCGCCGCCATTCTCCAGCCGCTGCTGGCGTTCGACATCTCGCACCCCTCCATGTCTTACCGATGAACCGCTCTTCGACGAACGGGCACGAGGCCCGCATCACAGCCGAAAGCATACGGGAAGCATGCGGATGAGCAACCGCCGACTTGTGCCGGGAGACATTCAGCACGGTGTACCGTTGCCATGCGACCTCTTCGATAACACCGGAAGGTTGCTGCTGCGACTTGGCCAGACGATCAGCAACGAGGCCCAAGTGGCGCGCATCCTGGAGATCGGCGTCTTCGGCGATCCCGAGTGGAATCAGGAGTTCGCCTTCGAAGACGAGACGACCCGACGCGTGTCGATCTTTGCTCGACTACAGGCGCTTCGAGAAGCTCTGGGGGCAACACTGGCGGCGCCACACATCTCCGAGGATGCAGTCCGCGCACACGCGGTGGATCTCATGGAACTGTGTCGGCTGGATCCGGATGCAGCATTGGCCACCGTCCTCCTTCAGCGGTCCCCGCCCTACGGGATCCGACAGATGGTGAACGTCGGCATCGTCACCGAACTTCTCTTGTCGCAACGGCAAGCGGAAGCAGCTGCCAGGGGGCCGGTGATCGCGGCCGCACTGACCATGAACATCGCGATGCTGGACCTGCAGGAAACGCTGTACCACCAGCGCGAAGACCTGACCAACGAACAGCGCGAGGCGATTCGCACCCACCCCTCGCGGGCCGTGAAACGACTGCAATCCGATGGCGTCACCGATCGCCTGTGGTTGTCAGTGGTGGAACAGCATCATGAGTCCGTCGATGGTTCGGGATATCCGGCACGCCTCGCGGGTGACGCGATCGACATCGGAGCCCGCATCGTGGGGGCCGCCGATCGGTACTGTGCCATGGTGTCCGAACGCTCCTATCGCCCTGGCGCATTCCCGAGCGTGGCATTGCGTCAGATCTTCCTCGCACAGGGAAAGAGCGTGGACATCGGAGTGGCGGCGCTGCTCGTCAAGGAGATCGGCTTGTATCCACCGGGCACGGTGGTACAACTGGCCAACGGCGAGATCGGGGTCGCGATGAAACGCACGCTGAAGTCAGGACACCCGATCGTCCGTGCCGTCCTCAATGCCTCGGGCATCCGGCTACCGATGATGCCGAAGCGCCGGACGACACAACCGAGCTTTCAGATCACCCAGGTGCATCCACTGTCGCGGCTGCCGGATAACCTGGATATCGCTTCGATCTGGATCCCTCGGGAGACCGATGTGGATGACGACGTGGAAGGTTGAGCATTGCTTGTCGGCTGCGGCCCGTCAGCGATTGCTAAACATCACGACGATGGCGATGACGTCTCGGTAGATTCGCTGGAGTCAGTATGCCGGACATGAAAACGCCCTCCGGGTGAGCGGAGGGCGTCGTGGCAACCACAACGGACTGGCGCTCACGCCACGCTGCTTGCCTCTTCCTCGCGTGCCTTCGTCTCAGGGGGCGGCGCATCGAACACGAGCTGCACCTTGTCGTCCGCCCCGATGTCGACCGTCACCTTGCCACCGGACATCAGACGCCCGAACAGCAACTCGTCTGCCAGCGCGCGTCGGATCGTGTCCTGGATGAGGCGAGCCATCGGCCTCGCGCCCATCAGCGGATCGAATCCGTTCTTGGCCAAGTGGTCCTTGAGGGCGGATGTGAACGTCGCCTCCACCTTCTTCTCGTGCAGTTGTTCCTCCAACTGCATGAGGAACTTGTCGACGACTCGCATGATGACTTCGTAGTCGAGCGCTGCGAACGAGATGGTCGCATCCAACCGGTTCCGGAACTCCGGCGTGAACATCCGCTTGATCTCCGCCATCTCGTCGCCGGCCTGCTTGCCGAGCGTGAATCCGATCGAGGTCTTGGCGAGGGTTTCCGCACCGGCGTTCGTCGTCATGATGATCGCGACATTTCGGAAATCTGCCTTCCGACCATTGTTGTCGGTGAGCGTACCGTGATCCATGACCTGCAACAGGATGTTGAAGATGTCCGGATGTGCCTTCTCGATCTCGTCCAGCAGCAGCACCGCGTAGGGGTGCTTCGCGATCGCTTCCGTCAGCAGGCCGCCCTGATCGAACCCCACATATCCAGGAGGTGCCCCGATGAGACGCGACACCGCGTGCCGTTCCATGTATTCCGACATGTCGAACCGGATCAATTCGACACCGAGGATGTAAGCCAGCTGACGCGCCACTTCCGTCTTTCCGACTCCGGTCGGGCCGGAGAACAGGAAGGATCCGATCGGCTTCAGGGGATTTCCCAAGCCACTGCGAGACATCTTGATCGCCGCAGCAAGTGCGTCGATTGCCTTGTCCTGACCGAACACCACGGCCTTCAGATCGCGATCGAGCGTCTTCAGGGAGTTGCGGTCGCTCGACGAGACATTCTGCGGCGGGATCCGTGCGATCTTCGCGACGGTCTCCTCGATGTCGTGCTTGCCGATCACCTTCCGCTGCTTCGACTTCGGAAGAATGCGTTGCGCGGCGCCTGCTTCATCGATGACGTCAATGGCCTTGTCCGGCAGATGACGGTCATTGATGTAGCGGGCAGACAACTCGGCGGCCGAGCTCAGCGCTGCCTCGGTATAGCGCACCCCGTGGTGCGCTTCGAAGCGAGTCTTCAGGCCCCGGAGGATAGCCACGGTCTCGTCGATCGTCGGTTCGACGACATCGATTTTCTGGAACCGCCTGGATAGCGCGTGATCCTTCTCGAAGATCCCGCGGAACTCGTTGTAGGTCGTCGCCCCGATGCACTTCATCTGACCCGACGACAGGGCGGGCTTCAGGAGATTGGACGCATCCAGAGTGCCACCAGACGCCGCCCCCGCGCCGATGAGAGTGTGAATCTCGTCGATGAACAGGATGGCGTTCGGATTGTCGGTCAGTTGCTTGAGCACGGCCTTGAGGCGTTGCTCGAAATCTCCGCGGTACTTCGTGCCGGCCAGGAGGGCACCCATGTCGAGCGCGTACACGACACAGTGGCTGAGAATCTCGGGCACTTGGCCCTCGATGATGCGACGCGCAAGGCCCTCCGCGATCGCCGTCTTGCCAACACCGGCCTCGCCAACGAGCAGCGGGTTGTTCTTCCTGCGTCGGCACAGCGTCTGGATAACCCGCTCGACTTCCTTCTCACGCCCGATGAGCGGATCGATCTTTCCGCTGATCGCCTGCGCGTTCAGATTCTGTGTGTAGGTTTCGAGTGCGCCACCGGCACCTTGCTCCTGCTCACCTTCCGCCTCGGCTTCCTGCTTCGGCGGCTGGGCAGTGTTCTGCGGAACCTTGCTGATCCCGTGCGAGATGAAATTGACCACGTCCAGCCGCGTGACACCCTTCTGGTGAAGGAAGTAGACAGCGTGGGAATCCTTCTCCCCGAAGATGGCGACGAGCACGTTGGCGCCTGTCACCTCTTTCTTGCCTGAAGACTGGACATGAAGAATGGCGCGCTGAATCACCCGCTGGAAGCCAAGCGTCGGCTGCGTGTCGACTTCTTCGCCGGACACCACTGGGGTGTGCTCGTTGATGAAGTCAGTGAGTTGCTTGCGCAGTTCCTCGATGTTCGCCGCACATGCGCGCAGGACTTCCGAGGCTGATGGGTTGTCCAACATGGCGAGGAGCAGGTGCTCCACCGTGATGAACTCGTGGCGCTTCTGCCTGGCCTCCATGAAGGCCATGTGCAGACTGACTTCGAGTTCCTGGGCAATCATCTACGTTTCCTCCATCACACACTGCAACGGGTGCTGATGCTGACGCGAATACGAGATGACCTGTTCCACCTTGGTCGCGGCGACATCCTTCGGAAAAACCCCGCACACGCCCATTCCATCGCGGTGCACCTTCAACATCACTTGCGTGGCCTGCTCACGAGTCATTCCAAAAAAGTTCTGGAGGACCCCGACCACGAAATCCATCGGCGTGTAGTCGTCGTTCAGCAGAAGCACCTTGTACAGCGGAGGAGGCTTGACCTTCTGCTTCTCGACCTCGAGTAAACCACCTTCTCGTGGACTTGTTGCCATAGCCCTGCCGCTACCTGCCTGCTGAGTGATTCAGCACACTCGACGAATCTATTGTGCGCGCAAATGCGAAATTTACAAGAGGCGCACCCCTGCTGGCTTCCCGGACCACCGATGCCCCAAAAAGTGCCTCGACGACACAAGAAAAACCGGTTCCGGACAATGCATCCATGGACGGGAAATCAGTCGCGGTGCAAGGAGAAGTGGGATGCGCCTCCGTCACAATCATCGTGCGCGCATCTGTCCGATCATGGCGTCCCCGAACCCGGAACACGACACCTGCGTCGCGCCAGTCATCAGCCGCGCAAAATCGTAAGTCACGGTACGGGCACTGATCGCTGCCTCGGTCGCGCGGATGATGAGGTCCGCCGCCTCGATCCAGCCCATGTGTCGCAGCATCATCTCTGCGGACAGGATCAGCGAACCGGGGTTCACGTAGTCCTTGCCCGCGTACTTCGGAGCGGTGCCGTGCGTCGCTTCGAACATGGCAACGGAGTCCGACAGATTGGCACCCGGGGCGATCCCGATCCCGCCGACCTGTGCCGCGAGGGCGTCGGAGATGTAGTCGCCGTTCAGGTTCAGCGTTGCAATCACGTCGTACTCTTCCGGACGCAGCAAGATCTGCTGCAGGAAGGCATCGGCGATGACGTCCTTGATCACGATGCCTGACGGCAGCTTCATCCATGGGCCGCCATCCACGAGCTGCGCACCGAACTCCCGCTTGGCGAGCGCATAGCCCCAGTCACGGAACGCACCTTCCGTGAACTTCATGATGTTGCCCTTGTGGACCAGGGTCACCGATGAGCGCTTGTTCGCGATCGCGTACTGGATCGCCTTGCGGACCAACCGTTCGGTACCCTCGCGCGACACCGGCTTGATGCCGATCCCGGAGGTTTCGGGGAAGCGAATCTTCTTGACGGACATTTCCTGCGTCAGAAACTGGATCACCTTCTTGCAAGCTTCGGACTCCGCTTGCCATTCGATGCCGGCATAGATGTCCTCGGAATTCTCGCGGAAGATGACCATCTCGGTCTTCTCGGGGTTCTTGAGGGGGCTCGGGACGCCGGTGAAATAGCGAACCGGACGAAGACAGACGTACAGATCCAGTTCCTGGCGCAGGGCCACGTTGATCGACCGAATCCCACCGCCGACGGGCGTGGTCAACGGCCCCTTGATGGAAACCACGTACTCCTTCGCGACCTCGAGCGTCTCATCGGGAAGCCACACATTCTCGCCATACACGCGGGTCGACTTCTCGCCTGCGAAGATCTCCATCCAGGAAATCTTTCGCTTGCCGGCATAGGCGACATCCACCGCGGCATCGACGACCTTGCACATCACCGGGGAGATATCGATCCCGGTACCGTCCCCTTCGATGAACGGGATGATCGGGTGGTCGGGAACGTCCAGGGTGAAGTCGCTCTTCACCTTGATCTTTTCGCCGCTGCTCGGCACCTTGATATGCTTGTACATCGATCACCTTTCGCGAGTTGAACTGCTCGATTCCGGGCACGAACCGAGTGTAAATGTGATTGGGGTGCCGGAACTGGCACCGTCTATTTCTTCCGAAGTAACGCCCCCGCCCGTCGACCGGCCCGAACCGGATCTGCCCAACAGCCGCCGGCTCTGTCCGTTGCTCCAAGCCCGTAAGCGGTCGATGCATCTGCAGACCTGAGGAGTTTATTCCACACGCCCCATGTTGGCGACCGAGGATCCCGGGACCGACATCGTGGATGCATCGCCCAGGAGTCATCTCGCTCCAACCGGGCCACCCATGAGCCACGCCAGCGGTCCGGAGCGCGCCGGTCACCGCCGCGTGGGTGGGAACAGCGACGTGGTTCCCACATCCCCATCGCGGCAACCCTTGTCGGCGTTTGGCAGTAGCCCGTCGCGAGCGGGCCCATCGACCTGTAAGGGCTCCGGCACCGCGCGTGCGCGAAACGACTGAAACGACCCAAAGGCACAGCCACCACACGGAGTCCGGATGCTACCGCACTCCAGCAAAACCACGTTCCACATCGTGAAAAGAGAATCTATAGCATCGCGTTAACACGCTGTTAAACAACCATGTAACTCCATCGCCACATTCATGTTGCGCCGCGCAAAACCATTCGTATACTCAGGGAAACACGGTGCCGTGTTCGACAAAGGTGAAATGTCGGCACTCCGGCGATGGTCGCCAACCCGACCTTCTCCCTGGCCCGCCAGACTAGATCTCTGGCCGCCTCGTGCAACTGGGTGCAGCGCGAACGCAACTTGCGCTGTTGGCTTCCTGGCAGTGCGGCAGGAGGCTTCGGTCACAGAGAACCCCACAGGGTCCTCGCAGTCCCGCCCCAGCCAGCGCAACTTTCAACTCGGACTGGAGATTCAATTGAAGCAAACCATCGCGCAACTCAAGAAGGACTGGGCGGAGAATCCTCGCTGGAATGGCATCACGCGCCCGTACAGCGCAGAGGACGTCGATCGCCTTCGCGGCACCGTCCATATCGAACATTCCCTTGCCCGTCGTGGCGCGGAGAAGCTCTGGACGCTGGTGAACGAGGAGCCGTTCATCAACGCCCTCGGCGCCCTGACCGGCAACCAGGCCATGCAGCAGGTGAAGGCCGGCTTGAAAGCCATCTACCTCTCCGGCTGGCAGGTTGCGGCGGACGCCAATATCGCTGGCGAGATGTATCCGGACCAGTCGCTCTACCCGGTTAACAGCGTCCCCTCCGTCGTTCGCCGGATCAACAGCACGTTGATGCGCGCTGACCAGATCCATCATTCGGAAGGCAAGGACGACATCGACTGGTTTGCGCCGATCGTCGCGGATGCCGAAGCCGGTTTCGGTGGCGTCCTCAACGCCTTTGAACTCATGAAGGCCATGATCGACGCTGGCGCCGCCGGCGTGCACTTCGAAGACCAGCTGGCCGCTGCAAAGAAATGCGGACACATGGGTGGCAAGGTGCTTGTCCCGACCCAGGAGGCCGTCCAGAAGCTGGTTGCCGCACGGCTGGCCGCGGACGTGATGGGCGTGCCCACCCTCGTGTTTGCACGGACGGATGCAGAAGCCGCCAATCTGATCACCTCGGATTTCGACGAGAACGACAAGCCGTTCTGCACCGGGGAGCGGACGTCGGAAGGTTACTACCGGGTCATGAACGGCCTGCAGCAAGCCATCTCTCGTGGCTTGGCGTACGCCCCCTACGCCGATCTGATCTGGTGCGAGACCGGCAAGCCCGATCTCGAATTCGCCCGTCAGTTCGCAGAGGCGATCCACCGCAAGTTCCCGGGCAAGCTTCTGTCCTACAACTGCTCGCCGTCGTTCAACTGGAAGAAGAACCTCGACGACGCGACCATCGCCAAGTTCCAGCGCGAACTCGGCGCAATGGGGTACAAGTTCCAGTTCATCACGCTCGCCGGGTTCCACTCGCTCAACTACGGCATGTTTGACTTGGCGTACGGCTACGCCCGGGACAACATGACCGCCTTCGTGGAACTGCAGCAGAAGGAGTTCGCCGCGGCCGAGCGTGGCTTCACCGCGGTGAAGCACCAGCGCGAAGTCGGCACCGGCTACTTCGACGAGGTGACCCAGGTGATCCAGGCCGGTCAGTCGTCGGTGACAGCACTGACTGGTTCGACGGAAGAAGAGCAGTTCGCCTGACGTTCACGGCAGCTGCCAGAGCCCGGACACTTCGGTGTCCGGGTTTTTTTCCGCCCGTGCCATCGAGCAAAATCTGATGCCATAATGCGGGAAATTGATTTCCCAGACGCTTTCACGGAGTACACCCATGACCCATCCGACCTTTGGCCAGGGCATCGAAATCCTGGCCCCGGTGACGCCCGAGTTCGCCGAGATCATCACGCCGGAGGCCATCGCTTTCGTCGCGAAACTGCACCGCGCGCTGGACAGCCGGCGTCAGGAGCTGTTGGCCCGCCGCAAGGTACGGCAGGCGGAACTGGACGCCGGGAAGCTTCCCGACTTTCTGCCCGAGACGCGGCAGATCCGGGAAGCCCACTGGAGCGTGGCGCCTGTCCCCGCCGACCTGCAGGATCGCCGCGTCGAGATCACGGGCCCGACGGACCGCAAGATGGTGATCAATGCCCTGAACTCTGGGGCCAACATGTTCATGGCGGACTTCGAGGACTCGTCCACGCCGACTTGGTCGAACCAGATTCACGGCCAGATCAACATGCGGGACGCCATCGCGGGCACCATTTCGTTCACGAGCCCGGAAGGGAAAAGCTACCGCCTCGGGGAGAAAGTGGCGACCCTGCTGGTGCGCCCGCGTGGCTGGCATCTCGACGAGAAGCACATGCGCGTCGACGGGAAGCCCGTGTCGGGTGGCCTGTTCGATTTCGGCCTCTACTTCTTCCACAACGCCGCGACCCGGGTGGCCAAGGGTTCGGGCATCTACCTGTACCTGCCCAAGATGGAAAGCCACCTCGAGGCGCGGCTCTGGAACGACGCCTTCGTGCTGGCTCAGACGGCGCTCGGATTGCCGGTCGGCACGGTGAAGGCCACCGTCCTGATCGAGACGATCATGGCGACCTTCGAGATGGATGAGATCCTGTACGAACTGCGCGATCACTCGGCAGGCCTCAACTGCGGTCGCTGGGACTACATCTTCTCGTGCATCAAGAAGTTCAAGAAGCAACCCGGCTTCATCCTCGCCGACCGCGGTCTCGTCACGATGACCAGCCCGTTCATGCGCGCGTACTCGCAGTTGCTGATCAAGACCTGTCACCGGCGCGGCGCGTTCGCGATGGGTGGCATGGCGGCGCAGATCCCGATCAAGAACGATCCGGCCGCGAACGAGGCCGCGTTGGCCAAGGTACGGGCGGACAAGGAGCGCGAAGTCACGGATGGGCACGACGGTACGTGGGTGGCGCATCCGGCGCTGGTGCCGATCGCGAAGGAAGCGTTCGACCGAGTGATGAAGACGCCCAACCAGATCTCGAAGCAGCGTGACGACGTCAAGGTGACCGCGGCCGATCTCCTGAACTTCCAGCCCGAGGGCCCGATCACCGAGAGCGGCCTCCGGATGAACATCAACATCGGGATCCAGTACGTCGGCGCCTGGCTCGCCGGCACCGGATGCGTGCCGATCTTCAACCTGATGGAAGACGCCGCGACGGCCGAGATCTCTCGTGCACAGATCTGGCACTGGATCCGCAGCCCGAAGGGCATCCTGGACGATGGTCGCAAGGTGACTCGCGACATGTTCCAGGCCCTGGTGCCCGAAGAACTGGCCAAGGTGCACCAGATCCTGGGCGACAAGGGCTTTGCTGCCGGCAAGTACGAGGAAGGCGCCAAGCTGTTCGAGGAACTCACTCTGGCAGAGGACTTCGCGGAGTTCCTGACCCTTCCGGCGTACGACCGCGTGATCGCAGCAGAGCATCGCTGAGCACATGCACGGGTGACCCTCTCCGGATGGGCCCTCCATGACCCGGGTGATCCTGCTCAACAAGCCCCACGGGGTACAGAGCCAGTTCACCGGGTCGGAGGGAATCCGCACCCTGCGGGAGTTCATCGCAGTGCCCGATGTCTACCCGGCCGGTCGGCTCGACGCCGACAGCGAGGGATTGCTGTTGCTGACCGACGACGGCGCTCTTCAGGCCCGCATCGCGGATCCCAAGCACAAGCTCCCGAAGACCTATCTGGCCCAGGTCGAGGGTGAGCCCACGCTCGAAGCCCTCGCGGCGCTGCGTTCAGGCGTGGATCTGGGTGACTTCAAGACACGTCCAGCGGAGGCACGGGCAATCCCGGAACCTGAGTGGCTCTGGCCGCGGGATCCCCCCGTCCGCTTCCGGCGACACATCCCGACCCGCTGGATCGAGCTCGTGCTTCGAGAAGGCCGGAACCGACAGGTGAGACGCATGACGGCGGCGGTGGGATTCCCCACCCTTCGTCTGATCAGGATCGCGATCGGGCCGTACTTGCTGGATGGATTGGCGCCAGGGTCATGGCGGGATGCACTCGACATCCTGGACGCGCCCACAAATGAAAAGCCCGCCAGGAGGCGGGCTCTTCGAGACAGAGGCAGACCGTAGAAGCGGTCTGACTGTCTTCCTGGCTCAGGCGCTGCGCTTGCGGCGCGCCACCGAGGCGCCCAATGCGGCAATCCCGATCAGCGCCAGGATGCCTGGCTCCGGAATCGGCGTCGGATTCACGGCCGACGCGACCCGCCCGAACAAGCCGATTCCCGCGGTCACGTAGTCCGTGCCGGCCGTCGTGCTGGACCGGAGATCGAACGTGCCGGTCAGGTCACCACGCTGCGAGATCTGGATATCCGAGAAGAGGTACGCCAGGACGGTATCCTCGAAGGTGCCGCGCTGGCTTTTGTTGCCCGGGTTGGTCACGGAATCGGGCTTCAACACACCCACGATGTCCATGAGCTTGGGAACGAACGCATTGCCAAGAGGCGTTTCAGTGATCGTGACGCTGAAGGACCCGCTGGCGCCAGTCGCCCCCGGGGTCATCTGACCGTTCGTCCAGAGATCGGCGGCGTCCAGGGCGTTGGGATCGGAGTCGGGCAGCGAGGAGAAAACGCCATCGCTGATGCTGTCGGAGCGACCGTCGATCTCGCGCAGATAGACCCAGTCGTCGGCGGTGCCACCCCAGATGTCGGCGAGAATCTGCCTGAATGCGAGCTGCTCGTCGGGCGTGTAGCCCGAGTAGGCCCAGTTGTACCCGGTATAGGTCGGCGGGGCGATATCCAGACACCCACCGGTGTCCGGGGATTGCGTGGTCCCGCCGGGGGGCGTGATCGTCATTCCGATCGAGGTGGCGCACGAAGGAAGTGCCTGCGCGGGGGCGCTGAGGAAGGCACCTGTCAGGATCGCGGCAGCAGCAAGAGATTTCGTGAGAGCGTTCATGGGGTGACTTCCCGAGCAAAAATTCAAAGATTCCGGTTTGTGAGCATTTTTCGGACCGGCACTCAAAAACTCACGCCTATCAGGTATTTGGAGATCGCCTGTGCCGTGCCCTCGGGGGCAACGTAAGCCAGCCCGACACCGCCAGCCCCGGCAGGCGCTCGTGCCGGGGAGCGGCTAGAGAAATCTGCACCAGCGAGGATCGCCCAGCGCGCCCTGTCTGCCACCGTACTTTGACGGCGCCGCAACGTTCCACTTATTCTCGACGGGACGTGTGCCATGGTCGCCTTCGCCACCGCGTTCGTCAGGGCCGCGCCCGACGACGGATGGCGCCGTCCACCGGCTGACAGTCTGCCGTCCCTCCCACTCTCCAGCGAGCCCGACGGGCTGGCACGGAGTCAACTCCGTGCTTTCTCCGCTTCCGCACCATGACCCACTGGAACGAGTTGTTCAAGATCACCATCGCCTTGCTCGCCATCGTGAACCCGGTGGGCGGCGTCCCCATGTACCTCGGGACGACGGCGGGATGGACACCCGCGGAACAGCGGCGAACGGCCCGCACGGTGGCCATCACCGTCTTCGCCGTCCTCGCCACGTCTGCACTGGTCGGGACGACCATGCTGGACTTCTTCGGCATCGGCATTCCCTCCTTCCAGGTCGGCGGCGGCATTCTCCTGCTCCTGCTCGCGATTTCGATGATGGAGGCCCGCGAGAGCGGCATCCGCCAGACGCCCGCGGAGGAGCGTGAAACCGTGGACCGGGACGCCGTCGCCGTCGTTCCGCTGGGGATCCCGCTGCTCGCCGGCCCCGGATCGATCAGCACGATGATCATTGCCACGAACAGCGTGCATGGCATCGCGTTCAGGCTGGAGCTTCTGATGCCGGCCCTGGCGATCGCGCTGATCGTCTGGGGCACCCTCCTCCTCGCCACGCGCCTGTCCCATCGCCTCGGCACGACCGGCATGAACATCGTCACCCGGATCATGGGGCTGGTGCTTGCCGCACTCGCGGTCGAGTTCATCGCCCAGGGTGTGCTGGAACTGTTCCCCGGCCTCGGAGCACCCTCATGATCTGGACACCGCATGCCACCGTCGCCGTGGTCGTCGAACGCGACGGACGCTTCCTGATGGTCGAGGAGGAGACCGACGAAGGCATCCGCATCAACCAGCCCGCCGGCCACTTCGAATCGAACGAATCCCTCGTCGAGGCCGCGTTGCGCGAGACACTCGAGGAGACCGCGTGCCACGTCGAGCTGGAACACCTGATCGGCGTCTACCGCTGGCCCCGCCCCGGCACCGACGTCGTCTATCTCCGCTTCGCGTTCTCGGCGCATTTCGTGAGCGAGGAGGCGGACCGACCACTCGACCACGGCATCCTCCGCGCCCTCTGGCTCACGCGCGACGAACTCGTCGCCGAGACGCCGCGGCACCGCAACGGCCTCGTCCTGCGATGCATCGACGATCATCTGGCCGGACGCCACTACCCGCTCGATCTTCTGGTGCACTACTCATGATGCGCGAGCGCGTCGTCGTCGGCCTCTCCGGTGGCGTGGATTCCGCCGTCGCGGCATGGCTTCTGAAGGATGCCGGCTACGACGTCGTCGGCCTCTTCATGAAGAACTGGGAGGACGACGACACCGACGAGTACTGCACCTCCCGTGCGGACCTCGTCGACGCTGTGTCGGTGGCCGACGTCATCGGGATCGAGGTCGATGCCGTGAACTTCGCGGCCGAGTATCGCGAGCGCGTCTTCAGCCGCTTCCTCACGGAGTACCGAGCCGGCCGCACGCCGAATCCGGACGTCCTCTGCAACAGCGAGATCAAGTTCGAGGCGTTCCTCGATCACGCCATCGCGCTGGGCGCCGGGCACATCGCCACCGGGCACTACGCCGGCGTCCGGCAGACCTCCGACGGGACCTTCGAACTCCTGCGCGCCGCCGACCGCTCGAAGGACCAGAGCTACTTCCTGCACCGCCTCAACCAGAGGCAACTCGGCCGCACCCTCTTCCCCCTCGCCGGCTGGCAGAAGCGCGACGTCCGCGCGCTCGCCGAGCGCATCGGCCTGCCGAACCACGCGAAGAAGGACTCCACGGGCATCTGCTTCATCGGGGAACGGCCGTTCCGGGACTTCCTCAACCGCTATCTGCCGCGGGAGCCCGGCGACATGGTCACACCCGAGGGGCGCGTCGTCGGGCGCCACATGGGGCTCATGTACTACACCATCGGGCAGCGCCAGGGCCTTGGCATCGGCGGCGAAGGGCTTCCGTGGTACGTCGCGGACAAGGATCTCCCCGCGAACCGGCTCGTCGTCGTCCAGGGCCACGACCACCCTCGCCTCGCCGCACCGGCACTCGAGGCGCTCGATCTGTCGTGGATCGCGGGAAGGGCGCCCGATCCGTCGTCGGCCTACGGTGCGAAGACCCGCTACCGGCAAGGTGACTCGGCGTGCCGGTTCACCCTCGACGCCACGGGCGGTCAACTCACCGTCGCGTTCGACGAAGCCCAGTGGGCCATCACGCCGGGCCAGTCGGTAGTCCTCTACCGCGACGACGTGTGCCTGGGCGGTGGCGTCATCGAACGGGCGATCCCGGGCGACAGGCTCTCAGCCGCCGCCTGACGTTCCGACGAGCGATCCCACCCGCGCGCGGAGCACCGGCAGCAGGTCCGCCTCGAACCACGGATTCCGACGCAGCCACGCCGTGTTCCGCCAGCTCGGATGCGGCAGCGGCAGGAAGTCGGGCAGGTAGTCGCCGAAGGCACCGACCGTCTCGGTCATGCTCGCCCGCCTCCGCGCGCCCAGATGAAATGCCTGCGCGTAGGCTCCGACCAGCAGCGTGAGTCCGATGTGCGGAAGATGCGACCGGACCCTCCTCTGCCACAGCGGTGCGCACTCGGGGCGTGGCGGCAGGTCCGCACCGTCGACCGTCCCCGGATAGCAGAGTCCCATCGGCACGATGCCAACGCGCGACTCGTCGTAGAAGTCCTCGCGGGGCATGTCGAGCCATGCACGCAGACGATCGCCCGACGGGTCGTTCCACGGAATGCCGCTCTCGTGCACCCGGCGTCCTGGCGCCTGCCCGACGATCAGCAGCCGGGCGCTCGCCGCCGCTCGGAGCACCGGACGTGGCTCATGCGGCAGGTGGTGCGCACACACGCGACAGGCGCGCGCTTCGCGAAGCGAATCTTCGAGGGTCATCGGAGGATTGTAGGGGCCGGACGCACACCCCTATCCGCTAGAATCGCGCCTTTCCCGCACGCCCCCACGCCATGCCCTTCTCCCCGCTCACCGCCATCTCGCCGCTCGACGGCCGCTACCGCAGCAAGGTCGCCCGCCTCGCCGATCACTTCAGCGAGTACGCGCTGATCCGCTATCGCGTGCGGGTCGAGGTCGAATGGCTGAAGGCACTGGCGGCGGAGCCCGGCGTCCCCGAACTGCCGCCGTTCTCGAAGGCCACGATCGACCTGCTCGATCAATGCGTGCGCGATTTCTCGCCGACCGACGCCGAGGCGGTGAAGGCCATCGAGGGGCGCACGAATCACGACGTGAAAGCGGTCGAGTACTGGCTGCGCGACCGTTTCTCGGGCGACGAGGAAGTGTCCCGCGGGAACCAGTTCATCCACTTCGCGTGCACCTCGGAAGACATCAACAATCTCTGCCACGCGCTGATGCTCACCGAGTCGCGCGACGCCGTGATGCTGCCGATGCTCGAAGGCCTCATCGCGCAACTGACCGACCTCGCCCACGCACTCGCCGCGGAGCCGATGCTCTCGCGCACCCACGGTCAGGCCGCCACGCCGACGACGCTCGGCAAGGAGATCGCGAACGTCGTCGCCCGGCTGCGTCGCGCGCGCGACGGCCTCGCCAAGGTGAGTGTCCCCGGCAAGATCAACGGTGCGGTCGGCAACTATAACGCCCACGTCGTGGCGTGTCCGGACGTCGACTGGCCGGTACTCGCGAAGACGTTCGTCGAACGCCTCGGCATCGAGTTCAACCCCTACACGACGCAGATCGAACCGCACGACGGGATCGCCGAACTCTGCGACGCCTACGTCCGCGTCAACACGATCCTCGTCGACCTCAACCGGGATCTCTGGGGCTATATCTCGCTCGACTACTTCAAGCAGCAGACGGCCGCGAACGAGGTGGGATCGTCGACGATGCCCCACAAGGTCAACCCCATCGACTTCGAGAACTCCGAGGGCAATCTAGGGGTGGCCAACGCGCTGCTGCAGCACCTCTCGCTGAAGCTGCCGGTGTCTCGCTGGCAGCGCGACCTGACGGACTCCACGGTACTGCGCACCACGGGCACGGCCATGGGCCACACGCTCCTCGCCTGGGACTCCTGCCGACGCGGGTTGCGCAAGCTGCTGGCCAACCCCGCGCGCCTCGCCGCAGATCTCGACGACAACTGGGAAGTGCTCGCCGAGCCGATCCAGACCGTGATGCGCCGTTTCGGCGTTCCGGAGGCGTACGAGAAGCTGAAGGCCCTCACCCGCGGACAGGACGGCATCAACCAGGCGACGCTGCACGCTTTCATCGCAGACCTGCCCATCCCCGAGTCGGAGAAGGCACGGTTGTCCGCGCTCACCCCGGCGGGTTACATCGGTCTCGCGCAGGCGCTCGCGAAGGCGATCTGAGGAAGGGGATGGCGCGGCCGGCGGTCAGCCGGCCCGACGAATCGGACGGCGCCGGACAGCAGACGGCACGAGCAGCGGAACGGCCCCGGACATCAGCCGGCGCGCTTGGCCCTGAGATACTCCACCACGCCGGGCAGGATCGACAGCACGATGATCCCGATCACGACGAGGGAGATGTTCTGCTTCACCCACGGGATGTTGCCGAACAGGTAGCCGCCGTAGGCCAGCAGGACCACCCACACCACGCCGCCGACCACGTTGAAGCTGATGAAGCGGCGGTAGTCCATCGCGCCCACGCCGGCGACGAATGGCGCGTAGGTCCGGACGATCGGAACGAAGCGCGCGATGATGATCGTCTTGCCGCCGTGGCGTTCGTAGAACGCATTGGCGCGCTGCAGGTGCTTCGGGTTGAAGAACCACGACTGCGGCATCTTGAAGACCCTGGGACCGAGCCAACGCCCGATGCCGTAGTTGACCGAATCCCCGAGCACCGCGCTGATCACCAGCAGGATCACCATCACGTGCACGTTGAGGGCGCCCGTGGCGGCGACCGTGCCGGCCACGAAGAGCAGCGAGTCCCCCGGCAGGAACGGGGTCACGACAAGCCCCGTTTCGCAGAAGATGATCAGGAACAGCAGCGCGTACACCCAGGCGCCGTAGTTCGTCGCGAAGTCCAGCAGGTGCCGGTCCAGGTGGAGGACCAGGCCTGCCACCTGGGTCAGCCATTCCATCGCGCCACCCCGGTCAGACGACCGCTTCCTCGCGCTTGCGCTCGGGCTTCACGAGGTCTTCGCGCTTGATGCCCAGGTACATCACGAGCGGGCTCGCGACCAGCACGGAAGAGTAGATGCCGAACAGGATGCCGATCGTGAGCGCCAGGGCGAAGTAGAACAGCGTGTCGCCGCCGAAGAACAGGATGGACGTCACCATGAGCTGCGTGCATCCGTGCGTGATGATCGTCCGCGAGATCGTGCTCGTGATGGCATTGTTGATGACCTCGGGCACGGTCGCCTTGCGCATCTTGCGGAAGTTCTCGCGCACCCGGTCGAACACCACCACCGACTCGTTCACGGAGTAGCCCAGCACCGCGAGCACCGCCGCCAGCACCGGCAGGGAGAACTCCCACTGGAAGAGCGCGAAGAACCCGAGAATGATCACCACGTCGTGCAGGTTCGCGATGATGGCCGCGACGCCGAACTTCCACTCGAAGCGCAGCCAGAGGTACAGCACGATCCCCAGCGCCACGAGCGCGATGGCGATGAGGCCGTTCTCCACGAGTTCGCGGCCCACCTGCGACCCCACGAAGTCCACCCGCCGCAGCTGCACGCCGGGATCGTCGGCCGTCAGCGCCCCGAGCACAGCCTTCGAGATGTCGGCACCGGAGACCTTCGGCTTGCTGGGCAGGCGGATGAGCGCCGTCTGCGAACTGCCGAACGTCTGCACGGTGGCATCCGGGTAGCCGGCCTTCTCGACCACGCCGCGCAGTCTCTGGATGTCGACCGCCTGGCTGTAGCCAACCTCCATCACCGTCCCGCCGGTGAACTCGACACCGAGGTGCAGCCCCCTCGTGAAGAGGAAGACGACGGCAAGCACGAAGGTGATCAACGAGATGATGTTGAACACCAGGGCATACCGCATGAAGGGTATGTCTTTCCGGATCCGGAAGAATTCCATGGCAGTTTCCTCGTTGCGGGCCTGCGGCGCTCAGGCCGCCGACGCCCGCTTGTGCCAGTCGGTGTTGCCGATCGAAAGCTTCTCCAGCTTGCGACGGCTGCCGTAGACCAGGTTCACGATCGCGCGCGACACCAGCACGGCGCTGAACATGGAAGTCAGGATGCCCAGGCAGTGGACCACCGCGAAGCCGCGGACCGGCCCGCTGCCGAACATGAAGAGCGCGACACCCGCGATGAGGGTCGTGATGTTCGAGTCCAGGATCGTCGCCCAGGCACGTTCGTAACCGGCGGCGATCGCTGCCTGCGGCGTGGTGCCGCTGCGCAGTTCCTCGCGGATACGTTCGTTGATGAGCACGTTCGCGTCGATGGCCATGCCGAGCGCGAGCGCGATGGCCGCGATGCCGGGCAGGGTCAGCGTCGCCTGCAGCATCGACAGCAGCGAGACGAGCAGCACCAGGTTCACCGCCAGCGATGCCACCGAGACCATGCCGAAGATCATGTAGTAGACGATCATGAAGGCGGCGATGGCTGCGAAGCCGATCAGCGTCGACTTCCAGCCCTTCTCGATGTTCTCGGCGCCGAGGCTCGGGCCCACGGTGCGCTCCTCGACGAAGTCCATCGGCGCCGCCAGCGAACCGGCGCGCAGCAGCAGAGCGAGCTTCGTCGTCTCTTCGGCCGAGAACATCCCCGTGATCTGGAAGCGGTTCGAGAACTCGCTCTGGATCCGCGCCACCGAGATGGGCTCGCCGACATCGCGGCCGTTCTTCCGCTCGAACAGGATGATCGCCATCATCTTGCCGACGTTCTCGCGGGTGAGGTCCCGCATGATCCGTCCGCCCGCACCATCGAGCGACACCGACACGGCCGGGCGCTGGTTCTGGTCGAAGGTCGGCGCGGCATCGGTGATGCGCTCACCGGTCAGCACCACCTGACGCTTCACGAAGACCTTGCTCGCCGTGCCGTCGCGTCGGCGCTCCGTGAACTCTTCGCTGCCCGCGGCCGGCACGCCCGACTGCATGGCGTCCTCGTCGACCATCCGGATCTCGAGGGTCGCGGTGCGGCCCAGGATGTCCTTTGCGCGGGTGGTGTCCTGCACGCCGGGGAGCTGGACCACGATGCGGTCGACGCCGGCCTGCTGGACGATCGGCTCGGCGACGCCCAGTTCGTTCACGCGATTGCGGAGCGTGGTGACGTTCTGCTGGACCGCGAAGTCCTGGATGCTCTTCTGCGTCTCCGGCCGGAGCGTCAGCACCAGGAAGTAGTCGCTGCCTTCCTCCCGCGACTTCACGGTGAGGCCGGGGATGTTGCCTTCGATCGCCGAACGCCCCTTCTCGCGTGTCGCCTCGTCGCGGAAGCGCACCTGGACGGAACTGCCGTCGCGCGTGACGCCCGCGTACCGGATGTCCTTCTCGCGCATCAGCTGGCGGACGTCGCCCACGTAGCGCTCGGCGGCCTTCGAGAGCGCGCCGTTCATGTCGACCTGCAGCAGGAAGTGGACACCGCCGCGGAGGTCGAGGCCGAGATACATCGGCAGGATGTTCAGCGACCGCATCCAGCCGGGCGCATTCGACAGCAGGTTGAGGGCCACCACGTAGTCTTCACCGAGGGCCTTCTGGATGATGTCCTTCGCCTTCAGCTGCGTGTCGGTGTCGGCGAACTTCATCTTCAGGCCGGACGGATCGAGGAGCCCGCCCGTGGAGGTGACGCCCTCCTTGGCGAGCGCCGCCTCGACCTTGGACATCAGGTCGGTATCGACCTTGACGCCCGGCTGCAGGGCGGACACCTGGACGGCGGGCACCTCCCCGAAGATGTTCGGCGAGGCGTACAGGAATCCGACGGCCAGCACGATCGCGATGACCAGGTACTTCCAGAGGGGATATCGATTCATGGCGGGAGATCCTGCGGGCCGCACCTGCTGCCGGTGCGCGCCGCTATCAGGTGGCGTTGCGGAGCGTGCCCTTGGGCAGCACGAGCTGGATGGACGGCTTCTGCACCTGCACTTCCACGTTCTGGGCGATTTCGATGGTGACGTAGTTCTCGGTCACCTTCGTGACCTTGCCGAGCATCCCGCCGCCGGCCACCACCTCGTCACCCTTCGCCAGACCGGCGAGGAGGGCCTTGTGCTCCTTCGCGCGCTTCGCCTGCGGGCGGATCATGAAGAAGTAGAGCACGACGAACATGAGGGCGATCGGCAGCATGCCGAGAAGATCCATTCCGCCCGGTGCACCGCCGGCGGCCTGCGCCCACGCTTGGGAAATCAACACGATGAACTCCTCGATTGGGTCCGGGACCGGCGCGTCCGCCATGCCTCCGCATTGCCTGGACCAGCCCCGAAAAAGGCGCGCATTCTAGCACGCACCCCCTCGGAAACGCCCTGTTCCGGAAGCCCTTTCAGCGCGATGCGCCAGCCCGTCGGGCATGGAAATCCGCCACGAAGGGCGCCAGCTGCCCGGCACGGATCGCAGCCCGGAGGCCCGTCATCAGCTCGTGGTAGTAGTGCAGGTTGTGCACCGTCGCGAGGCGGGCACCGTACATCTCGTCGACCTTGTTGAGGTGGTGCAGGTAGGCGAGCGTGTGGTGGGTGCACGTGTGGCAGGCGCACTGCGGATCCGGCGGCCCGAGGTCGTCACGGTACCGGCTGTTGCGGATCTTCACGTTCCCGTGCCGCGTGAAGAGCCACCCGTTGCGGGCGTTCCGCGTCGGCATCACGCAGTCGAACATGTCGATGCCCGCACTCACCGCCTCGACGAGATCCTCGGGCGTCCCGACGCCCATCAGGTACCGCGGCCGATCCGTCGGGAGCTTCGGCGCCGTGTGGGCGAGGATCCGGCGCATGTCCTCCTTCGGTTCGCCGACGGAAAGCCCGCCGATCGCGTAGCCGTCGAAGCCGATGCCTTCCAGCCCGGCGAGCGACTCGTCGCGCAGGGCCTCGTACATGCCGCCCTGGACGATCCCGAACAGCGCGTTGCGGCTGCCGTCGAACGCCGCCCGGCTGCGCTGCGCCCATCGCAGGGACATCCGCATCGAGTCGGCCGCCTCCTTCTCGGTGGCCGGATACGGCGTGCACTCGTCGAAGATCATCGCGATGTCGGAGTCGAGCACGCGCTGGATGCGCATCGATTCCTCGGGCGTCAGCAGCAGCTTGTCCCCGTTGATCGGCGACTGGAACGTGACGCCCTCCTCCCGCACCTTGCGCAGCGCCCCGAGGCTGAAGACCTGGAAGCCGCCCGAATCCGTGAGGATCGGTCCGTTCCAGCCCATGAACCCGTGGAGGCCGCCGTGCTTCCCGATCACGTCGAGGCCCGGCCGCAGCCAGAGGTGGAAGGTGTTGGAGAGGACGATCTGCGATCCCACGTCGCGCAGTTCACCGGGGCTCATCCCCTTGACCGCACCGTAGGTGCCGACGGGCATGAAGAGCGGCGTCTCCACCGTCCCGTGGTTCAGCGTGAGCCGGCCGGACCGCGCGGCCCCGTCGGTGGCGAGCAGTTCGAAGGTCAGGCCGGCCATGCGGCCTCCGGGGCCCGCTCGATGAGCATGGCGTCTCCGTAGCTGAAGAAGCGATAGCGCGATGCGATCGCATGCGCATACGCGCGTCGGAGCGTCTCGATGCCGCCGAAGGCACTGACCAGCATGAGCAGCGTCGACTTAGGCAGATGGAAGTTCGTGAAGAGCCGGTCGACCACGCGGAACCGATAGCCCGGGGTGATGAAGAGCCGGGTGTCTGCGCTGCCAGCCTGCAGGTTGCCCGTGGCCGCAGCCGCGGACTCCAGCGCCCGGAGGCTCGTCGTCCCGACGGCCAACACGCGTCCGCCGTCGCGGCGTGCCTGCGTGACAGCATCGACCACGTCCTGCGGGATGTCGTACCACTCCGAATGCATCTGGTGCTGCGAGATGTCGTCGACGCGCACCGGCTGGAACGTGCCGGCGCCCACGTGCAGCGTCAGCGTGACGATGCGTGCCCCGGTCGCGCGGACGCGTTCGAGCATCGCCTCATCGAAATGGAGACCTGCCGTCGGTGCGGCGACGGCACCGGGACGTTTCGCATACACCGTCTGATACCGGGCATCGTCGTCTGCATCGGCGGCGCGTTCGATGTACGGCGGCAGCGGCAGATGACCGTGGCGGTCGAGCAGTTCGAGGAGCGGGGTCCCGCCCGCGAACCGCAGATGCCAGAACTCGCCCTCGCGGCCCAGGACCTCGACGTCCAGATCGGGGTCCAGCACGAGGCGGCTGCCCGGTCCAGGCGGCTTGCTCGCGCGAAGCTGCGTCAGCGCCTCGTGGGGACCGAGGATGCGCTCCACCAGCACTTCCACGCGACCGCCGCTCGCCTTGCGTCCGAAGAGTCGCGCCGGGATCACGCGCGTGTCGTTCATCACGACGACGTCGCCGGCGCGCAGATACGCTGGGAAATCGCGAAACCAGCCGTCGGTCAGGGCAGACCCAGGCGCGTCCACATGCAGCAACCGCCCGGCGCCACGGACCTCGGGCGGATGCTGGGCGATGAGTTCCGGCGGCAGGTCGTAGTCGAATTCGTCGAGGGTCATGGGATCAGGGGACGGAGCGGGCAGGTGCCGATGCCGAAGCGACCAGGGTCGGAGGACCGTCGGTGCCCGGGTCGGCAAGGGCCGCGCATTCTACTTCCGTCCGGTCGGCGGGCCGCCGCGAGGGTGGCCCGCCGTCCTCCCGCCCGCTACACCCGCCGCCCGATTTTCCTCGCCACCAGGAACTTCAGCGCCTGCAGCATCCCCTCGCCGGCAGCGTTCGCCGCGGTCTCGGCATTCAGTCGCACCCCCTGCGTGTGCGCCGGCAACGTCACCTTCCAGCTCTGCTCGGCGCTCGTCGATGCATCCCCGTCCGCCCACGTCGCCCCGCCCTTCGCGAAGCGCTCCGCCAGTGCGTCCACCGGCGTGGCAAGCCGCAGCGCGTTCAGCCTCTCCAGCGATGCCGCCAGGTCGAACCGGTTCAGCTGCGGCCCCGCGCTCGCCAGCAGCAGCAAACGCCCGCCGGTGGCACCAGCCCGGGCCGCGGTCAGCAGCGATGGCGCGACCGGCAACGGCGCCTGCACCGGCTGGCCGGCGGCAGACAGCACCGGTGTTGCCTGGGTTGTCGGCACCGGCGGGATCTGGGGTTGATCCAGGGCCGGATTGGTCTGCCCGCCGAGCAGGAACTGGCCTTCGTTGACGATGATCGGACCGTCGCCCGCGTCGAGCGCTCCGCTCCGATTCACGTCACCGATGAGCACCGGGTCGATGCCGGGATAGGCATTGAAGCCCGTGTCCAACCCGGCGATGACACGACCGATCCGTTGCGCATCCAGGGAGGTGTACCGCCGGTCACCGGTCGCGTCGCCGAAGTACGCCGCCACATGCACGCCGTCGGCCTCGCGCGCCCCCCGCCCGTCGACGATGGCATCGACGACGTCCAGCACCTGCGCACTCGCATAAGGCGCCGATTCGGGCACGGCGCCGATGAGACGCACGAGTTCCCTGACACCGGCCGCGATGGGGCTCGAGGCGACGATGCGGACGGTGAGGTTGCCTGCCGTCCCGGTGATGGTGAACGTGCTCCCGGTGGGCAGGTCGGCACCCGCTTCGAGTCCGACGACGGTGAGCAATGCCGGGTCGTAGCGGAGCTGGAACCGAATCTCCGTGGCGGGCTGGGTGGTGGTCAGGCTGACCGGGATCCCGCGCGAGGTGGCCGGGATGTCGACCTGCTGCTTCGACCCCGCCACGGCATGCGCGATGGTCACCGTGGGGGCGGTCGTCGGCAGGATCGTGAACGCCGTCCGGAAGGCGTCACCCGCGACGTTGTCCTTGTTGCCGTCGAGGGGCCTCGCGAGCGAGTCGACGAACGCATCCGACCGGCTCGCGAGCGTCACCTGATAGGTGCCTCCGGCCGGCAGGACGTTGGTGGCGACGAAGGCGAAACCCTGACGATCCGCATCGAGCACGAAGGAGCCCCGCACGACGTTGCCGGCGGCGTCGGTGACGACGATGTCCGGTCCGCCGCGCGGCGCGATGGCGCTCTCGTACAGGTTGAGTTGGGCGGGGTCGAAGGCGCGGTTGAATCGCACCCGGAAGCCGCTGTCGTCGGGCGTGAGGGTCCGCACCCACAGGAGGTCGTTCACGACTTCCACGACGCGCGGCGCGGCCGACCAGGCGCCGTCCTCGTCGAAGGCGCCCACCTGGATGGTGTGCGTGCGTTCGGGTTCGGCGAAGACGTGCCGCACCTCGCGGACGTTGCCGGCGAATGCCTCGATCGCGCTGCCGTCACCCCAGTCGATGACCCACTGGATCAGCGTGTCCTGACCAGGGTCGGAGACGCCGAGGCGCAGGGTGTAGGGCTGACCCGAGAGCGCAGTCGCGGCGCCATCGGTCGTGAGGTTCGGTGCCACGTTGCGCACACCGACCGCGGCGGCGGCACGGACTTCCGATATCCCGTCGGAGGCGACGATCTCGAACGGCAGCAGGGCGGGGCCGTCGTCCGCGGTCCAGCGGAACTCGGCGGTGGTGGTGCCCGTGCGGACAATCCCGGCGCCCGCCGGTGCGCCGGCGAGCCGCAGCGTCGGGACGTCCCCGTCGATGTCGGTCACGGTGAAGGCGATGACGACCGCCTGACCTTCGTCGACCACAGGGGCGGACGGCCCGATGAACTCGATCACCGGATCGTCGTTCACGGGCCGCACGCCCAGGGTGACGGTGGCGATCGGCGAATCGAGGCGCCCATCGTTCACGCGGTACGTGAATCGATCCTCGCCGTGGAAGTTCGCGTCGGGGAGGTAGCGCAGGACACCGTTGCCAAGGTCGGTCAGCGTGCCGTGGCCGGTGCCGGTCAGCAGGACGAAGCCGAGCGGGTCGCGATCGGGATCGCTGTCGTTCGAGAGGAGGTCCGCGATGTCGATCGAGAGGCTGGTGTCCTCGTCCAGTGCGAAGGCGTCGTCGCGCGCCACCGGCGCGCGGTTCCCGTCGATGACGTCGATCCGCACGACGGCGGTGTCGGTGTCGATGCCGTCGCCGATGGCGTACGTGAAGGCGTCCTGCCCGGCGAAGCCGGCGACCGGCGTGTAGGTGAACGTCGTCCCATCGAAGCTCACCGTGCCGTTCGAGGCGCCCGAGAACGCCGTGATGCTGATCGGATCGCCGTCGGGGTCGGTGTCGTTCCCGAGGAGAGTCGCGGTGGTCAGTACCAGCGGGGCACCGGCAGCGGTGGTCGCTGCATCGTCCCCCGCCACGGGTGCACGGTTGTCCACGACCGTGATCTTCACCGACGCGGTGGCGGTGTCGATGCCGTCGCTGATCCGGTACGTGAAGGCATCTTCGCCCGAGAAGCCCGCGGCCGGCGTGTAGACGAACTGTGTCCCGTCGAAGCTCACCGTGCCGTTAGAGGCACCCGAGAACGCCGTGATGCTGATGGGGTCGCCTTCGGGGTCGCTGTCGTTTGCGAGCAGCGTCGCCGCAGTCACCGTCAGCGTGCGGCCTTCCCGGATGAAGAACGGGTCGTCCTGCGCCACCGGCACCTGGTTGTCCACCACCGTGATCTTCACCGACGCCGTAGCTGTATCGATGCCATCGCTGATGCGGTACGTGAAGGCGTCTTCGCCCGAGAAGCCTGCGGCCGGCGTGTAGACGAACTGCGTCCCGTCGAAGCTCACCGAGCCGTTAGAGGCACCCGAGAACGCCGTGATGCTGATCGGGTCGCCTTCGGGGTCGCTGTCGTTTGCGAGCAGCGTCGCCGCATTCACCGCCAACGTGCGACCTTCCCGGATGACGAACGGGTCGTCCTGTGCCACCGGCGCACGGTTGTCCACTACCGTGATCCTCACCGACGCCGTCGCGGTGTCGATGCCGCCACCGATGGTGTACGTGAAGGCGTCCTCGCCCGAGAAGCCCGCCACCGGCGTGTAGACGAACTGCGTCCCGTCGAAGCTCACCGTGCCGTTCACAGCGCCGCTGAATGCGGTGATGCTGATCGGGTCGCCTTCGGGATCGCTGTCGTTGACGAGCAACGTCGCGGACGTCACTGTCAGCGCACGACCTTCCCGAGTGACGAAGACGTCGTCCCGCGCCACCGGCGCATCGTTCCGCGACTCGACGAGGATCGTGATGGTCGCGATGTTCGACGTCACCTGGCCGTCGCTCACGGCATAGGTGAAGGTGTCCGTTCCGAAGAAGTTCGCGCTCGGCGTGTAGGTGATCGTGCCGTCGGCGTTCACGCCCACCGTTCCGTTCGCCGGCGGGGTGAGACCGACGATCGTGAGCGGATTGCCGTCGACATCGACGTCGTTGCCGCGCGGATCGAACGTGATCGCCGTGTCCTCCGCCGTGGACCGGGTGTCAGGCCGCGCGACCGGGGCGTCGTTGCGAGGCTCGACCACGATCGTGATCGTGGCCGCGTTCGACGTCGCCCGCCCGTCGGTCACGGCATACGTGAACGTGTCCGTCCCGAAGAAGTCGGCAGCCGGCGTGTAGGTGATCGAACCGTCCGCGTTCGTTCCGACGACGCCGTGCGACGGGCTGGTCAGACCGACGATCGTCAGCAGGTCGCCATCGACATCGGTATCGTTGCCGCGCGGATCGAACGTGATCGCCTCGTCCTCGGGGGTCGATCGCGTGTCGGGGCGGGCGACCGGGGCCGCGTTCGTCTCGAGCACCGTGATCGTCACGGTCGCGAGGTTCGACGAGAGGGTGCCGTCGCTCGCGCGATACGTGAACGTGTCGCGACCGGTGAAGCCCGCGTTGGGGAGGTAGCGATACTGGCCGCCACCCATCGGTACGAGCAGGCCGTTCGTCGGCAACGTCTGCACGTGGGCGACGAGCGGATCACTGTCGGGATCGCGGTCGTTCTGCAACAGAGGCAGTTCGATCGTCATGCCTTCGTCGATCGTGGCCGCGTCATCGACCGCCACCGGACGGCGGTTCGCGAGATAGCCGATCGTGTCGATGGTCGTGCTCGATTGACCGCTGTCGTCGTCGACCGCGGTGACGAGGATCCGGTAGCCGGGTACCACGTCGATCGCGAACACGTGCGACACCTGGAACGTCCGGGTCGCGGGATCCACCACCACCGTGTCGGTGGCGCCATCGCCCCACGTGACGCGGATCTCGTGCGTGTCGGCGAGACCCACGTCGGCGATGCGACCGCTCAGCGTGGCCGCAGACGTGGTCGCATCCCGCACTTCGTCCACCTGCAGCGCCGCGAACACCGGCGCCACGTTGTCGACGATGACCGACGCGGACGCACTGCCGATGCCGAGATCGTCATCGCGGACGGTCGCCGTGATGGTGTACGGATCGGACGGCGTGGCCGTGGGGTCGTCGTCGACATAGCGATGCGTCGCGACGAAGACGCGGGTCACCGCATCCACCGCCGCGGTGCCCACCGTGCCGTCGCCCCAGTCGATGTCGACGGTGTGCGTGTCCTCGACGCCCGGATCCTCGACGCGGCCCATCAGCGTCACCAGACTGGACTCCCCGACGCGCGCGGCAGACGTCACCATGCCGACGATCGTCGGCGCGACGTTGTTCACGACCACCGTCTCGGCGGAGGTCCCGACGCCACCATCGTCGTCACGCAACGTGACGGAGACCGCATACGGATCGGAAGGCGTGCCGCTCGGGCGGTCGTCCGGATAGCGGTGCGACACCTCGAACACCGTGGCGCCGGCCGTCAGATCGATGAGTTCCACCGACCCGTCGCCCCAGTTCACATCGAGGGTGAACGAGTCGAGGATGCCCGGATCGACGATGGTCCCCGACAGGCGCGCGCGCCCGCCTTCGTCCACCGGCGTGGTCATGCGTGTATCGACGAGCGGCGCCACGTTGAGCACCGTCACTTCCTTCGTCGCTGCGTACGTGCCGTCCTCGTCGACGGCCGTCACGGAGACCGTCCGCACGCCGTTGTCCGCGAACCGGTGCGTCAGCGACTGCACCGGACCGTCGAAGCTCTCGATGGTCCCGTCGTTCCAGTCGACGATCCATCGGGCGATCACGTCCCGCCCGGGATCCGTCGCGGACAGGTCGAGCCGGTACGGCGCGCCCTCGTCCACCTCCGGTGCCCCGACGAGCGAGAGCGTCGGCGCCACCTCGTTCACGACGAGCGTCGTGAACATCTCCGTGAAGCCGCCATCCTTGTCCGCCACCCGGCCGCGGATCGTGAACGTGCCACCGTCGGCGAGCATCGCGGACGGCACGGCGAACTGTGCATCGCCAAGCAGCCGGATCGCATCGCGGACATCGCCAGCGTCGTCGTAGTCGCCATCGTTGTTGAAATCGACACTGAAGCGCAGACGCGCACCGAGGTCGTTCCCCGACGGTTCGACCACACCACCGAACGTCACCGTGGCCGCGCCGCCCTCGTCGACCGGACCGCTGGCGGAGAGCGTTGCGGTGGGCGCGGTGTTGAGCACGGTGAGCGTGGTCGGGAGGGAAGTCACGACCGCGCCGGACGAGTACGTCGCCGCCGCCCGCACGTCGAAGACACCGTTGTCGCGGATGCGGATCTGGGCCCCCTGGAGCGTGGACCATGGGATCGACACGGTCGCCTCCCCGGCGGTCGCCGCGGCGGAGACGTCGAGGACGCCGTCGCCGTTCACGTCCCAGTCGAACCGGCTGACGGCACCGGGGGCGCTGGCCTTCAGCACCAGGGTCTCCCCCTCGCGGATGACGTACGGTCCGCCCGCATCGATGATGGCCGGCTCGCCGGTGACGACGATCGGCTTCGGCGCCGACAGCACAGCCCTCGGCGTGGTGTCCTCGTCGATGCCGCCCACGAAGACGTTGTAGGTCCCCGGCGTCAGATATACATGCGATGCCGTGACGACATCCGCGCCGTACGTGGCGGCAGGCGTGCCATCGCCCCAGTCGACGATCCACTGCGTGACGCGGTCGTCGCCGGGGTCCGTCGCGGTGTACGCGATGGACACCGACTGGCCCGCCGGCACGGTATTCGGACCGCTGACCGTGACCACCGGGTCCACATTGAGCACCGTCAGCGTGCCGAATCCCTCGCTTGCGAGTCCGTCACCGTTGATCGCGCGCGCGGCCACCTGATAGGCGCCGTTGTCGTCGATGCCGAAGTCGCGCAGCTGCGCCCAGGTGAGGGTGATGCTGGCACCGTAGGCATCGCCGAAGGTGCCGTCACCGTCGATGTCCCACTCGACGGGGGACCGCAGCGAATTGGTGGTGCCGAGCGGCGTCACGGTCGCCGTGAGCGTTGCCGAAGCCCCTTCGAAGATCGTCGGCGGGGTCGGGATGGTGACGATGGGTGCGGCTATGATCTGCACACCCTCGAACGTGTTGTAGTCCACGCGCCCGGCGGTCGGCGTGAATCTGCCGAAGAAATCGAATGTCCCCACCTGGAGGTTCCCGTTGCGCGGGTCCGGAGGAGTGCGTGGGTTGAAGGTGCTGTTGCCCGGATCGAACACCAGCGTGTCGTACGGAATGCCGTCGACGTTCGTGCCGGCCAGCGTCGTGGTCGCCGACAGCGGCAGCCTGGCGCCGGCCACCCGCACGGTGTCCTGCTCCGTGCCGCCGGTCACCGTCGTGGCCTGACGCTCACCGGCGACGTCGAGCTCGATCAGGTCGCGGCCGGCGTCGCCGTTCACGGTGATCGACGCACCCGCACGCGTGGATCGCAGTTGCGCCTCGTCGGCGCCGCCGCCGAGGTTCACGGTCGTCGCCGGAGCGACGTCCTGGATGACGACGACGTCGTCGCCCTGACCGGTGCCGACGACGAGCGTGTTCGTTCCCGGGGCGCCACGCAGTTGCAGCGTGTCGTCACCGGAGGCCGTCCTGACCGTGAGGTTCTCGACGTCCGCGAACGTCGTGAGGTCGATGACCGGTTCCGGCACGGCAAGGCCGAGCGCGACGTTGTCGAAGGCGGCAATGCCGCCCGCGAGGCCCGTGACCCCGAGGGTCGCGGCGTACACGTGCGCACCATCCGCCGACGAGACGATGGCCGACGGCGTCACGAGACCGTCGGTGCCACCCACGCCGTTGCGGACGACCTGCAGGAAGTTCATCCGCCCGGTCGCGGCATCGCGACCGAACACGGAGATCGCGTTGCTGTTCGCGCCCGTCACCATGACGAACCGGCCGTCGGGCGACAGCGTCACGTCGGAGGCACCGACGATGCCGCGCACGCCGTCCTCGCCGTTCACCAGCGTCTGCACGTGGGTGAGTGAGGTCCCGCTGCGCGAGAAGACGGAGACGGATGACCCTGCCCTGCCTGTCACGTACACGAACTTGTCGTCGGCGCTGACGGCGATCGCACTGATCCCGTCGAGGCCCGCCGTCGCGGGGCCGACGAGCGTCTGCAACGTCGCGAGCGTGTTCGCGTCGAGCACGCGCAGGGTGTCGGAGGCCTCGCTGCCCGCGTAGACCACCCTGCCATCGCGGCTCATGCCCAGCGCCGAGACACCACCGTCGATCGACACGCCGGCGCCTCGCGCAACGGTCCGGGCGTGCGTCACTTCGAGGGTGTAGGTGCCCGTGGCGCTGGCGGGGCCGTCGACCACGATGTAGTAGAACCCGCCGCGATCCAGGCCGCGATAGTTGAGGAACGCATCGGAGGCCGGGCCACTGTTGTTGTCCGAGGCCACCTGGTTGCCGTAGGCGTCGAAGAGCCGGACGAGGCCGTCCGACAGGGATCCCCCTCCCGAACCGGTACCACGGAGATCCAGCGTGATGGTGTCGGACGATGACGCCATGATCCGGAAGATGTCCCGGTCGCCTGCCGAAGACACCAGCCCGGTGACGGTGGCGCGGAAGGAGCTCCCGGGGCCGGTCGGTGCGAAGCTCGTCGTGAGATCCGTCGCCTGCCCGCGGTCCGCGGCCGTCATGAGCAGGGAGTCGCCCGCGTTCTGGCTGTTGGGTTCGACCTCGGAGGTCGTGGACCGGACCAGGTCGGGCCGCGTGAGTGTCGCGGCGAGCGAGTACGTCCCGGTGCCCGCTGCCTTGGAATCGACCGCGATGTAGTACGAGCCGCCGTACGTGAACGCAAAGGACAGCAGCTGCGCATTCGCGCCCGCGCCCGTGTCGTCGTCGAAGCCGATCCGGATCCCGTCGCGATTGAAAAGGCGCAGCACCGGATCGGCGAGCGTGCCGTCTCCGGTCGGCGCACCGCGAAGATCGATCGAGATCGTGCTGCCCGGCGCGGCTTCGAAGCGGTACATGTCGCGGTCGGCGCCCGAGCCGATCGTGCCGGTGACGGTCACCGTCGACGTCACGCTGGCACCCGACGGCGAGAAGCTCGCCGTGAGGTCGGTCGCCAGCGCGAAGTCGGCCGTGCCGGCGCTCTCGAGATCCCCTGTCGCGCTGCTGTTCGGCTCGGCGGACTCGGTCCTGACGGCCGTTGTTCCGAGGCCCCGCGAGAACGTCGTGATCCCGCCCGGACCCGCCGCGTACAGCACGCTGCTCGCCTGGCCGAACGTGAGCGCGGTGACGCCCCCGCCTGACTGCGTCGCATCGAGCGTGGTGACGAACGTGAGGTCGCCCGTCGTCACGTCGCGCGCGAACACGGCGATCTGCCGGTCCGTGGGGCTCGCCACGTAGACGTTGAAGCCGTCCGGGCTCAGCACCACGTCGCGCGCGCCGTCGAGGCCGCTCACGCCATCGAAGCCGTCCTTGAAGAGTTGCCGCTGTTCCAGAGTCGCGGCATCGACGACGACGAGCGCATCGCGCGTGGGGTCCACGCCGTACAGCTGGCGTCCGTCGGCCGTCACCACGATGGACTGGATGCCGGAGAGCGACGCCTCCGCCACCACCGGGGCCACGAACTTGCCGTAGAGCACCGCGTTCTTCGCGAGCGCCTGGTTGTCGATCGAGATCGTCCTGCCGCCAAGCTGCGCGGACGCGCTGATGCGCATGCTGGTGTCCGGCACCAGCGTGGCCCAGACCTGCCCGGCGCCGATGGCGTCGAGCGACCGGAAGCTGCCGAGCCCGTCGAGAGCCAGCCGCTGCGTGACCATCGGGCTTGCATCCGTCGTGACACCGACGCCGGGCAGCGCGAGGGTCGTCGTGTCCGTGAGATTCACGAACAGCAGCATGTCGAAGCCGGTGTAGTCGTCGGCGTAGGCGCCCGGACCCACGTCGAGGCGCAGCACGGCGAACGCGGCGTTGCCCTCGCTGTCCGGCAGCGCGTCGAGCGCGGTCGTCAGCGGGTTGAAATCGAGGTTCGCATCCGTCACGCCGGACAGCAGGCCGAAGAGATCGGCACCACCCGCGAGACCGGCGATCATCGGCGTGTCGTCCAGCGCCGCGTTCGCAACCGCGTCGACGACGTAGCGGTTGTCACCGCGCGGACCGTTGGTCAGGGTCACAGGCAACTGCGCACCTACCGTCGTCCCCGGCTGCCCGCCCACCGTGGTCGCCGTGCGACCCGTGTTGCCGCCGAGGATCACGCGGCCATCGCCGCCGTCTTCGGCGACGGACAGCAGGCGGCGCGAATCCGTGGCGGTCGCGTACTCGAGCGCGACGCCGGCATACCCGGTCGCCTCGAAATAGTCGACGCGGATCGTGTGCTGACCGGCGGCCAGCGAGATCGTTGCCTGCTTCGTCTCGTACCCATGCAACGGCGACCGGTCGTCGATCAGCAACCTGCCGTCGATGTACAGCCGGCTGCCGTCGTCGCTCGACAGGTAGAAGGTGACGTTCTGGTCGCCGCGGACCTCGATGTTGCCGGTCCACTGCACCGCGAAGTGGTCGGCGTTCGTCGTGCCGCCGGAGAAATTGGTCGGACCGTTGCCCTGCTGGATCACGCGGTCCGTGCGCGTCGTGCTCGGCGTGCCGGTGTAGGTGGGGAAGTTCGACAGCGCCGTCCCGGAATTGAAGATGCGGGTGCTGAGTCCGGCGCTCGTGATCCGGACGTCGGGTTCCCCGCCTGCCAGGCCGCCGTCGACGTTCACCGTCGCATTGCCGAGCGACATCACGGAGCCCACCAGTTT
>VYME01000098.1_pt1 | contig 41429 bp, 34 predicted proteins | sample 5115281 | NCBI WGS metagenome assembly VYME01 (sample SAMN12291780, study PRJNA351875) | freshwater metagenome | isolation source: freshwater lake | place: USA: Michigan, Wintergreen Lake | collected 2013-08-08
GTTGGCGCTTCGCGTGCCCGCGAGCGCGCGCTACGCCGCGCTGGCCAACGCCGGGGGCTCCGGCAACGACGCGGACGTGATCTTCTACAATCCCGGGATGCTGGCCCAGGCACGCGGCATGGCGGTCTCCATTCAGCGCTTCGGTGCCCGGGCCACCAGCGGATCGTTTGGCAGTGTACAAACGCTTGGGGCGTTCACCGTTGGCGTGGGGGCGCAGACGCTCGACTACGGGGCGCCAGCTCTGGGTGGCCTAGCCGCCGCCGTGCGCACGGGCGCCAGCCACCTGTCAGACGGGGGCCCGGTCTCGGCGTCGAGCAACGTGTTCGTCGTGGGGGCTGCGCGCACCCTCAAGGGCTTCCGGCTGGGCGCGAACGTGAAATACGCCGAAGAACGTCTCGGGGCCGCGCGCGATGGTGTGGCGGCGCTGGATCTCGGCATGAACCGACCCATGGGGCCGGCCACCATTGGCGTGAGCGTGCAGAATATCGGCGCCGGTCCACAGATCGGTGGCGTGGACGGGGTACTGCCCACGCGCGTGACCATCGGGTACGGCGGCGGGCTCTTTCCGATCTGGGAGCACGTTGACATCGGCATGCAATCGCAGCTGAGCGTCGAACGAGACGGATTCGTGCGCCCCGCTGGCGGCGTTGAGCTGGGCTATGTCCCGGTTGACGGCGTATCGATCATCATCCGTCAAGGGGTTCGCCTGCCACGTGAGCGAGATGAGTCACTGGTAACCGCCGGGCTCGGGGTGACGGTCGATCGCTTCTCGTTTGACTACGCGGTGGATCCCACGCGTGGTGGGCGACCGCTGTCGCACCGCGTCGGCATTCGCATCAAGTAAACACGCGGGAAACAGCGACCGCCCGGCATCCTTTGGATGCCGGGCGGTTGTGCGTTTGGAGACGTGCGATCAGCCGCAGTTCGGACGGCCGCGCGGTAGCGCCATCGTGCAATTCTTGGTGGTGCCGTCGGCGGTGATCGTCAGTTTGGCCGTTGCCGAGCCGTCGTAGGCGATCTCTTCGCGCCGCTCGCGAACCGTGGCCGCGCTGCCCGCCACCGTCGTGGTGACCTTCATGCGACGAATGACCTTGCCGGCCGTCGGGTACGTCTGCGTGGTGGCCGACACGGGAATGCGGAGTCCGGCGGTGGTATCGAAGGAGACGCGTACCGATGTGAAGGCCTGCCCGTCGCGATTGGTCCCGGTGGTGTTCTCGCTGCCCGCGGCGATGCCGTTTACGGTGCGCTGCGTGCTTGTAGCGGCGAGTCCGGTCACCGTGCGATCACTGCTGTGATTCACCGTGGCCGAGACGGAGGCGCCATCACGACTGCGCGTCGTGGTCCCCGAAACCGTGGTGCGGGTGCGCACCGTGTTCGTGGTAATCGTGTCGAGCGCCGTCTGTGTGGCACCGGCCGCGTTCTGCAGCGTGTAGACCGTCGTCGCGGTGAGGCCGTTGCTCGTGCGCACACAGGTCACGTTGCCACCGGCCACCGCGCAGTCGGGATCGATCTGTACCCGGAAGGGGCCACGACTCGCGCCGCGACCAACGCCGCCATCACCCAGGAACTCCGGACCGAGACCGCCACCCATGAGGCCGCCCATGCGGGGGCCACCGGGCCCGCGGCCGCGGCGCGGGCCGCCCCACGCGCCTTCCGCGTCGGCGGCAAAGCTACTCGAGGCGGCATCCATGCCCGCCGGCGCGCTTTCGAACGCCGTATCGAACTGCATCGTTTCTCTGGGGCCGCCGAAGCCATCCAGCGAACAGGCCGTCGCGCTCACCAGCGCGGCGCCAGCGGTGAAGGTGCGGAACACCATGCGTGACATAGGGTCGCCTCCGGCGTGCAGGGGACATCGATGTCGGCGCCCGTCGCCGACATACCAGCAGATCGTCATCGGCACGACACGCCAGTGCGCGCTCACCCTACGCACTACCCGCCGCCGTCGCCGCGCCGATGCAGAAACGGCGAGAGCTTTTCCCGCAGTTGCCGAAGCGCGCGGCTCATATTGGCCTCGACCGCCTTCACGCTGACCCCCAACTGTTCCGCAATCTCGCTGTACTTGAGATTGCGTTCGCGGCTCATGAGAAACACCTCGCGCGTGCGCGGCGGCAGGTCGGCGATGGCGTCGCCGATCGCCTGCGCCAGCTCGTTGGCCTGTGCGTCGGCATCGGCCTGTTCAGCCGGCTCGCTGAGCGCTTCGACAAACAGCTGCGACTTCTTCTGCACCTGCAGATGTCGCAGATGATTGAGCGCCCGGTTGCGGACGGCCTGCATGAGGTAGCCCGGAATGCTGCTGCCGGCCGGGAGCTGATCGCGTCGGCGCCACAACTCCAGAAAAACGTCCTGCGCCAACTCCTCGGCCACCTGCGGTTCGTGCAGCACGCGATTGGCGGAGCGCACGACCAGCTCGTACCACTGCCGGAACAGCGCATCGAACGCCGTGTGATCGCCCTGACGGAGCCGTGCCAGCAGGTCGGAGTCGGTCACGAGGAGCAAGGCGTGGGCGGAATCGGCATGGACGGGACACGGCGGGCGAGTCGACCGGAAACCGATACGGCGCCGCCGGCGATGGTATTGTACACTACAACACACACGCTGCGTGTGAACCTACCCGTGCCGATCGCCCGCCCCCCCGGCACATAGGGTATTGCTTGGCTCCCGTGTCCCCTTGGCATGTCCGACCGTTCCGACGAGCTGTTGCCCGCATCCAACGAGGCGCCCGACGCCCACTGGGAGGCGCTTGCCCGCTATCTCGCGGACGAGAGCCCCCCGGCGGAGACGGCGCGCGTTCGGGCGTGGCTGGATGCCCATCCGCACGACACCGCGTTTGCCGCCATCGTGAAGGCGCATGCGGGGCGGCTGGAGCAGATGGCGGACGTCTCGGTCGATACGGAGCGGGCGCTCACGGCTGTGCGGGCCCGCATGGCTGGTGACGACGCGATGCGTGCCCCCGCCGGTTCACCGCTGCGGGTCGAGGGGGGCGGGGCGCCACGGATGGCGACCGCGACCGCGACGGCACGCGCCGCCTCGACCCGCCGCTCGTGGCGTGTTGTGGGATTCGCGGCCGCTGCCGGGTTGGCGGCCGTGGTGGCCCTCAGTCAGTTTCGCAATGCCGGCGCCAATCGCGCGCCGGTGGTGCGGGCATTTCAGACCAGCGTTGGACAACGGGATTCGGTGCGGTTGCCCGACGGCAGCACCGTCGTGCTCGCGCCCGGCAGCCGACTCACCGTGGCGGCCGCGTACGGGACCACCACCCGCGAGGTGACACTCGAGGGCGCGGCGTATTTCGATGTCCGGCACGACGCGCAGCACCCCTTCACCGTACATACCGCCGACGCGGATATTCGCGATATCGGTACGGCGTTTTCGGTGAAGACGAGTGGCAACGGCGAGGTCGCCGTCGATGTCACGCATGGCATTGTGGCGCTGAGCGCGCGCGCCGCCGCGGATGCGCCCACGGAACTCCGCGCTGGCGACCGTGGGGTGGTGGTGCGGCAGGCCGTGACCGTGTCGCGAGGAACGGTTACCGTGCACGATGTCGCATGGACGCGAGGCGTGCTGTCGTACCGCGATGCGTCGCTCGCCGAAGTGCGCGCCGACCTGCGGCGTTGGTACGGCCTCACGCTTCGTGTGACGGACAGCGCCTTGGCGCAGCGCACCCTCACCGCGTCCTTCCGTGGCGACTCGGCGTCGCAGGTGGTGCGCGTGATTGCCCTCGCCCTTGGCGCCGACGTCGTGCAGCAGGGCGATACGATCACGCTGCAGCCGCCAGGATCCGGACCCTCGCCGACTCCCTGATCGAGACGCCATCGCGCATGTCTGCCATGTTCGCTTCGCGACGCGCAGTGCGTCTCGCGGGCGCAGCGGCCTCGCTGATTGCGGGGGGGCTGCTGCCCGCTTCTGCGTTCGGCAGCCCGATGGTGGCCGTCGCCTCGCGATGCACGCAGTCGGTGCCCTCGTCGGACCGTGCGTCCTTGTGGGCAGCACCACTCGATCGTGTGATTACCCTGCGCGTGAGCGAGGTGTCGCTGCGCGACGCGATAGACCGGTTGGCCGCGACCGCGCACCTCGAGCTGTCGTACAGCGCCGATCTGTTGCCCGCTGAACGTCGCGTGTGCCTGGCGCTTGATCGTGTGCCTGTGGGTGCGGTCCTCGATTGGTTGCTCGACGGCTCAGGGCTCCGCCCCATCGTGCTTGGCAGCACGCAGGTGGTGCTGGCCCCCGGCCGCTTGCCGGCCGTGCCTCCCGGCGCTGAGGTACCCATGGCGCGTCGGTCGAGCATGCTCGATCGTGTCGTCGTGACCGGCTCGCCCGACGGTGCCGCGCAACGGGGGTCGCCGTTCGCGCTCAACGTGGTCGATGGCGCGCAGCTTGCGCAGCATGGGGTCGGCACGCTGGGCGAAGCGCTGGACCTGTCGGTGCCCGGGGTATGGACGTGGACGGCCGCCGCCGGCTCAGTGACGGCGCGCTACGGCAGCATGCGCGGCGCGAGCTCGTTCGGCGTGAGCGCTCCCAAGATCTATCTCGACGGCATCGAAGTGGCGAACCCGTTGCTCGTCACGCAACTCGATCCGTCACGCGTGGCCCGTGTGGAAGTCATTCGCGGACCGCAGGGGGCGGCGCTGTACGGCGCCGATGCCATCAGTGGCGTCGTCCAGATTCTCACGCGCCATGACGGGGCGCCACAGGGCCGACAGCAGGCACAGCTGTCCACCCGTGCCGGTCTCTCGGCGACGTCCTACGCGACGCGCAATCCGTTCGTGCAGGAGCATTCGCTGTCGTACCGTCGCGGATCGGCGGCGCGCAACCTCGGACTCGGCATCCACGTCGGTACGGTCGGGGCGTATGTGCCCGGGGCCTCCGAACGGCGATTGTTGCTGGACGCCGACGCGCGAGTGTCGCGGCAGCAGATGATCGTGACCGGCATGGCGCGACTGTCCCTCATGCGCGCGAACGCGAGCACGGCGTTGCTGCCGGGCGCCGATGGCGTCGCGTCGTTTTCGGTGCAGCCGCATGGCCTCCCGTCCAGCATGAGCGACGTCGTGGCACGTCGGAGCGGGAGCGCGGCGGTGCTGGATACCCTGCGTGCGCTGCCGCCGCGCGCTCCGTCGCGCCCCCCGGTCGGGCTCGATAGCGCCAATGGCCAGAACGTCGCGCAGTATACCGTTGGGGGAAGCGTCGCGTTTCTGCCCGGCCTGCGGTGGACGCACACGCTCGTTGGCGGTGTCGATGGGTATCGATTGCAGGGCCTGTCGGCCTTCACACTCGCTGGTCCGCAATCGGGGTCGAATGCCGCGCCGGCAGGGAGCGGAGAAGAGGCCGCCGATCGGGTGTCGCTGCGTTGGCGGAGTGTGGGGCGCCACGATATCGCCCCCGCCACGCTGCTGACGACGATCGTCGCGGCCGAACAGGCCGTCACCCACGAAGTGATCACGGGTGCCGGTGCCAGTGCCGTCGCGTTCGCGGCCTTCGGCGGCGGCGTCGGTGGGGCTGGCGGCAACGGCGGGCTGCTCATGGGCGCGGTCGCACGTCCAGAGCACTCGACGGCCCTCTACGGCACCACCGGTGTGTCGGCGCAGGCGCAGGTGGCCTGGCGCGACCGCTGGTTTGCGTCGGCTGGTGTGCGGGCAGAGCGCATCGGTGGCGCGACCCGCAACACGCAGCAATCATTGCTGCCCATGCTCGGCGCGGCGTATGTGCGCGATGTGGGGAACGTGGTGATCAAAGCGCGCGGCGCCTTTGGCACCGGCATCCGTCCGGCGCGCGCGCTTTCGCGGGGTGCGTCGTGGCTCGGCCCGGGCGAGTACGCGTCGTTGTCGTCGCTCGAACCGGAGAAGCAGACCGGGACGGAAGCGGGCGTGGACCTGTTCGTGGGGGCGCGAACGGCGCTGCACGTCACGCGGTTCGACCAGCGTGCATCGGGGCTCATTCAACCGGTCGCCGCGCTCGTGACTGTGGTGAACGGCAATGGCCGCCTGTCGCGCAACATGTCGTATACGCTGCAGAACGTGGGCGCGATCGATAACCGCGGGTGGGAGCTCGAAGCGACGACGCGCATGCAGCGACTCTCGCTCGCGGCGGCGGTGGCGCTGGTCGATAGCCGTGTCGCACGGCTTGCCTTTGGATATCGCGGTGACCTGCGCGTGGGCGATCGCATGCTCGGTGTGCCGCCCAAGACGGTGAGTCTGACGGCGGCCTACGCGAGCGGGCGGTGGAGTGTGGCGGGGACGGCCATTCATGCGGCGGATTGGATGGGTTACGACCGCGCCGGCGTTGGCCGTGCGCTTGCCGACAGCGCATTCTCGCCGCACCAATTCGAGGGGGCCAATCTGCGGCGCTATTGGATGAGGTACGCCGGCGTGACGCGCGCGCGGGCGAACATGAGCGTCCGCATGCGTGGTGAGGTGTCCCTGCTCTTCGGGGGCGACAATCTGTTCAACGTGCAGACCGGCGCCCCCGACAACGCCACAGTCATTTCGGGGCGTACGTTGACGCTGGGGTTGCGCACCCACTTCTGAGTGGCATTACCTGGTAATGCCGACGTCGTCGAGCGTGATGGCCCCGCGCTGTTTACGGTCGAACACCAGGCGCATGGTGCGCAGGCTGCCGGCATCGAAGCCACCCACCGCCGATGGGAAGCGCGACAGCGGCATGACATAGGTCTGCATCACCGGCTCGGCGAGCATCGGGAACTGTGTCTTGTCGCGGCCTTTGCGCCGGTAGATGTAGCTCTCAATCGGCATACGAACGGCGCCGAAGGTGCTCAGCGGCAGGCGCGCGGTGCGGCCGTTGGCATCTTCGAGCTCCACCGTGAGATCAGGGGCAACCGTGTCCTTTGGAGGGGTCGTGGACTTGGAGGCCTCCGACTTTTTTGCGCGCTTGGCGGGCTTGGCAGCCCCTGTCGTCGCCGTACTGTCACGCGCTGTGGTGTCGCGCACGACTTTGCGCGGGCCCGGCGTCTGGTCGGTGCTTCCAATGGTGAGCAGCAGCGAACTGGCCGACGACACCTTCCATGCCTGACGCAGCGAGTCGGGAATGGTCACGGCAAACCGCGCGGGCCACCGCGTCACCGTCGTGTCCTTGCCCGCCGGTGCGTTGTTCCAGCCAATCGTGGCCGTGTTGCTGCGGAAGGTAGACGATCGCGCGCGTGACGGCGAATCGCTTTCCTTCCATGTGCTCACCGAGTCGGCCTGCAGGCGCACCCCGGGGGCCGTGCCGGTGGACACGTCGATATCTTCTTCGAAGGTCGCGAGCCATTGCGTGTTCGCATCGGCGTAGCGCGTGAGATACATCTCCGGGGGCAGCCAGTCGCCGGCGGTGCGATGATCGCGGAACAGGTCGCGATACTCGGCGCGCCCCTTGAGGGTGGCCTCGAGAAATCCTCCAATCACCACGCGTCCGAACCGGCGTTGTTCTTCACCAGTTACGAGTGCCTCGAGCTGCAGGGCGCGCACCGAGTAGGTACCGTTGTCCTTGTTGTTCCACACGGTGTTCCACTGCCCGTGGTTGGCGCGGTGCATCCAGATGGCGCTTTTGAATGCCGTGCCCGGGCGGGTGAAGCGGAAGCGGTTGTACTGCGTGAGCCCCATGAAGCTCGACACGTCGCCATCGTGCGATCCGTGAATGACGAGGTAGCTGTAGTCACTCACCGGCGTCGGCTGTTCGGCCGGTTTGTATTGCCCGTCGACGGGGGCAATGGCGACGAGCGCCCTGATCGGAAAATTGAAGTTGAACTTGATGGTCGCGTCGTCCGGATAGTTCGGGAGGCGATTGAAGGCACCCGCAATGGCCACGGCCTCCCCGCCGCGCGAATGTCCCATGAGCGCAATGCGCTGCATGTCGATTTTCCCAAAGAGCGGCTTGCCCGCGCTGTCGTTGAGGGCGCGAAACACTTCGAGATGCTTGAGCAGCATCCACCCGCGGGCGTCGTTCTCCCCGCGGATGTTGCCATTCAGGAAGTTCTCGTCGATCGACGCGAGAATGAAGCCGCGGGACGCGAGGAGTTCGCCAAGCCACTGGTAGCCCGGGTCGGAGAACTCCGTCATGCTGTGATTGCCATGCACGACGAGTACGAGGGGGAACGACCCCTCGCCCTCGGGATACCAGACGCGCGCGTTCAGTGGAAACGCGGTGTTGTCGTAGCCCAAGTACTTCTTGCGCGACGTGGTATTGGCCGGCTCGGTGCGGGCAAAGGGCGACGCATCGACCGTTCCGGTGCGATAGGTGATCGAATCGCGGTACTCGGGCCGGCGCTTGTCCTTGCCGCTGCCGTAGTACAAGCGCGCCACGGTATGCGTGCCGGGGAGCCCCGGGTTGGGCGCGGTGATGGTCCGGTTGGCCAGGACCGTGGCGGCGTCGCTGCGGGCGATGGTCAGCGGCTGCACGCACGCCGCGAGCAGGGCGAGGAGGGCCGTCGTCGCCGCGACGGCCGGGCGGGACAGACGCCGGAGACCGGCGGAATGGGGCTGGGAGCTGCGCATGTGGGCACGATACCCTCCGGCGCAGACCGGCGCGACGTGGTGCCCCCCGCCATTTTGCCGCCGGCGAGGGCGTTTGCTGCCCTCGAAGGACGACGTACCTCAGCCTGCTTGTGCGCTCGCTCACTCTAAGTCCAACACCGTGAATGGCTTCCCGGTGTTAAGTTTTCCTCACAGTCAGGTTGCTGTTCTGGCGCGTCCGGTTGCCGCCTCACCCCGTTCACACGTTGCGGTCCCTCCAACCACCCGGTCCTTATGCATCCGTTGAAAGCCGCCGACGCTGGCGACTCGCGGAGTGCCTTCACCAACGTCGAAGGCGCCACTCACGCTCACCGTACCCCGGTCGAAGACGTCGACGTGATTCGTGGTGGCAGCTCCACGCCAGACGCCACCACGCCCCGTGGGGCGCTGGACAACGCGCTCGGATATACCGTGGTGTTGGTCGACGCGGACGGGACTCGGCGAGCCAGCCGACGCGCGAACCTGACGCGCAGTGGCGCGGCCCGGGTCATCATGGCCAGCGACGCGTTCGATGTGGCCGATGCGTTACGGCTCATGGATCCCGATGCGGTGATCGTGAGTGCGTCCGACAGTACGTTGGGGGGAAAGCTCATCCGGGCCGTCCGTGCGCAGTTCGACGCACATCACGAGCCGGTGCCGGTCCTCGCGTGGCAGTCTACGCTGGTATTGCAGGGGACGCCGTCCGCGCTCATCGATGCCGGTGCGGATGCCGTTATCGACGACGCCGACGACGTGGAGCAGGTGCTGGCCACCGTGCGCGCCCTGCGTCGTGTCATCATGAGCGCCACGCGCCGTTCCGCGCGCGAGATGACGCCGAGCACGACGGTGCTCGATAGCCTGCCACTAGCCGTCGCACTGATTGATCGCGACGGGCGGGTGCGCGAGGCGAACATGGCGTTGCACGCGCTGTGGCGCGAGATGACCGGGCAGCGCCTTTCGCCAGTGGGCGTCGACCTGGTGCACCTCGTGGTGCCGACGGATCGTGTGGCGCTCTCGGACGCGCTGGTGTCGCTCTTCAACGCGCCCTCCGGTTCGGTGAGCGAGTGCGAATGCACTATGGGCACGTCGATCGCCCGTGGCATTCCCGTGTCGACCCGTCTGGTGCGCCTCGACGATTCGGCGCAGGGGCCGTTGGTCGTGGCCCAGCTCTCGGATGTGCGGGAACAGCGTCGCACCGAGCAGGCGCTCAACGCGGGGCGCTGGCGCGCACTCGACCGGCAGCAGACGTTGGACCTTACGCATCGCTTGCGTGGTCTTCTGTCGACCGTGTCGCAGTCGATGATGCCCGTGGCGGCGGGGCGCCCGTCGCAGGATCGCGTGCTCACCTCCACGCACGCCGCGATGATCCGCGGCACGCTGGCGCAGGGTGAGCAGCTGCTCGACGCATTGCAGGCGATTGCCTCCGAACAGGAGCATCCGGCCTCACTGGTCGACACGAAGGTCCTCGTCGAGACGCATCTGGAGCTGTTCCGCCAGATGCTCCCCGATCATGTGGTACTCACGTGGGACGGTGGAGTGCACGACATCTTGGTGCGCGGCAGCGAACAGCTCCTGCAGCAAGTGTTGACGGCGCTGGTCATGAACGCGTGGGACGTGCAGCGCAGCGGCGGCGCCATTCGGGTGGCAGTCAGCCATACGGAAGACACGGTGCTGATCGCGGTCGAGGACAGCGGCCCTGGGGTGCCGGAAGAGCGCCACGAGTGGATCTTCCAGCCCTTGACGACGACGCGTTCGGCCCAGGGGGCCAGTGGGATGGGACTCGTGTCGGCGCGTCGCGCAGTGGAGATGCACGGCGGGCAGCTCCGGCTGGACAAGCATCGCAGTATCGGCGCCCGCTTCGAGATCATTCTGCCGCGCTACCGCTCGCGGGCCCAGGCGCCCAATCCGCCGACCGCACCGCGGGCGTCGCCACCGCGTCGGGCCATCGTCGGAATCTGACCGCCCCGTGGTACGGGCAGACCGCGCGCCCCGCGAGATGCGTCGGCCTCTCGCGGGGCGCGTGCTTTGGGGGCATGTTTGCCACCATGGACCGTCGCCTGTTCGTCTCTGCGCTCGCCGGAGCCACTGCGCTTCCGGTTGTGACCTCGCCCCGCTTTGCGCCCGGAGCCATCCGTCGCCTCCTCGATGCGGCCCACGTCGCGACCAGTCGCGGCGCCCGTTTGCTCGATCCCGACGCCATCGCGTGGCGCGGCACGACGGCGGAGGACGCCGCCTTCGCGGCCGACGAGGATTTCTGGGAGCCGATTCAGCGCGCCTTCGATCTCGACCGCACGTGGATCAATCTCAACAACGGCGGCTGTTCGCCAGCCCCGTCCCATGTGATGGCACAGCTCGAGCGCGATTTGCGCTTCTCCAACGAGCTGCCGGTGATTCACATGTGGCAGACGCTCGAGCCGCGCATCGAAATCGTGCGTCGTGAACTCGCGCGCGAGTTCGGCTGCGACACCGAAGAAATGGCGATTACGCGGAACGCGTCCGAAGCACTGCTGACGCTCATTCACGGCATCGATCTGAAAGCGGGCGACGAAGTGTTGCTGAGCAATCAGAATTACGGCCGCATGATGAACGGCTGGAAGCAGCGCGCTCGACGACAGGGTATCGTCGTGAAGGAGATCTCCTTCCCGGTCCCGTGCACGACGCCGCAGCAGATCGTCGATGCGTTCGCCGCAGGTATCACCGATCGCACTCGCGTCATCGAGATCACGCACATCACGAATCTCACCGGACAGATCGTGCCGGTGAACGAGATCATCCAGCTGGCGCGCGTCCGCAACATCGACGTGTTCGTCGACGGCGCCCATGCGTTTGCGCAGTTTCCGTTCACGCGCGATGAGCTCGATGTCGACTTTTACGGCACCAGCTTGCACAAGTGGCTGCTCGCGCCCATCGGCACCGGCTTTCTGTATGTCCGGCGCAATCGCATTGCCGACATCTGGCCGCTGTACGCCGAAAACGACGGACAGACGAAGGACATCCGCAAGTTCGAAGAGATCGGGACGCATCCGGCGGCCAATCACAACGCGGTGTCCGTGTCGCTGGCGTTTCACCGCGCGATCGGCGTCGGGCGCAAGTCGGCGCGGCTCATGTATCTCCGAGACCGTTGGGCGAAGCGGCTGCTCGCCGAAGGGCAGGGGCGGGTGAAGGTGCTCACGCCGCTCGACTCCAAGTGGGGGGGCGGCTTGGGCTTTTTCAATGTGGATGGGATCGAGCCCACGAAACTTGGTGGGTGGCTCATGAGCAATCATCGTGTGGTACAGACGCCCATCGTGCACCCCGAATTCAAGGGGATCCGCGTGACGCCCAATGTGTATACCACGCTGGACGAGATCGACCGGTTCGCGGAGCTCGTGCTCAGCGCCATTCACAAAGGAGTTTCCTGATGCTGTGCGCGACACGCCTGCCACTACGGGTGCTTCCGTCGACCCTCGTGCTGTGCGCCGTGATGCCCGTTGCGCTCGCGGCCCAGGCGTTCGAGGGGAGTGTCACCATGCGCGTGAACCTGGGCGCGCGTGCCTCGGCGCAGGCCGGCGCCGCTGCCACGCAGCAGCTCGAGTATCAGGTGCGCGGCGGCAGGGTCCGCGTGAATATGGGCGGACCCATGGGGGGGATGGCCATGCTGGCGGTGCCGCAGGAACGCAAGCTGTACATGCTCATGGCGGCACAGCAGACGTACATGGAGGTGCCGATGGCCGAGGCGGCCACTGCGGCGGGCAGCGTTCCGGAGCCCGATGTGAAGGTCACCCGGACTGGAAAGAAGGAAACGATCGCTGGTCTGTCGTGTGAGCACGTGTTGGTGGCGCAAGGCAAGGCGCCGCCAACCGACATGTGCATCACGACGGAGCTCGGGCGGTATGTCGACCCGGGGCAGGTCATGCGCACGGGGGCCGTTCCGGCTTGGCAGAAGCAGATCGGGGACGGCTTTCCGCTCAAGGTCACACAACCCGACGGCACGGTCATGATGGAGGCGATTGCGGTGGAGAAGAAGCGACTCTCCAACGACCTGTTTTCGGTGCCATCCCACTACAACAAAATGGCGGTCCCCGTCCGCCGCCCGCCGGGGTGAGGTTCCCATCATGTCTGTGGCAGTCCGACACGGCGGGACGGAGCTGAAACCTCTGTCCCGCCGCGTCGTTAGGAGAGTCAGTCCCGTCGGTGGACGCCGGATCCCGGTGGCCGCTCAGTCAGCTCTACGGAGGTCCCATGTCCTCGCTCCTGTTTTCGTTGGCGCTTCTGGTCGCAGCCTTCGCCCTGCACAGCACCACGCGCCGGTTCGTCCGCACTCGGCTTCGCTATGTGGACGCGATCCAGAAATCGCTCGCCCCGGTGGTCGCCGGGGGGGTCGCCTTTCTGGCGGCCGGAGCGGTCGTCGCTATCGTCCCGGTTTTGGGAATCGGCACCGCCCTCTCCGCCGCGTTCGCCGTGGGCTCCGGAGTCGCGGCTGGCGCCCGCGATATCCGTCAGGGCACCTCGCCCATCGTGTACGGACCGTGATCCGCCGGGTCGGGCGTAGTTGCCCGGCCCCGTTGGATGTAGTTTGAGCAAATGCCAGCGTCTCCCAGTTCCCCATTGCTGCCGCAACCCTCGGCCACGCCGTGGGTCGCTCCATTTGCGACGTTCATGGTGTGGCTGGCCATCGGGCCTTTTCTGGGGCTCTCTCAGCCACTGGAGTCGATTCTCCGGGTCGGCTCGCTGTTGGTGGTGCTGCTCACCGTCTCGCGGCCGGTCGTCTTGGCGCTGCGGGTGAAGCACTGGATTCCCAGCATGCTGCTGGGTCTCACGGTGGGGGTGCTGTGGGTGCTCCCCGATCTGCTTATCGACGGCTATCGGTCGCATTGGCTCTTTCAGAACAGCATCACCGGCGGCGTGACGACGTCCATCTCCCGTGGCGATCTGGGCGACCCGCTGGTGCTTACGCTTCGCATCGTGCGTGCGGCGTTGCTGGTGCCCTTTCTCGAAGAGCTCTTCTGGCGTGGGTTCTTGCCGCGCTGGATCGTCGACAACAATTGGGATCGCGTCCCGATGGGCACGTACAACACCCTCGCCTTTGTCGGCACCGCGCTGCTCTTCGCCAGCGAACACGGCCCTTTCTGGGACGTCGGTCTGCTGTGCGGGCTCGTATACAACTGGTACATGTGGAAGACCAAGTCGCTCGGCGACCTGGTCCTCGTGCACGTGACCTCGAACGCAGCGCTGTCGGCGATGGTGCTGATCACCAACCGCTACAGTTTCTGGATGTAACGCGGTTCAGCGCGTCGGGGCGCGTAACCGCGTCGCTTCGCGGATCAGCAGCGCTTGTGGCCCGCCGAAATCGAAGAGCAGGCTGTCACCTTCGCCATGCACCATGCGTACAGACATCGAGTGCGGTGCGGCCGGGTTGTCGGTATGCAGCAGTTCCCCGTCGACACGGTACACCAGATCGATGGTCTGATCGGTGCCCCCCACATCCACGTGATAGCGCAGCACCCCGCCGGTGAGGAACTCCATCCTCACCCCGGGTGCAAAATCCAGCGGTTCGTCGGCGTGCATGAGACGCCACGTGCCCAGCAACCAGTCCGTCGACATGGGTGAACGATAATGGGATCGTCCAAGCGGGTGCAGCGTCTCGTGCGAGGGCTCGTGCCGGCCGTCGCCATGGCGGCGTGGTTGGGCTCCGGTACCGCAGCGTCGGCGCAGTCGGTGGTGCGCAGCGTGCACGCCCCATGGGACAGTCTGCTGCGCACCCATGTGCACGACGGTGTCGTGAATTACCAGGCGTTCGCCGCCGCGCCGGCGTTCAGGCATTATCTCGCGTCGCTCGATGCCGTGCCGGTAGAACGACTGTCGGAACCCGATCGCCTTGCGTACTGGATCAATGTGTACAACGCGTACACGATCCAACTCATCGTGTCGCACGGTGAGCGCACGTCCATCCGCAACATCAACCGTTCGCTGGGAGTGTTGCAGCTCAAGGGGCCGTGGAGCGAACGTCTCGTGCATGCGGCGGGCAAAACGTACACGCTCGACGAAGTCTTTCACCGCGTACTGCGCAAGCAGTTCCGAGAGCCGCGCATGCACTTCGCCGTGGTGCCGGCGTCCAAGGGCGCACCGCCGCTGCGCAATGAAGCGTACAGCGGCGCGCGGCTGGAGGCGCAGCTCGAAGATCAAACCAGACGACTGCTCTCGGATACCGCGTGGACCTGGTATCGGCGCGGCGTGCTGGGCGTGAATGCCGTGATGCTGGCGTACGAAAAAGACTTCGCGGCATCACGCGTGGAGTTGGTGCAGTTCGTGGCGCCCTACGTCACGCTGCGGCCAAACGACGAGCAGAAGCAGCGCCTCACCGAAGGCACGGCGTTCGTGGTGCCACGCCCCTACGACTGGGCGCTGAATGCGACGCCGATCACCAAACCGACCCCCGGTACCGCGCGGTCGTTACCGCCATCGCGGTAGTGCGTCGCCCCTGAGACGATCTTCTCGTCCCGCTCAGGCGGTACCGATGCCGTCCGCATCGTTCACGTACGGCACCCAGAGCAATCCGCACAGCTGCACCAGCACGTCGGTGCCTTTCGCCTTCACGAGTACCGTTTCCAGCGATTCCTGCTGGGCGTCGTACGCCGCGCCGAGTGCGTTCACCTCGTCCTGCAGCTTGGCTTCGAGTTCGGCGTACTGCTGCTGAAGCGCCGCGAGCGATTCCTGCGCCCGCGAGACATCGCCGGCCTGCTGGGCAGCGCGCCCGACCCCCCGTGTGGCGGTGGCAACCTTGCCAAGCGTGCCCACACCAACCTTGCCGCGCCCGAAGATGGCGCCAAGGATGGCACCGCCCACCGAAATGGCCGTGTCCATCTTGGCCTGCGAGGCCTGTTGCGATTCGCGCTGCACCGTTTGCTCCGCGCGGCGCAGCTTGTCCTGCATGGCCGCGAGTTTGGTGGCGTACTTGCTGCGGAGCCCTTCGATCTTCGCGTCACGAGCTTCGTGCGCAAGTACCTGCAGACGAATTCGGAACTGTGCTTCGCTTTCGCCGGGGGTGGACATGGTCTTGAAGGTGGCGCTGCGAAACAGTGTGACCTGTTCGTTGGACACGATCCACCTTTTCAGCGTCTTCGTCCACACCGCGTAGTTCTTCACGGTCGTGGCGGCCGTCGGGACGGCACCAAAGGCTGCCCCATCGCGCGGCCTCTGCTCCAATACGGACGGCTCGATCGCCACGCGTTCAGCGCTGTCCCACTCGAGCGAGATCGGTCCGTCTTCTACCGGGGCGAGCAGGGAGACACGACGCTGCTCGGTGACCCCCAGCTTGACATTGGCAAAGCTCACGTCGGCCAGCCCCAGGACGACGGGATTGTACTGCAACGGGCCACGGTGCTGCTGCAGTGGCGGCAGGTAGAACTGCGCAATCCCGTGGGGCAGGACCGGAGCGCGCGTAGCGGTGCTGGCATCGCGCGCGCCGAGGTTGCCACCCGTGCGACTGGTCGAGGTTACGGCCGACGCCATCTTGGCGCCAGGCGACACGGACGATGCCAGCTGCGACGTGCGCTGCGCGGTCACGCTGCGAATCTGGTCGCGCGTCATGGGGCCGGCGAGATACGACAGCGTCCACCGGGTCTCGAACGTCACGGGCGCCGGCTCGTGCACACTGTGCAGCAGGAAGACGCGCTTGCCGAGTCCGGCGATCGTCTGCTCCATGGCCGCTTTGTCGAAGGGCTGCCCGCCGCTCACGCCTTCGAGTCCTTCCATGACGCGCATCTTGTCGCGCTCGGTCTGCAGGCGACCGATGAACCACGTGCCCGTGTTGGACAACCCCCGATAGTCCAGGTCGACGGGATTCTGCGTCGCGAGCACCACGCCGAGGCCATACGCGCGCGCCTGCTTGAGCAGCGTAAGCAGCAGCACCTTGCTGGGCGGATTCGCCACCGGTGGCATGTACCCGAACAATTCGTCGATGTACAAGATGGCGCGCAACGATCCGGTGCCGGGCTGGGTGCGTACCCAGGCCATGATATCCGCCAGCAGCAGCGTCATGAAGAACATGCGCTCGGCGTCGTTGAGGTGCGCAATCGAAATGACGGAACCGCGCGGCTTGCCACTGGGCTCGTACAGCAGCGACGCGGTGTCGAGTGCTTCGCCTTGCATCCACGTCGTGAAGCCCGGGGACGCGAGCAGGTTGTTGAGCTGCATGGCGAGCGCCATGCGATCCTTGGGCGGAAACACCGTGTCGAGCGGCATGACGCCCACGGTGCTGAACGGCGGATTCTGAATGCCGCCAATGAGTGCGGCAAGGTCGAGACGCTGCCCCTCCTGCCACGCGTGATGCAGCAGGTTGGAGAGCAGTATGTGTTCGCGGCTCGAGAGCGGATCGGCGTCGATGCCGAGCAGGGCGAGGAGGGACGTGGCCGTCGCACTTACCCGCTCCTGCAAGGCTTCGGCGTCGTCGCGTACTGCGGCCGGCGGCGCATCGAAGGCCTTGAGCAGCGAGAGCGGCCGGCCGGCGGTGCTGCCCGGCGTGTAGATCGTGATGTCGGCGGCGTCGCGATAGCGCTGAATGCGCGCACCGTCCTGCTGCCATCCCTCGAGACCGTTCTTCCACAAGGATGCTTGCTGCTCGGCGAACTGATCGGCCGTCATGCCGGCGTTCGTGGCCTGCTGCGGGTCGACCCAGGGCCGGAAGTCGCTGGCGGCGAACGACGGAAAGCGCAGCGCCAGATTGCCCAGGTCACCCTTGGGATCGACGGCAATCACCGGCACCTTGTCGATGAGCGCTTCCTCGATCAGCCCGACCCCCAAGCCCGTCTTGCCACTGCCGGTCATGCCGATGATCACGGCGTGCGTCGTCAGGTCTTTGGCATCGTACAGCACGAGATCGTTGCTGCGCGTGCGCGACGGAATGTCATAGCGCTTGCCGAGGTAGAAGGCGCCGAGAGTGTCGAAGTCCGTCACCGACATGGAACTGTCCTGGAAAAGGCGGAGCGAGCGCGAAATGATCGGAGGGAGGTCGTACCAAGCGTGCGGACCGTCGCCCTCAAGGCGTCCGGATGTACTCGGCGATGCTGCGCGCGTGGCGGCGCAGACGATCGATCTCGTACTCGCGCACCGTACCTGTCGCGCCGTCGACGAGTTTGCGGCGCGACGTTACAGAATCGCCGTTGAACTGCAGCGTGATCTGCATGGTGGATGGCGCCGGGGTGCGGTCGGGGTACTGCAGGAGTTGCGTGCTGGCCTCATCGATCTGCACGAGTGCCGCATTGCCGTCAAAGCGGAGCGTACGCTTGCCGCGACCATCGGTGCCGAACGTGTAGCGTTCGGTGATGCTGGCGATCTTTCCTTTCTGTGTGCTGGCGCTCCACTCGATCGTCTCGTCGCCATCCTGCCAGGTGCCTTGGCGCGCGGTACTGCCCGCTGGCGTCGCGTCGCGGGCGACGGTCGCGGCGCTGGTGTCACGGGCAGGTTGCTCATCGCTGCGGCCACAGCCCACGAGGGCTGGCAAGGCGAATGCCACTGCACGGAGACGGCGCAGCGCGGGCGTGCGTAGACGATACGGAAGCATGCTGCAATCTACGTCCGGTGCGTGCGCTTGGGGTGTCCGCGAGGGTGCCGCGCGTACGGGCTAGACCGGCGTCGGTTCCGGGCGCAGCGGCTGTAACAGGCAACGCACTTCGGCGTTGGCGTCGACCCGATGCTGGAGCTCCCGTACCACATCGAGATGGTCGGTGAGATTGCCGGGAATCGTCTGCGACGCCTCCAGGCGCAACAGGTCGAGTCGGATCGCCTCGAGTGCGGCGATGGTCGTGCCGAGGCGCGCGCGTACCTGCGCATGCTCCGCCTGCAGGGCGGTGAGGCGTTGGTGCGCTTCAGGGTCATCGGTGGGGGCGCGACGGAGCACACGCTGCGCACCGGACAATGCCTCGGCGCGCGTCCGCAGGCCGACCGCCTCGTGGGCGAGCGCCTCGGCCGCGGCAGGCACGGCGGCGAGGTCGTGTTGCAGGTTCTGCGGCAGGCGCGCAAAGATGTCGTGCGCGGCGCGGTCGAGGAGTAGTTCGGTTGGCGCGTTCGCGGGCACGGCCCGCGTACGTTCGGGCGCGCGTGTACCGCCGAGCCACCGAACCATACGCGCAGCCAGCGGTTGGCGCACGAAGGCGTAGAACCAGCTGGTCTGCCCGGAGCTGTTGCGCATGCCGGTGATGGCCAGGTGAATCAAGAGCGGCGGGGCTATCCACGTGATGAGGGCTCCCGCCAGCTCGATCATGCTGGGCAACCCCACGGTATCCACCTGTGCCTGCAGCAGGGCGAGCGCAAAGCCCGTACCCAACAGCGCCATCCCTTTGACCGGCCCCACCGGCATGAATGGTTCGGCAGGCGGTGGGGCGAGCGCGTTGGTCACGTCGTCTGGGCGGACGCCCTGCTTGAGCGCACGCCGAGCGGCGAGCAGTGTTTCGCCGCCACGAAGCAGGACCGCCGTACCGACCATCGTGAGCGCCGCCTGGGCAAGGCCACTCATGATCGCCCGTCCCATGGAGCGAGCCTCTTCGCCAGCCACCAGAAAGAACGAGGTCAGCGCCAGCGCAACGAACCAGTCCATCAGCGACATGGTACTCACGGCTCCGACGCGCACTTGCCGCGCTTCAAGGGGGAGCTCGCCCCCGTCGGGGGAGCGTGCGAGCGCGGCGACAAAGGCGGCGGCGCTGTCGTAGCGATCGCTGGCGCGCACGGCGAGACATTGTTCAATCGCGTCGGCGAGCGTCGGCGGCAGCGAGCGGGCGCGCTCGCGCAACGACAGCGTATGCACGGCATGCGGCGCCGCCACGAGGGCGATGGCGTTGGCACCGTTGTACGGGTAGCTACCGGTCGCGGCGAGATAGAGCGTTACGCCCAGCGCATAGAGATCGGCGCGGCCATCGAGGCGTTCGCCGAGCGCCTGCTCGGGGGCCATGAAACGCGTGGTGCCCGCGACGTCGTCCCCGCTCGCAGCGACATCACCGCCCACGGCAATACCGAAGTCGGCAATGAGGGCGCGGTCCGTGCCATGTTCGAGCAGAATGTTTTCGGGCTTGACGTCGCGATGAATGACGCCGCGTTCGTGCGCGTACGACAGCGCCCACCCGACTTCACTGCCGATACGTCGGATTTGCTCGGCAGAGAGCGTGCCCACGCGTCGCAACCGGTCGGCGAGCGTTTCGCCGTGCACATAGCCCATGACGAACCATGCGAGGGCGCCGTCTTCGGCGACCTCGTGGATGGGCACGATATGTGGGTGAAAGCATTGTGCCGCGAGTCGCGCTTCCCGGAGAAAACGGCGGCGCATGTCGTTGCGGCTGGCCAAGGCTGGGGCCAGGAGCTTGATGGCCACGGGGCGCTCGAGGATGACATCGCGCGCGAGATACACAATGCCCATGCCGCCCCGACCGAGTTCGCTTTCGAGAGAAAAGCGTCCGGCAACGGCGGCCTGCAGGGCAAGAAACGACGGATCGGAGGCGGGGCGCGTATCAGTCACGCCGGTCTCTACGGTCGCTGGGCGCGGTCAGGTTTCGCGCCCGCGCGGCGGCCCCATCAGAATTCGCGGCGCTTCATTTCCTTGAAGATTTCCTTGGCGTCGGAGTCATCGGCTTCGACGGCACTGCGCGTGGCTTGCAGGGTGGGGTCGTACGGCTGCTTGGTGGGCTTCTTGACCTGAGCGGCCTTGGCCTGCGTCTTCTTGAGCAGGGACTTGAGCTGGCTGTCCTTCATGGCGCGACTCCTGATTGGCTGGGGGACGTGCCTTGGACGTTGCCGCCGGAACGTGGCGCTGTAAAGCCCGTATTCGGAGGCGGTCGTAACGACGAGGGCACGGCCGGCGGCCGGGGCCGCCTGGGAGCGCGTCCGACGGCCGCGAGGGCGAGCTCGATGGCCGCGTCACCGGCAGGGGTTCGCGGCGACAGCGGCTCGAAGTGCCCACCGGGGACGATGACGACAACCGCAGCGGAATCGTTCGCCTGTTCGGCCGCCGCACGGTAGGTCTCGAGGACGGCCGCAGGAGCGATGGCGTCCTGAGCACCGGCCAGGTGGACCGTGCGCACGCCAGTTGGGACCCGGCGAATGGGCGAGGCCTCACGGACCCGTTCAGGGAGCGTCGCCGGCGGGCCACCCAGCAGCATGCCGACGCCGCGGCCACAGCCTTGCCCCGACCGTTGCGCGAACTCTTCGAGATCGACCACGCCACCAATAGACAGGACGCCGCGCACCGGCACCGGCGTGCCACCGGCCAGCGCACTGCCCGCGGGCAAGGAGGGGCGACCGGCCAGCCAGAGCGCCAGCTGCCCGCCAGCGGAGTGGCCCACGAGGACGACGCGCGTGGTATCGATAGGGTGCAGGCGCGCGAGCACGCGGACGTAGTCGAGAGCGTCGGCGGCATCGCGGAAAGTGCCGGGCCAGCCGCCACCTGGACTATCGGCGCGGCGGTATTCCACGTTCCACGTGGCGATCCCTCGGGCGGTCAGCGCGTCGGCCAACGGGGAGGTGTTTCGCAACGTGGCAAACGGGGCAATCCAGCATCCGCCGTGCAGAATGACGGCAAGGGGTACGCGTTCGCCGCGGGCCACAGCGGGGAGTCGGAGGTCGCCGAACTGCAGGGAGTCCGTGCCGTACGCGATGCGTTGTCCGGGCTGGAGCAGCGGAAGCGAGTCGATATCGCCAGCGCGCAGCAGTCGCGGGTTGGCGGCGGGGGGCTGCGCGGCCGCTACCGCGGCACCCGCCAGCATCGCCGTGATGAGCGGCAGAGTGAATCGTCCCCGTCCCCATGGGTAATTCGCGGGAGCAGGCAAGGATGATGGCGCGGCGTGAATGGGCATGAACGGAAGCTGCCGGTGCCCTATCCGGACGTCCAGTCGTCCCCTAGCTGAGTGTGACGAGAGCGTGACGGGTCGTCCCGAAACTTCAGTATTGACGGTGTGATCCGTCCGCACTAACGTCTGGCAGCACTCAGATCATGATGGGCGCGCCACGGCGCGGGAACGCAGGAGCAGGCGACTTCGGGGACCTGGCTACGTGCGGGTCCCTTTTTCGTGGGAGTCCATCGAGAAACGATGCTTGGCAAACGTTGCACGACGATTGCTAACCCGCGCGGGGGAACGGTCCGCGAATCAACACGAGTGCTCGGTGCGTACGGCAGGGCCGGACTCCGAACACCCAGTAACACACAGGAGTAGTGCCATGCGTACGACCGGCAAGGTGAAGTGGTTCAACGACGCCAAGGGCTTTGGCTTCATTACGCCCGATGACGGCTCGAAGGATTGCTTCGTTCACCATTCGGCCATCCAGGGCGGTGGTTTCCGCACGCTGGCCGAAGGCGAGCGTGTCGAATTCGACATCGTGCAGGGCCAGAAGGGCCCCGCAGCCGAGCAGGTCACGAAGCTCCGCGGTTGATTCCGCGACGTCGGCGAGCCGACAACGGGCTACCGGTCTTCGGACTGGTGGCCCGTTGTGTTTCTGTGCATCACGTGTGCGCTCGTCATCGTCGATAGATGGCGGCAATGACCACGTTGCCCACCGGCCTTCGTGCCGCACGCGATCTGCTGCGGCAGATGCACCGTACGGTGGCCGAGGCCCGCGATCAGGTGGTGACGAACGACCCGCGGCCGACGCACACTGCCGAGACGGTGCCGATCGCGTTGGTCCCGCGCCACCACGCGCGTCTGCGCCAAACCGCTGCTCGTCGTCACGCGATGCTGGCGCAGCATATCGGCGCGCTGCTCGCCGCCATGCGGCAGACGGGACCCGAGCAGGATGACGGCTACATCGAGCAGCCGACGCTGCTCAACACCGCAGAAACTCGCGTGGTGAGTGCCGTGTGTAGCGCCTGCAAAGGCGCCTGTTGCACGGCGGGACGCGAGCAGGCGTTTCTGCGCGTGCGCACGATGCGCGAGTATGCGGCGGCCCATCCGTTGCTCACGGACGACGAGATCGTGCAGGCCTATCTGGCGTACCTGCCTGAGCGCGCGCTGCATCCAGGGTGTGTGTACCAAGGCGCGCGAGGATGCACGTTACCGCGCGACATGCGCAGCGCCATTTGCAACAGGTATCTGTGCACCGGGTTGCAACAGGCGGTCGATGCCGCGACGCCAGAGACTGTTGGCGTGTTCGTGGCGCATCGCGACGGCGTGAAGGTGTCCGGCGGTCGTCTGCGCGCGTTGCCCGTGCTCGGCTGAACGTCGGACTGGCCACCAGCAACTCGAAGTGTCGCGTCCTCAGCAAAAAGGGCAAAAAGGGGTCAGAGTCAAAAAGGGGTCAGAGTCGTTTGGTTCAACGACTCTGACCCCTTTTTGACTCTGGTGCGTTACTTGATGTCGCTGTTGCCGCGGTAGTAGTCGCCCATCAGGTGCTCGGCGAAGTACTCCATGAGCATGCGCTGGTTGTAGGTGCCCACGGCGCCACGGTAGCCGTGCGGTTCGCCCGGATACACGTAGAAGTCGAAGCGCTTGTTGGCCTTGATGAGCGCGTTGGCCAGACGGATGGTACCGCCAGGATGCACGTTGTTGTCGAGGTCACCGGTGATGAGCGCCAGATTGCCCTTGAGGTTGCCGGCCAGCTCGTCGTTGGTGGGGACGCGGATCTCGAAGCGCACGTTGTCGTGGTTCGTCGAGTCCTGCACCACTTCCCGCGAGGCGGTGGCTCCGTTGCCAGCACCCGGCCCGCCACGACGCGGCGCGGCACCGGCGGCGGCACTACCGCGCGTTGTCCCACCACGGGCGCTGTCGGCCTTCGCCACCACCTTCACGCCGTGGTTCCATTCACTCCAGTTCTGGTTGTAGATGTTGTTGTCGTGGTTGCCCGATTCCGACCAGCCCACCTTGAAGAATTCGTTGTACGGCGGCAGCAGCATGGCCGCGGCGGTCATGAATCCACCACCAGAGTGGCCGAAGATGCCGACCTTGTCGATATCCATGAACGCATGACGCGCAGCGAGTTGTTCGAGTGCGGACTTCTTGTCGGCGAGCGCGTAGTCGCGAAGGTTGCCGTAGCCATAGCGGTGGTACGCCAGCGAGCGAAGCGGCGAGCCGCCACGGTGTCCAACTTCCACCACGATGAAGCCGAGCTGCGCGAGCTGCATGAGCGGTGTGCGCACGCTGAAGCCCGTCGTGAACGCTTCCGTCTGCGGGCCCGGGTACACGTAGGTGATGACCGGGTACTTCTTCGTGCTGTCGAAATCGAACGGCTTCCACATGTTGCCATACAGTTCCGTCACGCCGTCCGCCGCCTTCACGGTGAACGTGCTCGCGAACTTGAAGCCCACTTCCTTGAGCTTCGACAGGTCCATCTCCTCGAGCTTTGTGAGAACGCGGCCCGTGAGGCCATCACGCACGACGCTCACCGGCGCCTGATCCATCTTGGAGTACGTGTCGTACACGTAACGTCCCGACGGTGACACCACACTGGGCGTACCGTTCTCGCCGAGCGTGAGTGCATGGTGCGCATCGCCGGCGTCGAGCAGCATGAGGCCCGTACCATTGCCATTCACGCGATACAGGTGTGTCTGGTACAGCTGCTCGCCGGGTTCGCGGCCCTGACCCGAAATCCACACCTGCTGTGTCGTGGAGTCGATCTTCACGATCGAGTTCACGTTCCACTGGCCCGTGGTGAGCGGCATCTTCTCTCCACCATCGAAGCCATACACGTAGAACATGCCCCAGCCGGTCTTCTGCGACCACCAGAGGAAGTCGCCGCCCTTCTTGAGGTAACGGACGGGCTTGGGTTCGAGCGCGGCCCCTTCGATAGCATCGGTGAGCAGCGTCTTGATGCCGCCGCTGGCGAGGTCGATTTCGACGAAGTCGACGGCGCGCTGCGGACGGTCGCGGCGCACGAGGCGGAGCTTGTCACCGCTGACCGGCCAGTGCACATCCTGGATGGACTGGTCCTTCCACTTGCGTACGTTGATCTGCTTGACCGCCGCATCGCCGCGGCGATACGCCCACAGTTCACTCTGCGTGACGTTCTCTTCGCCCGGCATCGTGTACTTGTAGTGCAGCAGCACGGGGCGCGGGTTGGCGAGCACGTTCACGAGGAACAGGTCTTTCACCTTCCGCTGATCGCGGCGTACGATGGCGAAGCTCTTGGAGTCGGGCGACCAGATCACGTTCGGGCGTACCCGCATCTCACGGCTATTGGCGTCGTCCTGTTCGTCGTCGTCGCCCTGGTTCTGTCCACCGCCGCCGCTCAGGGCGTTCAATTGACGACGGTTCTCCGTCGTGTCGCGCGCGCCAAACGAATAGTCCTCGACGCCGTCGGTACTGATCTTCGTCGTGTCCGCCTGCTTCACGTCCACCAGGAACAGGTTGTGGTCACGCGCGAAGACGAAGACCGTGCTGTCGGGTGAGAAGTTGCGGAACTCACGACCGCCGCCGCCGCCGAACCCACCGCCGCCACCACCACCGCCGCCAACGCCCCCGCCGGTCTCACGCTCTTCGTCGTCCGGCGGCGGCGCGTTGCGCACGACACGTCCAAGGGACTTGAGCTGTTCGGTGGCGAGCGTCCACTCATACCGGGTACTGTCGGTGGTGAAGCGGAACGCCTTGTGGTTCTTGAGGAACGTGATCGTCTGGAACGGCAGATTCGTCGCGTCGTACGGCTTCTTGCTCAGCAGCGTGAGCTGTTCGGCGAGCTTGCTCACGTCGAAGAGCGGACGCTTGGTGCCGCCACTCGGCGACGGGACATACAGCATGAAGCGCGAGCCGTTCCGGTCGCGCCAGTTGTAGAACATGGTGTCCGACTTGCCGAGGAAGCGCGGCTGAACACCGAACGTGTAGGTGATGCTGCGCGTGGCGGCCGCCGAGAAGCGGTTGGCAAGCGCCCAGTTGGCCTTGACCACCCGATTTTCGTCGGGCTGGCTGGCCTGCGGATTGTTCTGCGCGCCGAGAGTCGACGTCGCCGCGCCAAGCAGCATCAGGGCACTGACGAGGCGGCGGTGGGGGAATGACATGAAGCAAGCCTCCGGAGGGTGAGATACCACCCTCAATACTACTAGTCGGTACGCCCCGTTGAGATTCGGCGGCCGTTACGGCTGGCGTTCCACGAATCGGGTCGTAAAGACCGGCTGGACCCACGCCACGCGGCCGGCCGAATCGATGACCCGCGCTCGCACGTACGTTTCGCCCCCGCGCAGCGTGTACGTCGGGGTGAGCGACATATCGGTGCCGAGCAGACGCCCGTTGGCGCCGATGAACTGGGTCGTGTATTTGAAGTCGCCCTCACGCTGAATCTGGACGGTCAGTACCGTCTCCGTGGCGCGTACCTCACGCAAGACAGGACCGCTGCTCGCGTAGAAGTGCCCGGCGTCGAGCGCCTCCACAATCGCCCGTCCCGTGAGCGATGGGGTACGTACCACGACCCACCCACGCCCGGGATTGGCACGATCGGGGGCAAACTCGCCCTGAAAGTTATGGGCATCGTCGACGGCAATGCCGAAAATGCGCTTTCCGCGGGTAAGCAGCGCATCCCAGGCGTCTTCCATCCCCTGGCTGTCGCCGCCCCCCTCGTTGTGCACGAGGGGGTGCCCATTGTGAATCTCGATGAGCCGGTCGTTCTTCATGCGCCAGAGCACGGTAGTGTCGATGCTCCAGCGGAAGTTCGGATGATTGATGTGCGGAATGGCGCGTTCGGCGCGAATGGCGTCAATGGTTTTCTGCACCGTTTCAAGGAGCGAACTCCCCGTGGGCGCGGGAATCACGCGCGTGATGTCGAGCGCGTTGACGTGCACCGAGGCGGCGCCGAACGCGGTGGTGACCTCTTCACCGGGAATGAGCAGAAAGGTCGAGTCGACGAGCGACGACAGCGCGGCCGGATCGGTGAAGACGTTATGATCGGAGAGGACGAGAAAATTGTACCGGTGTTGCTTGTACCAGCGCGCGACCGGCTCCGGTGGCGTGTCACCGTCGGAGTTGGTGGTGTGCGTGTGCGTGTTGCCCTTGAACCAGCGGGCATTGGCCGGTTCCGCCGGCACGACGAACCGTGCCGGCGCAGCGGATTGGGCGTGCGCGGATGCGGGGCCCGCGATACCGCCGGTGAACAACGCGAGCGACGCACGCGCTGCCCGCACAATGAGTCGGCGCGTCCGTGCGGTGGCGTGTAATCGCATCTTTCCGGTCCTCAGAAGGCTGTTCAACGAACGACCGGCGGCCTCGACGTGGAGGCGCGCCGAAAGGCAGGGGACCATGGACTCGGCGTCGCCATGGAAGCGGGTCCGGCCGCGGCGAGGGCCGAACCCCCGCGTGTAGGTCGCCGTCGCTCCGGCTAAGTTGCGTGAGGACAGTGCGCGTGGGAAGACGACGCTGCAGGCGGGGGCAGGTTGTGTTCCGCGTGGCAGAGCAGGTGCCATACTCAACTCATGAGAGGAACCGATGGGACTGTTGGACGGAGCGTTGGGGGATATGGCCGGATCGCTGCTGGGCGGTCAGGGCGGCAATGCGGAACAGATGCTTGGCGGTTTGCTGTCGCAGTTTGGCGGAGCGGGGAGCCAGAAGGGGCTGCTGGTGGCGGCAATGCAGTTGGTGCAGCAGCAGGGTGGGCTCGAAGCGCTCGTGCAGAAGTTCCAGGCTGGTGGCCTTGGCGACGTGGTGCAGTCGTGGGTCGGGACAGGGGCCAACGCGCCGGTGAGTGGCGCGCAGCTGGAGCAGGTGCTTGGTGCTGATGCCTTGACGTCGGCATCGTCGCAGGCGGGCCTGGCCCCCGCGAACGTGAAAGACGGGCTTGCGTCGATGCTGCCCGACATCGTGAATCAGCTGACACCGGGCGGACAGTTGCCCGCCAACAGTGGGGCGTTGATCACGGCCGTGCTGGGCAGGATCCGCGGCTGATCGGCCGTCGACCTCGATGCGAAACGCCGCGCCCGGACGACTACGGGCGCGGCTTCTTTGTGGGCGGTGCAAACGGGTCTTTTTCGATGGCGCCCCAGTCCTTCTTAGGGGCGCCGCGCTTGGGCCCGTCACGCGGATTCTTCGACGTCTCCGATGGGCGCGAGGAGGAGTTCTTGCGCCCGGTACCGCCTTTGCCGCCTTTCATGGTACACGGACTCCGTGATGAGGATTGGCCTCCAGCGGCTGAATCCGGGAGAAAATGGGTCGCAAGAGGGATGGCCGTGACGCGGGTTCCGGCCGAGCTTGCAGTGGCGGATTAGACCATGGGTGGCGAAGTGGCCTGGCCGACCTGGAGGAGGACCTTCGCTCCGGATTATAGTGACGTGCGTTGCTGCATGGGTCATCGGCATGCGTTGCTCGTGGACCGCTGGAGGCGCGATCCATCTGCTGCTCGTTGCAGCCATCACGCTGTTTCTCACGCAGATCATCCGTGTGCGGCCGGAATACGACTGACGATCCGTGGTGCTGGTGGCACTGAGGCGGTCTCGTCGATCGCGGGTTCCGTTGTCCGTACACGGGTAGGGCGCCACGCGCTTCCGCCCCACCGCGATCGTGCCGGGAGTGTCCCGACGTGGCCGTGCGCCTACCTTCAGGGCGCGCAATGCTCGAAAGACCGCCGGCGTCTCCCGAGGCTCGCCACGTGCGCGTGCACGCGGCCGGCTTCTCGATGCTGGCGGCGGCTGAGTCGGCTGCCCACGTCTCACGGCTCCACCTGCAGGCGTCCCTCGATGCACCCGTCGTGGCGCTGCTCGATGTGTCCTTGACGAATCCCGACACGTTGGCGGGGGGCGTCACGTTGCGCGCGGCGCTGCCGCCGCTGTGCATCCTCATCACGGGGATGACCACAATGCATGAAGACGTGGCCGCCTTACCACGCGTGAACGGCAGGTCATTGGCTTGTTGCGGGAAGGGATGAGCAACACGGGAATCGCCGAACGATTGTACATCGCCGTACACGCGGTGAAGCGGCATGTGCACAACATTCTCGAGAAGCTGTCGCTGCACAGCCGACTGCAGATTGCGGCACACTGCGAACACCAGACGCGCACCCCGACGCGCACCCCGACGCGCACCCCGACGCGCAGCCCGACGCGCAACCCGACGCGCGACCAGACGCGCAACCGGGCGCGCAACCGTGAGCGCGACTTACGATCCGGAACTCACGCCGGCGCGGAGGCTGTGGGCCCACGCGGCAGCACAGGGGGGGCCGCCGCCGACACGTCAGCGACCATCGACTATCTGCTCACCCAGCTTGAAAGTGGGCTTCGACGCTGGGTCGGTGCGGAAGGGTACGCGGCATTGCTCTCGCGATCTATTGCGCTCACGCGTCCTTCCCACGCCATCCTCGCCACGATTACCGATCTTGGCGGCACGGGCGCACTACCAGAAGCGGGCGCGTTGCCCGCACTGGATGCGGAGGCCGGCCGTGACGCCGCGGTGGCGCTCTTGGCCGTCATGCTGCAGCAACTTGGTGGCATTCTTGGCGCCCCAGTGGCGTTCGGTATGATCGAACAAAGCGCGACCGCAACCCCGCGCGCTATCGCCCGTCCCGACGATACCGACATGCCCACATGAACAACGTTGCGCCGTTGCGCACGACCGACAGGCGCTCCGTGCCGCTTCTGCCAACCGGTGTGCCCGGTCTGGACGAGGTCCTTGGTGGCGGATTGCCCGCGCTTTTGTTCAATCTGATCGCCGGTAGCCCCGGGTCGGGAAAAACGACCATAGCCATGCAGCTGCTCTTTGCGACGGCCACGGATGAACGCCCAGGACTGTTCATTGCGCTGCTTGGCGAAACGTCCCACAAGATGTTGCGGTACCAGCAGTGGTTTGAGTTCTTCGAGACGCATGCGCTTGGCCGTCGTGTGTACGTCCTCAACCTCAGTGAGGAGGCCCTGTTCGGTGACCTCGATGCGGTGCTTGCGCGCATCGTGCACGACGTGGGAACGCTGCACCCCGGCACGGTGGTCGTCGATTCGTTCCGGTCGCTCGTGCACGCCGTGGATCGTGAGGAACCGGCGGAAAGCATCGAGTGATTCGTGCAGCGGCTCGCCCTCCATCTCCCGATGGGAGTCATCACGTCGATTCTCATCGGAGAGTAGCAGCACCAGGTGCTTCGCAATCCTGTGTTCACGGTGGCCGACGGCATCTTCTGGCTCACGCAGGACGTCGACCGCAACTCGGTCGTGCGTAAGTTGCAGGTGGTGAAATCGCGCGGCGTACAGCACATGCCGGGATTGCACACGCTCAAGATCGCGTCGGCCGGCGTGCAGGTGTTTCCGCGGGTACCCATTCAGTTCGATGTCGCGCTGCGGGTGCCATTTTCTCGTCTGTCATCCGAAATCGACGGGCTCGATGCGCTCATGGGCGGCGGTATTCCGTCGGGCGATTCGCTCGTACTTGCCGGTCCTACCGGGTCGGGCAAGACCACCTTTGCCATGCAGTTTGTACTGGCCGGCCTGCAAGCGGGCGAGTCATCGGTCGTGGCCGTGTTCGAAAAGTGCCCGGACGTCCATCTCGCGCGCGCCGCGCGATTCAGTCCGGCTTTTGCCGAGGCGGCGGCCAGCGGCCGATTACGCATCATCTATCTGCGGCCGCTCGACCTTTCGGTGGACGAAACGCTGCAGGAAATCCGCGACGCGGTGTCGGCGATGACGGCCACGCACGTAGTGATCGACTCCGTCAACGGTTTCGAGACGGCGCTTGCGCCCACGCTTCGTGAGGATTTCCGCGAGTCGCTCTCTCGTCTCATCGGTACGCTCACCAGTCTCGGCGTCACGATGTTCTCCACGGTGGAAACCGAGGCCCAGGATCAGGCGACACTTACTGGGTATCGTGTTTCGTTCCTTACCGACATCATCCTGAGCCAGCGCCACATCGAAATCGACATCGACCATTATGCGCGGCTGGTGGCGCAGGCCCCGGACGGTATTGTCATTCACGTGGAGAGCATATCGTAGCGGCCCGTGCGGCCGCGCTGCGGATGCCGGTGGGTCGCGCGCTGAGGGACTCGTTGGACAGCGTGCCTCGGCGCAGTTCGAACGCGCGTATCTCAAGGCGGTCGCGGGCGCGGTGTGTGGAGAACCATCGGTTGCCGAAGCGACGGGCGTTGTCCGCGAGCGTCTTCACGGTCTGGGCGGTCTCTGGTGCGATGTCGACGTGTGGGCCCCGCGGTTCCTTGAGCAGGACCGCCCCATGGCGCACCTCGTCTTGCATGAGGCGCACGGGCAGATCGAGCACGTGCGCCGGCAGGACGAGAGGTTCGATGCCAGGCACCACGCGAGCGCGCGGTGGAATCACGCTTTCTCGCGGGCGGTATTGCGCACCGGTTCAACAACCGTCTGCAGGTGGTGCTCGGCTTCAGCGAAGCGCACGCGCAGTCGGTCCTTTCGACGGCACCGCGTGACGATCTGGAGCAGATCCACGCGGCCCCGTTCTCCGCCATGAACAGGTGCGCGCGGTTCCTGATCACATGGCTACGGCGCCAGAGCGTGGCGAAGCGCGTCGGTCGTACCGTCAGCGGTAGTTGTGTCCCTTGTGGTGTTGCTCTCCGCCGCCGAGTTCGAGCGCCTTGAACTGTTTGGCGCGCACATTCACCACGTGTTGCTCCACCTGCAGTGTGCCACGAATGAGCAGGAGCGGCGTGGTGGAGATCAGCAGTGCGTGCTGCTCGAAACGATCAGGGGTGATGACGATGTTCACCATTCCGGTTTCGTCTTCGAGAGTGAGAAAGACAAAACCTTTGGCCGTACCGGGACGCTGACGGCAGATCACCAACCCGGCCACGGCTACCCGCTGTCCGTCTTTGCCGTGTGCGTGCGCTTCCGCCGCGGTGAGCACGCCGTTGAGCGCGAGATGTTCACGCACATGCTTCATGGGATGCCCAGCCAGCGATAACCCGGTCATGCGATAGTCGGCTTCGGTGAGTTCGACTGGCGCGTAGGCGGGGAGTTGCGGGGCAGGGGCCGGCGCTTCACGTGGGGCGAAGGGGAGTTTAGGACCGCGCGTGGCGGCGAGCACTTCCCACAACGCCACGCGGCGTCGACGGTCTGGCGGTTCATGCGCGAACATGCTGTCGAACGCGCCCGCTTCGGCGAGATGACGCCAGGAGCGCTTGTCGAGCGATACGCGCCGCACGGCGTTGTCGATACTGGTGAAAGGGCCGTCGCGCAGTGCGGCTTCGAGTGAACGGCGGGCGCGTGCGCCGAGGCCGCGGATGAGGCGGACGCCGAGGCGGACGGCGGGGGGGGATTGGGGGCTGGAGGGAAACTGATCAGTTTCGGGTTGTGGGTTCGGGTTGTGGGTTGTGGGTTGGAGCATTCTTACGGTGCCGTCGTTTGGGACAAGGATGCGGCCGTCCGAGAGCTCGATGGTGTGATCCCAGCTGCTCCTGGTGAGATCGATGGGACGCACTTCCACACCGTGCCGTTTGGCGTCTTCGATGAGGGTGCCGGGCGAGTAGAAGCCCATGGGCTGTGCGTTGAGGATGGCGCACAGATATTCGGGTGCATAGTAGTGCCGCAGCCATGCGGTGGCGTACACGATGAGCGCGAAGCTGGCCGCGTGACTCTCGGGAAAGCCGTAATCGGCGAACGCGTTGATCTGATTGTAAATGCGCCGTGCGGTTTCTTCCGGGATACCGTTGCGCGCCATGCCGGCAATGAGCTCTTCGCAAATGGCGGCCATGCGCTCGCGTGAACGCTTGTGACCCATGGCGCGGCGCAACACGTCGGCTTGCCCGGGTGTGAAGCCGGCTGCGGTAATGGCCACCTGCATTCCCTGCTCCTGAAAGAGTGGCACGCCGAGCGTACGCCGCAGCACCTTCTCCACGCTCGGATGCGGATACGTAATGGGCTCGAGCCCCGCACGACGACGCAGATACGGATGCACCATTTCACCCTGAATGGGGCCCGGACGAATGAGCGCGACCTCCACCACGAGATCGTAAAAACAGCGAGGCTTGAGCCGCGGCAGGGTGTTCATCTGCGCACGGCTTTCAATCTGAAAGAGCCCCACGGTATCGGCGCGACACATGACGTCGTACACCGCCTGGTCGCTCATGTCGAGCTGCCCCAAGTCGACGTTCACGCCGCGCGTGTGCCGGATGTACAGCAGGCAGTCCTGCACCACCGTGAGCATGCCGAGGCCGAGCAGATCGATCTTCACGAGCCCCACCGGGTCGAGATCGTCTTTCTCCCACTGAATGACCGTGCGTCCCGGCATGGACGCGGGTTCGAGCGGCACGATACTGCCCAGCGGCTCTTCGGTGAGAATGAAACCGCCCACGTGAATGGAGCGGTGCCGCGGCAGTTGATGCAGTCCGTTCACGACGCGTGCGAGCTGTTGCACGCGCGGATCATCGGGATCGAGCCCGGCGCGTTGCAGCAGCTCACGCCCGGTGCTTTCGTCGCGTGTGGCGGTGGTACGATTGCGCCCTTCCACGAACTCGGCGTGCGTTTCCTTCGTGGGGGGCTTCTCCGCGCCCTTGGCTAGCGGGCCGAGCTGCGCGCGCTCGTCGTTCGCCAATTTGCGTTCGGCTTGCAGATCGATGAGTTGCGCCCACGTGGCGTCCCGTTCGGTGATGCCCTTGGGTGTGCGTTGCGCGTTGGGGGAGCCGTGCGGCTCGTAGCTGGCTTTGGGCTTGGGGCGATCGGACGACGTGAGACGCGTTGGTGATGCCGCCACAGTGCGTGCGGCTTCACGAACGACACGCGCCTTGGTGGTGGCCTCGGTTCCTTGCATCATCTGCTGCCCCAGTCGCTCGGCGTCGCTGCTCGGCTTCTGCGGGGCCGTGTCGTCATCAGATGGTGTGATCCGTAGCGCCTCCGCGGTGCTCCTGGCGCTGAAACGATCGCTGAGGGCGGCAAGCATGTCGGCCTGCTGCGTGCTGAAGCCCAGCACGCGCGCGGCATCACGCACGGCACTGCGCCCGCGCCAGGTGATCTGTTCGCACACCATGGCCGCGTGTTCGCGTCCGTAGCGGTTGTAGACGTACTGCAGTACCCGTTCGCGATCGCGGTGGGCGAAGTCGATATCGATGTCGGGCGGTTCCTTGCGCTCTTCGCTCAAGAACCGTTCGAAGAGCAGCTCCATGCGGATGGGATCGACGGCGGTGATGCCGAGGCAATAGCAGACGGCCGAGTTGGCGGCTGAGCCGCGTCCCTGGCAGAGAATGCCCTCGCGCCGCGCGAAACGCACGATGTCCCAGACGATGAGAAAAAAACCGGCCAGGTCGAGCTTGCGGATCATCCCCAGTTCGTGCGCGAGCTGGCGCTCGTGCTTGAGGGTGCGCGCATCGCCCCAACGCTCGTAGGCGCCCTGCTCGACGAGTCGCGCGAGATACTCCTGCGCGGTAATGCCGGGCGGCAACGGAAACGCCGGCATGCTGGGCTTGAGCTGCTGCAAACGAAAGGCGCAGCGCTCGGCAATGGCGACCGACGCACGAATGCCCTCCTCGGCACCGCGCCAGCGCTGATAGATGCGCTTGAGGGGTTTGAGCGCCCACTCGGCGTTGGGCTTGAGGCGCGTGCCCATGGTGTCGAGGGTGCGCTCGTGTCGCAACGTGTGCAACACGTCGTGCACGATACGCTGCTCGGGGGTGGCGTAGTGCACGTTGTTGGTGACCACCCACGGCACGCCGAGTTTGTGCGCCAGCGGCTGCAGCTGCTGCACCAGCGCGCGTTCTTCGGGGAGGCGATGATCCCAGCACTCGATCGCCAAGTGATCACCGAACACATCGCGCAGCTCGGTGGCCGCCGTCCACGCCTGATCGGGGTGTCCTTCGGCGAGCAGTTGCGGGATCCAGCCGCGCGGACACCCGCTGAGTGCGGTGACCCCTTCCACGTGTCGCGTGACGAGCGCCCACGGCACACTCGCCCGGCCGCGCTCACTGTCCATGCGGGCGCGCGTGACGAGCGAGGCAATATTGCGGTAGCCTTCGCGCGTTTCGGCGAGGAGCACGAGATGCGTGGCACGTTCCCCGCCGCGGCCGGCGAGCTGTGGCATACGCACGGTGAGTTCGGCGCCCAGAATGCCGCCAAGGTCGAGCGCTTCACACGCGGTGCCGAAGCGCACCACGCCTCCCATTTCGTCATGATCGGTGAGCGCCAGCGCGGTGTATCCCAGCTGCGCTGCGCACTCGGCGAGCGATTCCGGCAACGACGCCCCGTCCAGCAGGGACAGGGCGGAATGTGTGTGAAGTTCGGCGTACTGCATGGACCGAATATACACCGAAAACAGGACCAGGCGCCAAATGTGGCGCCGACCGCCTCACTCGCCGCCGCTGAACGCGTCCGGGGCGTTATGCTTCATGGATACTCCCTGTTTGTCCCCGGCCCGTCCGATGCCCAACCGCTACACGCAGCAGATCGACGAAGTCCTCGAGGCCGTCGATACCATGAACACGGATGAACTGGATCGATTGCCTTACGGCATGATCCAGCTCGATGCGAGCGGGCGCATTCTGAATTACAACGCGGTGGAGTCGAAGCTGGCGTCGTTACGCAAGGAAGACGCCATCGGCAAGCAGTTCTTTACCGAAATTGCGCCCTGTACGCGGGTGCAGGAGTTCTACGGCCGGTTCAAGGAAGGGGTGATTCGTGAGGCGCTCGATACGAGCTTTCACTTTCACTTTGCCTTCAAGCAGAACCCGCGTGATGTAACGGTGCGCTTGTTGTATTCGAAGCGGTCACGCACGGTGTGGGTGCTGATCTCCGACTACGAAGGGAAGCCGTTGGCGACGACGGAGTCGGAGACGATCACGCCGCGCTAGCGGGTCGGGGGTTGATTGGTCCGTTGGTTCACGGGCTCGATACGTCGCGGGTAAAGCGCCGGACCAAACAGCCGTAGTTACCGAACCAACACTGCACGCAGTGAATCCAGCGATCCATCCGACGCTGCCGGTCGCACGCCGAGCAAGTGCGCGAGCAACGGGTACACGTGCACGTTGGCCACGGGACCAATGACGCGGCCGCGCTGAATGTCCGGGCCGGCGGCCATGAAGAGCGCCCCCATGCTGGGGAGTGCATTGTCGTACCCGTGGGTGCCGCCCACCGGCGGCCCGGATTGGCGCAGGCGCTCGGCGCTGGAAATGGTCCATCCTTCGTCGGCGAGCAGCACGAGCGGCGTTATGCGCGGATGCGCGCGATAGTGAAAGCGTGCGGGCACGCTGTCTTTGTGAAAGACCTGCAGGTGCGGCACCCGGCGCAGCGCGTCGTAGACAGTCGCCAGTTTGCCGGGTTTGGGCGTTACCGCAGTCACGGGCATCCAGTCGACGACCTCGATGTCGGCGAGCGATACATGTTCGTCGAGGCGAATGACGCGTGTGCTGTCTACCTCGGTCATGCCGTGGTCTGAGACGACGACGAGGTTGACGCGATCGGTAAGGCCGCGCAGGGCGAGTCCATCGACGAGTGCCCCGATGAGCGAATCGACGTGCGCGATGGCGGTGTCCACCTGTGCTGTTGCGGGACCGTGCTTGTGCCCCACGTCGTCGGTAGTGCTGAAGTAGAGGGTGACGAAGCGCGGCGCCCTGACTACGGGCATGGAGAGCCAGTCGAGCACGCGTTGCACACGTACGCGATTGGGAATGCGGCCATCGTACGGCGTGTAATACGTGGGATACCGATTGGTGAGGGCGTAGTCGCTGCCGGGCCAGAAGTAGGCGGCGGCACGCACCCCCTGGCGTTCGGCGGTATTCCAAATGGGCTCTCCGCCCCACCAGCGCGGGTCACGCGCAATCAGCGTATCGCCGATGGTGAACGTAGTCCCGATGCGTTCGTCACGCATCGTGTTGGCTACGATGCCGTGATGCTCCGGGTACAGCCCGGTCACGATGGTGTAGTGATTCGGGAACGTCTTGCTGGGGAAGGCGGGAATGAGTCGTTCGGCGCGTGTGCCGCGCGCGGCGAGTTCGCGCAAGCGCACCGCTGCCGGACGCGTGATGTAATCGGCGCGGAAGCCATCGAGCGAGATGAGGACGGTGGCGTTGGCTGAAGCGGGCGGCTGCAGCGCCGCCGGAGCCTCGCGGGAAGCACTGCCACACGCGGCGCTGAGCACGAGGGCAATGACCTGACACCATAGCGCAAACCGTCGGGCCGAATACGCGGCGTTCACCACGGCGCGCACGAAGGAGATCACCGCGTGTGCCAGAACAACAGGGCGAGACCGCACACGTAGCCCGCCACGATGAGCAGACTGCCGGGCTCGCGCGCACCGGTGACCCGTTTGACGCGCAGCACCAATGTGCCCAGCGCCAGCGTCGTCAACAGTGTGGCGACCAACGCTGTCAGCAGGTGCGCCGGGGAGGCCACGGAGAGCACCGGTACGCCACCATTCACGACGTCCAGCCATGCGAAGATCGTCATGTTCATGGCGTTGCTGCCGAACAGATTCCCCACCGCCAGGTCATAGGCACGCAAACGGACCGCAGCCAATGACGTCACCAATTCCGGGAGCGACGTGGAGAGCCCCACCAACCACGTCCCGACGAAGGTTCGTCCAACACCACTCACGTCGGCCAGCCCTTCGGCCGCGTGCGCAAATTGCGGCGCAACAAGCACTACGACCGCAGCCCCCCCAAGGAACTGCAGGATCGCCCGCTGCAAGGACATGGCGGGAGCATGTACTCGAGAGGCGGTATCGCCGGTGTGGCCCATCTCCGCCACCTCCCCGGCTTCCTTGGTCACGGTGCTGTGTCGGAAGGCCAGACTCGACGTGACGACGTACGTCCCAACGAGAATCAACGAGCTGACGCCAATACCCGCCACCGTGATCGTGGCGCGCGTCTGCAGTGCCATGGCAGCCAACAGCGTCATGACAATGGCAAGGCAGGCGTATAGCACATGATCGAGCGCGGCGCGCCGGAACAGATCCACGCCAGCCGGCGCAAGACTGATCAGCGCCAGAATGAGCATGTTCGCCATACTGCTTCCGAACAAATCGCCCACTGCCAGATCGACGGCCCCCATACGGACAGCCGCTATGTCGGTCGTGATCTCGGGGAGCGACGTGGCCAACGCCAGAAAGATGGAGCCTACCCACGCGCCCCCGAGCCTGGTGCGCGCGGCAATCACATCGCCACTGCGTGCCAGTACTGTTCCGGCAGCGATGACGATCACCGCCGCAATCACGAACCGCAGCAGCAGTCCGCCCAGCATCACGAGGACTCAGGAGCGACTATGCGAAAGAGCAGCACGGGGCGGTCGGCGGTTCGCAACACCTTGTCGGCCACGCTGCCAAGCAGGAAACGTCCCACGGGTCCACGACCATGCGTGGCCAAGGCGATCAAATCAACGTTGTACCCGACGGCGCAATCGTTGATGCCGCGCGGGGGATCCAGTTCGACATGCGCACAATGCGATACGTTCAATCCCGTCGCACGGAGTCGCGCTTCTGTCCCCGTGAGATACTCGGCGACCCGGCCTCGCTGCTGCACGAGATCCCGTTCGTATTCCTCGCCCGTGGCAATCGCGCGCAGGATCGGGGCCAGCGGCGACACGGCGCGCATCAGCACGTATTCCGGCGCGTCGCCGAGACAGGACCGCAAGGGCGTCAGCACCTGCTCGCCATTGAGTGTCCCGTCCAGCGGCACGAGGACACGGCGCGGGGTCCACGTGGAAAGCGCCTCCGTTTCGGGGGTGTCCTGCGGTCCTGGGCGGACGGCCAATACCGGTACGGGCGCCTGTCGCACGAGGGCCTCGGTAATCGATCCCATCCACACACCGGAGATGCCGCCACGACCGTGCGTGGTCAGCACAATCACGGTGGCCTTCACGTCGAGCGCATGCTGCAAGAGGCATTCGACCACCGGACCGGCAACGATGCTGGTCGTCACCTCTGGTGCATCGGGGAGTGCCGCGATGCGCTCGTGCCAGCCATCGAGGTAGCGGGAAATCGCCGTTCGCCACTCGGCCTGATGCTCCCGAACCAGCTGCGTCTCTGCGAGAGGAGCTCCACCAGTGGCGTAGCGCCAGGGCGACAGCTCCAATACGCTGGTCAAGCACAGCGTGGCGTGCATGTGGCGCGCGAGGCCGATCGCAACGGGAAGGACCGCTTCGGCCAGTGGCGATCCATCAAGGGGTACGAGCAGGGTCGGCATACAATCCTCGGCGACGGACCAGGTACTTCTCCAGTTCTACAGCGAAGAACACCACGGACGAGATGACCAGGCACAACACCAGTTCGCCCGGCGTGATCGGCGCGGTTTTGAACAGCGCATTCAGCGCTGGTACGTAAATGATGGCCAACTGAAGACCAAGCGACACCACGACGGCCAACAAGAGCAGGGGATTGCTCATTACCCCCAGACGAAAGAGCGACGTTCGTTCGGAGCGAATGGCCAGGACATGTGTGAGCTGCGAAAGCGTCAGCACGGTAAAGGTCATCGTTTGCCAGTGTCCATTGCCAGTGCGAATCGTCCAAGCTTGCGTGCCAAGCGCCAGAGCTGCCATGAGCAGTCCCACCCACACGGCGTGCTGCCACAATCCGTGCGCCAGAATGCTTTCGCGCGGGGGCCGTGGCGGACGTTGCATGATGTCGGCCTCAGCGGGTTCCGCTGAGAGGGTGAGGCCCGGCAGACCGTCGGTCACCAGATTCATCCACAGAATGTGAATGGGGAGCAGGGGGAGTGGCAAGCCGATGAGCGGTGCCAGAAACAGCGTCCAGATTTCTCCGGCGTTGGTCGACAACACGAAACGGACAAAGCGCCGGATGTTGTCGTAAATGCGCCGACCTTCGCGCACGGCCACTACGATGGTGGCAAAGTTGTCATCCAGCAGCACCATGTCCGCTGCCTCGCGGGCCACATCGGTGCCGCCTCGTCCCATCGCGATACCGATGTTCGCACGCTTGAGGGCCGGTGCGTCGTTCACGCCATCGCCGGTCATCGCCGCATATTCGCCGCGCGACTGGAGCGCCGTGACAATGCGCAGTTTGTCTTCCGGAGTCACTCGCGCGTACACACGGGCATGCTCCACACGGGTCAGTAACGTGTCATCATCGAGCGCTTGCAGGGCGGCCCCCGTGAGGACCTCCTGATCTCCCTGGTCCTCCCCGATGATTCCCAGACGGGACGCGATGGCACGCGCCGTGGCCGGATGATCTCCGGTAATCATCACCACGCGAATGCCAGCGGCATGACAGGTACGTACGGCGTCGCGCGCTTCGTCTCGCGGTGGATCGAGCAGTCCCACCAATGCAAGCAATACCTGTTGCTCCTCGAGTGGCTCGATGGCTGCTGTGGCCGGCTGATGATCACAGTTCATGGCAATGGCCAGCACACGCAAGCCACTCGCGGCCATCGTATCGGCGTGTGCGAGTACACTCGCGGCGTCGATGGGAACGAGGGTACCTTGTTGCCACATTCTGGCACACGCCGGGATCACGCGTTCCGGTGCGCCTTTGGTGCAGGCCACGCGGTAGGCACCATCAGCCGTCGCGTGGACGGTGGTCATGCGTGCCCGCTCCGACGAGAAGGGTATTTCGCCGTTACGTGGCCACTGCGCATGTAGCCCTGAGGCGTCCACACCCTGCTCAGCGGCCCAACGCACCAATGCCGTTTCGGTGGGATCGCCCACCAACGCACCGTCGGCAGCAGCATTGACGTCGGTGCAGAGTGTTAACGCTTCGGAAAAGGTGAGCGGCACCTCGTGCAGCGGTACTGTGGTCGCCAACGATGCGCCGGGCTCATCATCGACCGTGCGTATCGTATCGACGTGCATGCGGTTCTCGGTCAGCGTGCCGGTCTTGTCAGTACAGACGAACGTGACCGATCCGAGTGTTTCCACCGCTGGCAAGCGACGAATGAGGGCATGGTGTTGCACCATGCGCCGCGCGCCGAGCGCGAGCGACACGGTAATGACAGCGGGGAGCGCTTCGGGAATGGCCGCGACCGCAAGGCTCACGGCGGTCATGAACATGAGAACAACAGGTTCACCACGAATCATTCCGGTCGCGAAAATCGCCACGCACACGATGAGTACCGTGAGGGCGAGCCATCGGCCGAGTGACGTGAGGCGCTGCTGGAGCGGCGTCTGGAGCTGCGTGTCATTCTGGAGCAGCGCGGCGATGCGGCCGAGTTCCGTCTGCATGCCGGTGCCGACCACCACGCCAAGGCCGCGACCGCTGGCGATGTTGGTGCCCTTGTACACCATGGCCGTACGGTCACCCAACGGGGCGGCAGGATCGGGATGTGGAGCAATGACCTTCTGCACCGGCAGCGACTCACCGGTGAGTGCAGCTTCCTCGACGCTCAGTTGCGACACTTCGAGGAGACGCAGGTCAGCAGGGACCACGGTACCTGCGTCGAGCAACACGATATCACCTGGCACCAATTCATGGGGAGGAATCGTCTGCTCTGTACCGTCCCGACGTACTCGGGCGGACGCGGCGGCCATAGCCCCCAAGGCGGCCATCGCCTTCTCCGCTCGGTATTCCTGTACGAAGCCAAGTGTCGCATTGAGAATGACTATCGCGATGATCGCGATGATATCTTCCGGCTCGCCAACCAGTGCGGCGATCCCGGCTGCGGCCAACAGCACCAGCACCATGACGTCGGTGAATTGTGCCACCAGCATGCGGAGTGGCCCGCGCCTGACGGCTGCTTCGAGCACGTTGTCCCCGTACTCGGCACGGAGACGGGCAATATCGGCGCTGCTGAGGCCGCCTTGCACATCCGTGTGCAGCAAGTCCACGGTGGCCGACGCGGAGACAGTGTGCCACGGATCGGAGGGCGGTGTGCCGGAAGAGCGGGCAGTCATCGTGGTTTCGCGCGAGGACATGGGCCAAGTATGGAGGAGAGAAGCGCCGAGTGCGAGCAGAGTGCTGGTGGGCGTTCTCCGTTCACATGGCGGGACAACGGCGAAACCGAGCGCGGCGATAGGCTCGGTGACCCATTCGTGCCGTCCGGTGTGCTGTGGGATGCGATTTGTCCGGTATGCTAGTGGGGCGTAGTTGATTTTCGTGTAGCAGGCATGCGACGGGTGACGTCGCGGTACCGCCACACAAACGGCTGGCAGGTTTCGTTGTGGAGCTTGATGTACCGAAGGAGCTTGCGCGTGAGATCCGTCGTCGAGGTGAA
>VYME01000100.1_pt1 | contig 40502 bp, 33 predicted proteins | sample 5115281 | NCBI WGS metagenome assembly VYME01 (sample SAMN12291780, study PRJNA351875) | freshwater metagenome | isolation source: freshwater lake | place: USA: Michigan, Wintergreen Lake | collected 2013-08-08
AATCGGCGTCGGCGCCCGCGGCGACGGCCGCCGCCGCGGCGGTGTCGCTGCCCGCAGGCCCGCCCGAAACGCAATACGAATTCGCCTACGGTCTCTATCAGCAGGCCGTGCAGGATCGCGGCGATTTCGGCCGCGCCGAGAACGCGCTGCGCCAGTTCCTCGGCGCGCATGGCCAGCATCGCCTGGCGGGCGACGCGCAATACTGGCTGGGCGAGACGTTCTACGCGCGGCGCGATTGGACGGCCGCCGCACGCGAATTCGCGGCCCAGTTCCGCGCGTATCCGCAGAACGCCAAGGCCCCCGACAGCCTGCTGCGCCTGGGCCAGTCGCTGGGCCAGCTCAACCGCAAGGATGACGCTTGCGGGACGCTCGCCGAACTCGACCGCCGTTACCCCAACGCATCGCAGACGATAAAGATCGCGGCCACGCGCGAACGCCAGCGTCTGCAGTGCCGGGCCTAAGCCCGGCCGAATTCGCGCCGCTGATCGAAAGGTTCGGCCCTTTCGAACCCGACCCCGCGATCGCGATCGCCTGGTCGGGCGGCGGCGATTCCACCGCCTTGCTGTTGCTGGCGCGCGATTGGGCGCGCGCGCGCGGCGGGCGCGCGATCGCCCTTCATGTCGATCACGCGTTGCGCGCGGAGTCGGCCGGCGAGGCCGCCGCGCTGGCTTCGCGCGCGCGCGATTGGGGCGTCGATTTCGTGGCCTTGCGCTGGGACGGGCCCAAGCCGCGCACCGGCATTCTGGAGGCCGCGCGCGAAGCGCGTTACGCGCTGCTCGAAGCCGCATGCGCGCGGCTGGCGATCCTGCATTTGCTGGTGGCGCACAACGCCGACGATCAGGCCGAAACCGTCGCGTTGCGCGCGGAACGTCGGTCGGGCGCCTTGGGTCTCGCGGGCATGTCGGCGATCGTCGAACGCGCGCAGATCCGAATTCTTCGCCCGGTGCTGGGCGAATCGCATGAATCCTTGCTCGCGACATGCCGCGCTTACGGTGCGGAATGGATCGAAGATCCCTCGAACGCCAATCCGGCGACAGCGCGCGGGCGTTTGCGCGCGCAGGATCTGCCGTTGCCCGATCCCCACGCGGCGCATGCGCGCCGGATGTGCGAACGCGATCTGGCGCATCGCTTGGCGCTGGCCGTGTCGGTGGCGCCGGAAGGTTTCGCGCGGCTGGATCTGGCCGCGCTCGGCGGCGGCGAGTTGGCGGTCGAAGCGCTGGGGCGGATCGCGCGCGCGATCGGCGGCGGGGACTATACGCCGCGCCGGGCACGGGCGACCGGTGTGTTCGCCGCGTTGATTCGCGGCCGCGCCGCGACTTTGGGGCGCTGCCGCTTCGCGCCCGCGCGCGATGGCCGTATCGTCGTGGCGCGCGAAGTGGCACCCGCGGCGCCGGAAATCCCCATCCCGTCCGGTAAAATCCTCGTCTGGGACGGCCGTTACGCGCTGCATCTTCGCGACGGCCCGTCCGGATTGCGCGTGGGCGCGTTGGGCGAAGACGGGTGGGCCGCTTTGCCGCAGCCCGCGCGCGCCGCCGCGAGGTTGCGCATCCCTTTGATCGCGCGCGCAGTTTTACCTGCGCTGCGAGACCTTGACGGGGTGCTCGCCGTTCCCCACCTCTTGTATGGACGCAACGCGCAAGCGCTTGATACGCTGGCGAAGTTGGACGTCCGGTTCCGTCCGCGCCTATCCATGGCGCCGGCGGAATTTGTGTGACGCTTTTTCCGGTCTTGAAAGGCTGCGCCTTGAACAATTTCGGCAAGAACCTGGTTCTCTGGGTGATCATCGGCTTGCTGTTGATCGCCCTTTTCAACATGTTCCAGGGCTCGGGCCCGCGCGGCAACGCGCAGCCGATGTCGTATTCCGAATTCATCGCCAACGTCGATCGCCAGCAGGTGCGCGAGGTCACGATCCAGGGCCCCAATCTGCGCGGCTTCCTGACCGACGGGCGTCAATTCGCGACCTACGCGCCGAGCGACCCGGGGCTGGTCGATCGCTTGCAACGCAACAACGTCAATTTCTCGGCCCAACCGATCGAGGATCAGATCCATCCGCTGCTGTCGATCCTGCTGTCCTACGCGCCGTTCCTGATCATGATCGGCTTGTGGATATTCTTCATGCGCCAGATGCAGGGCGGCGGCGGACGGGCGATGGGTTTCGGCAAGAGCCGCGCGCGATTGCTGACCGAAAAGGTCGGCCGCGTGACTTTCGACGACGTCGCGGGCATCGACGAGGCCAAGGGCGAACTGGAGGAGATCGTCGAATTCCTGCGCGACCCGCAGAAGTTCCAGCGTTTGGGCGGCAAGATCCCCAAGGGCGTGCTGCTCGTCGGCCCGCCCGGCACGGGTAAGACGCTGCTCGCGCGCGCCATTGCGGGCGAAGCCAACGTGCCGTTCTTCACGATTTCGGGCTCCGATTTCGTCGAAATGTTCGTCGGCGTGGGTGCCAGCCGCGTGCGCGACATGTTCGAGCAGGGCAAGAAGAACGCGCCGTGCTTGATCTTCATCGACGAAATCGACGCGGTCGGCCGCCATCGCGGTGCGGGCCTTGGCGGCGGCAACGACGAGCGCGAACAGACGCTCAACCAGCTGCTGGTCGAGATGGACGGCTTCGAAGCCAACGAGGGCGTCATCCTGATCGCCGCGACCAACCGCCCCGACGTGCTCGATCCCGCCTTGCTGCGCCCGGGCCGCTTCGACCGTCAGGTCGTCGTGCCGAACCCGGACGTCGCGGGCCGCGAGAAGATTTTGAAGGTCCATCTGCGCAAGGTGCCGCTGTCGCCCGACGTCGACGCAAAGGTCATCGCGCGCGGCACGCCCGGCTTCTCGGGTGCCGATCTCGCCAATCTCGTCAACGAGGCCGCTTTGCTGGCGGCGCGCCGCGCCAAGCGCTTCGTGACGATGTCGGAACTGGAGGACGCCAAGGACAAGGTCATGATGGGCACCGAGCGCCGCTCGATGGTCATGACCGAGAAGGAGAAGGAGCTGACCGCCTATCACGAGGCCGGCCACGCCCTCGTCTCGATCTCCGTCCCCGGCAACGATCCTCTGCACAAGGTGACGATCATACCGCGCGGCCGCGCACTGGGGCTCACCATGATGCTGCCCGAGCGCGACAAGCTCTCGATCTCGAAATACGAGATGGAAGCGAAGCTCGCGATGGCGTTCGGCGGCCGCGTGGCCGAGGAGATCATCTTCGGGCCGGAGAACGTGACGACGGGTGCCGCCGGCGACATCCAGATGGCGACCGCGATGGCGCGGCGTATGGTCACCGAGTTCGGTATGTCCGACAAGCTCGGCCGCGTGCGCTACAACGCCAACGAACAGGAAGTGTTCCTCGGCCATTCGGTGACGCAGACGCAGAACATCTCCGAGCAGACCGCGAACCTGATCGACTCCGAAGTGCGCCGTATCGTCGAAGGCGGGGAGGTGAAGGCGCGCGAAGTTCTGAACACCCGCATCGACGATCTGCACAAACTCGCCAAGGGCCTTCTCGAATACGAAACCCTGTCGGGCGACGAGGTGCAGACCTTGCTGCGCGGCGAAACGATCGAACGCCCCGACGCCGACGCGCCGCCGCCCGCCGCCAAGACCGGCGGCCGGCGCGGCTCGGTCCCGACGTCGGGCGCCAAGCCCGCTGCCGATCCGGGCGCCGCACCGGCATAACGCCCAAGAAGAAGTTGCGACGAACGGCCCCGCCGCAAGCGGGGCCGTTTTCGTTGGGGCGTACGCGCGATCATGCTAATTCTGCGCGCGCCATGACCGCCCGCCGCTTCGACCGTTTCGTTCTCGACCGTCCGCTGGTGATGGGCATCGTCAACACGACGCCCGATTCTTTCTCCGACGGCGGCGACCATTTCGATCGCGACGCGGCGATCGCGCGCGGCCTCGAACAGATGGCGGATGGTGCGGACATTCTCGACATCGGCGGCGAGTCGACGCGGCCCGGCTCTGCACCTGTACCCCCGGATGAGGAACGCCGCCGCGTCGTCCCCGTGATCGAAGCCTTGGCGAAGGCGGGTGCGGTCGTTTCCGTCGATACGCGCCACGCCGACACGATGAAGGCCGCCCTCGACGCGGGCGCCACGATCGTCAACGACGTCACGGCGCTGACAGGTTCCGGTTCGCTCGATCTGGTCGCCGCGCGCGGCGTGTCGGCCGTGCTCATGCATATGCAGGGCGAACCCAAGACGATGCAGGCGAACCCGCAATACGCGAACGCGCCGCGCGAGATCGCCGATTATCTCGCGGCGCGCATCGCGGCTTGCGAGGCGGTCGGGATTGCGCGCGCGCGCCTCAGCATCGATCCCGGCATCGGCTTCGGCAAATCGGTGGCGCATAACGCGCTGATCCTGGCGCGGATCGACGTGCTGCGAGAATTGGGCGTGGCCGTGCTGATCGGCGTGTCGCGCAAAAGCTTTCTCGGCGCCTTGTCGAAGGGCGAGAAGCCGAAGGAACGCCTGCCGGGTTCGCTGGCGGCGGGGCTCGCGGCCGTCGCGCGCGGGGCGGACATCCTGCGCGTCCACGACGTCGCCCCCACGATCCAGGCCTTGAAGGTCTGGCGGGCCATTCAAAACGCGCAATAAACCGCAATAACCCGTGTCTTTACGGGGGCATGACGGCCGCCTATAAGCGCGGCCATGCGTCAGCTTTTCGGAACCGACGGGATTCGCGGCCTCGCCAACGTGGCGCCGATGACGGCCGAAACCGCCATGGCGGTGGCCATCGCGGCGGGCAAGGTGCTGCGCAAAAGCCATCATCGCCCGCGCGTGCTGATCGGCAAGGATACGCGCCTCTCGGGCTATATGTTCGAGAACGCGCTGACCGCCGGCTTCCTGTCGATCGGCATGGACGTGCTGCTGCTCGGGCCCATGCCCACGCCCGCCGTCGCGATGCTCACGCGGTCTTTGCGCGCCGATCTGGGCGTGATGATCTCCGCCTCGCACAACCCGCATCACGACAACGGCATCAAATTGTTCGGCGCCGACGGCTTCAAGCTGTCGGACGAGCTGGAGGCCGAGATCGAGCGCCATATCGGCGACGAAGCCGGCCGCGTCGAACCCGAGAAGCTCGGGCGCGCGCGCCGCATCGACGACGCGCCCGGCCGCTATATCGAATTCGCCAAGGCGACCTTCCCGAAGGGCATGAGCCTCGACGGGTTGAAGGTCGTCGTCGATTGCGCGAACGGGGCCGCCTATCGCGTGGCGCCGACTGTATTGTGGGAATTGGGGGCGGAGATCGTGCCGCTCGCCATCGACCCCGACGGTTTCAACATCAACAAGGATTGCGGCGCCACGCATGTGGAAACGCTGCAGCAGGCCGTGGTCGCGCATGGCGCGCATGTCGGCTTGGCGCTCGACGGCGACGCCGACCGTTTGCAGCTGGTCGACGAGAAGGGACGCCTTATCGACGGCGACCAGGTTCTCGCCGCCATCGCGCGCGCGTGGAAGGCCGAAGGCCGCTTGCGCAAGGGCACCGTGGTCGCGACCGTCATGTCCAATCTGGGGTTGGAGCGCTGGCTCGAAGGCGAAGGCCTGACGCTGACGCGCACCAAGGTGGGCGACCGCTACGTGCTGGAGGCGATGCGCGAGCTCGACGCCAATCTCGGCGGCGAGCAGTCTGGCCATGTGATCCTGTCCGATTACGCGACGACCGGCGACGGTTTGATCGCGGGGCTCCAGATGCTTGCGGCGATCGTGCAATCGGACAGACAAGCGAGCGACGTCGCGCATGTGTTCGAGGCATTGCCCCAATTGCTGGAGAACGTGCGTTTCGCTTCCGCACCGCCGCTCGACGACGCCAAGGTCAAAGCCGCGATCGCGGCGGCGGAAAGGCAGCTGGGCCGCGACGGCCGCGTCTTGATCCGCAAATCGGGCACCGAGCCCTTGGTGCGCGTGATGGCCGAAGGCCCGACCGACGACGCGGTGCGCGGCGCGGTCGACGGGATCGTGTCCGCATTGATAGATGCGGGCGGCACCAAGGCTGGCGGTACGAAAGCTTCGGCCCCGGCGGCGAAGCCGGCCCCCAAACCCGACGCGACGGCGGCGGGCGGACCCGGGCGGCGCGCCAAACCGCAACGCGGGGCGGCGGAGTAGGCGATGCGCGGACGGGTATTGATCGTCGCGGGTTCGGATTCGGGCGGCGGTGCGGGCATCCAGGCGGATATCAAAACCGTCACCGCCAATAACGGCTACGCGATGACGGCGATCACGGCGCTGACCGCGCAGGATACGCATGGCGTGCACGGCGTGCATGTCGTGCCGGTCGACTTCATCGCCCAGCAGATGCGCCTGTGCCTGCGCGATATCGGCGCCGACGCGATCAAGACGGGTATGCTGCACGACAGCGCGACGATCGACACGGTCGCCGACACGCTAGAGGCGGAAGCCAAAGGCGCGAAGCTCGTCGTCGATCCCGTGATGTACGCCAAAGGCGGCCATCCGCTTCTGCTGCCCGAAGCGGTCACGACGTTGAAGCGTCGCATGATGGTGCTGGCGACGGTCCTCACGCCCAATCTGCCCGAAGCCGAAGCTTTGTCGGGCCTGACGATCCGCACGCCCGCCGACATGCGCGACGCGGCGCAAGCGATGATCGCGCTGGGTTGCCGGGCCGTGCTGCTCAAAGGCGGGCATCTCGACTCCGACACGATCGTCGATATTTTGGCGACGCAAGACGGCGTGAAGCTTTTCGAATCGCCGCGCATCGCGACCAAGGCGACGCACGGCACCGGCTGCACGCTCGCCTCGGCGATCGCGACGGGCTTGGCGCAAAATCTCGATCTCGCCAGCGCCGTCGGCCGGGCGCGCGACTATGTGCGTCGCGCGATGGAAACAGCACCGGGCTATGGCGGCGGCCACGGGCCGCTCAACCACGCCCATCCGTTCGAGCGTTAGGCGCGCGGCACGCTCGAATAGAGCGAGACGAACAGGAAGCGCTTTTGCGTTTCCTCGATCGGATAATCGTCGTCCATCCAATTCATCACGTTCGGGGCGAATTCGCGGAAATCGCGCCACGCACCCCGGCGGCGCAAATGAAGCTGCGCGGCGCGCAACGCGACTTGGTCGAGCGTCCAGGCGGCCTTGCGCGATTCCAGAAAATGGCGGCAATAGCCCGCGACCTTGGCCGCGAATTCGCGGCCGGCGGCCGTATCGCCGACATAGATCATCGTCGCCAGCAGATGATTGGCGAAATCGTAGCGGATCTTGACGTTGCCGCCCGCATCGGCCGCCGCGAGCTCGTCGAGCCATGGCCTTGGATCGCGCGTGGGCGCCATATCGATGTCGCACACCAGGATCGGCCGGCGATAACGCGCGAGCAAGGCGGGCAGGGCCAGGAACCGCGCGCAGGTGTAATAGGTCTTGGCGGGCATATGCCCGTCGGGCCCGTCGAAACGCGAAAGATCGGTCGTTTCGCGCGTCACCGCGAAATCGAGATGGCCTTGCGTAAGGTCTTTGACGCGCGCGAGGCGTTCCTCGCTTTCGCCGGTCGGATTGACGACATGCAGATGCAGCGCGATGCCGGGCGCGCGGGCGGCGAGATTGCCCGAAAGCAATTCCGCGAAACGCGCGGCATAGCCCGCATCGGCGGCGGCGAAAATCAGCGGCGCGTCGCCTTGCGCGTAATCGCCTGCCGGCGCCGTTTCGGGCGGCGGCGGCAGGCTTGAGAAGAAATCGTCGTCGAGCGCGATTTGCCGCGCGATCGCGGCGATGTTGAGATGCGAATCCGCCCCCGCCGGGCCGGGGCATTGGCCCCATTTGGCGAAGGCGTCGCGCGCGCCCGGCAGGTCGTCGAGTTCGGCCAACGCGGTGCCGAGGCCGTACCACGCGCCCGCCGAAAATGGGGAGCGCGCGAGTGTCGCGCGATAGGCTTCGGCCGCCTCGCTTGCGCGCTGCAGATCCATCAACAGATTGCCGCGCCGCCGCTGGAAATCGGGGCCGGATTCGCCCAGCGCCTTGGCCGCATCGAACGCGGCCAAGGCTTGCGCCAGATCGCCCGTCGCATGCGCCGCGCGGCCGAGCAGCGCATGGGCGGGGCCCATCGCGGGAATAAGTTCCACCGCACGCGCCAGCGCGTCGCGCGCCTGCGCGAACGCCCGCCGTCGCAGCAGCGCCTCCCCCTCGCGCAGCAGCGTGGAGGCTTCGGCACTCACGCCTTGCTGGCCTCCAAGATCGCGCGCAGCAACACGTTGCAGCCCGCTTCGAGATGTTCGGGCTTCGCATCCTCGATTTCGTTGTGGCTGATGCCGTCCTTGCACGGCACGAAGATCATCGTCGTCGGGCAAACCTTCGCCATATAGACCGCGTCGTGCCCGGCACCCGAGATGATGTTCATCGCCGAATAGCCGAAGGCCGCGGCCCCGTCGCGCACGCGCTCGATCAGATGCGGCGCGAAGGGCGTGGGCGGGAAATACCAGAAATCCTTGATCTCCAACGCCAGCCCGGCTTGTTCGGCGATCTTTGCGCATTGCGCTTTCAGCGCCGCATCCATCGATGTTAGGCGTTCGTCGTCCGGGTGGCGGAAATCGACGGTGAAGAAGACGCGCCCCGGAATCGTGTTGCGGCTGTTGGGGAAGCTTTGGATGAAGCCGACCGTGGCGCAGGCATAGGGCTGGTGCTCGTGGCCGATCTTGTTCACGGCGTCGATCATCCGCGCCGCCCCGACCAGCGCGTCGCGCCGGCGGCGCATCGGCGTGGGGCCGGCATGGGCTTCTTGGCCTGCGACCGTCACTTCGTACCAGCGCTGGCCTTGGGCGCCCGTGACGACGCCGATGGTTTTGTCTTCGGCCTCCAAGATCGGCCCTTGCTCGATATGCGCTTCGAAATAGGCGCCGATACTTCGCCCGCCGACTTGCGCGTCGCCGCGATAGCCGATCTTTGCGAGTTCGGCGTCGAAACGCTTGCCGTCGGCGTCGGTCTTCGCTTCGACCTCGTCGACCGGGAACACGCCCGCATATGCACCCGAGCCCATCATCGCGGGCGAGAAGCGCGAGCCTTCTTCGTTCGTCCACACGACCACTTCGATCGCGCGATCGGTTTGGATTTTCGCGTCGTGCAGCGTGCGCAGCACTTCCAGGCCCGCGAGCACGCCGTAGACGCCGTCGAACTTGCCGCCGGTCGGCTGGGTATCGAGATGGCTACCCGTCGCCACCGCGGGAAGTTCGGGTTTGGCGCCTTCGCGACGTAGAAATACGTTGCCGACCCGATCGACTGTCGTCGTACAGCCGATCGCCTTCGCCCAGCGGACGAGCAGATCGCGGCCTTGGCGGTCGAGATCGGTAAGCGCCAGCCGGGCGCAACCGCCTTTCGGCGTGGCGCCGATCTCGCCCATTTCCATCAGGGAGGCCCAGAGGCGGCTTCCGTCGATACGCAAATTATCCATCGAATCTCGCGGGAGAAGTTGATTGCCGGACCCGAAACGTCGCATTCTCCCGGCCAAGCGTGCAAGTGGCCACGGGCACAAGCGGAGGGAGCGTTATGAGTCGCAAGAAACCGGAAGATCTGCGTAGTCATCGTTGGTACGGCGTCCAGGATATGCGGTCCTTCGGGCATCGCTCGCGGACCAAGCAAATGGGCTTCGACGCCGAGGATTACGCGGGCAAGCCGGTCATCGCGATCATCAACACCTTCAGCGACGCCAATCCCTGCCATCACCATTTCAAGAGCCGCGTCGACGACGTGAAGCGCGGCGTGCTCCAGGCGGGCGGTTTCCCGCTGGAAATGCCCGCGATGTCGCTGGGCGAGCCGTTCATGAAGCCGACGACGATGATCTACCGCAATCTGCTGTCGATCGACGTCGAGGAATTGCTGCGCGCCAATCCGGTCGACGGCGTCGTCCTGATGGGCGGCTGCGACAAGACCGTGCCCGCCATGCTGATGGGGGCCGCGTCGATGAATCTTCCGGCGATCTTCATGCCCGCGGGCCCGATGCTGCGCGGCCATTGGCACGGCAAGACGCTGGGCTCGGGCTCCGATGTTTGGAAATACTGGGCGGAAAAGCGCGCCGGGAACATCGACGACAAGGCCTGGGTCGAAATCGAAGACGGGATCGCGCGCAGCTTCGGCACCTGCATGACGATGGGCACCGCCTCGACCATGGCGTCGGCCGCCGAAGCCTTGGGCATGACGCTGCCCGGCGCGTCGTCGATCCCGGCCGCGGATTCCGGGCATGTGCGTATGGCGGCGGCTTGCGGGCGGCGCATCGTCGACATGGTGTGGGAGGACATCAAGCCCAGCGACATCATGACGACCGAGGCTTTCGAGAATGCGGTTTTGACCGTCCTGGCGCTCGCCGGCTCGACGAATTCGGTCATCCATCTCATCGCGATGGCCGGCCGCACCGGCGCGAAGCTCGATCTCGATCGCTTCGACGCGCTGTCGCGCAAGGTGCCGATGCTCGGCAACGTCCGTCCCGCGGGCAAATACCTGATGGAGGATTTCTTCTACGCGGGTGGTTTGCCCGGCCTGCTCAACCGCATCGCGGGCGATCTGCATCTGAACTGCATCACCGTCAACGGCAAGACGCTGGGCGAGAATATCAAGGGTGCGGAAGTCTACGACGACGACGTGATCCGCAAGCGCGACAATCCGGTGAAGGGCGAGGGCGGTCTGGCCGTGTTGCGCGGCAATCTTTGTCCCGACGGCGCCGTCATCAAGCCGCCGGCGGCCGAACCGCATCTGCTCGTCCATCGCGGGCCCGCTTGCGTGTTCAACAATTACGACGACATGGCCGCGCGCATCGACGATCCGAATCTGAACGTGACCAAGGATTCGGTGCTCGTGCTGCGCTCGGCGGGGCCGCTGGGCGCCCCCGGCATGCCCGAATGGGGCCAATTGCCGATCCCTAAGAAGCTGCTGCAGGAAGGGGTACGCGACATGGTGCGCATCTCCGACGCGCGCATGTCGGGCACGAGCTATGGCGCCTGCGTGCTGCACGTGGCGCCGGAATCGGCGCTGGGCGGGCCGCTGGCGCTCGTGCGCGACGGCGACATCATTTCGCTGGACGTGCCGGCGCGCAAGCTGACGCTGGAGATTTCGGACGCCGAGATGGCCAAGCGCAAGGCGGAATGGAAGGCGCCGGCGCCCCATTATCCGCGCGGCTTCGGTCTTATCCACTTGAAGCACGTCACGCAGGCGAACGAAGGCTGCGACTTCGATTTCCTGCGCGGCACGGCCCCGATTCCGGAACCGGAAATCCACTAGTGACGTAACGGCGGATCATGCTCTAATCCCCGCCGAAGGGCTCCGATCCGAGGGCTCCGATGAAATGGGAGGTAAGCATGATCCGTCGGTTTCTTCCGGCTGTGGTCGGTTTGGCCGTTCTGGCCGCCGTCGCTCCGGCCCACGCGCAAGGCGCCAACAACTACCGTTTGATGACCGGCCCGCAGGGCGGGGTTTGGGTGCCGCTCGGCGGCGCGCTCAAGAACATCTGGGAAAAGGCGATCCCGGGCCTGTCCGTGCAGACGCTGCCGGGGGCGGGCATCGCCAATGTGCGCGGCGTGGACGAGGACCGCGCCGAAATCGGCTTCGGCAATTCGATTTCGACCGTCGACGGCGTCAACGGCGTCGAGCCGTTCCCGCGCAAGGCGGCGAATGTTTGCCAGATGGCCTCGCTCTATCCGCAGTATTTCCAGATCGTCGTGAACGAGGATTCGGGCATCAACTCGGTGCGCGATCTGAGGGGCAAGGCGATCGCGGTGCAGACGCGCGGCAACACGGCCGAGGTCATCACCCAGCATATTCTGAGGACCGCCGGCATGTCCTATAGCGACATGAGGGTCAATTTCCTGCCGTCCTACAACGACGCGGTTTCGCTGCTGAAGGACGGGCACGCCCAGGCCTTCACGCTCGGCACCACCATCCCCGCGTCGTCGGTGATGGATCTCGCCACGTCGCGGCGCATCCGCGTGCTCGATCTCAAGGACTCGGTCGACCCGATGAAGAAGATCAATTCGGGCTACGTCGCGGTCACGCTGCCGGCCAACACCTATCCCAACCAGCCGGCCGCCGTGACCAAGATCGGCTACGCCGCGCATCTGATCGTGTCGTGCAAGCTGCCCGAGGATCGCGTCTACGCGATGATGCGCGCGATCCAGGACAACTTGCCCGATCTGGTCGCCGTGAACAAAGCGATGGAAGGCATCACCCCCGCCGCGATGGGCGAGGATATCGGCGTGCCGTTCCATCCCGGCGCCAAGAAGTTCTATGTCGAACGCGGCGTGAAGATGTAAAGCGCGACGGGGCCGGCGGCGGAAGACCGCCGGCCCTCTTCGTTTCGGGGGACGGGGCTTCGCACGACATGACGTATACGCGCGCGATCGCTTGGCTGATCGGCATTATCGGTGCCGCGATGTCGCTGTGGCATATGTGGGTCATCGTCGCGGCCCCGCCCGAAGCCCTGTTCTTCCGCGGCGGGCATCTGTTGTTCGCGATGGTGCTCGTCTTCCTGATCTACCCGTTCCGCGGCGAGAAGCGCGGCGAACCCGGGATCGTCGATTGGCTGTGTCTCGCGGGCTCGCTGGTCGTCGTTTTCTACCTGTTCCTCAATTACCAGTACCTCATCAACCGTATTCCCTATATCGACGACCCGACGGCGCTGGACCAGATCATGGCGATCGCTTGCATCGTGCTGGTGATGGAAGCCACGCGCCGCGTGATCGGCTGGGCGCTGCCGCTCACCGCGATCGTGTTCCTCGGCTACGCGCTGTTCTTCACCAACATTTCGGTGATGGCCACGCTCGACCAGATCTACCTCACGACCGAAGGCATATTCGGCTCGACGCTGGGCGTGTCCGCCGCTTTCGTGCTGGTCTTCGTGCTGTTCGGCTCGTTCATGGAGCGCTCGGGCACGGGCCAGTTATTCATGGATTTCGCGCTGGCCTTGACCGGCCGTCAGGCCGGCGGGCCGGGCAAGGTCGCGGTCGTGTCGTCGTCGCTGTTCGGCACGATTTCGGGCTCGGCCGTCGCCAACGTCATGGTCGACGGGCCGATCACCATTCCGCTGATGAAGCGCACGGGTTTCACCAAACATTTCGCGGCCGGTGTGGAATCCGTCGCGTCGACCGGCGGGCAGATCATGCCGCCGATCATGGGGGCGGCCGCCTTCGTGATGGCCGAGTATCTCGCGGTCTCCTATCTGCAGGTCACGATCTGGGCGCTGATCCCGTCGCTGCTCTATTACCTCGCTTGTTTCGGCGCGGTCCATTTCGAGGCCAAGCGCGCGGGGCTCAGCGGCATGCCGGAGAACGAATGCCCCAAGCTCGGCGCGGTCCTGCGCGAGCGCGGGCATTTGTTCATTCCGGTGGCGATCGTGCTGGGCGGCATGTTCGCGGGCTATTCGGCGCCGCTCGCTGCGCTCGCGGGCACGCTCGCGTGTTTGCCCGTGGCCCTTCTGCGCGCCAATACGCGCCAAGGCATCACCTGGTGGACGGTGATCGACGCGCTGATCGACGGCGCGAAGAACGCGCTCGCCGTCGCGATGGCGTGCGCGTGCGCGGGCATCGTTATCGGCGTGATCGCGCTGACCGGTATCGGCATCTCGTTCACGCAAATCGTGCTGGCGCTGGCGCAGAATACGCTGTTCCTGGCGCTGGTCGTCACCGCGATGGCGGGGATCGTGCTGGGCATGGGCATGCCGACCACGCCCGCCTATATCATCATGGTGTCGCTGCTCGTGCCCGCGATCATGAAGCTGGGCGTGGTGCAGCCGGCCGCGCATATGTTCGCGTTCTATTTCGCCATTCTGTCGGCGATCACCCCGCCGGTGGCGCTGGCCGTGTTCGCCGCCGCCAGTCTCGCGGGCGCCGATCTCTGGAAGGCGGGCTGGGCCGCGGTGCGCATCGGCGCGGCCGGGTTCATCGTGCCGTTCATGTTCGTCTACCAGCCCGCCGTGCTGATGATCGGCGAGTGGCCCGACATCTTGCACGCGCTGATCACCTCGTCGATCGGTTGCGTGCTGCTCGCAGCGGGCTTGCACGGCTACTTCTTGCGCCATAGCCGCATGTGGGAGAGCGTCGCGCTGGTCGCGGCGGCGCTGGCGCTGATCTTCCCCGGCTGGCAGTACGACCTGCTCGGCTTCGGTCTGGCGGCGGCGGTCGCCGTCGCGCAGAAAACGATGGCCGCGCCGGCGCGCGCTTAGAACGCGGTCTTGGCGCCGGACAGCGCGCCGAGCCCGGCGAGGGCGACGTCGATATCCTGCTCTCCGGTGCCCGAGCCGACGCCGATCGCGCCGATGACCTTGCCGTCGACGACGATGGGGAAGCCGCCCTTCAGATTGGTGAGCTTGCCTTGCGTCGCGGCGACAAGGCGGCCTTCGAGTGCGGCGTCGGGAATGCCGCCGGTGGGCACGCGGCTCGACGCCGCCGTTTTCGCCTTCATCGTCGCGGAATCGATCGACAGAACTTTGGCGCCATCCATGCGCGCGAAGGCGAGCATATGGCCGCCGTCGTCGGTCACGACGATGCATTGCGGCGCGCCGATCGCGCTCGCTTTTGCCACGGCCGCGGCCACAACCTTGTTGGCGCCTTCATATGTCAGCTTTAGATGCGGGACGGTGTCGGCCATGGCGCTTTCCATTCGTCGGGTGGAGTCGATGAACGACTCTTGCCAAAGAAAAAGGGCCGCTGCCAGAGGGCGCGGCCCAAGTTGGGGAGAAACCTGTCCGCCAACGGGAAGCGGGAAGCAGGTTCCCCATCCCGGCGCGCAACATGGATATAGTTATGCAGGCGGCGTGCCAGTTACGCGGCTACTCGCAAGGCGGCGTCGCGCGCCGCATCGATCCGCGTTCGCAATTCGGCAGACGATAAGCCCGCTTTCGCCGCCGCGGCGATGCCGATGCCCAGGGTTTGGATCAAACTCGCGAGGGTCTCGGCCTTTTCCGCAGGCAAAAAACGCATCAAAGCGGCTGCGAGCCGCCGTTCCGTCTCGCGGGTCAACCGGCGCGCCATATCGCGCCAGCGCGGGTCAAGGCCGGTCGCCTCGCCTAAAACACAGGCGACGAGGCAGCCGGGCGGGCGATTTCGCGTGCAGCTATTGGCTTCGATATGGCCGAAGAAGTTCCGGATCGCGGTATTCAGGTCGGATGCGACTTGAATCGCGACGACTCCCGCCTGGCCTGGCCCCTCGGCGTAGCGGGCGACCGCTTTTTCGAACAAATCCGCTTTGTCGCCGAACGCGCCGTAAAGGCTGGGCCGGTTGATGCCCATCGCCGCGGTCAATTGGTCCAACGACGCGCCCTCGTAGCCGTAGCGCGAGAACACGTCGATCGCGGCGTCCAAGGCGGCGTCTTCGTCGAAATTGCGGGGCCGGCCCAATTTTATACCTTTTGGTAAGAAACACCCTTGTGCCTGGCGAGGCATATCCTATTTGTACCGGACAGTAAGAAACGGCGCAATCCCGCGCCCTATTCCTCAAAAGGCCTCTGCCCATGTCCCGTCTTCAAGGTAAGACCGCCCTCGTCACCGGCGGCACGACCGGTATCGGACTCGAAACCGCGCGCCGCTTCCTGGCCGAAGGGGCCCGCGTGGCGATCACCGGCAACAACCCCGCCAATCTGACCGCCGCCGCGAAGGATCTGGGCGGCCACGTGCTGGCGATCCGCGCCGACAGCGCGTCGGTCGGGGCGCAAAAGGATCTCGCGGCGCAGATCGCGGCGAAGTTCGGCAAGCTCGACATTCTGTTCGCCAATGCGGGCATCGCGCTGCTGGCGCCGTTCGAGAGCTTCAGCGAGGCCGACTACGACAAGCAGATCGACGTCAACGTCAAAGGTCCGTTCTTCCTGACGCAGGCGCTGCTGCCGCACTTCGCCGCGAGAGCGTCGATCATCTACACGTCGTCGATCGTCGCCAGCGTGGGCTTCGCGAATTCGCAAGCCTACTCGGCCAGCAAGGGCGCCATCCTGGCGATGAGCCGCGCATTGGCGGTCGATCTGGTCGGGCGCGGCATCCGCGTCAACACGATCAGCCCCGGTCCGGTCGCCACGCCGATCTTCGGCAAGATCGACATGCCGGCCGACCAGCGCGCGCAAATGGCGGCGCATATCCAATCGACGGTGCCGATGAAGCGTTTCGGCGAGCCCGTCGAGATCGCCAACGCGGCGGTGTTCTTGGCGTCCGACGAATCTTCGTTCGTCACCGGCGCCGACTTCCTCGTCGACGGCGGCGTGGTCGCCGCTTAGGCGGGCTTGAGCCAGATGGCGGTGTCGTGGAACACGGCGCCGCCTGCGGGGAATCCGGGATCGGCGGAGGTCAGCAGATTGATGCCGATCCCTTCCTCGAAGGCCGCATTCGGCCAAATGCTCTCGACCACGACGGTGCCGGGCAATACGCCGTCGAAGGCTTTGGCGTGCACGACCAGCGATCCTTTGTCGTTGCCCAAACGCACGCGCGCGCCGTCCGCGACGCCGAGCTTGGCGAGTGCCGCCGGATGGATCATCGCCGTCGGCCGCGCTTCGCGTTCCCGGCTGCCCGGCGTTTCCGTGAAAGTCGAATTGAGGAAGGTGCGCGCGGGTGCCGCCACAAGCCGGAACGGTTTGTCGCCGGTCGGTGCGTCGAAATTCGTCATCTGCGTGGGCAACGACGGCATTCCCGCCCAGGCGGAGCCGAGCTTCGCCCAATCGGCGTCGAAATGGAATTTGCCGTCGTCGTGGTCGAAGCCGTCGAGGAAATGCGCCTTCTCGAACGACGGGGCGCTGTCGTGCCAGCGCTGGGCATAGACGTCGTCCGCGCCGGGATAGCCCGAAGCTTTCAGCGTCCAATCGACGATTTCCCATTCGGTCATCGCGAAGCCGCGATGCTCGGCACCCAATCGCCTGGCCAATTCGCCAAGGACCCAGTGATTGGACTTCGCTTGCGCATAGGGTTCGACCACTTTGCGCGCGACCTGCAGATAAGTGTGGCCGCCCGCCTGGTAGATATCGTCGTGCTCCAGGAACGTCGTCGCAGGCATGACGATATCCGCCATGCGCGCCGTCTCGGTCAGGAACTGCTCGTGCACGCAGACGAACAGATCCTCGCGCAGGAAGCCGTCGCGCACTTTGGCGAGTTCGGGCGCCACGTTCATCGGGTTGGTGTTCTGGATGAACAGCGCCGTCACCGGCGGCCCGTCGCCGAGATCGCGCTTGTCGCCGGTCAGGATCGGGCCGATGCGGCTTTGGTCGAGCTCGCGCACGCGCGCGTCGAGCTTGTCGAGGCCTTGGATCAGCGTCTTGTCGAGGCCGTAGATCGCCGATTGCGCGTAGAGCGCGCCGCCGCCTTCGTGGCGCCAAGCCCCCGTGATCGCGGGCAGGCACGACGCTGCATGCATCGACGACGCGCCGTTGCGATGGCGCGCGAACCCATAGCCCAGGCGCAGATAGGCGCGCGGCGTCGAACCGTAGAGATGCGCGAATTCGCGGATCGCGGCCGCCGGCACGCCGCAAATGCTTTCGGCCCATTCGGGCGTCTTGTCCGCGACGTGGGCTTCGAGCGCCGCCGCACCGCGCGTGTAGCGCGCCATGTAATCGCGGTCGGCGAAGCCTTCGGCGAACAGCACATGCATGACGCCCAGCGCCAAGGCGGCGTCCGTGCCCGGCTTCACCATCAAATGCAGATCGGCCTGTTGCGCCGTACCCGTGCGATAGGGATCGACGACGACGAGCTTGGCTCCGCGCGCTTTCTTGGCGCGCGCGATATGCGTCATCACGTTGACCTGCGTGGAGACGGGATTGCCGCCCCAAACCACGACCAAGTCCGATTTGGCGATTTCGCGCGCGTCGGCGCCGCGCTTGACGCCGGCCCCCGCAAGCCAGCCCGCGTCGGACAGCGTGATGCAGATCGTCGAATACTGGCGCGAGTAACCCATGACGTTGCGCAGACGGTCGATGCCGTCGCGCTGCACGAGGCCCATCGTGCCGGCGTAGAAATAGGGCCACACCGCTTCGGGCCCGTATTTCGCGGCCGCCGCTTTCAACCGCGCGGCGGTCTCGTCGAGCGCTTCGTCCCATGAGATCGGCGCGAAACCTTCCGGACCGCAACCCTTGGGGCCGACGCGGCGCAGCGGTACCGACAAACGGTCGGGATGGTGCTGGCGTTCGGCGTAGCGCGCCACCTTCGCGCAGATCACGCCGGCCGTGTAGTCGTTGGCGGCAGCCCCGCGCACCTTGCCGATCCGCGACTCGGACAGTTTTTCGATCTCCAGCGCGCAAACGCTGGGGCAATCATGCGGACAAACCGAGGAATGCCAATCTTTCGCGAGGGGGCTTGAATCGGGCATCCCCGGACGGTAGGGGAGCGTGTCCGCCGCTTCAAGCCAGAAAGCCGAACATGACCGAATCCTGGATCGTCCGCCTTCCCGCCCGCGATATCGCGAACCGCGTGCGCGCGCGCGAGCTCACCGCGACCCAAGTGCTCGAGGCGCATCTGGCGCAGATCGCGGCCGAGAACCCGAAGGTCAATGCGGTTTGCACGCTGGCGGAAGAAAAGGCGCGTGGCTGGGCGGCCGAAATCGACGCGAAGGTCGCCAACGGCGAGAATCCGGGTTTGCTCGCGGGCGTGCCCGTCGGCATCAAGGACGTGCATCCGACCGCCGGCATCCGCACGACTTGGGGTTCGCCGACCAAGGCAGATTTCGTGCCCGAGGAAGACGCGGCGACGGTGCTGCGCATCAAGGCGGCGGGCGGCGTGATCGTCGGCAAGACCAACACGCCCGAATACGCGGCCGGCGCCAACACGTTCAACGACGTGTTCGGCGCCACGCGCAATCCTTGGGATTTGTCCAAGAGTGCTTCGGGTTCGACCGGCGGCGGGGCGGCGGCGCTCGCGTCGCGCATGATCGCGCTGGCCGACGGCTCCGATCTCGGCGGTTCGTTGCGCACGCCCGCGTCGTTCTGCGGCGTCGTCGGTTTACGGCCCACGCCGGGCTTGGTGCCGTCCTATCCCACGACGCGCTATTTCGACATGCTGCCGGTCGCGGGCCCGATGGGCCGCGACGTGGGCGATACCGCGCTGCTGCTGCAAGCTTTGGCGGGCGAAGATCCGCGCGATCCGCGCACCTTCCCGACGAACGGGCGCGACTTCGCCAGCGCGCCGGGCAAAAGCGTCGAAGGCATGCGCGTCGCCTATATCGCCGATTTCGCCAAGATCGGGGTCGAGCCGGAGATCGACGAGATTTGCCGCGCGGCGGCGTATCAGATCGGCACCTGGGGCGCGAAGGTCGAGGAGATCGATCTCGATCTTTCCTTCGCGCGCGAAGCCTTCCTGCAATTGCGCGGGCAGTTGATGGTGACGGCGCATCTCGACCGCATCGGTCTGGTCGATAAGTTCGGCCCCAATCTCGCGGGCAACATCCGTCGCGGTCTGGCGCAAGGGCCCAAGGACGTGGCGCAAGGCGAAGTCACGCGCTCCAAGCTCGTCGATGCGTGGACGGCGGTGTTCGCGAAATACGACGCGGTGTGCTGTCCGTGCTCGCCCGTAGCACCCTTCCCGGTCGAGCAAAATTACCCCGAGACGATCGGCGGCACGAAGATGTCGAGCTATATCGACTGGGTGGCGCCGACCTTCCTCGTTACGATGGCGGGCATGCCCGCGATCTCGGTGCCCGCCGGCCTCGACGCCAATCGCTTGCCGGTCGGCTTGCAGATCGTCGGCCGCCGCCATCGCGAGGAACAGGTGCTGGCGCTGGCCGCGAAGGTCGAGCAGATGCGCCCGATCGGTTTCGCCCCCTCTCATTCGGACGCGTCAAACGCCTGACCGGCTGCGGCCCGTCACCCAATAGGCGTAGACGAGCTGCAGCAGAAAGGGTGCGAGCAAGGCCGGCCAAGGGGCTTGTCCGAGCCATAGCGCCGCATTGCCCTGGATCGCCGCCATGGCCGCGAGGAACAACGCCACGCGGCCATGTGCGAACCCGGCTTGGTTCAGGCGCTGATAGAGATGCGTGCGATGGGCGGCGAGTACGTTCTCGCCCGCCAGCGCGCGGCGCGCGGCGGTGAAGATGGTATCGAACAGGAAATGCAGCAGCAGCAGCGGCACCACCCAGAAGGCGAGGCCGCTGGAATCGTCGCGCGCGGCAAGCACGCCAAGGCCCGCGAAGGCGAAGCCCAGGAATTGCGAGCCCACGTCGCCCATGAACACGCGCGCGGGCGGCTTATTGACGATCAGGAAGCCGAAACACGCGGCGGCCAGCACGAAGGCGAGTTTCGCCGTGCCGTCGAGCCCCATCATCAACGCGGCGAGACCCAGGAAGATCGCGGCGACGGTGCCGGTCGCGCCGGCCAGCCCGTCGAGCCCGTCCATGAAATTGTAGGCGTTGGTCAGACCCACGAACCACAGCAGCGTGATCGCCGTGCCCGCGAGGCCGAGCTCGACCGCGCCGAACACCGGCAAAGCGACGCGATCGAAAACGAGACCCGATCCCATCGCGATGAAGGCCGCGAGGAATTGCGCGCCGAATTTGACCAGGGGACCCTGGGCCTTGCGGTCGTCGGCGAGGCCCGCGATCGCCGCGATCGCCGCCCCGATCGCGAGGCCCATCATTTCGGGCGCAGGGGCCGCGACGATCGCGCCGCCCGCCAATGCCCCGATCACCAATCCGATTCCGCCGCCGCGCGGCGTGGGCCGTTTGTGCGACGAGCGTTCGTTGGGCGTGTCGACGAGCACGCGAAAGCGGGCCATCGCCTCGGCGCCGGCGTAACCGGCAAGGCCGGCCAGAAGAATTGCGATCAAGCTCGGGCTCATGGCGTCTTGCTAGCCCGTTTGGAGGCCGCCTCCAAGAGTCTTGGCAGCCGCTGGGCAATCAGCCTAAAATTTGAGCAGACACATCTTCGCCATCAATGAAATCAATGCCTTGCTTGTATTCAATCGGTGGAATGACGGTTGCAAGACTGACGGCAACGATACCAACCCAAACAGGTCCGGACCCTCATGAATCGCGACAAAATGATCGTCTACGTCACGCCGATCGCCACCGTGGTGGGCTTGTTTCTGTTTTGGGAAATGGCGTGCATCGCGTTCAAAATTCCGCCCTTTATCCTGCCGCGCCCGTCGGTGATCTGGTCGACCCTGATCCTGCGCTGGGGCCCGATCTGGAGCAACGCGGCCTTCACCCTCGCCACCACGATGGGGGGCTTCTCGATCGCTGTCGTCGTCGGGCTGTTTCTCGGCCTTGCCATCGGCGCGTCGCGCGTCGTCTATGCCGGGCTCTATCCGGTGCTGATCGGCTTCAACTCCATCCCCAAAGTCGCGGTGGTGCCGGTGCTGGTCATCTGGTTCGGTATCGGCGCCGTGCCTGCCGTGCTCACCGCGTTCATGATCGCTTTTCTGCCGATCGCCGTGAACGTCGCCACGGGGCTCGCGACGATCGAACCCGAAATGCGCGACGTGATGCGCTCGCTGGGCGCCCGGAAGCTTCAAATTCTGTGGAAGGTCGGCATTCCGCGCTCGCTGCCCTATTTCTTCGCCTCGCTGAAGGTCGCGATCACGCTCGCCTTCGTGGGCTCGGTTGTCGCCGAAACGGTCGCGTCGAACGAAGGCATCGGCTATCTGATGATCGCGGCGTCGTCGCGCTTCGACGTGCCGCTGGTCTTCGCCGGGCTGATGGTGATCGCGGTGATGGGCGTCATCATGTACGGCGTCACCGTGGCGCTCGAACAGCACTTCACCGGCTGGGCGACGCGCGGCCAGGAAGGCACGTAAAGCTCCCATCCAAAAGGCTGGATTTCGGGGCCGCGACTTGCGAAGGTCGCGGCCCTAATCCGTTTGGGAGAACCGAAGAATGACCATCCAGCGCATCAAGCCGGGCGCACGTATGAGCCAGGCCGTCGTCCACGGCTCGACCGTCTATGTCGCGGGCCAAGTGGCCAACGATCCCGTGCCCGACGTGAAGAAGCAGACCCAGCAGATCCTGGCGCAGATCGACGAATTGCTCGCCGCCGCGGGCAGCGACAAGACCAAGCTTCTGTCGGCGACGATCTATCTGCCGGATATCCGCCACTTCGCCGACATGAATGCGGTGTGGGACGGCTGGGTGAGCCAAGGCAACACGCCCGCGCGCGCGACCGTCCAGGCGAGCCTCGCCGGGCCGCAATACTGGGTCGAGATCGCTGTGATCGCGGCGATCTAAACCGCGACCAGTCGCATCGCGGCGGCGCGCACGCGCAACAGTTGCGCCGCCGCCCCGATCGCGATCGCGTGCGGATGTTTGTCCGCGATACCTCCGTCGCCGATCGGGCAGACGAGGGGCGAAGCATCGATCCCCTTCGCCGCGAGCCGTGCGTCGAACCGCGCGCGCTTGCTGGCCGAGCCGATCAAGCCCACGAAACCCAAATCGCCGCGCTTCAGCAAGCGTTCCACGATCGCGAGATCGAGATCGTGGCTATGCGTCATCACCAATGCCGCCGCACCCGGCGGCACATCTTTCGCGGCGTCTTCGGCGAATTCCTCGACCCGGCGCGCGGCGTTGGCGGGGAGAAGCGCTGGGAACTGCTCGGGCCTTCCGTCGACCAGCGTCACGCGCCACGGCAAGCCCGCGAGGTGATAGACCAAAGCCTTGCCGACATGGCCAGCACCAAAGATCCACACCTGGAATTCGGTCGCCGCGAAAGGCTCGATCGACAATGTGACGGCCCCGCCGCAGCATTGGCCGAGCTTGGGCCCGAGCGCGAAACGCTCGACATGCGGGGCACTCGCGCGCTTCTCGATCAGATCGCGCGCGATTTCGATCGCCTTCATCTCCAGATGACCGCCGCCGATCGAGCCGACTTGCCCTTGCGCATCGACCAGCATTTTCGTCCCGGCTTCGCGGGGGGACGAGCCTTCGACGGTCAATACGGTGACGAGCGCGCAAGCCGTGCCCGCGTGGCGATGGCGCGTCAGCGCGCCGAGCCAGTCTTCCGACGGCAGCGGCAGGAACTCGCCGGTCATGCGCCGGCCCTCGCTTTGTCGATTGCGTTCAACACGCGCTCGGGCGTCGCGGGGGCGACAAGCAAGGGATAGCGGCCGGGGACGGCGGCCGCACAAGCGTCCTGCAAGGCGAGGAACGGGGCGGCGGCAAGCGTGAGCGGCGGCTCGCCCACGGCCTTCGACTTATGCACCGTCTCCTCGACGTTCTCCGCAGGTGCCCACAGCCGCGCGCGGAATTGCGTCGGCATATCGCGCGCGATCGGGATCTTATAGGTCGAGGGCGCGTGGGTGCGCAGGCGGCCGGTCTTGTCGAACCAGATTTCCTCGCTCGTGACCCAGCCCATGCCCTGGATGAAACCGCCTTCGACCTGGCCCAGATCGACCGCCGGATTCAGCGACCGGCCGGTGTCGTGCAGAATTTCGGCGCGGTCGATCTTGTACTCGCCGGTCAGCGTGTCGATCGTCGCCTCGCAATAGGCCGCCCCGTAGGCGAAATAGAAGAACGGGCGGCCCCAGGCCTTGGCGCGGTCCCAATGGATTTTGGGCGTGGCATAAAAGCCGGTCGCCGACAGCGACACGCGCGCGTTATAGGCGCGCCACACGACCTCCTCGAATTTCATCGTCTTGCCGGCGGCGCGGACCTCGCCGTTGGCGAACGCCACGTCGGTTTCCGACACGCCGTGCAGCCCGGCGACGAACTGCGCCAAGCGTTGTTTGATCTCCGCCGCGGCGCGCCTAGCCGCTTGGCCGTTGAGATCGGAGCCCGCCGAAGCGGCCGTCGCCGAGGTGTTCGGCACTTTGCCGGTATCGGTCGCGGTGATGCGCACGCGCTCCAGCGCCACGCCGAATTCGTGCGCGACGATCTGCGCGATCTTGACGTGCAGACCTTGGCCCATTTCGGTGCCGCCGTGATTCAGCGAAATCGAGCCGTCGTTGTAGACATGCACCAGGGCGCCTGCCTGGTTGAACTGGATCGCGGTGAAGGAAATCCCGAACTGGACGGCGCACAGCGCCATGCCCTTTTTCAGGATCGGATTCGCAGCGTTGAACGCGTCGATTTCCTTGCGCCGCTTGTCGTAATCGACGTCCTTCGCCAGATCGGCGACGATCTTGTCGGCGACGAAATCCTCGACCGTTTGGCCGAAATGCGTCTGTACGCGCGGCGCGGGACCGTAGAAATTCCGCCGCCGCACGGTCAGCGGATCGAGGCCGCGATGGCGCGCCACGCGGTCGACGATGTGCTCGGCGGCCAGAATGCCTTGAGGCCCGCCGAAGCCGCGAAACGCCGTGTTGGATTGCGTATGCGTCTTGCACGGATAGCCGGTCGCGCGAACGGCGGGGATGAAATAGGTGTTGGTCGTGTGGAACAGCGCGCGGTCGACGATCGATGTCGACAGATCCGCGACATGGCCCGCGCGTGCCGCGTATTCGATGTCCAGCGCCAACAGATTGCCGTCGTCGTCGAACCCGACCTCGTAGCGCACGCGGAAATCGTGGCGCTTGCCCGAGATCATGAAATCGTCGTCGCGATCGACGCGATACTTGACCGCGTGGCCGGTGCGACGCGCGAGCAGCGACGCGATACAGGCGAAGATCGCGGGCTGGGTTTCCTTGCCGCCGAACCCGCCGCCCATACGGCGCATTTCGACCGTCACTTGGTTGGCGGACAGGTTCAGGCAGCCCGCGACCATTTTCTGCACTTCGGACGGGTGCTGCGACGACGACAACACGCGCATTTGCCCGTCCTCGAGCGGATGGGCGAGAGCGATGTGACCTTCGAGGTAGAAATGATCCTGGGCGCCGTTGGCGAATTCGCCTTTCAGGCGGTGCGGCGCGTTGGCGAGCGCGGCGGCAACGTCGCCGCGCTCCATCTTGTTGGGCGGCGCGACGTAAGCCTTCTGCGCCATCGCATCGTCGATGGTCAGCACCGCCGGCAGGTCTTCGTAGACGATCTTCGCCTTTTTCGCCGCCGCGCGCGCGCGCTTCACGTTATCGGCCGCGATCGCGACGACCGGCTGGCCGATATACTCGACGACGCCGTTCGCCAGGATCGGCTCGTTCGGGAAGATCGGGCCCACGTCGTTGCGGCCGGGAATGTCCTTCCAGCAGATCGCCGCATGCACGCCCGGCGAATTCAGCACGTCTTCCAGATCGATCGAGACGATCTTGGCGTGCGGCTTTGGCGAAAGCAGGCAATAGGTTTCAAGTCCGCCTTTGGGCATCGGCACGTCGTCGACATAGACAGCCTCGCCCGACACATGCAGCGCTGCACTGTCGTGCTTGGCCGATTTGCCGATCGGGTCGAAAGTCGGCTCGGCGATCGCAGGGGCGTAGCGCTCAGCCATAGCGCACCACCCGCGTCGCGGCCGTCCCGGCCGTTTCGTGCCAGAAACGCGCGATCAGATTGGCCGCGACCTTGGCGCGATACTCGGCCGAGGCGCGCATGTCGCTGAGCGGCGCGAAATCCTGCGCGATCGCTGCGGCGGCGGCATTGGCCGCCGCCAGCGTCCATTTTTTTCCGATCAGCGCGGCTTCGGCGTTCGATGCCCGCTTCGGAATCGCCGCCATGCCGCCATAGGCGAGGCGCGCGGCCTTCACGATATCGCCGTCGAGATCGAGCGCGAAAACGCCGCACACGGCCGAGATGTCGTCGTCGAAGCGCTTCGACACCTTATAGGCCGCGAGTTTCGTCGCCGCGCTCGGCAACGCGACGCGCACGGCGGCGACGATTTCGCCCGGCACCAGCGCCGTCTTGCGATAATCGAGGAAGAAATCGGCGAGTTTCAGCGTCCGCGCCCCCCTCGGCCCGAATAATTCGAGTTCCGCGTCGAGCGCCAGGAACATCGGCGGCGAATCGCCGATGGGCGACGCGTTGGCGATATTGCCGCCGATCGTGCCCGCATTGCGCACCGGCGGCCCGGCGAAGCGCGCGAGCAGTTCATCGAGCGCCGGGAACGTCGCGACAAGCGGCGCCATCGCTTGCGTCCAGGTCAAACCCGCGCCCAATTCGAGATGCGTGGCCGTACGCGCAATACGTTTCAACTCGGCGATTTCGTTGAGCGAGACCAAGACCGAGAAATCGCGCTGCGCCTTGGTGACTTCCAAGCCTAAATCGGTGCCGCCGGACAGCGGCCGCGCATCCGGGTTCGCCGCCATCACAAGCGCGAGCTCGGCGAGGGTGCGGGGGGCGAAGAACTTCCGCCCGTCGGCTTCGTAGACGAAACCGTGATCGTGTTTGAACGCGGCGAGCAGATCGCCGACATTCGCGTCGCGCGGGTCCGGCGCCGCGGGCGTATCGAACATTTTCGCGCCCGCTTCCAGGATCGGGCGATAGCCCGTGCAGCGGCACAGATTGCCGCCCAAGGCGCGGTCGAGCGTTTCGCGGCTCGGCGGCAGCGGACCCTCATAGGTCCGATGCAAGTGATAGAGCGTCATCACGAAGCCGGGCGTGCAGAAGCCGCATTGCGCGCCATGCGTTTCGACCATCGCCGCCTGCACGGGGTGCAGCGCACCGTCCGGCGCCTTCAAATCCTCGACGGTCAGAAGCTGTTTGCCGTCGAGCGTGGGCAGGAACTGGATGCAGGAATTGACCGAGCGCGAGTGCAGCGCGCCGTCGGCGCCGCGTTCGACCAGCACCACGGTACAGGCGCCGCAATCGCCTTCGGCGCAGCCTTCCTTGGTACCGCAACGCCCGCCATCCCCGCGCAGCCATTCCAGCACGGTCGTGGTCGGCGCCGCGCCGGACACTTCCACGGGTTTGCGGCCAAGGAGGAAACGGATCGGGTCGGTCAAACAGCGCTCCCAAGAAGGGGGTCAACGACGCCCCAGAATATGCAAGAATCGGGCGGAACGCATCCCCCGCCGCCTTATACCCATATGGAATCGCAGGATAAACCGACGGCCCAAATCCGCGCCAAGGCGCTCGACCTCGGCTTCGAGGCGGTGGGATTCGCGCGTGCGGCGTCGAGCGCGCAAGCGCGCGAGGGCTTGCGGCGGTTTTTGGAGGCCGGCCATCACGGCGATATGGGTTGGATGGCGGACTCCGCCGCGCGCCGCGCCGATCCGAAAGCGATGTGGGCGCCCGCACGCTCGGCCATCGTTCTGGGCGCCAATTACGGGCCCGATCACGATCCGCTGGACGATCTGGGCCGGCCCGAAACGGGCACGATCTCCGTCTACGCGCGCAACAAGGATTATCACGATCTCATCAAGCGCCGCTTGAAGGCGCTGGGGCGCTGGCTGGTCGAAACCCAAGGGGGGGACGCGCGGGTTTTCGTCGATACCGCCCCGTTGCTCGAAAAACCCTTGGCGCAGGCGGCGGGGCTCGGCTGGCAGGGCAAGCACACGAATCTCGTGTCGCGCGGCTTCGGCTCGTGGCTGTTCCTCGGCACGGTACTCACCACGCTCGATCTCGCGACCGATGCGGCCGAGACCGACCATTGCGGCGGCTGTTCGCGCTGCCTCGACATTTGCCCGACCGCCGCGTTCCCGTCGCCCTACCGGTTGGACGCACGGCGCTGCATCTCGTATCTGACCATCGAGCATAAGGGGCATATCGCCGAAGAATTCCGTGCGGCGATGGGTAATCGCATCTATGGCTGCGACGATTGCCTGGCCGTGTGCCCGTGGAACAAATTCGCCGCCGCGACGCGCCATGGCGAATTCAAGTCGCGCGCGGATTTGGAGGCGCCCGCCTTGGCCGAATTGGCGGCGCTGGACGATACGGCGTTCCGCGCGAAATTCGCCGGCTCCCCCATCAAGCGTGTCGGCCGCGACCGTTTCGTGCGCAACGTGCTGATCGCCATCGGCAACTCCAAATCGGCGTCGCTGGTCCCGGCGGCGGAGCGCTTGGCCGAGGATGCGTCGCCGCTGGTCCGCGCGATGGCGGCCTGGGCGCTCAAACGCCTCGATCCCGCCAAACACGCGGCCCTTGCGCGGCGCCTCGGTTCTTGCGAAACCGACGCCGCCGTCAGGACCGAATGGGATCTGGTTTGAAGCTCACCGACTTCGATTTCGACTTGCCGCCGGACAGGATCGCGCAAACCCCCGCGAGCCCGCGCGATTCCGCGCGCCTGCTGCATATCGGCGCCGCGCTTGGCGATCACACGATCCGCGATCTGCCGGGTTTGCTGCGCAAGGGAGATCTGCTGATCTTCAACGATACGCGCGTGCTGAAGGCCCGCTTGACGGGCTCGCGCGGGGCCGCGCGTGTCGAGACGACGCTGCACAAGATGGAGGGGCCCGATCTGTGGCGCGCTTTCGCCAAGGGATCGAAGCGCCTGAAACTCGGCGACCGGATCGACTACGCGCCCGGCGTTTCGGCGGTCGTCGAGGCGAAGGACGAAGACGTGCTGCTGCGCTTCTCGGTCGCGGGCCCGGCGCTGATGGCGGCGCTCGAAAAACACGGCGCGATGCCGCTGCCGCCTTACATCAAGCGCGTGACGCCGGACGCCGAGGACGAGCGCAACTACCAAACCGTTTTCGCGGCGAAAGACGGCGCCGTCGCCGCCTCCACCGCCGGCCTGCATTTCACGTCCGAACTGCTCGCGTCGCTGGACGCGGCCGGGATCGAGCGCGCCTCGGTCACGCTGCATATCGGGGCGGGCACGTTCCTGCCGGTGAAGGTCGAGAACGTCGAAGACCACAAGATGCACGCCGAATGGGGCGAAGTGACCGAAGCGACCGCCGCGCGTATCCGGGCGGCGAAGGCCGAGGGGCGTCGCGTCGTGGCTTTGGGCACGACGGCGCTGCGCGTCCTCGAAACCGTCGCGTCCATTCACGGCGATGCGCGGCCTTGGGCGGGGGAAACGCGGCTCTTTTGTCTGCCGGGTTTCGAATTCCGCGCGGTCGACGCGCTGTTCACCAATTTCCATTTGCCGAAATCGACGCTGTTCATGCTGGTTTGCGCCTTCGCGGGCACGGACCGTATGAAATCGGCCTATGCGCATGCCGTCGCGGCGGGGTATCGCTTCTTCAGCTACGGCGATGCGTCGCTGATCGAGAGGAATTCGTGAAGTTCGGATATCAGCTTCTGGCCAAGGACGGCCGTGCCCGGCGCGGCCGCGTGACCACGTCGCGCGGCGCGATCGAAACGCCGGCCTTCATGCCGGTCGGCACGGCCGCGACCGTCAAGGCGATGATGCCCGACAGCGTCGCCGCGACGGGTGCGGAGATCCTGCTGTGCAACACGTATCATCTGATGTTGCGCCCCGGGGCGGATCGCGTCGACCGTTTGGGCGGATTGCACCCGTTCATGAACTGGTCGAAGCCGATCCTGACCGATTCCGGCGGCTACCAGGTGTTCTCGCTGAAGGGTCTGCGCAAGAAGATGGACGAACACGGCGTCGTGTTCCAATCGCATCTCGACGGCTCGATGCACGAATTGACGCCCGAACGCTCGATCCAGATCCAGCACAAGCTGGATTCCGACATCACGATGGCGTTCGACGAATGCACCGATTGGCCCGCGACGCATGGCGATGCGGCGAAGTCGATGCAGCTGTCGATGCGCTGGGCCAAGCGCAGCCGCGACGCCTTCGTCGAACGGCCGGGCTACGCGATTTTCGGCATCGTCCAGGGCTCGACCTATGCCGATTTGCGCGAGGAAAGCGCCAAGGCGCTCGCCGGGATCGGCTTCCACGGCTACGCGATCGGCGGATTGGCGGTGGGCGAGCCCAAGAAGGACCGCGAGGAAACGCTGGCGGCGGTCGAGCCGTTCATGCCCGCCGACAAACCCCGCTATATGATGGGTGTGGGCAAGCCGCAGGATATCGTCGCGGCGGTGGGCTTGGGCGTGGACATGTTCGATTGCGTGCTGCCCACGCGTTCGGGGCGCACGGCGCAGGCCTTCACCCGCGACGGCACGCTGAACCTGCGCAACGCGAAATTCGCCGAAGACACGCGGCCCATCGATCCGGAATGTTCATGCCCGGCTTGCCGCAGCTATAGCCGCGCCTATATCCACCATCTCATCCGGGCGGGCGAAATCCTCGGGCCGATGCTGCTCACCTGGCACAATCTGCATTACTATCAGGATCTGATGCGCGACATCCGCGGCGCCATCGTCGAAAACCGTTTCGACGCGTGGCGCAAAGGCTTCGACGCGCGGATCGGTTTGGAGACCAAGGAAGATGCCTAAAGCGAAATCGATCTATGCGGGGCTCACGCAGCTCGGCAAGGAAACGTCGATCCCCGCCGATCCGTCGCTGGCGAAGCTGGAGCGCGTGCCCAACCCGCATCCCGGCACGGATTATCTCGTGCGCTTCACGGCGCCGGAGTTCACGTCGCTGTGCCCGATCACCGGCCAGCCCGATTTCGCGCATATCGTCATCGATTACGTACCGCGCAAATTCCTGGTGGAGTCGAAGGCGTTGAAGCTGTTCCTGCAAAGCTTCCGCAATCACGGCGCGTTCCACGAGGCCTGCACGGTCGATATCGGCAAGACGCTGGTGAAGCTGCTCTCGCCGAAATACTTACGCATCGGCGGCTATTGGTATCCGCGCGGCGGCATGCCGATCGACGTGTTCTGGCAGACCGGGACGCCGCCCAAGGGGCTTTGGCTGCCCGACCCCGGCGTAGCCCCCTATCGCGGGCGCGGTTAGTGGCGCCGCGTTTTCGCGTAAGCCTCGGCGTCGGCGGCACGTCCGGCGTGGCGCAGCGCCTGGATGTATAGCTGTTCCAGCAGATCGCGCTGGGCGCGGCTGCCGCCGATGCGTTCATGCGTGGGCAGTAGCGGGGCGAGGGCGGCGGCGGCCGATCCGTAATCGCCCTTCGCATAGCTGCGGAACGCGTCGCCAAGCCCCGCGACCATATCGACGGCGGGTCCGCGCAAGCCCGATTTACGCTCGATGAATGCTTCGTCGTCGCCAGCCATGCTCGACGCGAGGAGGGCGTGCACATCGACGAAGGCGATACCGCTGCGCGGAAACTCGGCGCGGATATAATCGGCGACGCGTTTCCATTCGCCCGTGTCGCGGGGCGATCCGGCGAACTCCGCGCGCAGCAAAAACGACGCCGCATCGGTCGCCACGTTCAACGACGGGCCCCAAACGGCGCCCGGCGCCACGGAGCTGCGATAAATCGCCCAAGCATCGTCGGCCTTGCCGAGATCGAGCGCCCACAACGCGCGATGCCAATCGAGATGGCAATACATCAGCGCCTCGCGCGGATAGGGCTTCATCCATTCGCCGAGTGCGGCGTAGCCCGCTTGGCTCTCGCCCAGCTCGTAATGCGCGTGCGCGCGGATATGGGCGCCGTTCGCCTCGCGCGGGAACAGCGCCAGCGCGCGATCGACCTTCGCGGCCCCGCGCGCGACGTCGCCGGTTTCGATCCGCGCGAAACCGTGCTGAACCAGAAACCACCAATCCTCGCCGAAGCCCGCTTCCAGCGTGTCGAGATAGGCGCGCAGTTCTTGGTCGCGGCCCGCCCGGCCCGAAAAGCCGAAAATGCCGAACACGCCGCAGACCGGCGATAGCGCCAGCGCGTCGCGCGGGAATTCCCGTATATGCGTTTGGATGGCGGCCAGCGCCTCCGCTCCTTTGCCGTCGAGGACGAAGCTAAGACACGCGACCAGCCCGGCCTCTCGGGCCCCGAATTTCGGCGCCTTTTCGCGCGCGGCGGCGATGGCGGCTTTGGCGCGCGCGCGATCGCCCACGATCTGGCGTTCGCGCGCCAAGGCGGCATAAGCCGGCGCGTAATCGGGATCGGCGGCGATGGCGCGTTCGAAATCGGCGGCGGCACCGGCATTGGCCGAGAGCAGTTTTTCGAGGCCGGAATTATACGCGTCGGCCGCGTCGCGATTGGTCGTCAGCGCGTAGCCGTTGCGGTCCTGCGCCATATCAGCCAGCCGCGATCCATTCTTCGATCAAGCGGCGCGCGATCGAATCAAGGCGCGGCAGCCGGAATTTGTCGGGGTCGTGTTCCTGGCGCAGGAAATCGCGCGTCACCCACATCGCGTCGATCAGCTCGTCGTCGTCGCGTACGATGTCTTCGTTCAGCGCCTCGCCCCAGAAGCCCAGCATGATCGACGAGGGGAACGGCCAAGGCTGGGACGAGCGATATGCGACCGCGCCCACGCGAATGCCCGCCTCCTCGAACGTCTCGCGGCGCACGCAATCCTCCAGGCTTTCGCCCGGCTCGACGAAGCCCGCCAGCGTCGAATACATCGGCAGCGGAAAGCGCCGGTTGCGGCCGAGCAGGCATTTGTCGCCGCTGACGATCAGCATGATGACGGCGGGATCGGTGCGCGGGAAATGCTCGGTCGCGCAATCGGGGTTCGTGCAGCGCAGAACATGGCCGCCCGCTTGTGCCGCATTGGGGGCACCACACACGCCGCAAAACCGGTTGCGCGCATGCCACCAGGCGAGGCCGCGCGCATAGGCGAGCAAGCCGCCTTCGTCGCGGTTCATCAAGGCGCCCACGCCGCGCAGATCGACGAACGCGCCTTCGGGCGCATGCGCGGGCAATTCGGCTTCTTCGATATGGCTGATATCGGCGGCGAAATAGGGCACGTCGTCCCAATCGCCGAGATAGACCGGCGCCGCGGCCGAGATCCGTTCGACGCGCGCGCGCGTCAGCCAAACGGCCTGCGGCGTTTGGCCTTCGCGCACCAGATTGCGCGTGCGCCACACGGGCACGAAGCGCGCCTCGCGATGCTCCAGGCGCGAAATCACGAAAGCGTCGTCGCGGCGCAGCTCGGATTTCCGGTCGAGGGGCAGCGCGGCGTAGAAATTCGGGCGTTCCATAGGCCGACACTAGCGCGGAGATCGTGCCGCCGCCAGCCGGCCGCTCGGCCGTGAAATCAATGCTTTAGGCTGGGAACAAGGGAGTCTGGCAACCGGCCTTCCAACCCGCTATATAACCCCCGGGAGGTTGGCGGCGGACGAGTGCCTCGCCAACCCGGTCAGGTCCGGAAGGAAGCAGCCGTAACGAGTCTCCACCCGGGTCGACGTCCAGCCTCCCACCCTTTTTCTCCAGCCGCGCGTGACGATGGCCGAATCCGAGACCGCCCAATATCAGGTGCTGGCCCGGAAATACCGGCCGACGCGCCTGTCCGATTTGGTCGGGCAGGAAGCGCTGGTCCGCACCCTCGCCAACGCGATCGAAACGGGGCGCATCCACCACGCCTTCGTGCTGACCGGCGTGCGCGGCGTGGGCAAGACCACGACCGCGCGCATCGTGGCGCGCGCGCTCAACTGCGTCGGCCCGGACGGCAAGGGCGGCCCGACGATCGACCCGTGCGGCGTGTGCGAGCATTGCGTGGCGATCGCGGAGGACAAGCATCTCGACGTGATCGAGATCGACGCCGCATCGAACAACGGCGTGCAGAACGTGCGCGAGTTGATCGAGGCCGTGCGCTACCGCCCGGTTTCGGCGCGCTACAAGATCTACATCGTCGACGAAGTCCACATGCTGTCGAACCAGGCGTGGAACGCGCTCCTCAAAACGCTGGAGGAGCCGCCCGCCCACGCGAAATTCATCTTCGCCACGACCGAAATCCGCAAAGTGCCGGTGACGGTGCTGTCGCGCTGCCAGCGCTTCGATCTGCGCCGCTTCGATCAGGCGACGCTGGCCAAGCACCTGACCAACGTCGCGGGCAAGGAAAACCGCGCGGTCGCCCAAGGGGCGGCTGCGTTGCTCGCGCGCGCGGCCGATGGGTCGGCGCGCGACGGCTTGTCGCTGCTCGATCGCGCGCTCGCCTCCGCCGATGGCGAGGTGACGGAGGAGCAGGTCCGCAATCTGCTGGGACTCGCCGATCGCGCGCAGGGCTTCGACCTGTTCGAAGAGATCATGAAGGGCGACGCGTCCGCCGCCTTGGTGCGCGTCGCCGATCTCTACGCGCGCGGGGCCGAGCCGCTGGTCGTCGTGCAGGATTTGCTCGAGATTTCGCACACGCTGACGCGGTTCAAGGTGGCACCCGATCTCGCCAACGAATCGGGATTGCCGGAGACCGAGCGCGTGCGCGGCCTTGCTATGGCCAAGGCGCTGACGGTGCCCGTCCTCGCGCGCTCTTGGCAGGTGCTGCTGAAGGGCGTGGGGGAGGTGCAGAACGCGCCGCAGCCTTTCGCGGCTTTGGAAATGCTGATCGTGCGGCTGTGCTACGCCGCCAATCTGCCGTCGCCCGCCGATTTGGTCGATCGCCTCACGAAAGCGGGCGATGCGCCCGCCGGCCGTCCCAATGGCGGCGGCGGCGGTGGCGGGACGCGCGCGATGGCGACGGCCGCGCTGGTCGCCAGCAATCCCGCCCCGGTCGCGGTCGCGCGTGCGGCCCCTTCGGCCGCGACGCAACTCGCAACCTTCGCCGAACTCGCGCAGCTTTTCCAAGACAAGCGCGAAGGCCGGCTTTACGGCGTGTTGTACAACTCGGCGCGCGTCGTGGCGTTCGAGCCGGGCAAGCTCGTGCTGGCGCCGATCCCGTCGGTCGACAAGAGTTTCGCGCCGCAAGTCGCGGCGAAATTGCAGGAATGGACCGGCCGCGTTTGGCTGGTGTCGTTCGACGGGCAGGCCCAGGGCGAACCCACGCTCGCGACGCGGGCGGCGCAAGCGCGCGACGCAAAGAAACAGGCGGCGACGGAAGATCCGCTGGTTGCGGCCGTGCTCGCCGCCTTTCCCGGCGCTTATGTGGAATCGGTGCGCGGGGCCGACGACGCGGCGCCCGGTTTCGTCGCGGCTCCGGCGGAAGCCGGAGAGGCGGGCGACGTGCCGGAGGGCGAGGAAACCTATATGATCCCGGACAACTACGAACTCGACGAGGATCCGTTCGCATGAAGAATCTCGGCGCCCTGATGAAGCAGGCCCAGCAGATGCAGTCGAAGATGGCCGAGATGCAGGAAAAGCTCGGCAGCTTGGAAGTGCAGGGCCGTGCGGGCGGCGGCATGGTCGAAGTAACGACGACCGCCAAAGGCGATGTGCGCCGGTTGAAGATCGACCCGGCGCTGCTCGTCCCTGCCGACGTGGAAGTGCTCGAAGATCTGATCGTCGCCGCGATGGCCGACGCCAAGGGCAAGGCCGATGCGGCCGCCGCCGACCAAATGCGCGAAGTCACGGGCGGGCTGTCGCTGCCGCCGGGCATGAAGCTGCCCTTCTGAGCCGCGCATGAACGGGCCCGAGATCGACACGCTGGTCCGGCTGCTGTCGAAGCTGCCGGGCTTGGGCCCGCGCTCCGCGCGCCGCGCGGCCTTGCAGCTTCTGAAGAAGAAGGAAGCGACGCTGCTGCCGCTTGTCGACGCGCTCAGCGCGGCCGCCGAAGCGATCAAGACCTGCCAAACCTGCGGCAATCTCGACACGCGCGACCCTTGCTCGGTCTGCGCCGACGACAAGCGCGACCGGCAATTGGTCTGCGTGGTCGAGGACGTCGCCGATCTTTGGGCGATCGAACGCACGGCCGGGTTCAAGGGCGTCTATCACGTGCTCGGCGGCACGCTGTCGGCGCTCGACGGGCGTGGGCCCCAGGATTTGAACCTCGCCTCGCTGGTCGAACGCTGTGCGGGCGGGCGGGTGCGCGAAGTGGTGCTGGCCCTCAACGCCACGGTCGAAGGCCAGACGACGGCGCATTACGTCGCCGACCGCCTGAGTGCGTCGGGCGCCGAAATCACGCGTCTTGCCCATGGCGTTCCGGTGGGCGGCGAGCTCGATTATCTCGACGACGGCACGCTGGTCGCCGCCTTGCGCGCGCGCCGCGCGGTCTGACGGCGAATCGGGCTACACTGAACGTCATGGATATTCTCTATTTCGCCGCCGGGCTGGCGCTCGGCGCCGCCGTCGTTTTCCTGGCCTTGCGCGCGCGCGGCGGCGAAGCCAACGCCCGCGCCGAGCGCGCGGAAGCCGAATTGCGCAACCTGCGCGAACGGCTCGACGCCGCGTTGCGCTTCGAGGAACTGGCCAAGCGCGTCCCCCAGATCGAGGCCGAACTCGCCCGCGTGCAGGCCGATTCGATCGAGATCGGGAAAGGAAAGGCAAAGCTCGAAGCCGAGCTCGAATCCGAACGCAAGGCGTTCCAGGTCGCGCGCGAGCAATTGTCCGAGCATTTCAAGGCGCTGGCCAAGGACGCGCTCGACGCCGACCGCGAGCGCGCGAAAGCGGAACAGGAAGCGCGCGAAAAGGCGATCGTCGGTCTCGTTCAGCCCTTGCGCGAGACCCTGCAGAATTTCGACAAGCGCGTCGAAGCCATGGACAAGGCGCGCGCCGAGAAGGACGGGTTGTTCAACCAGCAGATCGGCGAATTGGGCCGCGAAACGCGCGCCCTCGTCCAGGCGTTGAAAACGCCGCATGTGAAGGGCCGCTGGGGCGAACGCACTTTGCACAACACGGTCACGCTCGCCGGCATGTCCGATTATGTCGATTTCGCCGAGCAGGAGAGCGTGGGGGCGAGCGAGGGTGGGGGCGGGCGCCTGCGTCCCGACATGATCGTGCGCATGCCCGCGGGCCGCGTCGTCGTGGTCGACGCCAAGGCGCCGACGGCGGCGTTTCTCGCGGCGGCCGAAGCGGCCGACGAAACCGCACGCGCCAAATTCATGGCCGACCACGCGCGCCAAGTGCGCGATCACTTCAAGCGTTTGTCGGCCAAATCCTATTGGGAACAATTCCCCGACGCGCCCGAATTCGTCGTGATGTTCGTGCCGGGCGAATCGTTCTTCTCGGCGGCGGTGCAGGCCGATCCCGCCTTGCTCGACGACGCGGCCAACGACCGCGTGTTGATCGCCACGCCGACGACGCTGATCTCGCTGCTGTGGACGGTCGAGCGCGGCTGGCGGCAGGAGAAGCTCGCCGAAAACGCGCGCGCGATTTCCGACCAAGGGCGCGAGTTGTTCAAGCGCATGAGCGATATGGCCGGCCACGTCGCCGATGTGGGATCGGGCCTCAAACGCGCGGTCGACGCCTATAACAAGTCGGTCGGCTCGCTCGAAAGCCGCGTCTTCCCGGCGGCGCGCAAACTCAACGAACTGGGCGCCGGCCCCGAAGACGCGAAATTCGAGGAATTGAAGCCCCTCGATACCGCCGTGCGCGAGATCGCCAAGCCCGAGTTGCTTTCGCCGCCCGAACCGGCGAAGCATTAGGGATGCGCGTCCGCCTCGCCCTGCTGCTGTCGATCTTCGCCGCACCCGCCGCGGCGCAACAGGAATCGACCGCCGCTTTCGTGGCGAGTTTCGGCGTGCCGGGCCTGACCGGTATGGCGCGCGAATTCGTCGAGCAAGTGCCGCCGATGGCGCTGGCGCCCAAGCCCGAGTTCGCGTCGATCAGCTACGACCGCATCGGCTCGTCGGAGAATCGCCTGTCGCTGGTCGGGCACGAGAAGGGGATCACGCGGATCGAGCAGTCGCTGGGCTCGATCGCGGGCAAGGCGGAGCGGCAATTCGCCGTGGCGCTGGGCGGCTTGCTGTTTCTCGCGCGCACCGATACGGCGCAGATCCGGGAGCTCTCCGACCGCGTGACGTGGATCCTGCGTTTCGAAAGCGCCAAAGGCTCGCTGTTTCCGATGGCGACCGGCAATACGCTGACGGTCAGATACGTGCTTCAGGAAGGCTGGTACTTCCCCGGCAACCGGCCGAACTTGGCGCAGCGTTTCGGCCGATGGATGGTCGAGGAAAGCTTCGAGGTCGGCGCGCCGTCGGACGAATGCCCCGGATTGCAAATGAAACAAGGCTGCACGGGTTATACGATCGTCACGCGCTGTAAGGCCGAAGGCCGCATGGTGCAGGACGGGCGCGAGATTTCGGCGCCGCCCTTGTGGTTCTGTCTCGATCGCGCGGAGCGCAATTTCTCGACGGATCTCGGCTGGTCGTGGCACCCGGCGATCGGCAATCCGCGCCAGGTCGTCGACGTCACGCGTTAGCCGGAGGAGGCGCTCGCCGAACCCGGCCGCGCGCGGACGATCATCCAGGACAACAGCGCCACCGGCAGCAGGCCGACGAGGACGATGGCGATCGCGCCGGTCGAGGCTTGCTCGATACGTTCGTCCGACGCGAGCTGATAGACGCGTGCGGCCAACGTTTCGAAGCCGAAGGGCCGCACGATCATCGTCGCGGGCAATTCCTTCAGCACGTCCACGAACACCAGCGTCGCGGCGGTCAGCGTCGAGCCCCACATCAAGGGCGCATGGACGCGCGCGAGGATGCGCGACGGTGCCGCGCCCAGCGTCGCCGCCGCTTCGTCCATCGTGCGCGCGATCTTGCCCATGCCCGCCTCGACCGTGCCCATCGCGACCGCGAGGAAGCGCACGGAATAGGCGTAGATCAGCGCCAGCACCGTGCCCGACAGCAGCAGGCCGGTGGAGACGCCGAAGGCCGCGCGCATCGCGGCGTCGAGCGCGTTGTCGAACGCGGCGAGCGGGACGAGCACGCCGACGGCGATCACCGAGCCCGGGATCGCGTAGCCGAGCGAGGCGATCCGCACCGCGCCCGACACGAACGCGCCGGCCCCGCCTTTCGCAACCGCGCGGCGCTGCGCGTAGGCGAGGGCGAGCGCCGTCGCGACGATCGCGGCGACCGCGAGTCCTGCGACGGTCAGCGAATTCATCACGTAGTCGATATAGCGCGGCCCCCAAAACGGATCGCCCACCCGGAACGCCATGCGCGCCAGAATCGCGAAGGGCAGCAGGAAACCGAGGAAAACCGGCGTCGCGCAGACGGCGAACGCCGCCGCCGCGCGCCAGCCGGTCAAGCGCAGCGGCGAGAGCGGCCGATAGCGGCGCGTCGTGTGGTGGTAGCGCGCGGCCCCGCGCGAGGCGCGCTCGATCAGCAGCAGCGTCAGCACGACGCAAAGCAGCGCCGTCGCCAATTGCAGCGACGCGATGCGGTTGTCCATGCCGATCCACGTACGGTAGATCGCGGTCGTGAAGGTTTCGACGCCGAAATACTGCACCGTGCCGAAATCGGCGAGCGCTTCCATCAGCGCCAGCGCCACGCCCGCCGCGATCGCGGGGCGCGCCAGCGGCAGCGCCACGCGGAAAAACGCACCCCAGGCGTTGCGGCCCAGCATTCGGCTCGCCTCCAGCACGCAGACCGACTGTTCCAGGAACGCCGCGCGCGCCAGCAGATAGACGTAAGGATAGAGGACGATCGCCAGCATGAACGACACGCCGCCCGGGCTTTGGAATTCCGGGAACCAGTAATCGCCGCGCGACCAGCCGAACGTCGCGCGCAACGTCGATTGCAGCGGCCCCGCGAATTGCAGGAAGTCGTTATAGGCGTAGCCGACGATATAGCCGGGCATCGCGATGGGCAGCAGCAGCCCCAATTCCAGCACGCGACTGCCGGGAAAGCGGCACATCGTCACGAACCACGCCGCGGCCACGCCGACGATCCCCGTGAGGATCGAGACGTAAAGCATCATGAGCGCCGTATTGGCCAGAATGCGCGGCAGCGTCGTCGACCATAGATGCGCCCACGCGCCGCGATCGGGCTGGAACACCGATGCCGCGACGACCAGGATCGGCAACGCGATCGTCACCGCGACGAACAGCGCGAGAACCCCCGGCCAGCTCAGCCGTTTGACTGGCGAAAGGCGCCCGGGCGCGTTCGAAATAGAAACGGTCGAATCGGTCATCGGCGCAAATGCGACTTGCTCGCAAAGTGGGCGTCGAACCTAACCGCTTATCGCCGCTTTGGCAAAACCCCGTTCAGGCCGATTTCGGCAGCACGATGGTGGCGCGCAACCCGCCCTCGCGGCGATTCTCCAGCCGGATTTCCCCGCCATGGCCGCGCACAAGGTCGCGCGCGATGGCAAGGCCCAGCCCCGTGCCGCCGGTATCGCGATTGCGGCTTTCCTCCAAGCGCACGAAGGGCTCGAACACGCGTTCGAGTTCGGCTTCCGGCACGCCGGGGCCGGAATCGTCGATCGACAGACGCAGTTCGCCGTCGCCGTCGGCGAGCCGCAGCGTCGCTTGACCGGCATAGCGCAGCGCGTTGGCGACGAGGTTCTCGATCGCACGGCGCAGCGCGTCGGGCCGGCCGCGCACGGGCGCATGGCGCGGCCCGTGATAGACGACTTCGTCGCCGCGATCGGCATGGGCGTCGGCGATGGTCTGGGCGAGGCTGGCGAGATCGACCTTGTCGTCGGCTCCGCGCGCCTGGGCGATGGCCGAGAAATCGCGGGTCTCGCGCGCGAGGGATTCGAGTTCGTCGACGTCGCGCGTAAGCTGTTCGCGCAAAGCGGGATCGGCGATGCGCTCGACGCGAAGACGCATCCGCGTCAGCGGCGTGCGCAGATCGTGGCCGATGGCGGCCAGCATCGCCGCGCGTTCGGCGATGAAACGCGAAATGCGCTCGCGCATCGCATCGAAGCGCGCGGAGATGGCGAGGATTTCGCGCGGGCCTTGACGCGGCAAGGCGGGCACGTCGAGGCCGCGCCCGAAGCGTTCGGCGGCGGCGGCGAGCGCGGTCAACGGCAGCACCAGACGCCGGAAGCCGAGCCACGCGACGGCGATCGACGCGATCAGCAGCATGGCGAGCCAGCCGACGAGATAGGACAAACCGGGGCCGAGCGCGAAGGGCCGCGGCGTTTCGATGCGCAGCCACGTGCCTTCGGGCTCGTGCAGCGACACCCGGAAATACGGCGTCGGCCGGCAGGAATCGGTCGGCATCGCGCCGCCGGCCGCTTCCGCGCGCAGCACGCGCGGCGGCTGGGAGCGCGGGCCGGGTCC
>VYME01000148.1_pt1 | contig 40155 bp, 31 predicted proteins | sample 5115281 | NCBI WGS metagenome assembly VYME01 (sample SAMN12291780, study PRJNA351875) | freshwater metagenome | isolation source: freshwater lake | place: USA: Michigan, Wintergreen Lake | collected 2013-08-08
CGGCTGGCTCGCGCGGGCATCGATGTGCTCTGCCGCAGCGTTCGCCAGTGCCACGAAGGCATCGAGCTCCGCGCGACTCGCCATCGCCTGGCGGTCGGCGATCTGCATCGCTGCGCGCGCGCGGGTGAATCGCCCTGGCGCCGAATCGTCGAGGGCCACCCATTGCCCCGAGCGCTCGTCGAACCCCGCGACGCGCACGGGACGTGCGAGGGTTGCGAACGCATCGACGATCGCACGAAGGGCCTCGCCGCTCAGCGGGGCGGACGCATCGAACACCACCGTGCAATCGACCTCGGGTTCCCCGGATTCCTGCGCCTCGGGCGCCCGCGTGATCTCGGGAGCGCCGCGGGTCGTCGGCGACGGCCCGGCCGGCGCAGCGTCGACCCAGTCGTCGCGCACGCCGTCGATGGACACATCGGCCGGATTCACCGGCGGGGCCGCATCCAGCGATGCAGCAGGATCGACGCGATCGAACAGGACATCCGCCGGCGGCTGATCGAACGCGCGCTCCGCGCGCTTGCGGTGCATGCGTTCCTGCAGCCAGTTGTAGGCGAGCACGCCACCGATGACGACCGCACCGAGGATCAGGAGACTGAGTTGTAATTGACTCATGGATTGGACCGTTCTGTTGCGCCGAGGATACATCGCACCCCGGCATCGGGCATCAGGTGTCGTCCGTCACGGCACGGCCTCACGCGGCACGCTCGTCCTGAAGCCGCATGGCTTCGTCGACATCGACCGCCACCACCCGTGAGACCCCCAGCTCGCGCATGGTGACCCCGACGAGCTGCTCGGCCATCTCCATCGTGATCTTGTTGTGGCTGATGAAGATGAACTGGGTGTGCTCGGACATGCGCTTCACCAGCTCGCAGAAGCGGGAGGTGTTGGAGTCGTCCAGCGGCGCGTCGACCTCGTCCAGCAGGCAGAACGGCGCGGGATTCAACTTGAAGAGCGCGAAGACCAGGGACACCGCCGTCAGTGCCTTCTCGCCGCCGGAGAGCAACTGGATGGACGCGTTCTTCTTGCCGGGCGGCCGCGCGATGATCTGGACGCCGCTGTCGAGAATCTCGTCGCCGGTCATCACGAGCTTCGCCTCGCCGCCGCCGAACAGCTGGGGGAACATCTGCTGCAGGTTGCCGTTCACTTCGTCGAACGTGGCCTGCAGCCGCTCGCGCATCTCGCGGTCGATCCGGCGGATCGCGTCTTCCAGCGTGTTCACGGCCTCGGTGAGGTCGGTCCACTGGGCATCGAGGAACGCCTTCCGCTCGGTGGACTTCGCAAGTTCGTCGAGCGCCGCAAGGTTCACCGGCCCCAGGGAGGCGAGTTCCTCCTGCAGGCGGTTGATGTCGCCCTGCAGGACGTTGGGCCGCGGCGGCTTCTCCAGCGCTTCGGCGATCGACGCCATGTCGGCATTCGCTTCGGCCAGCTGGGCGGCGAAGCCTTCCTCGGCGATCCGCGCCTCCTGCTCCTCGAGGCGCAGCTGGCCGATGCGTTCCCGCAGCGGTTCGAGGCGCCGCTCGTGCGTGGCCCGGGCCTCGTCGGCGCCGCGCATCGCCCGCTCGGCCTCCGCCAGAGCATCGCGACGCTGACCGAGCACGAGTTCCCGTTCGTTCTTCGTGGCCAGCACGATCGCCAGTTCCTCGGCGATCGGCCCTTCTTCGAGGCTCGCCGCTTCGGCCTCGGCAGCATCCAGCCCGCCGCGCGCCGCCGCGATCTGCTCGCCGAGCAGTTGCAGGCTGCGCCGCAGTTCGTCGATGCGCGCATCGAGGGAACGCTCGGCGAAGCGGGCTTCCTGCACCCCGCGCTCCGCCAAGCCGGAAAGCTCGCGCATGCGCGCCAGGTTGCTCTCGGCCTCGCGATGGCGCCCCTGGGCGGAGGTCGATTCCTCGTCGACCCGGGCGAGCGTGTCGTCCGCGACCTCTGCCCCCATGGTCGACTCGGCGCGGGCCTCCTGCTCCAGGGCTTCCTCCTCGGCGATCTCGACGATCTCGCGTTCGATCTGATCGATGCGATGACGCGCACGCTCGAGCGCCTGGTTCAGCCGGACCTCCTCCAGCTCGACCAGATGGCGTCGCTGCGAGAGCGTCGCGGTGCGGTTCCGCAGGCTCTCCAGTTCCTGACGATGCTGCCGGAGCGCGGCGTCCGTCTCGGCCACCCGCGCGCGCTGGGCCGCCAGCTCCGCCTCGACGCCCGGAATGTCGGCCTCGAGACGCTCGATCTCCTGCTTGCGTTCGAGCAGCCCGTGGATCTCGGAGTCGGGCGCGTGGAACGCGACGCTGTGCGCCGTGAAGATGTGCCCTTCCCGGCAGACCACTGCCGTCCCGACGGGCAGCTCCGCGGCCTTCGTGCGTGCCACGACCGTGGTCTCGACCGCGTAGACACCGCCCAGCCACTCCCCGAGCACCGCCGAGATCAGCGGATCGTCGCAGGTCACAAAGGCCGCCAGCGGCTCGCATCCCTCAGGGACCGGCAGCGCATCGGCCGCAGAAGCATTCGCCGGCTGGTAGACCGCCAATTTCCCTGGCGGGGATGCCCCGAACCAGTCGGCCAGCCGACCGGGGTCATCCATCGCCACGGCATTGAGGCGCTCGCGGAGGACCGCCTCGATGGCGCCCTCCCAGCCCGGGCGGACGTGGAGCTTCTCCCAGAATCGCGCCTTGTCGGAGAGCCCGTGCTGCCCGAGCCACGCCGCCATCTGTTCGCTCGACCCCACCTGCTGCTGCAGTCCCACCAGGGCGTGGCGTCGCGCTTCCAGGGCGGCGAGCGTCTGACGCGACGAGTCCAGCGCCCGCGACCACTCGCGAAGGTCTTCCTCCGCCTTCGGGATGGCCTCCGAGAGCACCGCCTGCCGCTCGCGATTGCCCGCGATTTCCTCTTCGAGGGCTTCACGCTCCATGCGTAACGCCTCGATCCCAGCCTCGTCCGGCAGCACGAGCCCCGTGCGCTCGCCGGTCAGCCGGTCGCGGCGCGCCTGGAGCTGGGCGATCAAACGCTCGGCCTGATCCCGGCGGGTGATCGCGATATCGCGGGCCCGCTGCGCCTCGGCCACGGCCTGGCGCGCCTTCTCGACGTCGGCGCGAGCATCCCGCCAGGCCTGTTCGGCCCGGGGCAGCGCCTCGCGGGCGGTCTCGGCACGCGCTTCCTGCTGTTCGGTCTCCGCGGCGGCCAGTTCCCGCTGGGATTCGGCCTCGGCGAGCGCATCGGCCGCGGCGGCACGGCGCTCCGTCTCGCGACCGATCTGTTCCTCCAGTTCGCGGCGCCGGGTGTCGGCGCGCTGCCGGCTCTGGCGGAGGAACTGGAGCTGCTGCTCGGCGCGCGCCAGTTGCGCGTTCGCCTCGTAGAGTTCGCCCTGGGCGGCGTGCACGGCATCGCCTGCGGCGTAGTGGGTCTCGCGAAGGCTCTCCAGCTGGGACTCGGCCTCCCGCAGGGACGCCGTCGTGCGCTCGAGGTCCAGGGTCATGGACCCGACCTCCTCCGCGAGCTTCGTCCGGCGCAGCCCTGCATCGCGCTGCCGGACACTCCAGAGCAACCACTGATGGCGGCGGATGTCGGCTTCGAGGGTGCGGTAGCGTTCGGCGGTGACTGCCTGCTCCTCGAGTCGTCCGATCTGGGCGCCGAGTTCGCGGCGGACGTCTTCCACGCGCAGCAGGTTTTCCCGGCTGTCTTCGAGTCGCGCCTCGGTCTCCTTCCGTCGCTCGCGGTACTTCGAGACGCCGGCGGCTTCTTCGAGGAATACGCGGACCTCCTCCGGCTTCGCGTCGACGATGCGGGAGATCATCCCCTGCTCGATGATCGCGTACGCCCGCGCGCCGAGGCCGGTGCCCAGGAAGAGGTCGCTCACGTCCCGTCGACGGACGGGGATGTTGTTGATGAAGTAGCTGGAGTCGCCGCGCCGCTCGAGGACACGCTTGATGGCGATCTCGCCGTACTGGGACCACGCGCCGGCCGCCTTGCCGAGGCTGTTGTCGAAGACCAGTTCGACGCTCGCCCGGTTGGCGGGCTTGCGATCGCCCGAGCCGTTGAAGATGACGTCCTGCATGGTCTCGCCGCGCAGGTGCTTCGCGGACGATTCACCGAGCACCCAGCGGACGGCGTCGATGACGTTGGACTTGCCGCAGCCGTTGGGGCCGACTACCCCGACGAGCTGCCCCGGGAGCGGCACGTGCGTCGGATCGACGAAGGACTTGAAACCGGCGAGCTTGATGTGGGTGAGACGCACTGGGGGAACTCCGTCCGGGACTGTGCAGACAAGATGCCGAGAGGACGTTGGGACATCGCGACGCCCGGGGTCGGGCAGGTGGGGCGCCGCAAAAAAACAACCGCCTGGGAGCGTGGCTTGGCAGGCGGTTTTCGCGGGTCGGATTGTAACCGAACTCCCTGCGCGGATCGGTGCCGGCCGGGGACGGATATGCAGGGCGGCCATGCGCGGCGGGAACCACCGATGCCGGGAGACTCGACCGCGCGCGCTCCCTATAATCGCGCGCTTGACCCGAACCGCTCCCCGAGTCCCCAGATCTCGATGAATCCCGATCTCGCCCGCCTGCAGCCCTACCCGTTCCAGAAGCTCGCGACGCTCTTCGCCGGCGCCACGAAACCCGACGGGATGGCGCCGGTGAATCTGTCGATCGGGGAGCCGAAGCATCCGACGCCGCCCTTCATCCAGGAAGCGCTCGTCGCCGGACTCGGCGGGCTCGCCGGCTACCCGGCAACGCTGGGAAACCCCGGCCTGCGGGAGGCCATCGCCGACTGGCTCGGGCGCCGCTATGGCATACCGCGCCCGGACCCCGCCACCCAGGTGCTCCCGGTGAACGGAAGCCGCGAGGCGCTCTTCGCGTTTGCGCAGACGGTGGTGGACCGCACCCGGCCAGGCGCGCGGGTCCTGATGCCGAACCCGTTCTATCAGATCTACGAAGGTGCAGCCCTGCTGGCCGGCGCCACGCCGGGGTTCCTCAACCAGTTGCCCGAGACGGGCTTCGGATGCGGGTTCGAGTCGGTCAGCGATCAGGATTGGCGAGACACCCAGTTGATCTATGTGTGCTCCCCCGGGAATCCGACGGGCCGGATCATGACGCTGGCCGAGTGGCAGACGCTCTTCGAGCTGTCGGACCGCCATGGCTTCGTCATCGCCTCCGACGAGTGCTATTCGGAGATCCACTTCGACGAGGCCAACCCGCCGATGGGCGCGCTCCAGGCGGCGCGGGCCCTGGGCCGTGACGACTATCGCGGGCTCGTGGTCTTCGGCAGCCTCTCGAAGCGGTCGAACGTGCCCGGCATGCGCTCCGGCTATGTCGCCGGGAATGCCGACCTGTTGAAGGCATTCCTGCTGTATCGGACGTACCACGGCAGCGCGATGAGCCCCGCGGTCCAGGCCGCGAGCGAGGCCGCCTGGCGGGACGAAGCCCATGTGGTCGAGAACCGTCGGCTGTACCGCGAGAAGTTCGACGCATTCCACGCCCGGCTGCGACCGGTGATCGACATAGCGATGCCCGATGCGGGCTTCTACTTCTGGCTGAGGGTCGGTGGCGACGATACCGCCTTCGCCCGCGACCTCCTCGAACAATATAATGTCACCGTGCTTCCCGGGAGCTACCTCGCCCGCGAATCCCGGGGCTTGAATCCCGGCGCGGGTTTCGTGCGCATCGCACTCGTCGCACCGTCCGCCGAATGCAACGAAGCGGCAGGCCGTCTCGCCGCCTTCCTCTCCAACCGCCGCTAGGCGCCAACAAGGTCCTTCCCCGCATGTCCAATCTGCAATCCGTCATCGAAGACGCCTGGGAGAACCGTACCTCCCTGTCCCCCTCCTCCGCCCCCGCCTCGCTGAAGCAGGCCGTCGACGAAGTCGTCGCCGGGCTCGACGCAGGCCGGCTGCGGGTCGCCGAGAAGATCAGCGGCGACTGGGTCACCCACCAGTGGATCAAGAAGGCGGTGCTGCTCTCGTTCCGCCTGGCCGACAACGCCGTCATCCGCGACGGCTACACGAACTACTTCGACAAGGTGCCCGCGAAGTTCGCCGACTACGGCGACGCCGACTTCCGCGCCGGCGGCTTCCGCGTGGTGCCGCCGGCCGCGGCACGCAAGGGCTGCTTCGTCGCGAAGAACGTCGTGCTGATGCCCTCCTACGTGAACATCGGCGCCTACGTCGACGAAGGCACGATGGTCGACACCTGGGCGACGGTGGGTTCCTGCGCCCAGATCGGCAAGAACGTGCACCTGTCCGGCGGTGTAGGCATCGGCGGCGTGCTGGAGCCGATCCAGGCGAACCCGACCATCATCGAGGACAACTGCTTCATCGGCGCCCGCTCCGAGGTCGTCGAGGGCGTGATCGTCGGCGAGGGCTCCGTGGTCTCGATGGGCGTCTACCTAGGCCAGAGCACGAAGATCTACAACCGGGCGACCGGCGAGGTCTCGTACGGGCGCATCCCGCCGGGCTCCGTGGTGGTGTCGGGCAATCTGCCTTCCGCCGATGGCAAGTACAGCCTGTACTGTGCCGTTATCGTGAAGCAGGTCGACGCCAGCACCCGGGCGAAGACCAGCATCAACGAGTTGCTGCGCGGGGACTGATCCCCGGCCCCCGCACGCCGCGACTCGCCGTCCACAGGAGATCCGCGTGAGCCAGTACCTGATGCCGCTGTTCAAGCTGATGGCCGAGAAGGATGCCTCGGACATGTTCGTGTCCGTGGGATCGCCCATCCAGGTGAAGATCCTCGGCACGATCATGCCGGTGAACCAGCAGGTGCTGGACAGCGAGACCGTGCGCAAGATCGCATACGACCTCATGACCGAGAAGGAGGCGCGCATCTTCGACGAGACGTGGGAGATGAACTTCTCGTACCCGGTCAGCGGGGTCGGGCGTTTCCGGGTGAACGTCTTCCGGCAGCGGGGCAACACCGCGATGGTGTTCCGCTTCCTGAAGAACCGGACCGCCGGTTTCGAGAAGCTGCGCCTGCCGCCCATCCTGAAAGACCTGGTGATGGAGAAGCGCGGTCTGGTGCTGGTCGTGGGCTCCACGGGTTCCGGCAAGTCGACGACGCTCGCCGCGATGATCGAGCATCGCAACCACACCCAACCGAGTCACATCCTCACGATCGAGGATCCGATCGAGTTCGTGTACTCGAACATCAAGTGCATCATCAACCAGCGCGAGGTCGGGCAGGACACGCTCTCGTACGAGAACGCGCTGGTCAACGCGATGCGCGAGGCGCCCGACGTCCTGATGATCGGCGAGATCCGCGACAAGCAGACGCTGCAGCACGCCCTGCTCTACGCGCAGACCGGTCACCTCTGCCTGTCGACGCTGCACGCGAACAACAGCTATCACGCGCTCGGCCGCATCATCAATTTCTTCCCGCACGACGCGCGGGACGGCCTGCTGGCCGACCTCGCGACGACGCTCCGCTGCATCATCTCGCAGCGCCTCGTGAAGGGCATCGACGGCAGCATGGTGGCCGCGGTCGAGGTGATGCTGAACACCAAGCACATCGCCGAACTGATCAAGAAGGGCGACATCGACCAGATCAAGGAAGCCATGGAGCAGAGCCTCTCGCCCGGTTCCGAGACCTTCGAGCAGGCGCTCTTCAAGCACTACGCCGCTGGCCTCATCTCCAAGGAAGAGGCGCTGCGCAACTCCGACTCGGCGTCCAACCTCGCCTGGCTGCTCGACAACGCCGGCGTCGGCGGGGGTAAGCCCGCGGGCGGCACCAGCGTCTTCGGGATGCCGGCGCAGGCGCCCTCGGTCTTCCCCACCCGACAATCGCCACCCGTCGACGGCGGCGGCGAACCCACGATCGACCTGGATCGACTCAACAGGAGCTGACCCCGTTTGGACATCGCCCAGCATTCCGAGCCCACGCTCGACCTGGCCTGCCGACTCATTTCGCGACGCTCTGTCACCCCCATCGACGGCGGCTGCCAGGCCCTGCTCGGTGCACGGCTGGAGGCCGCGGGCTTCGAGGTCACGCATCTGCGCCACGGCGACGTCGACAATCTCTGGGCCCGTCGCGGCAAGGCCGGGCCGGTCGTCTGCTTCGCGGGTCACACGGACGTCGTGCCCACCGGCCCCATCGAACAGTGGCAGTCGGATCCCTTCGAACCGGTGATCCGCGACGGCGTGCTGTATGGGCGCGGGGCGGCCGACATGAAGTCGTCCATCTCTGCCTTCGTGAATGCCGCGGAAACCTTCATCGCCGCCAGCCCCGATCACGGCGGGTCGATCGCCCTGCTCATCACTTCCGACGAGGAAGGGGTCGCGACCGACGGCACGGTGAAGGTCATCGAATGGCTTCGCGCGCGCGGCGAGGCCATCGACTATTGCATCGTCGGGGAACCCACGTCCGTAAAGTCGCTGGGCGACATGGTGAAGAACGGTCGTCGCGGATCCCTGTCCGGCACGCTGACCGTGAAGGGGGTCCAGGGGCACATCGCCTATCCGCACCTCGCACGGAATCCGATCCACCAGGCCATGCCGGCACTCGCGGAACTGACGGCGATGCTCTGGGACCGCGGCAACGAGTACTTCCAGCCGACCAGCCTGCAGTTCTCGAACATCCACGCCGGCACGGGCGCCAACAACGTGATCCCCGGCGAAATGCAGGCGCTCTTCAATTTCCGCTTCTCGCCCGCGTGCACGGTCGATGATCTCAAGGCGCGCGTCCACGAAGTCCTCGACCGGCACGGCCTCGAGTACCGCATCGACTGGTCGCTCTCGGGGATGCCCTTCCTCACGCCACGCGGCCGGCTCGTGTCGGCCATCTCCGACGCGATCGTCGCCGAATGCGGCGCGGCGCCCGAACTGTCGACGAGCGGCGGCACGTCCGACGGCCGGTTCATCGCGACGTGGTGTCCCGAGGTCGTGGAACTCGGCCCGGTGAACGCCTCCATCCACAAGATCAACGAGCATGTGGCCGTGGCCGATCTGCCTCGCCTCACCCGCATCTATCGCGGCGTGCTCGAACGTCTGCTCCCATGAGCGCATCGCCGCTCTGGTCGGAGACGCTCGCCGACGAACTCGTCACGCTTCACGATCTGCTGCGGTACGCGATCACCGCGATGGGCCGCGCCGAGGTCGCGCACGGTCACGGATTTCCGGATGCCTCCGCCGAGGCCGCGTACCTGCTCGCGTGGTACTTCAAGCTACCCCACGATGCCGTGGGAGAACACCTCCCCGCCCGTGCAACGCGTGACGAACGCAGCGCCTTCCTCGAGCTTCTCGAACGGCGCGTCGCGGAGCGCATCCCTTCGCCCTACCTGACGGGGGAAGCCTGGCTCGGGGACTTCCGTTTCCGGGTGGATCCGCGGGTGCTGATCCCGCGCTCGTTCATCGCCGAGATGCTGCTCGAAGGGCTGGCGCCGTGGGTGCCCGATCCCGAAGGCATCGGACGGGCACTGGACCTCTGCACCGGCTCGGGCTGCCTCGCGATCCTGCTGGCCCACGCGTTCCCCGACGCCGAGGTCGATGGCGCGGACATCTCCGTCGATGCGCTCGAGGTCGCCCGCACGAACGTGGCGGACCACGGGCTGGAAGATCGTCTGCGCCTGGTGCAGTCGGACGTCTTCTCGGCGCTGGGCAAGACCCGCTACGACCTCATCGTCAGCAATCCACCCTACGTGAATGCCCCGTCGATGGACGCTCTTCCGGCCGAGTACCGCCACGAGCCTTCACTCGCGCTCGCGGCCGGCGCGGACGGCCTCGACATCGTGCATCGCATCCTGGCGGGGGCGCGGAAGAACCTCAATGCCGAAGGCGTCCTGGTGGTCGAGATCGGCCACAACCGCGCCGCACTGGAAGAAGCGTATCCGGACCTGCCGTTCACGTGGCTCGCCACGCATGCCGGCGACGATTTCGTGTTCCTGCTGACGCGCGAACAGTTGCCAGGATGAACTGCAAGCTGAGCCACGGGTGATCCGCGATCACCGGGCCGCACGCACCATGCGACGGCCCGGCGATGCAGACGTCCGGTTTCAGCGTTTCTTGTTGCCCGAGGGCTTGCGGGGTGCGGCCCGCTCGGAAGGGCTCGCGCCGCGTGGCGAGCGGCTTGTTGCCCCGGGACGCGACGGCGTACGGGTGCCCGGCGACGAAGGTGCCCGGGCCCCAGGGGCCGAGGAGGACCGTCCACCCGGGCCGGTGGATGCCCTGCCACCCGGCGCCGAGGACGACCGCGTCTGCGCCTTCCTCGTGGGTGCCGGGGCGGGGGCCGCCGGCTCGTCATCCGCCACCTTCCCGCCCGCCAGCCAGTCGAGCACGCTGCGCGTCTGGGCATCGGTGAGTTCCAGGTGTTGTCCGCGCTTCAGCCGCGGCGGCATGTTGACGATGCCGAACCGCACGCGCATCAGCCGGCTCACCTGGAGTCCGAGGTGCTCGAACATGCGGCGGACGAGACGATTGCGGCCTTCGCGCACGACGACGCGGTACCAGTGATTCCTGCCCTCGCCGCCCTGCGCGACGAGCTGATCGAAGCGCGCGGGACCGTCGTCGAGTTCGAGGCCGTTCACCAGCTGACGCGCCTGCGCGTCGTCCAGTTCGCCCATGATGCGCACGGCGTATTCGCGCTCGACCTCGAACCGCGGATGCGTGAGACGGTTCGCGAGTTCACCGGAGGTCGTGAAGATCAGCAGGCCGCACGTGTTGAAGTCCAGGCGCCCGATCGCCAGCCACTTCCCGGCACGGATGACGGGCAGCTTGTCGAACACGCTCGGCCGACCGTCGGGATCGTCGCGCGACACGATCTCGCCCTCGGGCTTGTGATACAGGATGACGCGGGGCAGCTTCGCCGACAGCTTGAAGCGGATCTGGCGACGTCCGACCTTGACGAGATCCTCCGGGCTGACGCGGGTGCCCAGCGTCGCGACCTCACCGTTCACCAGCACCTTGCCGGCGGCGATGAACTCCTCCATCTCGCGGCGGGACCCGAGGCCGGACTGCGCCAGCACCTTCTGCAGCTTCTGCGATGGCCCCGCTGCCGTGCCGGCTGCCGTCGGCGCCGTTGCCGCGGGCGCACGCGGCGTGGTCGGTCGTCGGGTCACCGGGACGACCGGCGGCTCCTTGGCAGGCTCACGTCGTCCACGCGTCGGTGCCTCGGGCACCACCTCGCGAAGCGACCGCGCCGAATTCGGCGAGCGCCGCAGGCCGTTCGATGGCCGCGCGGGGCGCTGGCCCGGCGGGCGGGCGTTGTCGGAGGCGGCGCGCCCCCGGGCGGGTTTGCGCGGGCGTTCGCTCATGTCAGGTTACCGGTCTGCGTTCGATGAAGGCCTGGGCCAGGGTGCCGCTGTCGACGTACTCGAGTTCGCCGCCGACAGGCAGGCCGCGGGCGATGCGGCTCACCCGCAGGCCGCGGGCCCGGAGGGATTCGCCCAGGTAATGCGCGGTGGCTTCGCCTTCCGCGGTGAAATTGGTCGCGAGGATCACTTCCGCGACCGCTCCGTCGGTTGCACGGCGCAGCAGCCGATCGAGATGCAATTCGCGGGGGCCGATGCCGTCGAGCGGCGAGAGGCGCCCCAGCAGTACGTAGTACAGGCCGGCGTAGGTCTGCGTCTGCTCCATGCGCATCTGGTCGGCCGGCGTCTCGACGACGCAGAGCAGCGACGTGTCGCGACGCGCGGACGCGCAGAGGTCGCAGAGGACGTCTTCCGTGAAGGTGTTGCAGCGCTCGCAATGCCGCACGTGCTCGATCGCGGCTTCCATTGCGCGCGCCAGCTTGAGCGCACCGTCGCGATCGCGCTCGAGCAGGTGGTACGCCATGCGCTGAGCGGACTTCGGACCGACGCCGGGCAGCGCGCGCAGGGCGTCGAAGAGCGACTGGAGGCGACCGGGCGTGGACAAGGCGAGGGGCGTCTGCGAGCGCGGTGAGGAAACGTCAGAACGGCAGCTTGAACCCGGCCGGCAGACCCATCCCGCCGGTGAGCGCGCCCATGCGCTCCTGCTTGGTGGCCTCGGCACGGCGCACGGCGTCATTCACGGCGGCGGCCACGAGGTCCTCCAGCATGTCCTTGTCGTCCGTGAGCAGCGACGGATCGATCGTGACCCGCTTCACATCATTGCTGCACGTCATCACGACCTTCACCAGGCCGGCGCCTGCCTGCCCTTCCACTTCCACCGTGGCGAGCTGCTCCTGCATGCGCTTCATGTTGTCCTGCATCTGCTGAGCCTGCTTCATCAGGCCGGCCAGTTGTCCCTTGTTGATCATCGACTCTCTCCAGGCATGGGGATGAACTGCTATTGCAACGGACGCACGGAGCCTTCGATCAGCCGCGCGTCGAAACTTTCCTTCAATTCACGGACGAAGGGATCGGCATCGATCGCCTCCGCAGCTCCACGTTCACGCGCCTCGCGCTCGCGGTTCTCGTGGGTCGCCGGCGTCGCATCGCCGGCAGCGCCCAGCGTGAACTCCACGCGTACCTTTCCGAAACGGCCGGCGAGCGCCGCGACCAGCTTGTCGCGATAGGCCTGCTCGAGCAGATGCTTCTGGCCGGGCGGCACGGCCAGGTGCAACTGACCCGGTCCGGCGGACACGAACTCGCAATGCTGCGCCAGCATGCGCGCCATCCCGCCGAGCCCCAGCTGGTTGACCGTCGCGGGCCAGGTCGCGCGGTCCAGCTTCAGAAGCAGATCAGGATCCCCCGACGGCGACGCTTCGAGGGCTTCTGTCATCGGCACCGGTACCGGCTCCGGAGCCGGCCGCGCCGCGGGGGGAACACGGACTGCGGTCGCAGGTGCCGCACCGCGTGACGCGGCAGTCGGTGCAGCGACCGTGCGCGAGACGCCGGCCGTGGCTGCCACCGCCGGCATCGTGCGCGCAGGCTTCGCTTCGCCGCCTCCGGTCTCGGGCACGAAGGCGAGCATGCGCACGAGGGTCATCGTGAAGCCGGCGTACTCGTCCGGCGCCAGCCCGAGATCGGCCCGCCCGCGCAAGGCGATCTGGTAGTGGAGCTGGACGTCCTCGGGCGTGAAGGCGGCGGCGAGCGCCACCAGCCGGACTCGCTCGGGTTCGTCGTCATCGATCGCCTCCGGCAGCACCTGGGCCAGGGCGACGTTGTGCAGAAGGCTCGCGAGATCCTGCAGGACGGTGTCGAACGACAAGCCGCGTGCGTCGATGGCATCAGCCTGCGCCATGAGCCCCGCGCCATCCCGTTTCGCGACGAGTTCGAGCAGGGTGAAGAGGTAGCTCGCGTCGATCACGCCGAGCATCTCGCGCACCGAGGTCTCGGTCACCTGCCCGCCACCGTGCGCGATGGCCTGGTCGAGCAGGCTCAGGCTGTCGCGCATGCTGCCGCGTGCCGCGCGGGCCAGCAGGGCGAGGGCTGCGCCCTCGTACGTGACGCCTTCGAGACCGAGCACCTTCTCGAGCTGCCCGCGGATGAGGCCGGGTGTCATCGCCTTCAGCGAGAACTGCAGGCAGCGCGAGAGAACGGTGACGGGGATCTTCTGCGGGTCGGTCGTCGCGAGGATGAACTTGACGTGGGCCGGCGGCTCCTCGAGCGTCTTCAGCATCGCGTTGAAGGCATTGCGCGAGAGCATGTGCACTTCGTCGATGATGTAGACCTTGAACCGGCCGGCCGTCGGGGCGTAGAGCGCGTTGTCCAGCAGCTCCCGCATGTTGTCGACCTGCGTGTTGGACGCGGCATCGAGTTCGATCAGGTCGATGAAGCGGCCGCGGTCGATCTCCGTGCACGGCCCGCAGACGCCGCAGGGGGTCGCGGTGACGCCGGTCTCGCAGTTGAGCGCCTTCGCGATGATCCGCGCCAGGGTCGTCTTGCCGACGCCCCGGGTGCCCGTCAGCAGATACGCGTGGTGCAGGCGGTTCTGGTCGAGGGCGTGCGAGAGCGCGCGGACCACGTGTTCCTGACCCACCACATCGGCGAAGGTCTTGGGGCGGTACTTCCGGGCAAGCGCGAGGGTCATGCGACTGTGATCTGCGGCGGAATGCTGCGACGAGGGCAATGGGGCCTGGGAGGATCCGCGTCACCGCCGGAAACTCGCCTCGGCATTCAGAGGGCGGATTTCCGACGGAGGGTCCGACCGACCGCCGAAACCCCGACTCGGCTATCCGAGCGCGGGATTCCGGCGGAGGATCTCACCAACCGCCGGAACCCCGACTCGGCGTTCCGGCGGTACTGCGTGGGGTGGCGAGCCTAACCCCCGGCACTTGCAGAGAATAGCTTTGGCTGCTTCCTTCCGGACCTGACCAGGTTCACTACCATGCAATGCGGGGAGGCCCGCCATTGAAGCTCGTTGCGCCGGTCGCCCGACGACTTGGTTTCCGCCACCAGGGCGGCCTGCTAACCCGCGACGACGGGGATCTTGCCGATCTTTGCCTGCCACTCCTTCGGCCCCGTGATGTGGACCGACGTACCCCCTGCATCGACCGCCACCGTCACGGGCATGTCGACCACGTCGAACTCGTAGATCGCTTCCATGCCGAGATCCGCAAAGGCCAGCGTACGGGATGCCTTGATCGCCTTCGACACCAAGTAGGCCGCACCACCGACACCCATCAGGTACACGGCCTTGTTGTCGCGGATGGCGTCGATCGCGACCGGTCCACGCTCGCCCTTGCCGACCATGCCGAGCAGACCCGTCTTTTCCAGCATGGTACGCGTGAACTTGTCCATGCGGGTAGCCGTCGTGGGTCCGGCGGGGCCGACAACCTCGTCGCGCACGGGATCGACCGGCCCGACGTAGTAGATGAACCGGTTAGTGAAGTCCACAGGGAGCTTCTCGCCCTTCGCCAGCATGTCGACCATCCGCTTGTGGGCGGCGTCGCGCCCCGTGAGCAGCTTGCCGTTCAGCAGCAGGACTTCGCCGGGCTTCCAGGACGCGACCTCAGCCTTGGTGACGGTGTCGAGGTTGACGCGGCGGCCCTTGGACGAGTCGTACGTGATGTCCGGCCAGTCGCTGAGCGACGGTGGCTCCAGCTTCGCGGGGCCGGAGCCGTCCAGCACGAAGTGCACGTGGCGGGTCGCGGCGCAGTTGGGGATCATCGCCAGCGGCAGGCTCGCCGCGTGGGTCGGGTAATCCTTGATCTTGATGTCGAGCACGGTGGTGAGGCCACCAAGCCCCTGTGCGCCGATGCCAAGCGCGTTCACCTTCTCGTACAGCTCCAGACGCAGTTCCTCGAGGCGGTTCGACGGGCCGCGCAGGATGAGGTCCTGCATGTCGATCGGCTCCATCAGGCTTTCCTTCGCCATCAGCATCGCCTTCTCGGCCGTGCCGCCGATGCCGATGCCGAGAATCCCCGGGGGACACCAGCCGGCGCCCATGGTCGGTACCGTCTTCAGCACCCAGTCGACGATGGAGTCCGACGGATTCAGCATCACGAACTTCGACTTGTTCTCCGAACCGCCACCCTTCGCGGCCACCTCGACATCGAGCGTGTCGCCGGGGACCAGCGACACCTGGATGACCGCCGGGGTGTTGTCCTTCGTGTTCTTGCGGGCTCCCGCCGGATCGGCGAGGACCGAGGCGCGGAGCTTGTTGTCGGGGTTCAGGTAGGCGCGACGGACGCCTTCGTTGACCATGTCCTCCACGCTCATCGTGGCGTCCCACCGGACGTTCATGCCCACCTTCAGGAAGACGTTGACGATCCCGGTGTCCTGGCAGATGGGGCGGTGCCCTTCGGCACACATGCGCGAGTTCACGAGGATCTGCGCCATCGCATCGCGCGCGGCGGGCGACTGTTCGAGCTCGTAGGCCCGCGTGAGATTCCGGATGTAGTCCGCCGGGTGGTAGTACGAGATGAACTGCAGCGCGTCGGCGATGCTTTCGATGAGGTCGTTCTGCCGGATGGTCACCATGGGTGCTTGCTTTCGCTGGACCTGCGTGTGTGGAGCGGGATCAGTGTCGAGTCCCTGCAGGGGCGTCTCGACAAGGCAAGGGCCGGAGTATAACCAAGCCCCCCTCCCCCTGCCACGCGGCGCCGGGCTTGATCCAGGTCAATCCCGTGCGCTGGAAGGCGGCCGCCGACATCCCTGCCCCCTATAATCCGACCCGACCACGACGGGACGCAGGCCTCCGTCCATACAGCCACCACGGGAGATTAAAGCGATGTCAACGATCGAATCGGTGCTGCACGAGAACCGGGTCTTCGAACCTGGCGCGGCATTCCTGGCGCAGTCGAACATCAAGGGCATGGCGGAGTACAACGCACTGTGTGCAGAGGCCGAAGCCGACTACACCGGATTCTGGGGGCGCCTCGCCCGGGAGCAGCTGCTCTGGCAGAAGCCCTTCACGCAGGTGCTCGACGAATCGAATGCCCCGTTCTTCAAGTGGTTCGCCGACGGCAAGCTCAACGTCTCGTACAACTGCCTCGATCGCCACCTCGACACCCAGCCCAACAAGGTCGCGATCATCTTCGAGGCGGACGACGGCTCCGTCACCAAGGTCACGTACCGCCAGCTCTACCACCGCGTCTGCCAGTTCGCGAACGGCCTGAAGAAGCTGGGCATCGCCAAGGGCGATCGCGTCCTCATCTACATGCCGATGTCCGTCGAGGCCGTCGTGGCCATGCAGGCCTGCGCCCGCATCGGCGCGACGCACTCCGTCGTGTTCGGCGGCTTCTCCGCCAAGAGCCTGCAGGAGCGCATCATCGACGCCGGTGCCGTGGCGGTGATCACCGCCGATGGCCAGTACCGCGGCGGCAAGGAGATCCCCCTGAAGCCGGCCGTCGACGAAGCGTTTGCGATGGGTGGTTGCGATGTCGTCAAGCACGTCGTCGTCTACAAGCGCACCGGCAGCAACGTGCACTTCCACGCACCCCGCGATGTCTGGTGGGACGACGTCGTCCACAACCAGCCCGATGTCTGCGAACCCGAGTGGGTCGAGGCCGAGCATCCGCTCTTCATCCTCTACACGTCGGGATCCACCGGGAAGCCGAAGGGCGTCCAGCACGCGAGCGCCGGTTACATCCTGCATGCGATGCTCACCATGAAGTGGACGTTCGACTACAAGCCGGACGACATCTTCTGGTGCACGGCCGACGTGGGCTGGGTCACGGGCCACACGTACATCACCTACGGGCCGCTCGCGGTGGGCGCGACGGAGATCGTCTTCGAAGGCGTCCCCACCTACCCGCACGCAGGCCGCTTCTGGAAGATGATCCAGGAGCACAAGGTCACGACGTTCTACACCGCGCCCACGGCGATCCGCTCGCTGATCAAGGCGTCCGAGACCGGGACCGACGCGCATCCGCGGAACTACGATCTGTCGAGCCTGCGCCTGCTGGGTTCGGTCGGCGAGCCGATCAATCCCGAAGCGTGGATGTGGTACCACACCAACATCGGCGGCAGCCGCTGCCCGATCGTCGACACCTGGTGGCAGACCGAGACCGGCGGCCACATGATCACGCCGCTCCCGGGCGTCACGCCGCTGAAGCCCGGTTCGTGCACCCTGGCCCTCCCCGGCATCATGGCCGCGATCGTCGACGAGACCGGCCACGACGTCGAAAAGGGCAAGGGCGGCATCCTCGTCATCAAGCGCCCTTGGCCGTCGATGATCCGCAACATCTGGGGCGACCCCGAGCGCTTCAAGAAGAGCTACTACCCCGAGGACTTCCAGGGGAAGTACTACCTGGCAGGCGACGGCGCCAACCGCGACATGGACGGCTACTTCTGGATCATGGGCCGCATCGACGACGTCCTGAACGTCTCCGGCCACCGTCTCGGCACGATGGAGATCGAATCGGCCCTGGTCGCCAACCCGCTCGTCGCGGAAGCAGCCGTCGTCGGCAAGCCCCACGACATCAAGGGCGAAGCCGTCGTCGCATTCGTGGTCCTGAAGGGCGCCCGCCCGGAAGGCGACGCCGCCCGCGCCATCGCCACCGACCTCCGCAACTGGGTGGGCCAGGAGATCGGCCCCATTGCGAAACCCGACGAGATCCGCTTCGGCGACAACCTGCCGAAGACCCGCTCCGGGAAGATCATGCGCCGCCTTCTTCGATCCCTCGCGAAGGGCGAGAAGATCACGCAAGACGTGTCGACGCTCGAAAACCCAGCCATCCTTCAGCAGCTGGAGCAGGCGATCAAGTAACCGTCGTCGCTGTCAGCGGGGCCTCCCGGGACGGGATCACCCTTCCCTTTTCGGCCCCGGTTGGCTATCCTCCGCCCCCTTCGGCGGGGGGAGGTCTGCCCCGCGCCGGACCAGCACAGCGGAGAGGTGGATGAGCGGTTTAAGTCGCACGCCTGGACAACAACCGACAGGTTGTTGCGGTGGAGGCTAACCTGTTAGGTACGAACAGGTTAAGCGAAGCGGCCGGAGCCACAACAACCTTCCGGTTGTTTCGGCGAAGGCTAACCAGTCCAGCAGGGACTGGTTAAGCGCAGCGGCCGAAGCCAAAGCGTAGCGCTGGCAGCAGCAACACGATGGTCGCAGCACAGCGGAGAGGTGGATGAGCGGTTTAAGTCGCACGCCTGGAAAGCGTGTTTAGGTGAATAACCTAACGCGGGTTCGAATCCCGCCCTCTCCGCCACAAACAGAAACGCCCCTGCAATGGGGCGTTTGTGTTTGTGGCACGAGGCGGGATGAGAACCCGCGAGGGTTCGACCAGAATGCATGCATTCTGGGACGCCGCTTGCGGCGGTCCCGAGACAACGTCTCGGGATGGCGGGATCGCCCTAAGGCGAGACCGACACAATCCCTCCCTCTCCGCCACAAACGAAACGCCCCTGAGAAGGGGCGTTTGCGTTTGTGGCGGCGGGAGGGATGCAGAACCCGGGTTCGACCAGAACGCATGCGTTCTGGGACGCCGCTTGCGGCGGTCCCGCAGGGACGGACGGATCGCCCTAAGGCGAGACGGCCGCAATCCCGCCCTCCTGATTGCACACCACCGACGCCCCAAAGAAGGGGCGTTTCCATTTGTGGCGACGGGAGGGATGTAGAACCCGGGTTCGACCAGAACGCATGAGTTCTGGGACGCCGCTCGCGGCGGTCCCGCAGGGACGGACGGATCGCCCCAAGGCGAGACGGCCGCAATCCCGCCCTCCTGGCTGCACACCACCGACGCCCCTGAGAAGGGGCGTTTCCATTCGTGGCGACGGGAGGGACGTAGGAACCCGGGTTCGACCAGAACGCATGCGTTCTGGGAAGCCCCTCCCAACCCCGGCCTACGTCTCACGCCGCGCAATCGCCACGAAAGCGCCCAAGCCAACCAGCGTGACTCCCGAGACACGTCTCATGAGGCGCTCACGCGCAGCCCGTGCAGTGCCGGACCGAAGCGCGCAATGAGCGCCCAGAACGGCCAGGATGTCCACTGCCGTATTGAGCGTCACGCTGATCACGCCCAGCAACACCAGCTGTGGGACCAGCGGTTCGCTCGGAGAGACGAACTGGGGCAGAAACGCCAGAAAGAACAGCGCCGTCTTGACGTTCAGGATCTCCACGACGATCCCTTCCAGCAAGGCACGACGAGCGCCGTGCGAGGCAACCGGTTCGACGGTGCTGACCTGTCTGCGCAGGAGCATGCGAACGCCCAGGTACACCAGATAGGCAGCGCCGAGATACTTCAGGACGTTGAACGCGACGGCCGATCTGGCAATGACCAGCGACAACCCCAGCGCCGCCGCGAGCACATGGAGCAACCCGCCGATGGCAGTGCCGAAGCAGGAAGCCAATCCCTCGGCGCGACCGCCCGCAGCCGTTCGGGCGATGACGTACGCGAGGCCCGGCCCCGGAGTGAGTGCCAATACGAGAGCCGCAACGAAGAACGCGATGAATGACATGGTGGCAGTGATCCGACAGCCTCTGATCGAAAAGCGTAGACGGGCGCAGGGTGACGACGCATGAACCGGTCAGCGCAAAGAGACCTCAGTCCCGAGTATCAGGCCGGACCCGGATCGGTGCCGCCACATGTGCCAGCGGGTGCGGGATGCCGCCATCACCGTACGTCCCGATCACCTGCGCCACGACGACCTGATAGCCATCCAGCCACTGCGCCTGCCGCGCTTTCGCGGCCAGGTGGGCTGGGTGCTGCATCAGCGTCTGCAGGGCCTCCAGGGTCTCCCAGAAGTACACATTGGAGACGAGCCCCGTCGACGCATTCTCCCAGCTCTCCTCGCCCAGGTAGCCGGGAATGGACTTCGCCAGCCGGGCGATCTCGGCGTCGAGCGCGTGGAACTCGTCGTCGAACCGGCCCTTGGCGAACGTGAAGGTCGAGGTATACATGAATGTGCGAAGGAGCCCCGTGTGGTTGCCGGCCCTGCATCCCGGGACCGCATGGCTGGCGGTCCGTCACGCCAGCGTAGGGCACGCAGTGCGCGGAGTATCGCCGCGCCACCGGCGCCGGGGCAATCGCCGGACTCGTCGTACGCCAGTCATCGAGCGGCTCCATGCTTCGAGGATGACCTCGTGCGACGACAGTGTCCGTCGCAGCGCCCGTCGATGACGTCGTCCGGCAACACCAGCAGTTGCCTGATGAAAAGCCTGGGTCCCGATGGTCACGACATTCGGAACTCTCCCGGGAGTCCGGCGGTCATGCCGTGAGTCACCGATACACGCAGACCCTCGGGAGGTGCCATATGTCGTATCACTCCGTGCAGATCCACCTGGCGCTTACGCGGCTCTTCGCAGCCTACGGACTCGCGACGACGATGCCGACGATCGCTTGCGAGACCATCGACACCGGTGGTCGCGTCGCCTATCAGGTCAGTGTGCGCGACAACGCGCAGGACGCCTTCGCACACGTGCTGCACGAGGCGCTGGGCGAGAAGCGCGACACGACCTCCGGCAACGCTCTCCTCAGCATCGACGAGGCCGGGAAGATTCTGGAACTGGCATATCGCTGACCAGCGAGGCGTCCCCACCGCCCTTCAAGGCAGCTTCACGGTCAGCGCGGGGCCTCGACATCGTCCGTGGCGGGTGCTCGCAGCGGCAGCGTCATCGAGAAGCAGGCGCCGCCGTCCGGATTGTTCCGGGCCCAGATGCGGCCCCGATGCTGGTGCATGATCTCGCGACAGATCGCCAGGCCAAGGCCGGTGCCCCCTGCCCCGCTCTTCGTCTTGCTGCTCTGGACAAACTTGTCGAAGACCGCATCCAACTCGTCCGCCGGGATGCCGATCCCTTCGTCGACGACGGACAGGAGCGCCATCGGCTCGGTGTCCGGCCCGGTCACGCCGATCGACACGCGCACCGTGCCACCCTTCGGCGAGAACTTCACGGCGTTGGCGAGCACGTTGCGCAAGACCTGTCCCATGCGACCGTGATCGCACCAGGCCGTCACCGCGGCCTCCTGGCAGACCTCGATGGTCACGTCCGACTGGCGGGCCAGCACCGAGACCTCCGCCACCACCGTCTCGACGATCTCGGCGAGCGCCCATGACCGGAACTCGTACTGCATCTGACCCGCCTCGAGCTTCGAGAGATCGAGCACGTCGTTCAGCACGCGCAGCAGGCGCGTGCCGCTGTGGTGGATGTTCTCGAGGTACTTCCCGAGCTTCGCGACGGGAAACGCCTCCGTCGCCGCCTTCTCCAGCCCCAGTTGCGAGAACGACAGGATGGCGTGCATCGGGGTGCGCAGCTCGTGCGACATGTTGGCGAGAAACTCCGACTTCGCGCGGTTCGCGGCCTCGGCGACGTCGCGTGCCTCCACCAGTTCGGCCGTGCGCTCGCCCACGAGCTGTTCGAGTTCGTCGCGATGTCGCCGCAGCACCTCCCGCGCCGCACGGGACTCCGTGACGTCGACGTTCGCCGTGACGATGTAGGTCGACCCGTCGTCCAGGTGCGTGCCGACCTTGGTCTTCAGCAGCCAGCGCGTCGTGCCATCGGGGAACGGCACTTCCACTTCCCGCACGAGCGGCACTCCGGACGACAGCACCTCGTCGTCCTCCGCCCATGCCCGGCGCCGGTACTCGTCCGAGTGCAGATCGCTGTCGTCCAGTCCGATGAGTTCGCTGCGCGGTCGACCCAGTCCCCGCGCTGCCGCGTCGTTGGCCATCACCCACCGATGCTCGCGATTCTTGACCATGATGGGAATCGGCACTGCATTGATGACTGCATCGACGAACTGCCGGTCCCGCTCCGCCGCCATCTCCGCCGTCCGCCGTGCCGTGATGTCGATGCAGACCGTGAGGACGAGGCGTCTCCCGTCCGGATCGTCGACGGGACATTTCGACTTCATCGACCATGACATCGTGCCGGACGCGAGTTCGAAAGGCTCCTCGACACGGATGGTCTCGCCGGCCAGGACACGCAGGTCCTGCGCCCGATAGGCGCCGCCGCTCTCCGGGCCGAAGATGTCGATGTCGTCGCGACCGATCGCATCGGCGCGCGTCCAGCCGATCTGATCGAGGGCGACCTGGTTGGCGAGCACCCAGCGCCCCGTTTCGTCCTTCGCGATCACGGCGACCGGAAGCGCATCGAGCATCCGCGCCAGGAACGTCTCGCCCTGCTCAGCACGGCGCTGCGCCTCCTTCAGTTCGTCGATCGGCGTGCACATCCCGATGAGATGCGGCTCGCCGTCACCCAGATCGACGACGGTCTTGCTGATGAGCATCCACGCCGGGGCATCGGGCAGGCGGCCCGCCACCGGCACCGACAACAACCGCCCGGGGGCGGCGAACGCCCGTTCATCCTCGTCGTAGGCCAACCGCGCCTGGTCGGGCGCCATGAGATCCTCGTCCCGGCGGCCCTCGATCGCCTCCTTCGGCAAGCCGTGCCAGCGCGCGCCCGCGCGGTTGACCTTCACGATCCGATGCGTTCGGTCCTTCACGAACACCGGGTGAGGCAACGCATCGAGCATCGCGTCGAGGAACCGATGACTCCGCTTGATCGCCTCTTCCATCTGGTGACGCGACGTGACGTCCTGGTTCGACACGACCAGGATCGTGTCACCGTCCCGCGTCCGCACGGGGGTCTTGGTCTTGAAGATCCAGCGCTCCACACCATCCTGCTCCGATAAGCTTTCCTCGACGGCGAAGGTCCGGCCACTGGCGAACACCTCGCCGTCCTGTGCCTCGAACCGAGCGGCGAGTTCCGGCGCGTAGATGTCCGCGTCGCGCTTGCCGAGGAACGCCTCGCGCGTGCGTCCGTTCCAGGCGAGGTGGGTATCGTTGGCCATGATGTAGCCGCGCCGCCGGCTCTTTGCAGTCACCGAGAACGGCAGTGCGTTGAGCACGGCGTCCAGGAGATAGCGGCTGTCCTCCAGTGCCTCCTCTAGGCGATGGTGGCCGGTCATGTCGAGGAACGAGGTCACCAGGAACACGGAACCGTCGTCCCGACGGACGGCCACCTTCTTCGCGACCCCGCGCGCGGGCGCCCCGTCGGCGCCGATCCCCGTCACGTCGTAGGTCACCACGTCGGAGGACGCCATCGCCTGGAGATCCAGGGCGCGATGCCGCGCTGCCACGTCCGCGTCGAAGCCGGCGAAGTCATCACGCCCGATCAACTCGTCGCGCGAACGCCCCATCCAACGACACATGGCGTGGTTCACGAAGACAAAGCGGTGATCGGCATCCTTCACCCCTGTCGGCACCGGCACGGCGTCAAGCAGGTCCCCCAGCAGGCGCACCTCGGCCCCCAGCCGCGCTGCCGAGACGGACTCGGCATCCGGCGGTGCCGCCTGCCCTTCGACCCGGCGAGGGCGAGCATCGATGCGGAGGGCAAGTCCGAACAGCACCATCGAAGCGACGACGCCCGTCGCGAGCACGCCGCCTCCCCAGCCGGGAATCGTGTCCTCGAAGCCATCCAGGGCGGCCACGTCGAGTTGGAAGACGACACCGCCCCGCGGGCTCTCCAGGCGCCGCGCGAGCCGCTTTCCGAAGCGAGTTCCCTCCGGCTCCGGACTGCCTGCCGGTGCGATGTCCGCGGCGTCGACGATGCTCAGTGCGAGACCGAGACGGGAGGCATCGGCTCGGGCTTCCTGCAGCAGCGATGACGCTCGTACCTCCGCGAAGACGACGCCGACCGCCTCGCCATGCGAGGACGGGCCACTCCGAGGCACGGGCACGTAGACCACGTAGGACGGCGCGGACGCGATACCGGAACGATCCGACGCTTCCATGCGGGCATACGCGGGCCGTCCCGAAGAGATGGCCCGCTCGATGGCGGCACGACCCGATGCCTCCGAGGCGATGTCGAATCCAGGCGGACGCGCGCGGCTGCCCGCCTTCAAGTCGGCGACGCGCACCACCGGATACCGGAGGGCAGGCCCCGCCGTCTTCTCGGGGATGGCCAAGCCGACGGCGTCGGCCACGTCGGCACCGCCGCCGTCCGCGGCGAGTCGATTCACGAAGCGCTGCCACGGCTCCGCGGCGATGTCCGGGTTCTCGGTGGCAAATGCCGCGGCGGCGCCCACCAGGTGTTCGGCGGCGACCAGGCGTGCCTGGAAACGATGGAAGGCTTCCCCGGACAGCGTCTCGAACTGCTGCTGCCGACGCTGCGCCCGGTCATGGACCCAGAAGCCGCCGACGAGGATGAGCGAGAGGATCAGGACGAACCACGGCGCGGCGGCGCGGAACGCTGTCGGCAGGGCCGTCGACACCGACGGTGGGGACTGCTTGCTCTCTCGGGCGTCGGACAAACTTCCTCCGCAATCGCATGGACCTGCATCCGCCTTTAACGGCGGGATCCCGGCGGCATTGAGCGGACGGGCACGGGGCACGATCGGTCAGCGCACCCTTCGAGCAATCGGCAGGCGACCTAGAATCGCAAGGCGCGACCCGACGCCACCAAGAGCCACCCATGCTACGCCCCAATGCCCGATTCACCGTTCGCAGAATCACACTGGTCGCTCCATTGCTCGCCCTGACCCTCGCTGCCGCTGCCGCGCCGTCAGCTGCCGCGCCGACACTACGCTGTCACTTCCACACGGCCGGCGACGACATCGTCCTCGACTTTCCGCCGACGGACGACCCGTACCGCGCGCCCGCGATGGCGATCGGCCGGCACTTCAAGTTCAAGGCCGTCGTCATCGTCCGCGATGGTCTCGTCGAGCACGCGACCCTCTACACGTACTACCCGGCCCGCGGTCGGACGATCCTCCTGCACACCGCGCGCCACGCGGCTCCCGCCGTGACCGACGGGCGGGATCGCTTCGCCCTCACCGGCGAGCAGCGCGTGTACTCGCCGATCCTGGAGCGCGAACTGGTCTACGGCTGTGCGCTGCTGGAGGGCGCGTCGTGACGGTCGTTCTTCGTATCGCTGCCTGCGTCGTCGCGTGCGCGAGCTTCGCGATCTCCGCCGTGGCCGATGCCGCGGACGAAGCCACCATCGTCTTCGTCGGCGACGTGATGCTCGACGATGGCCCCGGACGCGTCGTCGCGCGCGGGCGGGATCCCTTCGGGCCGTTCGCCGCGCACATCGACGGCGCCGATCTGCGGGTCGCGAATCTCGAATGCGTCGTCGCGCGCGGCGGCACTGCGGAGCCCGACAAGCCGTGGACCTTCCGCGCGCATCCGCGGGTCCTCCGTCCGCTCGCCAGACACTTCGATGCCGTGAGCCTCGCCAACAACCACTCGGGTGACTACGGTCCGGCGGCGTTCGCCGAGATGCTCGGGCGGCTCGATCGCCATCGCGTCGCCTGGTTCGGTGGCGGGCACGATCTCGCCGAGGCCCACCGCGCACGCATCGTCGAGCGCCACGGACTTCGGATCGCGCTCCTCGGCTACGACGAGTTCTTCCCGCGCAGTTTCGAGGCGCAGCCCGACACGCCCGGCGTCGCGTGGAGCGAGGACGATCAGGTGGTCCGCGACATCGCGGAGGCACGCCACGCCGGGGCCGATCTCGTGATCCCGTTCATGCACTGGGGCTGGGAGCACGAGACCACGGCGAGTGCGCGTCAGCGGAGACTCGCGCGGCTGATGATCGATGCCGGCGCCGATGCCGTAATCGGCGGCCATCCGCACGTGGTGCAGGACGTGGAGATCCACCGGGGACGACCCATCGTCTACAGCCTCGGCAACTTCGTGTTCGACGGCTTCGACGCGCCGGTCAACAACACCGGCTGGCTCCTGCGCCTCGCCGTGGACCGCGAAGGCGTGCGTCGGGCCGACGTCGTCGTGGCGCGGATCGATCGCGACGGCGTGCCGCATCCGGCGAGGGACGCGGCCCCGTGCTGGGAGCGCGGCGAGGACGCGTGGACCACCTGCATCCCCGATCGTCCGCGCCGGTCGACGCGCAGGCGATAGGCGCACACCGGCCCGCACGAGCGTTCGTCGTGGTCGAAGGTGCCACGCCCCGATCGCGTCGGGCAGAATTGCGCCATGTGCGTGAACTATCGCCCCGCCACCCGCGAATCGATCCGGGTGCACTTCGACCTCGAGCCCCCCGCGTTCGACTACGCGCCGGAAGTCTTCGCGGGTCAGGTCGCGCCCGTGTTCCTGTCGACGCCGATCGATCAGGCAGACGTCGGCGGCTGGACGTGGCGCGAGGCCATGTTCGGTCTCGTACCGCACTGGGCGAAGAGCACCGCGGTCGCGAAGCAGACGTACAACGCGCGCACCGAGACCGTCGCCGAGAAGCCGAGCTTCCGCACGGCATGGAGACGGCGCCAGTTCTGCCTCGTCCCGATGCAATCGTTCTTCGAGCCCAACTACGCGTCGGGGCGCGCCGTCCGCTGGTCGATCGCGCGCTCGGATGCCCGCCCGTTCACGGCCGGCGCGATCTGGGACACCTGGCAGGCGCCCGGCGGCCAGCGGATGCACTCCTTCTCGATGCTCACCGTGAACGCGGATGCCCATCCGCTGATGGCGCGGTTCCACAAGCCCGGTGACGAGAAGCGATCCCTGGTGATCGTGCCGCCCGCGGCGTGGGACGGCTGGATGCGCGGGGACGCCACCGTCACGGGCGAACTCCTCGCGGGCCCGGCGCCCGACGAGTTCCGCGGTGAGCCGGCGCCGAGGGCCGGCGCGAAAGCGCAGACGCCGGACCTCTTCGACGGTCTCTGACGCCGCAAGCCCCGCGTCAGGCGATGCCGACCACCTTGTGGGTTTGCACACTGAGCCGCCACTGCGGATGTGCAAGGCAGTAATCGATTGCCAGCGCGGTGTTGCGCTTCGCATCCGGGCCGTCCATCGGCTGCAGGAAGAAACGCTGGAACGCGAGCGACTCGAAGCGCTCCGGCATCGCGTCGGGCTGCGGGAACACGAGCTTCAGTTCCGTGCCGCGAGTCAGAACGAGTGCGGCGGCGGCCTTCGGACTCACGCAGATCCAGTCGAGCCCGGCAGGGGCGGGCTGCGTGCCGTTGGTTTCAACGGCCACCTCGAACCCGAGCGCGTGGAACGCCGCCACCAGCGCATCGTCGAGCTGCCGCAGCGGCTCGCCGCCGGTGCACACGACGAGCGGTCGACCGGTGCGCGGCTGCGGCCAATGCGAAGCAACGGCCTGGGCGAGATCGTCCGCCGTGGCGAAGCGTCCGCCGCCAGGACCATCCGTGCCGATGAAGTCCGTGTCGCAGAAGGTGCACACGGCCTTGTCCCGATCCTCCTCCCGCCCCGACCACAGGTTGCACCCGGTGAACCGGCAGAAGACCGCCGCGCGACCGGCCTGCCCGCCCTCGCCCTGCAGCGTGTAGTAGATCTCCTTGACGGTGTAGGCCATGGTCAGAGGGGCATCGCGGGCAGGGCGTCGCCGTGGAGGACGATGGCACCGCAACCGGGGGTCTCGTACAGATCGACGCGATCGAGCGGCGGCAGCTGCTCCCGGGCCGTCAGGAGGATCCAGCGCGCCAGGCTGCCCGTATCGGCGTCGTCGAGACCCGCCATCTCGTGCAGCGGCCGATGGTCGAGCGACCGGAAGATGGGCTTGAAGAGGGTCTTCACATCGCCGAAGTCCACGGTCCATCCCATCACCGCATCGAGCGGCCCCGAGAGGTGCAGCCTGAGCGTGTAGGTGTGCCCGTGCAGCCCCCGCAGCGGGCTGCCGGCGGGCGCACGTGCAAGCCGTCGCGCGCTGTCGAGCGTGAACTCCTTCCAGATGCGGTATTGCGACCCGTCGAACATCGCGCCGCACGACCCCGTTTCGTAGACCGTGATCCACGACAGGCCGGGCAGCGTCGTGACGAGTCGAGCCCACAGCCAACTCGAGAGCATCTCGCTGGTCGGGTTCGAGAGACCCTCGATGTCGTTGAGGCACGCGTGGTCCAGCATCGCGTGGATCGGCGCCCAGGCCGCATCGAGGCGATCGTGCGCGGGGCCGGCATCGGGCGCGGCCGGATCGAGGCGGACGTGCACGATCGCCTCGAATCCGTGGCCGTGCATGCGGCCGCACTTGTGCCCGTCCGGGACATTCGGCAGCACGTGCGCGGACTGGAAGACGTAGCGCCGCCACGCGTGGGCATGACCGTCGGCGTCGAGGTCCACGCCGCGCCGGTCGGAACTGCGCACGCCGATCTGGCGAAGCCGCCCTGCGTCGAGCCGCGCACCGAGCCAGCGCGCCAGGTGCTCGTCCGTGGGCTCGGACAGCACTTCGTTCAGATGGCGGTGGTCCAGAGGGGCGACGCCCGCCTCCAGTGCAGTCCGCAGCGTCTCCACTTCCCCCCCGGAAAATGGCGCCCAGCCGCCGGGCAGATCGCAGCGGACGGTGGCGAGGAACCCGTGACCGTGCAGCCGGCGGACCCGATGTCCGTCCGGTGCGCCGGTCAATTGCCGCGCGGACTCGAACGTCGCGGCAGCGGTGTAGAGGGTTCTGATCTGGGTCACGGCGCGACCATCCCGAAGCGAACGAGCAGCGGATCCGGCACCCCGGCTTCGGCGAACCCCTTGGCGCGCAGCAGGCACGAGTCGCACTGGCCGCACGGACGGCTGTCCGGACCGGGGTCGTAGCAGCTCGTCGTGCCGCCGTAGTCGACACCGAGACGCAGTCCCGCCTCGATGATCTGGGCCTTGGTCATGTCGATCAGCGGGCGATGGATGACAAGCCGCTGGGTCCCCTCCACGCCCGCCCGGGTCGCGAGATTGGCCATCTGCTCGTAGGCATCGATGTACGCTGGCCGGCAGTCGGGATAGCCCGAGTAGTCGAGGGCGTTGACCCCGATGAAGATGTCGCTGGCCCCGACCGTCTCGGCGAGCGCGAGCGCGAAGCTGAGGAAGATGGTGTTGCGGGCAGGCACATAGGTGACGGGGATCCCGTCGGACATCGCCGCCGCCGAGCGCCCCTTGGGGACGGCGATGTCGCTCGTCAGCGCCGACCCGCCGAAGACCCGGAGGTCGATGTCGACGACCGTGTGCCGCGCCGCACCCATGGCAGTCGCCACAGCCCGCGCCGCCTCCAGTTCGATCACGTGCCGCTGCCCATAGCGGAAGCTCAACGCGTACGGCGCGAACCCCGCCGCCTTCGCCATGGCGAGCACCGTCGTCGAATCCAGCCCTCCACTCAGGAGGACCACCGCTGGCCTGCCACCACCCATGCACCCTCTCCCGGCTCGTCCGGCAATCGCCGGGGGCGGAAGGGTAGTCAGGAGCGCGGCCGACGGCAATGGGCAGACGCGACGCCCCCCGGGGGCGCGGGCGTCGATGTCCGCCGCATCGATGCCCTTCGGTCCTGTAGCTCTGGCTTCCGCTCGGCGCCCGGGTCTCATGGATCCGCAATACCCATGGATGCGCCGCGTCGCACTGAAGTACGCCCTACGACATACCCGATCTGCGCCGCCTGAGCCGCCGCTACGGCGACAACTGGCGTGACGTGGCACGCACGACGATCTTCGAAGGCCGCTCCGAATACGGGATGCCCAACTGGGGCGAGACGCTGTCGCCGCAAGAGATCGACAACGTGCTCGTGTTCCTGAAGACGATCCAGAAGAAGCCGTGACGCTTCCTCAGCGGGGAGTCGAGAACATCCCTCTGAGCCGCGACACGAGGGATGCCGACGGAGCGCTCTCCGGGCGATCCGCCGGTTGCGCGGGCTCCCGCCCCGCATCTGGGGCCGCCGGATCCGCCCCCGGAGCGCTTCCCTCCCCCAGCTGCCGCATGTAGCGCTCGGCGAGACCTCGACCGGTTCTGCGGTCCAGCACCATCAGCGCGAGGTGCGCGAGGTCGAACGACTGCAGCAGGTCGTGCATCAGTACCGCGTACTTCGCGAGCTTGTCGTCCGACAGTGCGTCGAGGTACTTCCAGTCGCGCACGTAGCAGGCATCCGCCCAGAGGAACTGGCGTGCGCCGGCATTGAGGGTGCCGACATCGACGTTGCCGTTGATGACCATCGGCTTGAAGGCGCGGCCTCCCGCGCCGCTGAAGGTGTGGAACTGGAAGCCCGCACCACGCAGGAAGGTGTCGACGTCGGCGAACATGGGTTGCCCCTTGTACATCTCGACGAACTCGACCTCGGTCTGGATGAGGAGTGCACCGGACAGCGCGCGGGACGCGTTCTGGAACACGGCCAGCTCGCTGCCCTGCACGTCGATCTTGATGTAGTCGATGTCGTCGATCTCGGCGAGATCGTCGAGGCGCGTCGTCTGCACCGGANCCCGGCGTCATCAGCTCCGCGAGGTTCTGGAACATCTCGAGGATCGGCGTGTTGGGTTCGTAGAGCGACCCGGTCGGACCCCAGTTCGTCTCGTGGAACGTGGCGCGCTGTCCGTCGCCGGCGAACACCGGAAAGAACCGATGCGGGGCCCCGAACTGCTGGTTGAGGCGCTCGCACTCCGCGGCATCCGGCTCGAACCCGAGGATCTGCACGCGCCCGGCATCGACCAGCGACTGATAGGGCGGCCGCTCCACCAGTGCGGCCCCGACGTCCAGGACGGTGAGGCGGAGATCCTCCGCGAAGTACGGCAACAGACTCCACATGACCCGTGATCTCCTCGACCGGTGATCCCCGTTGCGCACCCGGAATCGGGTGGCCACGCCGACCGGGCGGGATTCTCGGTGACGGGACGCGTCCCCGCAACCGCGATGAGTGCGTCGAGAAGGCAGATCGACGGTCAGCGACCTCGCCGCAGCACGCCGCGCCATCGGGCCGGGTCCCAGGGTCCCCGACGCACGGCGAGTTCGATCAGGAACACGGCGAGGCTGCCGACGACGCACCACGGCCACAGTGCACGCGGGACCCACGTGCCGTCGCCTCGGATCTCGTGGATGTCGGCGGCCGTCGGCGCGAAGACACCACCGGTGGCCTCGCTCAGCGCGCGCAGCGTGTCGAGGTCGGGCGGCAGCGCGCGGAACTCGTCGGACCACGGATAGGTGATCGACTGCGTCGCGACCGCCTGCACGTCGGCGCGCGTGATGCCTCCGCCCGCCGTGAGCTCGAACTGCCAGGGTTGCGAGTGCCCTGCCTCCAGGGAACGCTGCGCCGAATACCGGCCGGGCGCCACCTGATGCAGCGGCAGCACCGTGGTACCACCCCCGGGGTCGACCACACGCACCGACGGCGCGAGGCCGTTGCGATGGCGTCGGTCGGACCCGAGCGCCAGCAACTCGACGACCGCGTCGCCACCCGTCCGCGTGAGGTGCAGCGAGAGCGCGTCGTCGTTCACCCGCATGGCATCGCGCACGACCTGCGCCCACAGGCGTCCGTAGCCGTCCCATGCGATCCAGTCCGCAGCCCAGCGATTCTTCGCGTCCGACAGGAACGCCACGGTCCGACCGAGGCCGTAGTGCGTCGTGACGAGCAGGGGCTGTTCCTTCGGCCCCTGCAGCAGGACGTCGGCGAACCCCTTCGCACGCGCGGCTACCATCCCGCGCAGCGGCGGACCGCCGGGAAAGTCGATGCCGTCGAGCATCGCGACACGATGGGCGACGACGGGCTGGAACGCCGTCTCGACGAGGGATTCCCCGAGCAGGCGCCGTGTCTCGGCGACGAAGAGGCCAGGGATCTCCGCGTCGCTGCCGGCCACGTACGCGCGGCCGCCGCCGATCGCCGCGATGTCGCCCATCAGCGCGAGATTCGGCTTGTCGCCGAGCGCCACGGTCGACACCGTGATCTTCGCCGCGGCGAGTTCGGCCACCAGTGTCTCGATCGCGCCGGGTTCCGGCATCGGTTCCGCGGGGTCTGCGCGCGGCACGGCGATGCCGTCGCGACGCATCGCCTCTTCCCGCCCCTTCTGGATCAGCGCCTGGATCTCCTGCGCGTTGGGCGTGCCCGATCCCGCGCCGAGCGTCTGGGCCGTGATGCCGTCCGACAGCAGGATGATGTGCTTCGTGGTCGCCGTCGAATCCCGCAGCAGGCGCCGCGCTTCGGCCAGCGCCGGATGGATGCTCGTCTGGCCGCGTGCCGTCATGCTGGCGATGAGATCCTCGGCGCGCCGCTTGTTGCCCACCGGCGCCAGCGGCACGACCTCGTGGGGCTGCGAATCGAAGGCGACCACGGCGAGGCGATGCCGCGCCTCGAGGAGATCCAGCGTCGACAGCGCGGCTGTCTTCGCGAGTTCCAGCTTCCGGCCCCGCATGCTGTGGGAGCGGTCGATGAGCAGGACGAGATCGAGGTCGCGCTTCTTGCGTCGCGCCTCGAAGCGGACGGGCAGCAGGCGCTCCAGCGCACTGCCCGCCAGCCCGGCCTGACCATGGGTGCTCTCGCCTGCGACGAAGACCAGGCCGCCGCCCTCGTCGCGCACGAACGTCTCCAGGCGCCCTGCCGTCGGGGCATCCAGGCTCTGCGCCCAGATGTCGCTCAGGATCACCGCGTCGAAGTCCGCCAGAGACGCCACCTCGCGCGCCAGCGCCTCCGGGCCGACGACCGTCACGTCGATGTGATGGGTGCGCAACGCATCCGCCAGATGGCGGGCGCTCTCGGGGACGCCTTCCACGTACAGCACGCGCGGCCGCGGCCCGACGATGACGTTCACCCCGATCGAATCGTTGCCGGGAAAGAGATCGCCATCGGCGCGGACGGTGGCCTGGAGGTTCGTCGACCCGGCCGCCGGCAATGCCACGTCGAAGGCGATGCCGTTGTCGCCCGGCTGCAGCGAGACCTGCGTGGTCCCCAGCCGCCGCCCTCCGCTCACCAGCAGCACCTGGGCGCGCATGGCGGTGAGCGCGTGGACCCTCACCACGATCGAGACGGGCGCCTGCTGCCGCACGCCCTCCGGCACCACGATCGCATCCACCCAGGCGTCGACCGCCACGGCAGGTTCCGACGGCACGGTGAACACGCGCACCTTCCCGGCCTGCAACCGCGGCAACAGCCGCCACAGATCGCCGCGGGTCTGTCTGCCGTCGGAGATCAGCACGAGGCGGCGCGCCCCCGCAGCGCCGAAGCTGCCGCTCGCTGTGCGCAGGGCCTGCTCGATGTCGGTGGCGGTCTGCCCGATGGCATCGGCGGGCGTATCGGCGGCAGAGACCGCCACTGTCGGGACCTCGTCGATCGACGTCACGACTTTTGCACGATCGGCGAACACGACATAGCGCGTCTCGGCCGGGCGATGCAGCGTGTTCCCCGCGCGGATGCCGTCGAGCGCACGCGCCAGGAAGGTCGGGGACACGCTTCGGGACACGTCGATGGCGTAGACCACCGACACGGCGTCGCTTCGCGCCGCGATGCGCGGTTGAGCGAGCGCCATCACCGCCAGCGCGATCGCGACGCTGCGCAGTAACGTCGAGATCCCGAGACGCCATCGATAATGGTTGCGCCGCGCGAGCACTGCCAGCGCCCAGACCACCGGCACCGCCGCAAGCAGCCAGAACGCCTCCGGATGGGTGAATGTCACGGCGCCGTCACCGCGAGATCCGTCGGGTGAACGCCACCCAGTCGATGAGGAACAGCACGAGCACGGCGAGCACGAGCAGGCCCCAACGCTCGAACGGCAGGCCCGCACGCGCAGCCGCGACGACGGAGGCCGGTCCGAAACGGCTGCGGTTCACATCGGCCATCTGCGAGTCGAGCACGGCCGTGGTGATCCGGACGACGCGATCCTGCGAACGCGCCGTGTAGACGTCGGGGCGCGACGCGTCGAACAGCGTGCCACCGGGGATCGCCCGCGTGGCCACGATGACGCCCTTCCCGTCCCGGACCTCCGCGCCGGCGAACGGCACGCGCACCGGGCCGAGGGGCGCTACCTGCACAGCGTCGCCGTCCGTGACCCGGGCCAGCGCACCGCCGAGGAAGATCGGGAAGGCGGGCTGCAGCGGGAGATCGGTGTCACCGGGGAGAAAGCCGGTCGCGATCCAGTTCCGCCCCGCGATGACGAGCGCACCGGCGCCGGAACCCGCGAGCCGCGTCACGCCAGCCGGCAGCGTCGTCCAGACCGAGGCGCGACGCACGGTCACGGTGTTCCATGCGACGCCCGGGAACGCCGTCGAATCACGATCCCACTGGTCGACGCCAACGGCAGAAGTCACGCGGTCCGCGCGCGGCAGCCAAGACACGGCGGACGGGCGGAAGAGCAGCGCACCGGCCGTCGGCGGCTGCGGCGGCGCGAAGCCATCGAACACGAAAGCGTCGATGCCCGACTGCGGGCGATACCGCGACGGATCGACCACCTCGACCCGCACGCCAGGCAGCGCCGCGAGCGAATCCGCCAGAGCGGGGTTGCCGCGCGTGACGAGCATCACGCGCTTCGTGCGATGACTGCCGACCACGGCATAGGCGATGTCGTCCTGCGGCAGAGCATCGCCCGGAATCTGAGCCGCGGCAGCGAGCACGCCGCCATCGAACGCCGAGACATCGAACGTGGCGTCGACGAGTTCGCCGGGCGCCATGGCAAGCGACTGCACGATCGAGAAGCGGTCGCCACCCCGCAGCGTGACCCGCACGGACTGGCGCGTCGGCGAGGCGTTGAAGACCTGCACGAGCGCCTCGACCTGCGTCGGGTCCGCCGGGGACGCCACGACGGCGAGACGGAGTACCGCCGCGTTGTCCGCGGGCTCGAACACCGAGTGCACGGTCGCTCCCCGGGGCGCCTCGATGCGGGCAACGCCGTCGCCGACGACGTGGACGTCGAGATCCCGCCCGTCGGGCAGAGCGGGCAACGCTGCCTCGCCACCGGTGACCACGACGAAGCGATCGAGCACCGCCAGCGCCTCGTCGCGCGCGACGAACCCGGTCGACGGCGCCGTCCCCATCGTGTCGACAACCATGACGGGGCCGGGCGCGCCGACGATCACCTCGCGCGCGATCGCCCGGGCATGCTGCCAGCGCGACTGTCCATCGCGTGTGCGTGTCGCGAGCGACGGGCTGTTGTCGACCACCACGAGCGTCCGGCGCGTCCCGTCGCCGAAGCCCTGCACCTCGGGTCGCGTGAGTGTGATGACGCACAGGACGCCGATGCCGAGCGCCAGCGCCAGGGCGAGCCACCAGCGCCAGCGGTCCTTCCGGATGCCGGCACGCTGAGCCGCGCGCTCCCAGAGCAGGGTCGAACCGACCATGTGCCGAACCGGGCGGGGCCGCCAGAGGTGCAGGCCGACGATCACCGCGGCGACCAGGGCCAGCAGGGCGACACCCACGGGCGCCGAGGTGACGAGCGCGTTCATGTCCGCACGTCAGCGCGTCTCTTCCGCGGCACGGGCATCGGCATCGCGTCGATGGCGGACGAGCGTGTAGCGCTTCACGGCATCGCGGTAACTGGCAGGCGGATCCGCTGCCGTCGTCACACCCTCCGCATCGGAGCGCGACGATGCACCGGCGGCGCGAAATCCGGTCCGAGCGACCTGCGCGCGCGTGGCGGCAAAGAACGATTCCTCGGTGCCAGTGGGCGCGTTGTCGGCGTCCCCGGCCTCGGTCTCGGGGACCTTCACCGCCTTCAGCTGCACCGCAAGACGCTCGGTGCGCCGACCGAGCACCTGGTCCCCCTGCTCCGGCGCGACGAGGTTGCCGACCGGTTGATCGCCGTCCCCGGCCCCGCCCGTGCTGACGCCGACACGCCGCCCCATCGCGCCGCCGCCGACATTCGCACGCCCGGCACCTTCCGTGGCGTCGGCCTCGCCGTGCACGTTGTCGCGACCGGCAGTGCCCCGCCGGGACAACGCCCGCAGCGACGTGTTGAGTGCAGCCTCGCCGGCGCTCTGTTCGCGCTTCACGCCGGGCTGCGCGTCGTCCTGGTCCGCACGCAGTTCGCGATCGAGCCGCGCCGTGGGTCGCTCCGCTTCCTCGCCGGCAGCATCGCGGGCGGGCGGCGTCTGCGACTCGGCGTTCAGCAGGCTCGCCAGCCGATCGAGGATTCCCTGCGCGAGGGCGTCCGTCATCTGCTCGCCCGGACCGTCGGCCGCGCCGGACCCCGACACCGGGGCCGAACGGTCCCCCTTCGCGGCACGCAGGGCCTCGGCCGCGGCTCGCGCGTCGCGGGCTGCAATGGCCTGCGCGAGCGACTGCCCTTCGGGCCGCTGCGACAACGCGCCTGCGAGCGCCTCGATCTGCTTCCAGACGTCGGCTGCGATACGCTGCCGAGCACCCTCGGCGTCGGGCGTGACCTCCGCCTCCTGTTCCCCGCCGCGCGGAAGCTCGCGCTCGACCGCGCGCGACGACACGGCACGCCCCGTCACACCGATCTCCCCCGAACCCTGCGCCATCGACATGCGTGACGCCGGCACCGACCATGCGATGCCGGCCGCCAACACGGCGGCAGCCGCGACCATCGCAGCCCGTCGCGGAATCGCCAGCGGGAAAAGCTGCGACCACGCCAGCCCCTGCGCGGTGGTCGCTGCACGCTGCACGTGCGCATCCGCGAAGACCGAGACGTGATCCTGCGCCGTGAACCAGTACGCGCTCAGCAACTCGTCGTGGAGCCCTGCCGCGGCATCGACGCCCGTCGCGACCGCGGCCAGCGGTGGACGCAGCCACAGCCTCACACCGACACCGATAGCCACCGCGACCCCGCAGACGATGAGCAGCGCACGGATCGAGACCGCCACCGCGGGGTCGCCCGCGATCCGTTCGATGACGAGGCCCAGAGCGACGATCGACAGCAGCGCCGCCACACCCCATGCCCCTTCCCGCACCCATCGCTGATGGTGGATGCGCCGCGCCGCCGCGCGCAGGCTGTCGAGCAGGATCTCGGCGGGGACCATCGGCCGTCAGCCGCCGGGCGACGAGGTCATCGCGAACACGTCGTGCGTCGCGCGGCGAGACCGTATGATCGCGACGTCGCGCCACGCCACTCCGGAGAAGACACGATGCGAAAGTCCGCCCTGGCCTCGGCCGCCCTCCGGTGCATTGCCGCGTTCGGTTGCATCGTCGTTGCCACGCTTGCCGGCGCGGCCGACAGGCCGAACGTCGTGGTGATCCTGGCCGACGACCTGGGCTGGCGCGACGTGGGCTTTCACGGCAGCCCGCTGCGCACCCCGACGCTCGACCGCCTCGCGGCCGGCGGCGCGATGCTGAATGCGTTCTACGTGCAGCCCTACTCGAGCCAGACACGGGCCGCGCTGCTCACCGGGCGCTATCCGATGCGCTACGGCCTTCAGACACTTTCCATCACGCGCACGAGCCCCTACGGGCTGCCGGTCGAGGAGCGGACGCTCGCACAGTCGCTGAAGGATCGCGGCTATCGCACGACGTTCGTCGGCGACTGGCTGCTCGGACACGCGAAGCCCGAGTATTGGCCCACGCGCCGCGGCTTCGACAGCTTCTACGGGTCGCTCGCCGGCACGAGCGAGTCGTCGCTGCGCAAGGGCGCGAAGTCCGATTGGCAGCGCGGCGAACGCGCGATCGTCGACGCGGGCGATGTCACGACCCTGCTCGCGAAGGAAGCCGCCGCACAGATCCAGCGGCACGACGCCGCCGCGCCCCTCTTCATGGTCGTCTCGTTGAACGCCCCGGCGCGCTACGGCGACATGCCGCGTGCAGCGCTCGATGCGTACGCCGACATCCGCGACGACACGCGCCGCAGCTACGCCGCTGCCGTCACGGGCATTGACACCGCGGTCGGACAGATCGTCGGCGCGCTCGAAGGGAAGAAGATGATCGACAACACGCTGATCCTCTTTCACAGCGACAACGGCGGTGCGGTCCCGCTCAAGTCCGCCACCGGGGACGCGGATGTCCGGAACCCGGCCGCCGACAACGGCAACTTCCGCGAAGGCCGGGGCAGTCTCCACGAGGGGGGCGTACGCGCCGTGGCGCTGGCCCACTGGCCCGGCAGGATCCCGCCGAAGACCGTGGTCACGGACGTCCTGCATGTGACCGATCTCCACGCGACCGTGCTTGGCCTCGCCGGTGCGCCGCCCGATGCCGAGCGGAAGATCGATGGCGTCGACGTCTGGCCCGTGATCGCCTCGCGCCAGCGGACACCGCGGAAGGAACTGCTGCTGAATGTGGAGGACTTCCACGGGGCGATCCGGATCGGCGAATGGAAGCTCATCGTGCATGCGGCATTGCCGGCCCAGCTGGCGCTGTTCGACATCGCGAACGATCCGCAGGAAGCCGACAATCAGGCGGCCGCCTATCCGGACCGGGTGAAGGAGCTGCTCGAACGTCTCAACGCGTACGCCTACGATATGGCCCCCTCGCTCTACCTTGACGCGCTGGCCTCATCGGCGAGCGCTGCCGCCTGGCGGACGAATCCGCCCCGCCGCTTCTGACCTTCACCACGGGCGGATCACCGGACGCCGTCGAACTCCTTCAGACGTTCGCGCGCGCTGTCGAGGAGCGGCCGCACACGCATGCCGGCCTTCTCCAGATCTGCGAGCATCGCCGCGGTCACCTGTGCCGCGGCCTGACGCCAGCGCGCCTGCTCGTCGGCAGTGACACTGCGGACGACATCGCCGCGCCCGACAGCCGCCTTGCGGGCCGACGCCGCGGCCACATCCAGCACGCGCCCCAGCCACGCCGCCGTCTCGATCCCGCTGTTGGCATTGACTGCGGCCTTCAGGTCGTCGGCGAGCCCGCGAAACGACGATTTGCTCATCGCAAGTACGAAGACCGGGGACGTCAATCCCACGCCATCGGGCCCGAACTCCACGTGTGCGCGCGTCGCGCGATCGATGCCAGACGCGGACGCGCGTTCCCAAGGCAGCAGCACCGCATCCACCGCGCCGCTCTTCAATGCGTCGACCATCTGCGCCGGCGTCATCAGGCTGGCCTCGGCCTTCATCGCCGCGAGCAACGCGACCTCGCTGGCAGACCCCGCGGCGATGCGCCGCCCGGCCGGGTCGGCAGACGCATCCGCAGCCTTGGCCCAGTGAAGCTGGGTGCCGTCGCCGACGTGCGCAGCGATCACGCGCACGCCATCGAAGTCCCGGTCCGCCAGGTCGTTCACGCGCACGAACTCGGACAAGGCGCGGCTGCCGCCCTGGGCGCGATGCAGGGCGAACGGGAGGGCGAACACGGCGAGCGATCCGAACTGCGTCGCCGACGGCCGAATCGGCGTCCAGATCACGTCGGCGTCGCCGTCCACGGCCTTCGCGTAGAGGCCCTCGGCGTCACCACCGAGCGTCGACGCCGCGTGCGGATGGAAGCGCATGCGGCCGCCGGCGTCCTGCTCGACCTTCTGCACCCAGGGCAGGAGAAAGCCCGTGTGGAAGGCAGACTCCGCCGGGAGCGCGTGATGGAAGTCGAGCGAGACGCCATGGGCGCTGGCGTCGTGGATGGCGGCGACTGCGAGCATGGCACCCGCCAGGCACGTACGAAGTCTTCGGAGCACTACCATGGCTATTCCTCTTGCTGGACGGTTTCGAGGAACGTGTAGATCTTCCACTGGACGTCGTCGCGCAGCACGCCTTTCCAGACCGGCATGCCCTTGTCGAGACGGCCGTTGTTCACGGTGGTGTAGTACATGGCGATGGCGTCGTCGCCGTACCGGATCCGCAGGCGCCGCAGATCGCGCGGGCGCTCCCCCTGCTCGGCCCAGGGGCCGTGGCAATGGGAGCAGAACTGGTTGAACAGGCTGCCGCCCTCCTGCGCCACCTGCTTGTCCCCCGAGTACGGGTTGACCGGGCGGGCCGACGTGTCGTCGCTGGTCGCGAATGGCGGCGCGATGGCAAGTGCCGCGGCGAGGACGAGGCGCGGCATCAGGGTGATGTTGAACTTCGAAGACAAGGCATTCTCCCCATGGTCGGGTCGGTGCGGTCCCGGCTCTGACAGGCCCGGAATCCCTCCGGATCGACCAACGCACACGAAAAAATGGCGGGGCCTTCAGGAAGCCCCGCCATCCTGCTTCAGAGGGTGCGGACTTCGCCCTCGCTTACAGCGCGAACACCATCACGATGCCACCCTCGGGGCTCTGGTCCATCGCCTTCTGGCCGATCTTTCCGAAGAAGGATGGCGGCCCCTTGAGGCGCCCCGCCACCACGGCGATGTACTGCTTGCCGTCGATGGCGTACGTCACCGCGCTTTGCAAGATGCCGGTACCCACACGGAACTGCCACAGTACCTTG
>VYME01000102.1_pt1 | contig 40037 bp, 33 predicted proteins | sample 5115281 | NCBI WGS metagenome assembly VYME01 (sample SAMN12291780, study PRJNA351875) | freshwater metagenome | isolation source: freshwater lake | place: USA: Michigan, Wintergreen Lake | collected 2013-08-08
CTGGACCGAGATGCGCTGGTTGCAGATGTTGGTGAGGCAGCGTGTCCAATCCCTGCAACACTTGAAGCCCTTCGCGATCACTTCGACCCACTGCGTCGAAGTGATCGCGAAGGGCTTCAAGTGTTGCAGGGATTGGACACGCTGCCTCACCAACATCTGCAACCAGCGCATCTCGGTCCAGTGGCGTGTGGGCGGTGGGGGCTGGGGCCTGAACGACTTCGATTCCGGACAATGCCGGCCAGTCGAGTTCTTCGCCGACAGCAAGGGCCAGCGCGTGGAGTACCGTGCCTGCTCGTGGGACCCGCGCGCCGGACCAGGCAACGGGCCGTTCATGAGTCCGCAGTGCCGGTACTGAAGGCACTGGAACCGGGAGCGGTCCCGAGCTACCGTACGACGGCGCCGCAGGACATGGCGGGAGAGTCGTGAATGAACAGCACGGCGCAATCGAACCAATAGAACAACGACGACGGGGTCAGGTCTCCCTTATTGCGTGGTCGGCACAGTCCTTGTACTCCAGCACACGGCGCAGTGTTCCTTCGCCTCATCCGCCCGTAATGCCCCGGTCGCGACCGCGCCTCCTATCTCGATGCTCCCTGCACACCGGTACAGCGCCGGTACAGGGGCGGGTCTTGCCTGTTGCCGTTGATGCGGCACGCCGTCGCAGGGCACTGGAGTGCTTCCCTCGTGCGAAGCTGACCCATCCTTGGGGAGCGCGCTCCGAAACGGCGCTTCTCTCCTCCGCCTGCCGCCAACCCATGCGCCGTGACTTGGGGACATCCTGAAAATGGGCCCGCTGGGACTCGAACCCAGGACCAAAGGATTATGAGTCCTCTAACGCGGGATCCAGCGCAATCCCGGACCATCCCGACGCCAGAACTTTTATCGTTTTATATCAGTATCTTGATTGACATCACCGTCCCGAGACAGCTATCGTCATTCCGTGAAAGCCCGCCCACTAACGGTCACGTAACGGTCACGGCGAACGATGAAGACGACGGAACTGACGGATCACGCCATCAAGACGGCGAAGCCCACTGATCGGGACTACTGGCTGACCGAATCGCGGAAAGCTCGCGGGCAAGGAGTCCTGGGCGTCCGGGTGTCGCCGAGCGGGACCAAGCGCTTCTACTACCGGTACACGGCTCCCGATGGATCTCGGATCCGATTGCCGATCGCCCCATACGGCGTCGGCGGCATCACCCTCGCAGAAGCCCGGGACAAGGTTCGAGCGCTACAGGGCCTCCATCGGTCCGAGGGGAGTCAGGACGTTCGTGCCCACCTTCGCGCCAAGGCGGAAGAACAGCGAGCAGCACAAGAGAAGACTGAACTGGCCGAGCGGCAACGTCACGAGGCGGAGCAGCGGGAGCGGGAGCGCGTCGAGAAGTACACGCTCCGGAAGCTCCTCGAGGCCTACATCAACCACATGCGAACCGGCGGCAAGATGTCGGCGAACGACGCTGCAGGCATATTCCAGCGCAACGTGTTCACCGCCTTCCCGGACTTGGCCGCGAAGCCGGCCGCCTCGATCACGGCGAAGGACGTGGTCGCAATGCTGCGCAAACTCACAGAGTCAGGAAAGGGGCGCGCGGCCGCGAAGCTCAGGAGCTACCTCCATGCTGCCTACGCGCTCACGCTCCGCGCGGAGTTGGACCCCGACGCGCCCGCTGACCTCGTTCGATTCGACCTGACCGCGAACCCCGTGGCACCGACTGGGACACTGGCGCGGTACAACAAGGCGGGCGATAGAACATTGTCGGAAGCGGAACTGGAGGCGTACTGGAAGGCCCTTGCCAGCGTGCCGGAAGTCATTGCGAGCGCGCTCAAGCTGGCACTCCTGCTTGGCGGGCAGCGGCCGTCGCAACTGCTCCGCGTGACACTGCGCGACGTGGATCTCGCGGCCAAGACCATCACTCTTCGTGACGGCAAGGGGGCGCGCAAGCAGCCTCGAATCCACGTGCTCCCGCTACTGCCGGATGCCCACGCCATCATCTCAGCCCTCGTTGCCCGGGCCGAACAGTTGCAGAGCACATTCCTGTTTTCCACCCACGGCACGCGCGCCGCGGTTCTGGAGACACTTTCGAACGCAGTGCACGGAATTGCGACCGGCATGATCACCAAGGGAACGGCAGTCGCGCCATTCCAGATGCGCGACATACGCCGCACCTGCGAGACGATGCTTGCGGCTCTCGGCGTTTCGTCGGACGTGCGCGCGCAGGTGCAGAGCCACGGTCTCGGAGGCGTACAGGCGAAGCACTACGACCGGCACAGCTACACCAAGGAGAAGGCCGCGGCATTGTCGGCTTGGGAAGACCGGCTTCGCGTCATCGTGAGCGACAGGAAGCCGCTGCCGGAGAATGTGATCTCGATACGTCGTGGCCGTACCTGACGAAGTGAAAACCTGTCGCGAGCGCCTCTCGTGGCGCTCTGTGAGGCCAGGTCCACGGGAAGCTCAGGTGGCAGACGGGGAAACCGCGAGGCCGCCCCCCGTACTTGCGCACCTCTTTCGGCGATCCTGGTTGTTCCCGAAATCAGCGACCTTGCCCGAGGTCGATGCCGAGCACCTGCGCCAGTTGCGCCGCGAGATCCGCGCGCGCTGCGGGCGCGAGGGCTGCAAGATTCTGCAGACGCCATCTCACCGCCGGCAGCGATTGAGCCTCCACCAGTCCCAGCCCGGCCCAGTCCGCATCGCCCGTGGCCTCAATGTCCAGCAGAAAGCGGCGATGCGCGAGTGGCATGTCGCCCGTGATCGCCGAGACCAATGCCTGCCTGGCCGCATGCAATTCCTCCAGGCTGACAGGGACCGTGGTCATGCCCAGGAAGCCACGGTCGTACTCCTGTCGGATATCTTTCAGTCGCGGCGCGAGAACCTCGGCCGTCCGGCCATCGTGACTGATCAGATAGACCACGAAGGCGCGCCGCAGCTCGTCCGTGATCCCCTCCGCCGCGAGGAGATCACGCACATCGAAGAGATCCCGCGGGTGTTGTCGGTCCAGTGCTGCCACGATCTTCCCAGCGTACAGATCGGCGAATGACACCACCTGCATTTCCGCAAAACCAAACTGCTCGGCCACCACATCCGTGACCGGCAACATGCGCGGCGGGAACACACACCCGCGCAGCACCGGCGTGACCTCGATCTTGACCTGCACACCGCGGCTGCCCACCGTCAGTCGTACGGTGCGGCGCGGTGCCTCCCGGGTATGGCTGCGCTGGATGTTGGCGTCGACAACCGACCGCGCGATGCGCCTGGCGATGCGCTCCAGCGCGTCCTCGATGCCGCGGAGCGAGGTGGCACGGTCGGCCACCGGCAGGTAGGCGAGATCGATGTCCACCGACAATCGCGGCGCGTTGCGCACGAAGAGGTTGATCGCGGTGCCGCCCTTGAGCGCGAAACAGGGCTCGGCTGCAACACCGGGAATGAGCCGCAGCAGAAGATCGACCTGACGCCTGTATCGCTCATCCAGCGCCATCGAGATCTCCGGGGACGGTGATCTGGAACTCGCGGTTCCAACGCCCGTTCCTGGCGATGAGGCGCTTGCCCTTGCCCAGGTCGATGCGCGCGCGGTCGAGCTGCGACAGCAAACGCGAGTGGTGGCGCTGCACGAACCAGAGGAAGAGCCGCTTGACCTTGACGTTGTGGCAGGCCTCCAGGAGACGCTGGCATCGTCGGGGATGCAGATTCACGAGCGACTGGAATATCACGTCCACTTGCTGAAAGGTCTCGCGCTCGGGAAGTTCATCGAGCAGTTCGAGAATGGCACGTTCCGGCGCCGAGCAGATGATCGGCCAACCGGTCGCCGACCAGGCAACGTCAGGCGAGTTGGAACGCAGTCCCCTGGGGAGCGGGGTGGTCGCGCCGCTGGCGACATCCACTCGTACCGCGTGGGGCTCCTCCGCGATCAGATCGGGATCGAAGAGACGGCCTGCGCGATGAAAGATGTATTGGGTGCCGGCGGGGAGTTTGCGCAGCCATCCCGGCGGAGGCTGATTGCCATACAAGTGGACCTCGTCCGCGCCATGGGGCTGGAGGTAGTGGCCGAAACCCTGCGCGGTCAGCGCGGTGCGGCCGCCCACAACGCCGGGCCATGCCATCAAGGTCTGCAGCGATACCAGTGCAACGGCCCATGGAATCTCCTGCGGTGTGGTGGCGCGCAGGCGCGGCGGCGGACGGCGGTAGATGCCGTGGGCCAGGGATTCGAGCCAACCGCTGCTTACATAGCGGTGCCGGAGGTTGCTCGCGTAACCGTGCCGCTCCAGCCAAGCGGCGTCCACAAGGAATCCTTCGGGGACTTCCCGCTGCAGTCGGTTCAGCTTGCTTCCATGAACATCGCTCATGGTGACTATATTGCTACGTACGTAAACTCACTGCAAGTTTGCGAAACGAGAACAATCCATCATCTTCGGTGACTAAATATCGCTCTTTATCAACCCCCAGGGCGATTCTGCGAAACAGATTTAGTCGTCTCCCAGGCCCTGCATCCCCAACCGCCTTGCGATCCCGTTGAGCGAAGCATGGACGTGCTCGTCATGGGCCATGACGAGACGCCAGTACGTTCTCGACCACATGCCCTTGGGCTTCTCGCCGGTGCCGTTGAGGATCCCTGCCTGCCAACCCAGCTTCCGGCGGATCTTGTCCGCGCGCCGGGCGGCGGCGTCTTCGACGGGCTCCCTCTGCGACGGGTACGCAAGGCCATGGCACTTCCGGCACGCGAACCTGGCCCCGCCATACAGGATGGCCACGCGTCGACCGCAACCGGCCTCCGGGCAACGGAACCAGACGCGCTCGCCGCCGTACCTGCACGGCGTGTACTCGAGACGCACCGGATAGCACTCGTCCCGCCAGGTGCCGTCGCGGGGCCGGTGGCGATAGTCGAGGAGGACATGACCCTCGCGCACCCGGATCTGGATGGACGCGACCTCACGACCGTTGATCCTCCAGTGCCACCCGAACGTGCGCCCTTCCGACAGCAGCCCCTCGCGCGCGAGACGACGCACATCCAGCGGATGGAAGTCATCGGTGCACGGCGCAGAACCGGGGTGCCAGCGCCGCCCGCTTCCGCTACCGCCCACAACGCGCTCCAGATTCAACCGAAATCATTTGCGAACTCCAACCGATTCCTGCCCCCTCACTGTTTCGAGCCCCCGGCGAAGTGAGCGCCGTGCCGCCCCGACGCCCTGCTTCATTCGTCGCCGGCCTCATTGCGCACCGTCCGCCTGCGGCGCTGACTGCCTGCGGATCTCCTTCAGCTTGATCAACATGGCGAGCGTGCGCTCGAACTTGCGATCGAGATGGGTCTCGTACCGGCCCAGGTGTTCGAGGTTCTGCGCCTTCAGCCCCTCGCCGATGGCCTGCGACTTGATCGCTTCGTGGTACCGCGCCTCGGCCTCGATGGCGCGGAACACCGGGTCGAGTTCCTGCGAGATGAAGTTACCGAGCCCGTCGGCCGTCGGCTCAACTGCGTCGTCAGCCAGGGACTCCGCCCACCACTCTCGCGAGCTTTGCGTGAGCGCGCGCAGGGCCTGATCGAAGGCACCCTTGCCACCACGACGCAGAATGACAGCGGCGCGCTCCGTGGCGGCGAGTTCCTTCTGGGCGTCGCGCTGGCACTCAGCCACATCCTCCGGCGACTGATCCATCAGCTCGCGGATGTCCACACGCTTGCCCTCCAGTCCGTACGCGAACGGGGCGGCGCTGGAGGCGAGGCTTGCCGTATTCCGGACCACGCTCTCCAGGCCCTGATTGATGCGGGCCCCTTCCGCCTGCAGGACCCGACGCTTGCGCCACAGGATGCTGGCCAGCTCCTCAACGAGGTGCGCCTCGGTGGCGCCCGCCGGCCGATGCTCGTCGAGCATGGCTTCCAGCAGATGGCGGTACTCCGTGGCGTCCTCGTGAGGCAGGACCGTGCTGCGGCTGAGGATCCCGTGCTTCAGCGCGTTGAAGCGAACGGCGGCGTAGCCCGCGGTGACAGCGGGCACCGCTTCCGGAACGCCTGGCGCCACACGATTGCTTTCGTTCTCGATATCCATAGTCTTGTCTTCTCTCAGTGGCCGCGACTGGCGCGCGCGTAGGCATCGCCGTCCGTGGAATTGCGTTCGTCAGGTTCGATGACACTTGCAGCGATCGGCGTCACCGGAACCTTGGAAACCGGAGAAACCGATTCCACCCGCCAACGCTCCGCGGAACCGTTGCCGGGGCTCTTGCCGAGACGCAGCCCGTTCACCAACTGACCGACGTGACGCTTCATCCACCATCCCAACCTGCGGCGGTTGATGTCGCCCCGCTCGCCCGCGATGTCGTGCAGCACCTCGCGAAGCTCGATCTCGTCGTCGACCAGGTCGCTCCTGCGGGTCAACGCATCGCGCAGCATGGTGGGCCGATTGCCGAACAAGGCATCCCACGCCGTCAGCAGCCGCCCGAGAGTTTCGCGGTCGGGGTCCTCGTTCAGCGCTTCGAACACCGAGTCGCAGGGGTCAGGCAACCCGAGCCACAGCAGCGGCTGCCGGCAGAGTTCCGACCAGTCGCCGAAGCTGCCCAGCACCTTGCACGGGAACGTGGGGCGCCCGGCACCGATCCAGGCGCGCACGAGCGTCAATGCCGCGGACACGTAGCGCCCCCGATCACGCAACACCTCCCGCACGAGGTCGGGGCGCGCGAAGGTGCGCGACGCCGGCACCTCGCAGCCCGGGTCCAGATCGATCGTGATGCACCGACGCGCCATGTCCCGCACCGGGCCCACGTTGTTCCCGCTCGAGAGGAAGAGCGTGCGGGTGTTGACCGTGGCGGTCTTGGAGACACCCAGGATCCGCCCGCTCATGAACTCCGAGGTCAGCGCCGAGCAGAGGCTCTTGTGCGGGATGAGATCGCCGGTGAGGTTGTCGAACTCGATCACGGCGGGGCCGCGCAGCAGGTCGGCCAGCAGCAGCTTGCGGCACTCCTCGTCGTCCGCAGGAAAGGCAGTGGGGGTACCGCGCTGCGGGGTCGCGAAGGCGGTGATCAGTTCGCTCAGGTAGGACTTCCCCGATCCGCTCACGTGTGCCCGCACATGGAACATCGGTGCGAGTTCCAGGCTCGCCCGGATGGCTGCCGTGAGCATCGCCGCGAGGGCGGCGGTTCGGGCGCTCGGCGTCGCGAACCGGAATTCCGACAGCAGATCGGTCAAGACCATGAGTGCCGCCTGCGCCTCGTCGATCGTCGGATTCTCCGGCACGTCGAACTCGCGCGCATCGAACACGCCATACAAGCCGGTCGCACTGTCGAAGCCCGGCTGCGTCGCGAGGCTGCCATCGGGGCGCAGGTAGGGCTGACGGGCGAGCCCCTTCAGGGAGGGCAGGTGCGCGTAGCTCGACGAATCGAACAGCACGGCCGCATGCCGGGCCGGCGGGTCGGTGCGGGTCCAGCCCGAGGAGCGCAGGTCATAGCGTTCCCACGTCGCCGCCCCCGCCAAGGCACGCACAAGCGTGGGCGCGTTCACTTCCTGGATGCGCGTCTCGCGCGTCCCCGGATCCGTGACCACCGTGACGATCAACCCGCCCCGCTGGTAGTAGCGCCCGGTCAGCGCGAGCTCCTGTTCCCCGGCATCGACGATCCGGTGGATCTCGCCGGCCACCAGACGAATCACGGCTTTCATGCGCGCGGCCGCGGGCTCGATGCCGAGGAAGCCCAGCAGGTCGCGGACGTGCCGGTGCGCGCAGTGGCCATGCAGGCACTTGAAGCCACCGATCGCCCACTGCTCGTCGGGTTCGAAGTACGCGGTGCCGTGGTCCAACTGGTCGGTGTGCTCGATCACCCACGGGCAGGTGATGTCGTGGCGCCCATTCCCGAGCGGCGCCTTGTAGAGTCCGCGATTCTTCAGCACATCCAACACGGCGTTGCTGGCGGGGCGCGGGGTCCAGACCGCCTCATCGTCAGCCGGCGGTGCCGCCGCGCCGCCCGCGCGCTTCGACCGTTTGGCCGGCACCCAATCGAGCTGGAGTTCCTCGACGAGATCGTCGATGGTGTAGCGCCGGTGCGGCACCCATTCCACCAGGCGGCACTGGAATGCCGGCGCGTGCTTGCCGTTCACGCCGACAGGCAGGCGTGCGAGTCGTGCCGTCGGCCCGCCGGCACCGGGATCGCACAGACCGGCGGCGATGATGGCTTTCATGAGACGGTCGGCCAGCGCCGTCTCCGCAATCGGGTCCTCGAACAAATAGCCCACCTGAAAGTTGCCAGGCGACGTCTCGATCTTCCACGAGACCGGCAGATCGAGGCGCTCGGCCTCCACCTTGGTCCCGACGTCATCGAGCATCACCGCGTGGAGGTGGGCGAACGAGGCCTTGCGGCGGCGGAACCGGCCCGCGTCATCGGGCCGGAAGGTGGCGACGCTGAAGTAGTTGTTGGCGGTCGCGGGCAGCAGGGTCGTGTCAGCCGAGCGTTCCCAGGCGTCGCCGCCCCAGACCCTGGCTGCAACCTTCGACGGGTTGCCGGGGAAGCTCACGACCAAGGCTCGAGCATCGGGATCAGAACCCTCGAACACGGCATCGAGGAACTCACGGTTGGTCACGGCGACGGTTTCGTCGGTTTCCACGGTAACGCTCCGCGCGATCGGGAAATCTGTCAGGGGTGCATTCATGGCGCCCCCCTTAGATCGCGACCTTGCGAGCCGCCACCAGCTTGGCGACGAGCTCACGGATCTGTTCATCGCTCCAGCCGGCGATACGTGCGTTGTTGATCGCTTCGGTTTCGTTCGACGGCCACGCGACGGCGCGCCCGCCGATGAGTACCGGCGGCGTGAAGAGGCCGTTCGCGATATCGAGGTAGTGGGCGCTGCGGGACCGGCCGCGCTTCTGGAGCACCACGGGAAGGCGTTGCAGGGCTTTCGACATGTCTGCACCTCATGGGGTGTGGATGGACATGCCGGATTCGGCCCGAGCAACGGGGGTTGCTCGCAACTCCGGGGATTGGGGCTCGCCAACCCCCAATCAGGATTTAGCTTTTTTCTTGGGCGAGTCAGGGGGGTTGCTCGAAGCCACAAGTCCACCCCAGGACCCTACGGGTCGTTTCGGGGGTTCGAGCAGTTTCTTCACTCTCGTTTCGGAGAGATTCTCTTCGGCAGCAATGGTCTTGATGAACGACCTGTCACCGGCCGCAATCAGCTCGGCCTTGCGCGCGGCCACGCGCGCGCGTCGCGCCTCAGTGGTTTCTTTCCCATCGCCCACCTGCTGAAGGAACCGCTTCATGCGCTGACTGGCGAACCGCACTTGCCCGGATTTCCACTCCAGCAAATCGCGCAGCTCGATCGACTGGTCCCCGATCGTCAAACGAGGGACGCCTTCGGTCGACAAATCCAACACCCGTGTACGACTTTCAGCGCCCGCAACGCTGAGTTTCCAGAGATCTCGGCGCGCCGGTGACTGGGTGGGCGATCGTGCCCCGAGCCACCGAGCAACAGCACTCGCCAGGGCCTCGCCGGTGATCCGCCAACGTTCCAACCGCGCCGGATCCACCTTGATCGGCCCCATGTCTTCTCGCCGGTCACAGATGATGCGTAGCCGGGCAGGCCTGACCGCATCCCCGGCCGTCACCTCGACGGGCATCGCACATCGTGCCTCGCAGCCATGGCATTCGATCACGAGCGCAGGCGTTGCCTGCTGCAACAATCCGCAGTCGATCAACGCCGTCAGGGTGCCGGACGGCCAGTCGGCCACCTCATCGGCGCTGAAGAACGCGTCGGTGGTGCTGTCGCAAGCCAGCCGCTCCAGCACCTGGTGCAGCACTGCCTCCCCGGTCATACCAGGTCTGCCACCGGATCACTCGCGGTGCCCGGCTCGGATCCCGCGGGCGGTGGAACGGGTGGCGCCTCCGGCGGCTTCTGGGGCTCGATGCCGGACGCCACGAGCACCTTCCGAATCAGCAGATCCCGCCCCTCCTGCTTGAGCGATACCGAATTCGGCCAGGTGATGTCGAAGGTGCGTGTCCCGCCGCGGCCGGACGAGTCGCGCGCGAACGTCACTTTCACGCCGACCTGCGTGATGCTGAACTCGGAAAGCGGAATCTGCGACGTCACACGTTCGAGCAGATCGAAAACCGCCCGGCGATTTCCCGTTGGGTCCGCCTCGAGGAGGATACGCTCGTTGCGCCCCCGACGAGACAGGCGCAGCTTGCGCACCACCATGTCTGTGATGCCTGAATCAGCCGTGTACTTGAGCTGGAAGGTGGCGCTGCGAAACGGGTCCAGGTTGTAGACCCGCTCGTCCTTGGAATCAGGCCCGAGCGTCGCGTCGAGGATCGTTCGCGCGAAGATCGCCTGCAGTTCGGGAACGTCCCTGCTCCCGCCCGGGGCGTAGAGATCCAGGGTCCCTTCGTCGGGCGACAGGACGAAGATGATCTCGAACGCCGGATGGTGGGTGCGACGGGCGAAGGTCTGGCCCTCCCATTCGACGGCTGCCTGAGCGAAGTCTTCCGGGTAGGCGAAGAAATACTCAAGGCGATCACGCCGGTAGCACTCGACCTTGCAATTCTTGCCGCGCCCCTGGGTGTTGTGAAAGTACCCACTCAGCCCGGTTTCCAGCGCGGCGATCGCCTCGGCGGATACGTCTGGCGGCTTCCGCGGGAGGTTCTTTCGCTTGCGCCAGTAGGCCTGCGGAACCTTGTCGGCATGCCGGAATGCGAGCGCGGCCGGCCAATACCGAGGGCGTTCAAGCTTCGTCCAGAAGGCATGCGCCAGAAATCCATCCAGCGCTGCAAACTGGGGCGCAAGGTTCTCGTCATGGAACGCGGCCTCGTCCAGGATCGCCTTCGAACCCCCTTCGGTGGCCAGCGCGTCGATGTCGCGAAAATCCTTCTCCATCTCGAGCCGCACACCATCGGGCAACTGGAGCCACCACTCGAAGATGGGCTCCACCTGAGTCTCCGTCAGGCCCTTCCATTCGAAGTTTGCGACGACACCGAAAGCCTTGAAGTACCGCTCCAGCATCTCGTTCGGTGCACTACGCAGGAATCGCCGGGGTTGGAACTGGTGCGCCATGCCTGATTCTCCGTGCAGGCTGTCTGCCTGGGTCGGGATACCGTACAGTATTGGACGTTGCTGGCGCAGTACAGATGCCGCTGGCGAACGCCGTTTCGCGGGATGGCAGCCCGAAAGCGCTCGCGTCGTTCGACGCCTATGCACCGATCGATTTCCAGCAAGCTTCATTGAGCCGCCCAGAAGCCTCAGCAGGTTGCTGGCCCCCTCCGAATCCCGGAGTCGACAGTCAAGGAGAACCCCTAGTGCTCGGCCTAGCCTTGCGGGAAGAGTTTCGTGGAAAGCGCCTCAAAGGGACGGCGATCGAGCTCTCCAACGATTCGAAGACCGGCGCGACTCAGATTGCGGCACGGGACTTCCTAGAGATTACCTACCCCACCCATGATCTGTTGAAGGCCATCGAGGCCGTCGGTCCTAACCAAGGACGCCCGATCGCAGTGATCGGCGAACGTGGCCTGGGCAAGTCGCATTTGATGGCTGCGCTTTACCACGCGGTCACTGACCCCAGTTCGACCGGCGCGTGGCTCAATTCGTGGGCCAGCACGCTAGCCGAACCGAGCATTGGCAAGATTGCGCTGCGCGGCGGGATGCACGTCATCGGTGAGAGCCTGCATCGCCACCGCTACAAGTTCCTGTGGGAAGTGCTGTTCGAGAACCATCCGCACGGAACCTTCATCAAGGGCAAGTGGGAAGGCCAAGGCGCATCCAAAACCGAAATTCCGTCCGACAAGCTCATTATCGAGTTACTGGAAAACAAGCCGACGATGCTGCTTCTGGACGAGTTCCAGACGTGGTACGACAGCCTCACAAACACCAAGCAGTACCCGTGGAAGAACTGGGCCTTCAACTTCACCCAGATTCTTTCGGAAATCGCCAAGGAGCGCCCCGACCTGCTGGTGCTGGTGATTTCGGTACGCAACGGCGGCAGCGACGCCTACCAGCAGGTGCATCGCGTCAACCCGGTCGCCATTGACTTCAAGGCGGGCGGCAGCGCCGAGCGCAATCAGCAAGATCGTCGTCGGATGCTGCTGCATCGTCTGTTCGACAACCGCTTGCACATCGCTGGCGGCACCATCGAATCGCTGGTCGCACAGCATGTCGCAGAATCCTTCCGCCTGCTCGACGTACCGCCCGCCGAGCAGGAACGCAAGCGCCGGGAGTTCACCGAATCGTGGCCCTACGCGCCGCACCTGCTGCGCCTGCTGGAAGAGCAGGTCCTGATCGCCACTGACGCGCAGGAGACGCGCGATCTGATCCGAATTCTCGCCAACCTATACAAGAGCCGTGGCGAGACCGTGCCCGTGCTCACCGCCGCCGATTTCCGGTTGGACGATGACACCGCGGGTATCGGCGCGTTGCTAGAAGCTGTCGCCAACCAACACCACCGTACTCTGCGAGACAAGGCGCAGCAGAACATCATCTCGGTGAAGGAAGCGCGGCACGACCACGCAAGCGTTGCGCCGCACCTGCAGGAAATAATCGGCGCGCTGTGGTTGCGCTCGATTGCCGTTGGCAAGCTCGCCGGAGCCGAGCCCACCACGCTCCAACTGGACATCACTCGCAGCAAACCAGTGGATGACAATGCCTTCCAGGTCGAGCTGGCGACCATCGTTGAGAACAGCTTCAACATCCATCAGGAAGGCACCAAGTTGCTCTTCCGCGAGGAAGAGAACCCGCGCGCCAAACTCATGGCCTACGCACGTAACGACAAGCTGTTCGCCGATGGTTCCGATCAGGCACAGCTCGCCAAGCAGGTGCGCTACGTAATCGGCGGCGGCGACGACGTCGCCAACAAGTTCCGCGTCATCGCTCTTCCAAAGTCATGGGTCAATGACCCCTGGGCAGCACTCGATGAAACCGAACAGCCGGACAAATGGGACGATCGTCTGTTGCCCATCCTGGTGCTGCCTGAGGAGGTCGACAAAGTCGACGCAACGCTGGGTCGCTGGCTCAAGGACCAGTTACAGAAGCGCCGCAATACCGTGCGATTTCTGCTGCCGCGCACGGGCTGTACCAATGCCTTCATGGACCGCGATCTCCTCATCCTGGCCCGCGCCGAAATGAAGGCCCAGGAATGGAGCGGCCAGAACCCCGAATACAAGAAGCTGCACAGGGAGTTCGAGAGCACGCTGCGCGACAACTTGAAGAAGCGCTTCGACCGCTTCGCAGTGCTGCAGCGCTGGAATTTTTCCGACCCGGCGCAGAGCAAATTCAGCGTCGAACGTCTCGACAAGCAGGGCTCGCAGATTCCCGACGCCATCGAAGAGGCACTGACCGGTGACCTGTTCGTGCCGGAAGACTTTGAGGAGCTGGTGCTCGAATACGCCCACAGCAACGAGTCGGTTGGCAAGCTGCTGCGCGAGATGCAGGAGCCGCGCCCTGCTGGACGGGACTGCATCCCGTGGCTGGGCGAGACGGCGATGAAGGATCGCCTGCTGCGTTTGTGCGCCAAGGGGAAGGTCGCCATCAACATGCGCGGCATGGAGTACCTGCAGACGAACCCGGGCGAGGACGAGGACAGCGCGGGGCGACGCCTGGGACCCAAGCTCTCGCTCACGGGCCGCCACCTCGACGATGTATTCGTGATGCTGCCCTCGGCTGTGCCCGCCACGGGAGGCGCCGCACCGACGCCGGCACGTATGACGGGCAGTGGCGCAACCCCGCTGGGCGCGGCGGAGCCAGCCCCAATTGGTTCTCCTGTGCCAGTGCCAGCGCCCGCAACCGGCAGCATCTTCGGCAGCGAAGCCCGCTCGAGCAAGCCGCGCACGCCGCTGTCGAATCCAGCCACATCGCCCCTCAACCTCATCGGCAAGATTGAGGGGTGGGGCATCGGCCCAGCGACCAAGGTCGCGGACGTGTCCATCAAGGTCTCCGCCGCTACCGGCGCGCAACTCAAGGAACTGCTCAAGAAACTGCCCGAAGGCATGACCTTCGAGCTGAATCTTGAGAAGGAGGACGACTGATGGCTCTCACTGCTGGCGCCCTGCAGACTCTCACCCAGGGTTCCGATGCCGACGCTTGGCGGATCATCGTCGATCGGGTGCTCGAGATCACTAGGGAGCCGCTCGCCGCACGGAGCGCGACCGGCGAGATCGTCCGGCGCGACCGCGAAATCGGCGAACTGGATCTGTTCCTCTCCTCCAGCGGTTGGGACTTGTGGCAAGCTTTTGGCGAGAACGTCGAGCGCACCTCGGATCGGCTGCTGCGCTGGTGGACCGAGCCCTTCAGCGCGAAGGCGGTGTTGATCCTCGATGGCCTCTCGCTGCGTGAACTGCCGTGGCTGTTGCAAGGCGCGAAGGAAAGCGGCTTCACCACGCACGAGGTCGTTGCCTGCGCCTCCGAACTGCCAGGCGAAACCGATGCATTCGCTCGCGCGCTCGGGTTCACCAGCCGCAGCAAACTCCAGAACAACGGGGGCGGCCCCTCGCACAGGCTGCAACCCGCCAGTACCGAGACTGTGGATCTGCCGTGGAAAGACTGCGAAGCCCTGATCGGCAGCGCACCCAACCAGATCTTTTGGCACCACTGGCCCGACGCCAAGTTGCACGACGGCTCGGGGGCAGGCCAGGGACTGGAGCCGCTGACCCGGGACGCGGCCGAGCAACTGACCAGCGATGACTTCTGGACCTTCGTCGAGCGCCTCGCGACTGGGCGGCGGCTGGTCGTTACGTCGGATCACGGTTACGCGGCAACCGGCTACTTCCCCGATGCCGATGGCGAGGTCAGCAGCTTCCTCAAGCAGACCTTCGGAAGTTCCCGTAGCAAGGCGGGAAACGCCGACGCCGGACCCTTCGCGCCGCCCGTGGCATTGCAGATCAACAGCCCTCATGGCGCGCACCTGTTGGCGCTAGGCCGCCGCAAGTGGCGCAGCCAAGGCGGCTACCCGACACTCACGCATGGCGGCCTGTCGCTGCTGGAAGTGCTGTCGCCCTTCGTCGAGATGACCAAGTAAGGACTGCACCTGATGGCCACCAGGAAGGAAATCCTCCAACAGCAAGTCGGCAGGGCCGTCAGCGCCGGCAAGGCGGTCGCGCTGGAAACCGTCGACTTCAACGACCCGAACCGCCCGAAGACCTGCCTCGAGGTGGACTTCCCGATCCTACCTGTCAACCAGGTGGCAATCATCGAAGGCAACGCGGGCAAGCCGATATACCAGATGTCGAAGTGGTGGGCGCGGCGGCGCTCCAGCGTGTTCCGGTCGATGCTGATCGCGGCGGCCACCAAGGCGCCGGACGACCCGGCGCATGCGGCCAAGCTGGTGTGGGACAACTACTACGCGAACCACCAGAAGAAAGGCGCGTTCAAGCACCTGAAGGTGGCGGACATCTTCATGGGTGGCGGCACCACGCTGGTGGAAGGCTCGCGTCTCGGCATGCAGATGGTGGGCAACGACCTCAATCCGGTCGCGTGGTTCGTGGTCAAGCAAGAACTGGCGAATGTCGATCTGGACGAAGTGAAGAAGCTGCTCGCCGACATAGAGGCCGAGGTCAAGCCGCAGATCATGCCGTACTACTACTGCGACGGCCCGGATGGCGAAAAGGGAACGTGGACGCACCTGCCAACCAGAAAGCTGATGCCGGCCAACTTCGACCCGCTCGCCATCTCGCGCGAGCAGCGAAAGGATTACAAGTACGAAGGCCCGGAGATCATCTACACCTTTTGGGCCAAGCACGGCCCTTGTCAGGTGACGGGCTGCGGCCACCGCACGCCGATCATGACAAGCCCGGTTATGGCGGTGAAGACGCTCACCGTCAAGTGTTGGGCACACACGTGCGGCCAGTGCGGCGGGGCGTTCGATGTGGAATACGAAGCCGCGCGCATGGCCCCCGACGCGCCGTTCTACGTCGCACCCAACGAAGCACCTTACTGCATTCTCGACCGCCGAAACGGCGTGATCTGCCCGCACTGCGGCCACGCCGCGCTGGTGAACCTCGGCAAAGGCAAGAGGAAGAGCAAGAAGGTGGAACTGAGCCTGCTGGTACATCCGCAATGGCTGGCGGGTGAAGCGAGGCAAGATGCGAACGGCATGCCCTACGGTGGTTCGGCGCAGGACGGCGTGACGGCGACCACGCGATGGGATGCAGTACGGGCTGCGAAGATTCGCCTGTTGGAAGTGCGCGGCGCGCTGCCGGATCAAGTGACCGACCCGGAGACGGGCGTTACCTTCGTGCCAGAGAGAGGGACGGTGCCGAAGAAATCGCACTACGTATGCTCGGCCTGCGGCACGGTGCAGGATGTGCTGACTACCATCAAAGCCACGGGCAAGACAGGGCCGATGGCCGGCTATGCGGTTCAGGGCTATGCACCCAAGCGCGACGAAGCGGGCAAGCCTTACAGCGGTCGCTTCTTCGCTGCCTACGACGCGGCGCGCGCCCAGCAATACGATGCTGCGTTGTTGGAATGGGAGGCGCGCAAGGACGTCGACCTGAAGGACTACTGGCCGCGTTCCGCGCTACCGTATGGTTTCATGACGCACATGAATAACGGCGGCATCCCAAACCACGGCTATACACACTGGTGGACGATGTTCAATCCGCGACAGCTGCTTGGAAATGCGCTGCTGTTGAAGGCCATCACAACAGTTGGAAACTATGATTGGTCGGTCCGCGAGTACGTCCTAGGCGCATTCCAGAACTATGCCCGCAATCAGAACATGTTCTCGTTCTGGCATATGACATTGGACAAACTGGCCCCCAGCATGTCAAACAGCAATTACCATCCGAAGAGCAATGTTGTGGAAGTCGGCGTCTTCCCGCCAATGGGCTATGGGCCGTGGTCGTCTACCTATGAAGTAATTCTTCGCGGTAGTGAATGGTCGAGCCGACCGTGGGATGTAGTAAGCGTTGAGGGGATCAAACGCAAAGATGCGGCGCTCGCTAACCAGTTCAGCGGCAAGAGCGAGAAAGTCTTTCCAGACGACCCGGTGAATGGCGCAGAAGTTTTCTGTGGCTCATCGACCGATCTCACAAATGTCGTCGATGCTAGCCTCGATCTGGTCATTACCGATCCGCCCTTCGGCGGCCTGCTGCACTACTCGGAACTGTCCGACTTCTTCTACGTTTGGCTACGGCTCGTGCTGAAGGGCAAGTACCCCGAATACTTCGGCGCCGACTACACACCCAAGTCGCTGGAGGCCGTTGCCAACCGCGCTCGTGAACCGGAAGACCCGGACGGCTTTTACCAACGCCTGCTCACTCAGTGCTGGCGCGAGGCGCATCGCACGCTCAAGCCCAGCGGCATTCTCGCGTTTACTTTCCATCACAGCGAGGACGAACCGTGGGTGGCGGTGTTGGAATCGCTGTTCGACGCGGGCTACTACCTCGAAGCGACGTACCCAATCCGCTCAGACGAGACCAAGGGTGAAGGCTCGAAGCCGGGAACGTTTGGCTCACAAACGATCGAGTACGACATCATCCACGTCTGCCGCAAGCGGACCGAAGAACCCAGACCGGTGAGTTGGGGCCGGATGCGTCGCGAGGTGATGGCCGACGTGCAGCAGTTGCAGGCCATGCTGGAAAACCACATCAAGGAAGGTCTGCCAGCCGCAGACATCCAGGTGATCCGGCGCGGCAAGGCGCTGGAGTATTTCTCGCGCCACTACGGCAAGGTCTATGTCGATGAAGGCCGCACGATCTCCGTGCGCGACGCCTTAGTGGGCATCAACCAGATCATCGACGAGGACGCCGACAAGGGCAAGGAAGCGCCGCCGGTCAATGCCGAGCCGATCACGCGCCAGTTCCTGCGCACATTCGGCACGGCGCCTGAACTGAAACGTGATCAGTTACAGAAGTTCCTCAAGGGTTCGATCACCACGCCGGACGAGTTCGTTCAGCGCGGCTGGTGCGTGGAGAGCAATAAGGTCTTCATCCCCGCTGATCCGTTGGTCTTCGCTCGCGAATGGTCGGGCAGGCATCGCCGTAAGCTCACCTCCGATTTGGATCAGGCGCTGGTGCTGATCGGTGCGTGCATTGACGGCAGCGGCATCAATGCCTCGGACACGCTGAAGAACGAGAACTTCAAGCCACACGTGGCACTGAAGCCGCTGCTGGAATGGCTGCATCGCAACGGCCCGGATCAGACAACCCGCAACGCAGCTTCGCGCGCTGTCTCGATCTACAACGCCTGGGCAGCAGCGCAGACAGCCATGCCTCTGCAGACGTCGCTGTTCGAGGAGTACGAGGCATGACGGCGATTGCCGGAACGCACGCGGAATGGGCAGTGGTGGACCGTCTCCGCGCCCTGCTCGATGAGCCCGAGCATCCCAGGTACAACGTGACGCAGGCGTATGGGCTATGCGTGGCAATCTTGGCGTGGGTCATGCAAAGGATCCGGACGCCCGAGTGCCAAGCCGACTCACCAGAGGCCTTGGCTGCAATTGCGATGTGCAAGCATCTCGAACAGCAAGACGTTGGAGCATTGCCTTGGGGACTCAAGACTAGTGGGCACTCTCCGCAGACCGCGGATCACGAAGATTTCAAGGGTTTCTCTGCGTTTGAGTTCTTGAAGTGGCTTCGTGATGCTACTTGCCATGGCGATGCGCGTAACGTTTCCCCTATCAACGTGGGCGCCAGCTTGGTCGGGTTTCGGATTCGCATGAAAGCGCACGGAGACCGTGTACGCGCACTGACGCTTACCGAACGCGATCTGCGGCGGATCGGCCATGCCCTCGCCCATGCGTATTGCGACGCATTGAAGTCGGCGGCCTCCAAATCTCCCGATGACTTCGTCCTCGATGCAGGATCGATACGCGAGAGAGGGGAGGCGGCATGAACCAAACCCTCGATTCGGTCTGGCAAGTTAGAGGTAACAGTTGGATTTGGGACGAGGAAGCGCGCAACCGGATCTGCACCGCCGGGGAGGTGTGGAGCCTGCGCCAGTTCCTTCGCGCCGGCAAAGCACCGGGGAACTGGCCGGGCACCCTGCCCAGCAATGGCGGAAGGACGCTGGTGGTGGCGGGGCTGGACGGCAGCCTTGATCTGCTGACGCCAGAGGAGGCCGAGGCATGGCTGCGCGACGTGATCAAGCCCAACATTCTGTCTTTCCAGGATGAATGGGAAGGCGATGGCGCGCTGGTGTTCTGGCTGCCGGGCGGCCACAGCCGCATCAGGGTGAACGCTGCGACCGACGAGTTGGGTTGGCTATGCCATGCGCCCCACGGGCATCAGATCGATTTCGGTCGCATCCTGTGGGGCCAGGCCAACGGGTACCCGCGGGAGATCCTGCTCCGCGAGGGTGCCAAGCCCGCCGGACTATTCCACCTGCGAATCACCTGAGGGCGGCGTGTGACGGCAGAGATTCAGTTCCAGCCCGGTGAGCGCATTACCCACCACGAGTACGGTCAGGGTGTCGTTCTAGACCCCGCTCGTGATGGCTACCTCCGTGCCTTCTTTGGGATCGGCGAGCGCCGAGTACCCATCAGCTCGATCCGTCGCGAGCTGTCTCGCACGGAGCGCATTCTCCGGGCAGTGGATGGCGGCGCAGAACGGGCTCGAAGGGCATGGCTGTCCTACGAGGCACACGCCCTGCCAGTGATGGAAAGCGCATCGGCGCTGACCTCGGCCAAGATCGACCTCCTCCCGCATCAGGTGGTCTTGACGCACCGCATTGCCACGGCGTCGCCGCGGCGCTACCTGGTCGCTGACGAGGTCGGGCTGGGTAAGACCATCGAAACGGCGCTGATCCTGCGGGAGTTGGCGAGCCGCGGGGAACTTCAGCGCGCGCTGATGGTGGTGCCCGCCGGACTGGTGAACAACTGGCACCGGGAGCTGAACGAGGTCTTCAATCTCGACTTCGAGGTGTTCGGATCCGAGGGCGACATCACCGACCGCAAGACCAACGCGTTTGCCAAGCATGACCGGCTGATCGCCAGCATCGATACCCTCAAGCGCCCGGCGCGCATCAAGCGCCTGCTGGATGCGCCGCGTTGGGATCTCGTGGTGTTTGACGAGGCCCACCATCTGACGGCCTACCGCACCGGAGGCAAGGTCAGAAAGACCGAGAACTACAAGCTGGCAGAAGCGCTGAAGGATCATTCACGCGACCTCATGCTGCTGTCAGCCACGCCGCACCAAGGCAACCACTTTCAGTTCTGGATGCTGGTGCAGCTACTCAACCCGACGCTGTTTTCCAGCCCTGAGGAGATGCTGGAACACCGGCACCGCCTCAACACGGTGATGTTCCGTCGCACCAAGGCAGATGCCTGCCAGCCCGATGGCTCGCCACTGTTTGCGCGGCGATGGGTTCACACCGAGTCCTTCGTCATGAATGACGAGGAGCGGAAGTTCTACGAGAAGCTTCGCGAGTACCTGGAGGACGGATTCAACCTCGCGCGTCGTCAGGGCGGCAAGGGCCAGGCGCTCGGGTTCCTGATGGCGATCTTCCAGAAAATCGCCGCCTCGAGCTTCGCAGCCGTCCGGCGCACCCTCAAGCGTCGCCTCCTGATGTTGACGCTGCACGAAGCCCTGCTCCGCGACAAGGAACTGGATATCGAAGGCCGCGAGCGCCTGATGGACGAGGCCCGTACTCTGGTTCATGATGAGTTCGGCCTGCCAAGCGACGCCGTCGGACGCAGTGAGGTGGATCGCGTGATCGCCGACCTGAAGTACCGGCTCGTCAAGAAGCTCGACGAGGAAGCGCTGGAGCTGGCCTCCGACCCCTACGGTAGCGAGTTCGGCGCGGTCCATGCCGAGGAGGCTGCATCGGCGGTCGTGGATCTGCGCCTGCCCGAAGAGCGGCTGCGCATCGGGGATCTGCTCGCAGCCTTCCCACAGCATCGCGAGACCAAGGCGCAGAAGCTGCTCGATGGCCTCGGCGTCCTCTGGCGCCAGAACGCCAGCGAGAAGATCGTGGTGTTCGCCACCTATCTCGGCACTGTGGACCTGATCGCCCGGGAGATTGACCAAATGTTCCCGGGCCAAGGCGTCGTGGTGCTGCGCGGCGGCGATCACGGCGCGAAGGTCGCCGCGGAACGTCGATTCCGCCAGAAGGATGGTCCCCGTGTCCTGGTGTGCACGGCAGCGGGCCGCGAGGGGATCAACCTTCAGTTCGCGCGGATCCTCTTCAACTTCGATCTGCCTTGGAATCCGATGGATGTGGAACAGCGGATTGGTCGCATCCACCGCTACGGGCAGAACCACACTGCGCAGGTCTACAACCTTGTGCTGTCCGACACCATCGAGGGCCGCATCTTTCTTCTGCTTGACGAGAAGCTCACCGAGATCGCCCGAACCGTGGGCAAGGTCGATGACGAGGGCAATATCGCCGAAGACTTGCGAGCGCAGATTCTCGGTCAGCTTTCCGAGCGGCTGAACTACGACCGGCTCTACCAAGAGGCGCTGTCCGACCCCGAACTCAAGCGCACGAAGGTTGAACTGGAAGCTGCGCTGTCGAACTCCCGCGAGGCCCGCCAGGTCGTCTTCGACCTTTTCCAGGACCTCGACGGCTTCAGCCTCGACGACTACAAGCCCTTCTCCGACGTGTCGTCCAGTCTCGCCCGGCTGGTGCAGTTCCTGTCTGCCGCAGTGGCAGATCGTCAGCAGAAGCTCGTCAAGGTCGACGACGAGACGTACGACCTCGTGACGATCGACGGAACGCATAGCGTTCGCTTCACCTTGAATCGAGACACGGCCACAAGCCACGACGACGTGGCGTTAATGGGACTGGATCATCCGCTGGTACTGGAAGAACTTGGGCGCTGGCGAAGCTTGCCACCAGAGGAACTGGGCATTGCGGTCGTGAGTGACGTCGATGCGCTCGTCTTGCTTTCGTTGTGGATGGTAGAGACATCGGCAGGAAACGGAGAGCGTCGAGCCATGGTCCAGCCGATTGCGGTAAGGAAGGACGGCACACGCGTACCTTCTGCCGAGCGCCAAGTGAACGTCCTTCTCGGCGCAACGACACACACTCCAGCACTCTCGCCGGACCAACGCTTTGAGCAGTTTCGGGAAACTGTGGAGCCGGCTCTTCAGAGAGAGATCTCGCACAAGGACCCATTGGGAGGAAACGGAGGCTACACGGCCGACCTGATTGGCTATATTGAGGTGATCCCCCTACCTCGCAATCGACCGTGACTATCGTCGGCACCCCCACTTCCGAGATTCTTCAGTGGATTTGTCGAGCTTAGCGAATCGGAAAGAAAGGCACTCAAAAGATGGGCGAAGCGAAACGGCGTGGCACTCGTGACGAACGGGTGGCCGAGATATGGACGACTCACGGCGTAGCTCCTATATCCGCCGAGCGATACAACGCGTACGTTGCATGGACACGCTCGCCCATTATCGCTTCCATTGGTGATGAAGTGGAGTTCTACGCCAACAGCGCAGAGACGCTGATCGGCGTTCTCATTCTGGACCTCACGGACCGTGACTATGGCTACGTCATTCTAGGTCGTGATGAGAAAGGGCGGTTTCGCGCCGTTGATGTGAAAGCCAGCATGACTCGCGCCACGGCTCGTAAGGAGTTGTTTTCATCAATTGCAAGTCTGGGTGGAAATGGTGAGACCGTCTTCCCCCAAGGCGATGACGACATCGACAAGGCGGGCGTTGATCTTTTCAATCAACAGGTCGACGACGGGAAACTGCATCCATCCTTCAAGCTCCTTCAACGTCACCACAATTGGCTTCCTGCTCGCACGATCATGTCCGAAATGATGCGGCACTTCACGGACATAGATGGAAACTTTGTTGAGCAGTTTCAAACAACCGCGTTCGACTCCAGAATCTGGGAGCTCTATCTCTACGCGGCACTTCTTGAACTTGGACTCTTCGTAGAACGGCCAGCGACGGCCCCAGATTTCGTGGTTTCCGACGGAAGGCGAAGGGTGTTCTTGGAAGCCGTTACTGTCGGCGCATCACCAAACGATGCACCACCTCCGGAGGCACCAGAGAGCGCCCCATTTGATCGAACCCGCGATGAAGTCGTCGAATTGCTACGTACGAAGATTCCAATCCGCTTCGGCAGCGCCCTGTACTCGAAGCTGAACCGAAAGAATCCATATTGGGAACTTGAGCACGTCAAGAACTATCCGCTGGTGTTCGCGATAGCGGATTTTCACGAGAGGCACTCCATGACTTGGACCGGCCCAGGCTTGATCGAATATCTCTACGGGATCACTCAGGAGGTTGCTGTTGACGGAAATGGCCAGCTCATCATCAAGCCCCTCAAGCTTGAGACCCACGAGTTCCAAGGCAAGACCATTCCTTCAGGCTACTTCTTTCAACCAAATGCAGAACATGTGAGCGCGGTCCTGTTCTCCTCATCGGGCACCATTGCCAAATTCAATCGAATGGGGCGCATAGCCGGCTTCGGCCTTCCAAACCATCGCATGGTGCGCATGGGTATTCGCTATGACCACAGCCCAAATGCCACCCTGCCGATCGGCTTCAAACATGATGTGGGACCTGGGTTGACACGAGAGTCATGGGCAGAAGGTCTTGCGATGTTTCACAATCCACGCGCCCTTCGACCAGTCGATCCGGATCTCTTCTCCGGCATTGCTCATCACTTCTTCGAGGATGGGCAACTGCCGAGCAGTTTGCCGGAGTTTCATCCGTACGGCTCGTTTACATGGAGCGTTTGGGACACGGACACGCCAGCTTGATTAACGCACCATCCATATGTGATTGAGTGCTGCGATCCGCCGTCTGCGCACAGCAGGTAAACTCTTGCGTGCGAGTCTGTTGCTGATCTCAAGAGCGGGCGGGCGGAGGCAAGTGGTCCGCAAGCCCGCACCCGTTTCTCCAGAGAAGCCGTCTCCAGTCACGTGCGTCGACCACTTGTAAACGGATACTTCCTAGCGCTGGCAATTGGCAATGCCGCGCGGGATTTAATCTATTACTATTTTCTGTCAGAGGGCATTGACCCTCTGTTGTACGCTTTTGTTACGGTTCTGACCGTATCGACGCTCTCGTCTATCCGGCTCTCGCGCAAGCCAAGCAGGGACTCTGAGACGCATCTAGTACCTCTTTCTTTTGGACTATTGTGGAAGCTCGTTGCACTCGGACTCCTGAGTGCGTACCTATACACATTTTTCTGGTCTGTCACAGTTTTGACGCCGGGCATCTTCAATCTAGTTGACTACTCACTCACACCTATTCTCACAGCCGTGGCGGGATGGTGCATTTTTAAGGAAAGATTCAGAGCCAGCGGCGTCACAGTATTCTTCTTGTACATCGCTGGCTTGCTTCTCCTGTCGTCCGATGTGTCAGCCAGATGGAGCGCTGTTGTTTTCGCTGCCACATATCCTCTAGCGACAGCATTGTCAGATGCCGTAACGAAGCTCGTATTGAGGGATTACCCGACAATTGACGAGAACTTCGTCATCGTGTGGAGGTTTTGGCTTGCAGTCCCCATACTGTTCGGCGCCGCAATTTTGGTCGGAACAACACCAGTCTGGTGGTACGTCCTCATTTCGGTTCCCGTTGCCGCGATCCTTTCGTATGTACCTCTCGTGTTTCTGGTGCGCGGTTTGCGGACAGCCACACTTGAGACGCTTGCTTCGTATGACATGCTCATTCCAATTCTCACAATGATTGGATCCCTTCCGATTCTTTGGAAGCAACTAGGGCCGAGTAGCTTGATCGCCTTTTTGATCCTCTCCATTGCGTTTTATCTTCAATGGCGGAACCTGCGTCTATCGTAGCGGCTGAGGCTCAGCCCCCACCGAGGGTTGAGGGTCACCCCAACTTTGAACCAGTCGGCGTGTGAGTCTCCGGCGCCTGTTCGCCGGTTGGGCCATCGGATGTCTCGGCCCAGACAGCGAATTCTAGCGGCGTACGGTTGCCGAGAGCCTCTTGAGGCCAACTCTCGTTGTAGTCCGTCCGCCAAGCTTCAAGTTTCCGCTTCGCGTCGTGCATCGAAACGAACCAATGTGAGTTCAGGCATTCGTCTCGAAGCCGGCCGTTGAACAATTCAACGTGGGCGTTATCGGTTGGCTTGCCCGGTCGAGAGAGATCGATCTGGACGTGATTCACATAGGCCCACAGGTCCAACGTTCGCCCGATGAACTCGGGTCCGTTGTCGCAGTAGATCGTCTTCGGGAATGGTCGCCGGGAGGTGATTCGCTGAAGGGTCGCCACGACATCCTCGCCGGTCAGGCGGTTCCCAGCATCGATCGCCAGGCACTCCTTGGTGAACACGTCCGCCATGGTCAGCGCCCGAAAGCGTGTACCGTCCACAAGCTGATCGGAAACGAAGTCCATGCTCCAGGCGTCATTGGCTCGCGCCGCCCAAGTTCGGACTTCCCGATGGGTCCCTGACACGTGGCGCTTGGGGCGCTTCCGTCGTAGCGCGAGCCCCTCTTCCCGGTAAAGCCTGTAGATCAGCTTGTGATTCGCATGCCAGCCTTCGCGGGCCAAGAGCACATGGATCCGACGATAGCCGTAGCGCACGCGGGCCTCCGCGATCTCACGAATGCGCGCACGCAGCGGCGCTCGAGGATTGTGAGCTGCCCCCCGTGTTTCGGACCATTCATAACTGGGGAACGGCGCCCGGGGTGGATGAGGTTCGATACTGCTGATGGAACTCGGTCGGGGTCAAGTAGCCGAGGCTCGAATGCGGCCGGACGTCGTTGTAGTGCTGTCGCCATGTCTCGATCACAGCCTTCGCTTCGGTCCGGGACCGGAACCATTCGAGGCTCAGGCATTCGTCGCGCAGCGTTCCGTTGAAGCTTTCGTTCGTGCCGTTCTGCCAAGGCTTGCCAGGGTCGTTCAGAACGATGTTCATGCCGTTGTTGGCAATCCATTTCTGGATGGCCAGGCTCACGAACTCCGGGCCATTGTCTGATCGCAGATGTGTCGGGGCCCCTCGAAGGCTGACCAAGCGAGCCAGGACGTCGATGACTCGGCGCGAACGGATCGAGCCTTCCACGTCGATGGCCAGGCTCTCGCGAGTGAACTCGTCGATGATGGTCAGGCATTTCAGGTTCTGCCCGGCACTGGTGCGATCGAACACGAAGTCGTACGCCCAGACGTGGTTCGGTCCGGTGGGCGATTCCGGACGGGGACGCGGATCGGCGACACGGCGGCGAGGCCGTTTCCGTGGCAACTGGAGGCCCGCCGCCGCCCAGAGCCGATAGGTCCGTTTCGGGTTCATCGCATGGCCGGCGCGACCCAGGAAGATGCGGATCATGCGGTAGCCGAAGCGCGGATACTGGCGCGCGAGTTCTCGCATCTTCTGCAGTACCGGGACATCTCGGACAGGTCGCACGGGGCGGTAGCCGAGCATCGAGCGGGAGATGCCGATCAGCTCGCAGGCGCGGCGCGCACTGTGACCTCGTTGTCGGCAGAGGGTCACCTGTTCACGTCGCTGCTGCGAGCTCACCACTTACGAGGCTATCCTTGCCGAGGAACTCTCATGTCGACCGGTCGAGTCTTCGGGGAGACCCTCACTTTTTCTTGCAGATCTGCCACGTCTGTAGTCGCGTGTGGCATTCGGATCTGAGACGGTTCCACACGATGCAATGAAACGTTGGCTTCCCCAATGGACTTATGCCACGCGCATCTCTAGGATTATTACCAAGTCACTCATGGAGCCTATGTTATGACTACGCATAAGTGGAAGGAGAGCAACGCCTGTGTGGCGACGTACAAGGTGCTAGAAGGGGATATGTTCCTGGATCAGTTTGAGGATGTCGATATTCCATTCTCGAAAGCGGCATCCGTGAAAATGAAGAAGCTCCGATATTTTCCCAAGACAACTAACAATCCAAGCATCATTGAGATCTTGTCTATTGAGATAGCTCGTAAGTTCTTGAAGCACGTTGTGAAGGTTTTTACTGTAAGCAAACAGAACGCATCGACCTCCTCTGCATCCATCATTGAGGCGATTGCAAAAGTGTTCGCCGATGGTGACAAGACAATCCTAGATCTGGCGGCCATTGTCGACGACACCATAAAGTTTCCAGACGAACAATAGGGGCAATAGCGATGTGGAGACTCCGTGTCCTTGTGATTTCGATGTTGTTGCTTCTGCCTTCCGTCAGCATGTCGGACGATTCAAAAGGTGGCGCCATTGACGATGGCTTTCATGTTAATCCAGTGATCCTAGATTCGAAGAACGGGACGGGATCCACGTTGGGATTGGAGTACAAGTTCAAGGGAGAACTGTTTTCCAAGAGCTTCGAATCAAGCGATTCTGATTCCCTCAATCCTGACGCCACGTTGGGGTCTGCTGTTGTTGGCTACTCCGGCAGGGGGACCGTAGCTGCATCGAAAGATAGAAATCCAAAGAATTTCCTCGAGTTTCTTCTAGACGCCAAGTTGAAGTACAGCGCTTCACAGGCAGGTACAGCATTGGCTGGCGCGTTCGCCAAGTACGAAGCTAATCAAAGCTTTAGCAGCAAACAGTTTGTTTTTGGGCTGGCCGCCACATACGGGAAGTATGGTTTGGTATCTGACAACGATTTCCTGTCGATTGATGCGAACCTCGGACGCGTTGATCCGATCGATGACATACAGAGGAAGACGGCTCTAGGCACTTCTACTTTGGATGGATACAACAGATGGTCTGCCGAAATTCTCTACATGTATCCGCTAAAGTGGAAAGTGATTGAGGCAGTTGAACTGAACTACAGGTATTTTCTTGAGAACGATGCGCCAATACAAATAAAGAATGCCGGTCTAGACAAGCACGATTTAGCGACTGTGAGAATTGGTTTGCAAGGCGATTTTTTTGTTGCCTACAGCGTCGGAAAGCTACCGTTTGACCGTAGAAGCGACCAAGTTTTCATGGCTGGCTTTTCATACAAGTTGCAATAGTGTTTCGGCATAGCAAAGCACTGTGATTGGAAGTAGCCACACGAATCTGCCCAGCGGAATGACAGGAGGTTCCGGGCATGACTCCGGTTCAAGGGCCTTTTGACAACGTCGCCTCTGTCGCGCACTGCCCGAACGCGAAGGCGACGTGTTGTGTTCGGTGTCGCGCTGGGCGCGCTACCAGTGAGGCGGGCGCCCCTGCAGGCAGATGTCGGGCCGCTGTCGTTGGCGAGTGATTTTGTGGACTGCACCATCACCAAGGGCGGATAGCTGAGAGCAAATCAATGACGGGCGGCGATCACAAACTGACCGTTACCCGCACGCTGAGTTGCTGGGCATTGCTGGTGGTGGGATGTACTACCTTCCGCGGCTCGGTATGCGCTTCCCCGGCTGGGCACTCGTGGGTCGCCTCGACCAGTTGCATCTGGAGCACCCTCCGATCGAGGCACTCGCTGTGTCACCAGTTGAGTTTGCAGGGTGTCTGGATGGTCCAGCGCCACCTGGAGACGCTGAGGTGACGGATTGGTATTGCAGTCGTGGAGCCCAATCCCGGCACCAGCACCATGGGGCCAGAGATCCAAGATCTACCTCGATTCTTGGTGGCCGTAAGAAGGTTGTCCTTCGTCGAGATTCCGCGGCGCGTCAGTGCGGGCGCGGCCGATAACTTGTGGTAAGGCGCGATTCAGAACGCTCATGTCCGAACACCACTTGCTCGATCGCGCTGCGTGCGATTGGGTGGTAGAAAGATTTCGCCTGGGCGTACGTCTTTCGCGCGAACTCTCTTCCGCCGACCGACTTCACGAGTTCCGCATAAAGTGGCTCGATTAGTAACACTCGCCCTATGCTTCGCAGGTAGCGCTTGAGCGCTGGGTATGCGCTGACGTAGTTGTGGGCTACAGCCAACCGATACCAGGCACTAGCGATGATCGGGTTGGACGTTCGGGTAAGCATGTAATGATCGTCCAGAGCCTTGAGTTGGAGGCGAGTAACGTTGTCGGGCATGTGCGACAAGAACTGCTCCCATTCATGCACACTCCAATTCTGGGCCTCGAGTGCATCGGTGGATATTTCACTCTGCAGCCAGCGCTCGCGCCGTGCGTCTATCTCGGCCAGTGCCTCCGATCTTGGCAAAACTGCGAAGTCTGGAAGTTCATACTCGTAGAGCCATGCATTCACTTTTCGCTGCGTGTCGGGTGGGCCTTCAGTTGTCAGACGTTGGGTGAGTTTAGCCACGAAATCCCCAGTGGATGCGCTCCGCATGGCACGATCGTCAAGCCAAGCACGCAGGAACGCGTCCAAGCCTTCACGACTCAGTTGGGTTTCGAGCCAAGCGAAGAACAGCGCGCCACGTTCGTATGGCACCGCATTTATCCCGTGATCCGGGTCTTTCGCCGGGGGCACGCGCACCAGCGGCCAATCTACCCTTGGGAGCTGCGTCATTTCCTGCTTTAGTTGCTCGAATCCACGGACGCGCTCAACGTCAGCGCGATCCTTTCCAAACTGCATCTCCAACAATCGGTAAGTGAGGTGTTGGGTCAACCCCTCGTTCAACCACACATCATTCCAGCTAGCATTGGCGACCACGTTGCTTGACCATGAGTGAGCGATCTCGTGCGAGATAAGCGAGACGAGCATCCTGTCGCCCGTAATGGCCGTGGGGGTGCTGAACGTGAGCATTGGATTTTCCATGCCACCATAGGGAAAGCTTGGCGGCAACACCAAGATGTCGAAGCGACCCCATCGGTAGGGTCCAAACGCCTGTTCCATAAGGGACAAGGTCTTCTCAGTCTCAGCGAACTCGAATGCGGCCTTTTCAAGCATCACCGGCTCCGCGTACACGCCTGTTCGTAGCCCGGTACTGCGAAAGGCAATATCTCCGACCGCTAGAGCGATGAGATATGAAGGAATGGGGTGGGACATATGGAAGATCCAGTCCCCGGAAGCGTCTCGTTTGGAGCTCATTTCGGCACCCATGACCGCGCGAAGACCCGTTCTCACTCGTACCCGCGCGTCGTATGTAGCGCGCACGAAAGGTGTGTCTTGAAGGGGAATCCACGACCGCGCATGTATCGTCTGCGACTGCGTGTAGAGGAACGGATGGCGCTTCCCCGCGGTTTGGGAGGGCGTTAGCCATTGAAGGGCTGATGCATGCGGCGAAGTGCTGTAGTGGATCCGCACATGCGTAGCCGGTGGCGGTAAATCAATCCAGAGGCGCGTTCCAAGCACTGGATCAGGCTTACTAAGAGCGAACCGACCCGCGCGCCATGTCAGGTTACGCGCACCAATCTCGACCCGCGCTATGTTTAGATCCGCCGTGTCCAGAAGGAGCTCTCTTACATTCGACGCGATTCGCTCGAGTTCGAGTACTACGTTGCCTCGAAGTCGCTTACTAGCGAAATCGACTTTAACGTCGAGGGTGATATGCCGTACACGTACCTCTTCGATGTTCGCATACGAGTTTGCCGAGATCGCCGCCGATGTGGTCGCATCCAGTCCCGACACAGTGGCGTCTGCAAATGACGCACTAACGAGTGCGCCGATACATATTGATCGAATTGCAATCCAATGGACACGGTCGCCAATGAAGGACATAGATTAGGCTTACTCCTCTAAGGGAACAGGCTACCCGCCACAGATGCATTGCGCGGGGCTAAGCCAAATCACTTTTTCGTCTTGATTTGCGTATGGGTGACGACAGAGAATTGAACTCTCCATATCGCTCGATTGTACTTCTGCGCTCGGAGGCGCCCATGGCAGTCCATCGTCGATGCATTGCAGCCCTCGTTTTGGTGATTGTCGCCGCCTCGTGTGATTGCGGAACTCCGCGACCATTCGACACCGAGAAGATCAGTAGTGAGGGCGATCAGACGGCGGCGCGGATCGCATTCAGCTATCCGCAGGTCTTCTCGCGCGAAAGCTTAATCAACGATCGGCTCAAGGAAGGCCTTTTTCTTGAGGATATGCTCAGTAAGAGTGGCGAGGCCCAGTTTCAGTCCCAGCTTCGCCGGGATCTCACAATGATTTCGTCACTTGCAGGGCAGCTCGGAATTTCGTTCGATTCGGCAACGAAACTCGGTTTGGATCGATCGGAAGCTCTCGACGATATCAGCAGTCAGATTGAGATGACGAGGCTTCGCGCGGAGCTACAGCGTCTTCAGGAACAGTATCAGACATTGCAGAGTGGCACCGGCGCGGGACTCATGCCGCCATCCGGCACCGCCACCTCAGCAAGCCAGAATGGCGACGCGGGCGCGCCAAAGGCCCAGCTTGATGAGATCGTGCCCCGTGTCAAAGAGGCACTCGACAAGCTCGCAGAGATTGCCAAGAACAGATTGCGCAGCGCAACCGAGGTGCAATCACCCGAGGACCATTTCAGGGATCTTCAAGCGTATCGAGCCCAACTCCGGGGAGCACGCAATACTGCGAAGCTCGATGATACTCACGACCGCGACGGCAACGCGCTCTACCGCATGCAGTTCACGGCAACGGTGTTTCCAGGCACGGCGGAGACGCAGCGGCGCTGGGGCATCGCTCGAGTCGAAGTAGCCCCCCCGTTCCTCTCGAAAGCTGACGTCGACCGCCTTTACTTGCGGTGGCTTGCGCATAGCACCTCACGCCTGAATGTTGTGAACCACCACGGAGCGATCGAAACCGACGATCAGTATGTCCGCCTAACTAGCGATAACCGACTGATTGGTTTGGTAAGCCTCAAGCCGGAGGTCTTCAAGGCAGGCCAGAACCGCAGCGCGACGATGTGGATCGCCGTGCACCCCGATCTAACGTTCGAAATCAAAGAGCTCATGCTTCGCAAAGACGAGCTCAGCGCTTGGTACAACGAACTAGCCGATTTTTTCCAAGAGTATCCTACCGTTGCGCACTTGAAGAATCCCTCCAGATCCCATTGGAGTTCCGCGATCAAGAGAAAAGCGCCTGCGGTGGCCGATGAGAAGCGGCGGGTGGCGCAAAACGAGAAGCTGCGACTCGCGCTCCAGGAAGTCCTAGGTGATGGATGCCCATTCTTGAATCCGAGAGACACGAGTCCGTGGAACAGGTACCGCGATTTCTTTGCCATCGCGAACACACTTGCGCGTGACAATCCATTCTTGCAGGCTGGCCTCCAGGGAATCACTCAGGTGGAGCAAGAGCGCGGTCGCGTTCTTCATATAGACAAAGCCAACCGTGGTGCGTCAATCGTACTGTTAGATGATATTGCCAGCGTGGCTGCGGATTCGCTTTGGCTTATCACCCAACTTTATCTGCTGGCTGGCGAGGCGTGCGACGAACCACGAAAGGAGCTAGCTGAACGAGTGCTGGATGTTCCAGTGCCAGAAAGCTTCGACCGGGCTGTCAGGAGATATGACGAAGACAAGTCGTGCCAGAACGTTGCCGCTTTCATGGCCGCGGAACCGTCTTCCGAATCGCCCCCCCGCAAACCATCGAAGCTCAGAGCCTGCGGCGCCCCTGTGGTTTACACCATTGCCCCAATCGAGGAGGCGCAGAGAATGTCGTCCGTCGCGGGCGCGGCAAACTCCGCACAGATGGCCCTGGCTCTCGCCGGTGCCCTACCAAGATCTGGCGTAGACGCTCGGGCGGGAGTTGGGCACCTTCAAAGCGCAGTTGGGAATGCCGAGGCAGTGGAACGCCTGCCGCTCGTGGTGGGTTTTTCGGAACAGATCCCGAAGGCAACGGCACCTACCGAGATGGGTCTTGGCACGCCCACCAGCCGGTTTGGGTGGGTGTTTGGACCTCAGGCGTATGTCGAGACCACGGGTAAGCCGAGGATTGCGCTGCGCCACGTAGTCTCGACGCACCAGCTTGCTGTAGATGTTTCGGTGCCGGTCTGGTGGCCGAAGTTCGACCTGAGCGTCGCCACAGCATGGGTTGGCAATACCTGGACGAGTACAAAAGACGTTCTCGACCAGGGGACTGAGGGTGCTGCAGTCAAGGTCAAGATGGGCGCATCAATGCACAGTCAAGGATTGGAAGTGAACCGGCCGCTCTCTATCGGCGACCTTGATACGCTTACAGCATACCTGCTGAGAGCATTCCCGCCGTATGGCCTCCGGCCAGTGAGAATCGACCGTGTTGAGCCGGAGTCGATCGCTCTATGCAAGACTGATTCCGACGTCTCATTACTCATTTACGGGCTCAACCTCTGGCGAAACCCCGACGTGTATTTGCTCGGCCAAAAAGCCATGAACGTTCACGTAATGCCTGATATGCAAGGCATTTCGGCGGACTTCAAGCTCAAGGGGGGTCACATGGCCGTCGACGCGAGCCGATCCTTGGTCGTCTGGACTCAAAGTGGCCCAACCGAGCATCCCGTAAAGCTAAAGTCCGACGGGGAAGGGTGTCCTGACAATCCTGCCGTTACGTCGAAGCATTCGCGCAGCCAGCGCCGGATATCGAAGTGATTCGCCCGATGTTTCGCGAAGGCCACCTTCATATAGTCAGGCCAAGACCTCCGCAAACAGTCCGGCCATTTGTGCGGTAGCAGTGTGCCTCTCGCCCCAGCAGCGCAATCCATAGCAACCATGGCAAACATCGAGAGTTCGTTGACCCGCCTGCAGCAGCCGGTTTCTCCGGTTTTGCCGGTTTTCTCACCCTCTCTCGCTGAAAGTAGCAAATCAAAAGCCACGGAGGAGAGACGTTGACCCGGTCACGAAGCGACAACGCCGATGTGAATGCAGGGGTGAGCGATAGAACGGTCACGCAACGGTCACGAATCAGGTAGACGCACTCTCAGGCAGCACTAAGAACAAGATAACTTATTGTTTATTAATGGGCCCGCTGGGACTCGAACCCAGGACCAAAGGATTATGAGTGCGCCGGCAACCTGATCTCAATCAGGTAGTTGTCAGGAAATCCCTTCTACAAATCGCGGACACACGCCAAAAGCGGCGCCCGGAGAAATGACTCGGCGTGTGGTAATTGTAGAAGGGCCAAAACAACCGAAACGGACCGCACGTGGCGAACCCCTACCCGTTTGTCGTCGGAGCGAAGTACACGCGGCGCGACATCTTCTCAGTCGTGGGCATCGCGGATCACAAGGGCGGACCTTGGTTTACCGGGTTTGCGCAACATGGCGATGACTGGTTCATCATGTGCCACGTAGGAACGGCTGGGCGGACCGGACACGACTACGGAAACAGCTTCGAAGGGGGCAAGCTCAACTGGTTCGGGAGAACTGGTTCTAGGGTAAGCCAACCGTCGATTCGCTCACTTCTGAGCGGAAAAGGGCAGGTCTACATCTTCTACCGCGAGCATGACCGCGACCCGTTCACGTTTGCGGGACTAGGACAGGCAACTGAAGTCAGGGATGAAACACCCGTGGGTGTTGTTTGGAGTGTTTCGCCAGTCGCGACCACGCTCGATGATGTGCGATTGCCTGAGGAAGTACCCGACGATGGTACGGTTATCGAGGGTGCGAAGAAGTCGGTTTTGGTGAACGTTTACGAGCGCGACCCCCAAGCCCGCCGACGATGTATTGCTGCATGGGGGCTCGCTTGCGTGGTGTGCAGGTTCGACTTCGAACGAACATACGGCGCGATGGGTGCAGGGTTCATTCATGTCCACCACTTGCGCCCACTGTCGGATATTGGCGAGGCCTACGCGCTCGACCCAGTCGCCGACCTTCGGCCAGTCTGTCCTAACTGCCATGCGATGATTCATCGTCACACGCCTGCCTTGTCGATCGATTTCCTCAGGCAAGCATTGGCACGTGAGGAGTAGTGCCTGGCTGCGTCGTCGCAGTAACCGTGTGTTGTTAGCGATCCCAATGTCGAGGGAGCGGTATGAAGGTAAGAACTGCGCTTTTCATTTCGATTCTTGCGAGTCAAGCCAACGCAGCCGAATGGTTGTATGTCGGCGGCAATACCAAGATCGAGGCATTCTTGGACGTTCAATCGGTGAGGCGAACTGGCACGAGGGCAAAAGTATGGGTCAAGTGGGTCCATGCGACTCCTGTCGCCCTGAGGGATGTTTACCCCGAACGCATGTACAGCTCTTCCAAGACCCTTGAGATATACGACTGCGCAGAGAGATCTAGCACGACCATTCAGCAAATCCTCTACGCTGAAGAGGACGGGGGTGAAGTCGTGAAGTCTTACTCAATTCCGGAGAAGAGCGCGTCGTTCGAAGAGGTAGTCCCTGAGTCGATCGGTGAATCCCTTCTCGGAGCGGCTTGCAATCGGTCCACATCCAAGAAGTGACGGCGAACCCGCAGTTCGGACCGCCGAGAAGCGTCGCTTCTCGGTACCCTGTCGGCCGCGCCGCCTGGCGGCCTTTCGAGCTTCACGATCTGTGCCGCGCACTGATGAACAAGCATTTGCGTGGGTTGTTGCCCGCTGCCGACTCTCGCCGAACAAAGGAAGCCATCCGTGGCAGATAGCGAAGAACGACCACTGAACCAGGATGAGTACGTGCCGCCAGAGGAGACCATCCGTTACCGGATCAAGGCTCGCAGGCAGGAGCTTGGATTGAACGTCGAGGAGTTGGCGCGTTTGACCGAGGAGTACGACTACGCGGCCGAGACGGTGGGGGAAAAGGCCAAGAGTCGAGGAATCTCTCCATCGATGTTGAGGCGCTACGAGTACGACGCAGAAAACGGCGGCTCAAAACCGGGGGCGCGCGAACTCTGCCTCTTGTGCGCGGCGCTCGACGTTTCCGCGGATTGGTTGCTCCTTGGCGAGAAGCCGTCCGACGAGAAATCACCGGTTCAGTTGGCCGCTATGGCTTTTGTGGATGCGGTGCTTACGATTCAGAAAGAGCGCGAAAACCCGTTCAGCGGCAGAGACCGCGCATGGAAGTCGATGGAGCGCGCCGAGAAGCTGAGCCGCGCCAAGCAACCCCTCAAGGATTAGGAACTAGCCAGCAACTGCTGTCGTTCGTATTCGAATGTTTTTCATTCGATAAAGATTGACAGGCGGTTGGCCATCGCTAGAATTCGGATGTGCACGATTTTCGTGCTCAACCGGAGGAAGCATGGCCATCAAACCTCACGTTACCCTCAGCCGCTCGGATCTCCAGTCCGCGCTCGATCATGTCGGCGCGTCCGTTTCGAGTCTCGCTCGCGATTCCGGCGTTCCTCGGTACAACCTCAGCCTCCTTCGCTCGAAGGGCGTCCCGCTTTCAAAGGCGCATGACGTAGCACTGCGGCAGTACCTCGCCGACCAGGGCGTAAACATCGCAGACGCCCCAGCAGACGCCAATCTGCACTCACCCTTGCCCGTCGCCGAGAAGCTCGTTCGGTGCTGCTGGCCTTTGCCTGACACCGTCTCTGATGACGATGTCCAGGGCGTCCTGGGAATGATCGAAGACAACGACGCCCGGCTTGCCGAACTGCTGAGGCAACCCGCGTCGAAGTCGACGGGCTTCCTCGGACTTGACGAGCCCGGCTTCACGCAGGAGACACGGACCGCTCTCCAGGAGGTGTTCACGCTCTGCGCCGAGTCGTACGTACTCCTTCGCACTCTGCGCGGCTGGCGCGCATTCGACGTCTCGGCGTCGCCTGACACCGTGCAGACCCTGCGGGGCACCCTGCTCGACACATTCCGGCAACGCCTGGAAGAGGCCGGTCTGATTGAGACCGCACCGGTCGAGCTGAGTGACGAAGAGGCGACCCAATCATGAGCCGCCTCCCTGTGGATCTGTTTCCCCTCCCCGCTTCCTCTGGCGGTTCGACAGTGATGGTGCTTGCCGTGCTGGTCGGGCTCGCGGTGTACCTCGGGGCGAGGAGTCCCGCCACTGCGAACGCGAACCAGCGGCGTCAGGCAGCCACACCCCCGGGCGTTAGATGGCCGTCGATGCCTCAGACCTCTGGCTGACCTGTCGGCCGTCGTGCCCCGTCCACGTCGCCCAGGCAGGGCGGGACATCCCGGGGCGAGGGGTCCCCGCGCGAGCGGGGTGGCGAGCCCGCACCCTGCCAACCCACGGACGCCTTGCTAGAAGCGTCTGACCAACCCGTCTCGACTAGAGGCATGTCGTCATGATTCCGATCCGGTTCCAGCCTGCACTACCGTCCGCTCTCGGGGCGCTTACCCGATGAATCTCGATCACCTGTCGGCGCTGGCACCCGATCTTCGGCAGTTGATCGAAGCGAGGGCACATCCATCGGACCGCGACACGCTCGCCGTGACGTTCGGATCGCATCTGCCTAAGTCAGTCTCCCGCCTGTTTGTTCTTGAGTGGGCACGGATCATCGACTGCGAAGGCGGTTGGGAGCTTGGGAACGAATACGCACGGACCATCCGTTCCGAGTACGGCACATCAGTCGACGGAATCGGACCAGAAATGCCCCCCGTCGACGCAACTGAGCACGACATCGAGTCGAACGCAGAGCGCATCGCGAAGTGGGTTCGAATGCTAACGGAGCGGTACGCCCGCCGACCCGAGCAGGATGCGCAACTTCACGCGCTACTCGAAAGGATTGCTGCCACGTACAAGGGCGCTCTCCCCAATGTCCGCACCGTGCGCGGCAAGCTGGCTCGGATGGTGACCGCGAGCTACTGGCGGCGCGAGCTGCGAAAACAGATTCGGAAGGCAGAGGAGATCAGGCGACGAGCAGGATTCGTTCGACGCGGTACCGGCGGGTATGTGAGCCCCGAAGGTTATGCGCGATACCTACAGGGGGTGCGCGGACAGCGTCGATTCCTGGAAGGCCATCAGGCGGTCAACCTCGCAACCGGCGAAACTCTTCCGCTCGATGATCTGTGGACCTCGAGTTTGGCGAATCCACGCAATCGATTCGTAGCGATGGTCAGGTGTGCTCAGGGCTTGAAGATCCGAGCGAGCAACCTCGGATTCGAGGCTGCCATGGTGTCAATCACGACACCCAGCCGAATGCACGCCTACATCGCGTCGCACGGACAACGCAACCCACACTTCGACGGCACCACGCCACGTCAGGCACAGAGGTATCTGTCGAAGCTCTGGAATTCAGCAATGCGCGCAGTCGCCCACCAGGGCATCCGCGCGAAACATGACTACTTCGGATTCCGCGTCGTCGAACCACATCACGACGGGACGCCCCATTGGCACGTCCTGATCTGCGCCCAACCCGAACACGTTGGAACAATTGTCGAGACGCTGCGCGCCTACGCAATGGCAGACAGCCCCGACGAGCCAGGAGCGGCGAAGCATCGCTTCAACGTAAAGACGGAAGACCCCGAGAAGGGCGACTTCGTTGGCTACATGGTCGCCTACCTCGCGAAGGGCACGGACGGCAGCAAGGTTGGCACCGACTACGAGACCGGAACCGACGCCACCGAAAGTGCGCCGCGTGCAGTCGCGTGGTCGCGCATTCATGGGATTCGACAGTTCCAGTTCTTCGGCGTTGGGGCGATCACGCCGTTCCGCGAACTGTTCCGCCTCGATGAGCTGCCCCCGCCCCTGGTGGACCTCATCGGCCCGCTGTTCGATGCGGCACAGCGCGGTGACTTCGGCGCGTTCCTGACCGCTCAAGCGTCGACGCGTGCAAGCCTCAGGGTGTATCGCCCCGAGGAACAGAGCGCAGCCTATCCCGGCGAGATCATGCAACGACTGCGCGGCGTGACGGTGTCCAGCGGCGAGGGAACGGTGAATGTCATTACGCGCCCGGACACCTGGACCATTGTCCGTCGCGAAGTGCCCGAGTCTGATTCTCCTTGGACCCGATTCAATAACTCCGCGCCGTGTATGCCGGCGGAGCATTTCGAGTCCGGCCAGGCGCGATGCATTGGGCCGCAAATGCCACCGAACGCCGCCGAAGGGCCCAGGGCAGGCGACGCGGTCAAATGGGCGAGCCGAAGGGCCGCAAAGGACGCGTACCGCGAATGCGCGCCACCAGGTACAGCAACACGCGGAAAGAGTCCGAACGGGGAGCATCCACGCCATGCGTGCTGACGCGCCCGCGGGGGTCCCATCTGCCTTCCTGACGACGGAGGAGATCGTTCACCTGACGGACCGCAAGTCGCCGAAGGCGCAGAAGGAATGCCTTGCTCGACAGCGCATCCGATTTGTCGAGACTGCAAGCGGCAAGCCCCGCGTGCTACGAGCTGCCCTTGAACAGCGCATGGGCGTCGCGATCTCCGTGTTTGACGAGGCGACGACGTTTCCGGTTGTTCGTCCGAACTTCAACGCCATCCGGAAGTAAGCATGGGGCGTCGCCGCACGATCAACCATCGGCTGCCCCCGCGAATGCACGAAAAGAATGGGCGCTACTACCACGTCACAGGCGGGACCAAGCCGCGCCGCTGGACGGCGCTAGGGGGCGATTGGGCGCTTGCGTTGCGCAAGTACGCGGAGATCGAAGGCGAGCCCCATCAAGGTCCTGGGGCGACATTTGCGGATGTCGCAAAGCGATACAGGTTAGAAGTCATTCCTCGCAAGGCACCGAACACTCAGAGGGGCAATCTTCGGGAGCTCGCGAACCTCAATGCCGTGTTCGGCGCAGTCCCATTGGGCCAGATCAAGCCGCGCGATGTCCGGGAGTACCTCGACGTGCGTGGCGCGAAGGCCAGGGCGCGTGCGAATCGCGAAAAGGCGCTGCTATCGCACATCTTCAACTTCGCAAGAGAGTGTGGTTACACGGATGTAGCGAACCCGTGTCTCGGGGTCCGAGGATTCTCAGAACCAGGAAGGAACCGGTACGTGACGGACGCCGAGTACCTGGCCGTCTGGAGCGCCGCTGATGATGTCGTTAGGGACATCATGGACCTTTGCTATCGAACAGCACAGCGGCCTGGCGATGTTCTGAAGATGCTACGTACAGACATCCAAAATGGAGTGCTATCGGTTGCGCAGGACAAGACGGGAAAATGCGTTCGGATCGAAGTGACTGGTTTCCTCGAGCAGATCATTGAGCGAATCGAAGCACGATCCCGGACACGCGCCGGAGTGGCTTTAGTGCGGGATGCAGATGGCCAACCTATTTCGCGCGATACGCTTCGATCTCGGTTCGATGCAGCGAGAGACAAGGCCGGTGTGAGTTTTCAACTTCGCGACCTCCGCGCGAAGGCTGCGACCGACCTTAACGACCTACCCCACGCTCAACGATTGCTCGGGCATGCGCGACGAAACATGACCGAGCACTATGCGGGTCGGCGCGGCGGCGAGAAGGTTTCACCTGTCAATCGCAAGCTCGAAGGAAGCTAGGTTTTCCACCGGCCGACTCCGAGGGCTGTCGCCTACCTAGGGAAGCTCTGCAGAGCCACCGATTTGGCGCCACGCAGAACATGAGTTGGTCACGCCGGAGATCGATCGCGGTGAATGCGGCGGAAACGAACACCGTCGGATCGACATTGCG
>VYME01000105.1_pt1 | contig 39773 bp, 37 predicted proteins | sample 5115281 | NCBI WGS metagenome assembly VYME01 (sample SAMN12291780, study PRJNA351875) | freshwater metagenome | isolation source: freshwater lake | place: USA: Michigan, Wintergreen Lake | collected 2013-08-08
GCCGACGAACGCGGCCAGGAAGCCCGACAGGCCGAACACGGCGAACGGAATCATCCAGCCCACGCGCACCCATTCGATCAGCAGTGCGTTGGCGATCCAATAAAGTCCGGCGACATGCAGGCCGAAGCCAAACCACCAGCCCGTCGCGAAACCCGCGAAGCGGCGGGCGGAATCTTCGCTTTGCAATAGCCACAGCAATCCGGCGAACGCCACGAAGGCGAGCGGCACCAAGCCCAAAGGCGGAAGCGCCGACGCCGCGCACGCGCCGAGCCCGGCGGCGTAAAGACGCCGCCGCCAGCCGGTGGCGGCTTGCAGGCGCCGCACGATGTCGGCGACCGAAGTCACGCTATTCGGCGGCGCTGTCTTGCGATTGCGCGGCGGGTGCCGCGCGCGCCTTCAGGCGTTTGATGCGGCGCGGATCGGCGTCGACGATTTCGAATTCGCAGCCGCCGGCGTGGCGGATCACTTCGCCGCGGCCGGGCACGCGGCCGGCCATCGCGGCGACGGCGCCGCCCACCGTGTCGATATCGGCCTCGCGGGTTTCGTCGTCGAGCGCCAGGCCGGTCTTCGCCTGGAACTCCTCGATCGAGACGCGCGAATCGACCAGCCAGCCATCGGACACCTTTTGCAGACGCGGCCCTTCGTCGACGTCGTGTTCGTCCTCGATATCGCCGACGATCGCTTCGACCACGTCTTCGATCGTGACGAGACCGTCCACGCCGCCGAATTCGTCGACGACCAGCGCGATATGCGTGCGGGTCTTGCGCATTTCCAGCAGCAGATCGAGCACGCGCATCGACGGCGCGACGAAGATCACCTTGCGCATCACGTCGGAGAGCTTGGCGCCGGATTTCGTCTCACGTGCGCGCAGCACGTCCTTCAGATGCACGAAGCCGACGACGTCGTCGAGCGTGCCCCGATAGACGGGCACGCGGCTATGGGCTTCGCGCGCCAGGAACGCGGCGAGCTTGTCGAGGTCGACGTCGAGATCGATCGCCACGATATCGGCGCGCGGAACCATCACGTCCTCGGCCGTCACTTCGCGCAGGCGCAGCACGTTGGACAGGATCGCGCGTTCGGCTGCGCCCATCGGCTCGGCTGGCGTCTCGCTCTCCTCGATGATCTCTTCGATCGTATCGCGCAGCTGCTCCTCGGCGGCGCCCCCTTTGGGCCGCAGCAGATCGCGCAGCCGCCCGCGCAATCGATCCGCGAAACTGGTTTGCGACTCGCTCATCCTCGCACCTGATGGACTCGATAGGGATCGGGAACGCGCAAGCGGCGGAGCACGCGCCGTTCACGCGCCTCCATCGCCAGCGCCTCGGGCACTGTCTCGTGGTCCCAGCCGAGCAGATGCAAAGTTCCGTGAACGACGAGATGGGCAAGATGCGCCGCCAGCGTCTTGCCCTGCGCGCGCGCCTCGGCCGCGCAAGTTTCGAAAGCCAGCGCGACATCGCCCAGCGTTCCGGGCATCCCGTCGGGGAAGGAAAGCACGTTGGTCGGCCTGTCCTTGCCCCGGAAATCGTGATTGAGCGAACGCAGCAGCGTGTCGTCCGCCAGCACATAGCGGATCTCGCCGCGCGCGGATGCGCCGTCCAGCGCGGCGTTCGCCGCCCTGCGCACGACCGTTTCGGGTCCGCGCAGGGCGCGTCGCCATCGCGGGTCGTCGACGGAAACGGACAGCAGCGCGTTCATCGGCTCTGTTCTTCGCGGCGGCGATAGGCTTCGACGATGCGCCCGACCAGCGGATGGCGCACGACGTCCGCGCCGGTGAAATGCGTGATGCCGATCCCCGGCACGCCGGTCAACGTGTCGAGCGCTTCGGCGAGGCCCGATTTTTGGCCCGGCGGCAGATCGATCTGCGTCAGATCTCCGGTCACGACCATGCGGCTGCCCTCGCCCAGGCGGGTCAAGAACATCTTCATCTGCATGGGCGTCGTGTTCTGCGCTTCGTCGAGGATCGCGAAGGCATTCGCGAGCGTGCGGCCGCGCATGAAGGCGAGCGGGGCCACTTCGATTTCGCCCGAGGTCAGGCGCTTGGTCACCAGATCGGGCGGCAGCATGTCGTGCAGCGCGTCGTAAAGCGGGCGCAGATAGGGATCGACCTTTTCCTTGAGGTCGCCCGGCAGGAAGCCGAGCCGCTCGCCCGCTTCGACCGCCGGGCGCGACAGGATGATGCGATCGACCTTCCCGGTGATGAGATGATCCACGGCGACCGCGACGGCGAGATAGGTTTTGCCCGTACCCGCCGGGCCGATGCCGAAGACGAGTTCGTTGTGCTTAAGCGCCTTCAAATAGGCGCCTTGCGTCGCCGTGCGCGGGGCGACGCGCCGCTTGCGCGTGGCGATGGCCAGCGCGTCGGCGTCGAACAATTCGCGCTCGCCGCCGCCCCCGTTCGAAGGATTGGAGAAGCGAACCGCCGCTTCGACTTCGCCCAGATCGATCGGCACGCCCTTCACGAGCTTCGCATAGAGCGCGTTCAGCGCGTCGCGCGCCGCTTCGGCGGCCGAGTGCGGACCCTGGATCCGCACTTCGTTGCCGCGCGAGGCGATATCGACCCCGAGCAATTGCTCGATCCGCGCGAGGTGCCGGTCGTGCTCGCCGTAGAGTGAGGAGAGAAGTCGGTTGTCGTCGAAAGCCAGATGGATGGGTCCGCTCAAGCCGACAACCTTTCCTGGGTTTGATCGAGGACGACCCCCGACAGCGAATTGGCGCCGCTGGCGAGAATACGGGTGGCAATGACCTTGCCGGCCGCGCCGGCCGGCAATTGCGCGTGCACGGCTTGCAGCCACGGCGTCTTGCCGACGAGCTGCCCCGGGTTGCGGCCGGCGCGCTCGTAGAGCACGGGGACGATCGCGCCGACGGCGGCGGCGTTGAACGCGTCCTGCTGTTCGCGCAGCAGCGCTTGCAGCTTGTAGAGCCTTTCGTCCTTCACCGCTTCGGGGATCTGCTTGTCGAGCAGCGCCGCCGGCGTGCCGGGGCGCGGGCTGTATTTGAACGAGAAGGCTTGCGCGAATTTGACTTCGCGGATCAGGTCGAGCGTGGCTTCGAATTCGGCATCCGTCTCGCCGGGGAAGCCGACGATGAAGTCGCTCGACAGCGCGATGTCGGGGCGCGCGGCACGCAACTTCGCGATCAGATCGAGATATTGGCGCGCCGTGTGGCCGCGATTCATCGCCTCGAGCAAACGATCCGAACCCGACTGCACGGGCAAGTGCAGGAACGGCATCAAAGCGGGCGTGTCGGCATGGGCGGCGATCAGATCATCGTCCATGTCGCGCGGATGCGAGGTCGTGTAGCGGATGCGATGCAGGCCTTCGATCCGCGCGAGGCGGCGCGCGAGCGCCCCCAGACCCAGCTCGTTACCCGCTTCGTCCACGCCGTGGAAAGCGTTGACGTTCTGGCCCAGCAGCGTGATCTCGCCCACACCGTTCGCCACGAGGGCGCGCGCTTCGCGTTCGATCGCCGCGACATCGCGCGAAAACTCCGCGCCGCGCGTATAGGGCACGACGCAGAAGGTGCAGAATTTGTCGCAGCCTTCCTGCACGGTCAGGAACGCGGCGACGCCTTGATTGGCGCCGGGTTCCGGCAGGTGGTCGAATTTCGATTCGACCGGAAAGTCGGTGTCCAGCGCCGCCCCCGCCCCGCGGGTCGCCCGCGCGACCAGCTCGGGCAAGCGGTGATAGGCCTGCGGACCGAGGACAACGTCGACATAGGGCGCGCGGGCGAGGATCGCCTCGCCTTCGGCTTGCGCGACGCAGCCGGCGACCGCGAGCAGCGTGCCTTTTTCGTCTTTCAACGGCTTCAGGCGCCCGAGCTCCGAGAACACTTTCTCGGCCGCCTTCTCGCGGATATGGCAGGTGTTGAGGATGACCAGATCCGCGCCGTCGGGCGTCTCGACCTGGCTGTAGCCGAGCGGCGCCAGGACATCCGCCATCCGGGCGGAGTCGTAGACGTTCATCTGGCAGCCATAGGTCTTGATATGGAGCTTTTTCACGTAAGGCCGGGAATCCAAGCGCAAATGGTACTCGCCGCCTCCCCCTGGGGAAAGCCCCTAGGCGGGAACGGGGGTGGGGTGTGTCGCATGCGGCGGCGGGACCGGCAAGGGCCCCGCGCGGCGCCCGGCCAGAGTCGCCGTCAGGGTCCGGCCGATCAGGGATTCGCAGTGATGGGCCAATGCTTTACGAGATCCGGCCTGCGCCAGCGTGGTCGGTTCGTGAAAAATCACTTCGACCTCGATCCGGCCCAGCCCCGCGACATGCAAAAGATGGGCGCCAAGCTCCATGTCGCCGTACCAAGCGATCGCCGGCCGGAAATATCGGCCCATCGGCATGCCGTCGAGCCGCGTCCAAGCGATCGTCACCGGTTGGACGACGACCGGCGCCGTCCCTTCCGGCCGCTCGGCCACGGCGAATAGGGCGCTTTTGAACCCGCGGATCCGGTTGCCATCGCCGGTCGTCCCCTCGGGGAAGAGAACCAGCGCGCCGCCTTGGTCGAGGCGCGCGGCGATCGCGTCGCGCTCTTTGCCCACGCTCGACGAACGGCGCGCGACGAACACCGTGCGCTGCAGCTTGGCGAGCCAGCCGAAAAACGGCCAGCGTGCCACTTCCGCTTTAGCGATGAAGCTGAGTTCGGTCAGCGCGCCGAGGATCGTGATGTCGAGATAGGAGATGTGGTTCGACACGAACAATGTCGGCCGCGCTAGCGACGGCGCACCTGTCACCTTGATGTCGAATCCCAAAATGCGCGCGCAGTTGCGATGATAGAAGACCGGCAAGCGACCCGCACCGCGCGAATTGAGCGCGACGAGCATCGCCTGCACCGGCATCAACGCCAGTGTGAACACGAAGTAGGCCGTCAAACGGGCGACGGCCAACGCGCGCGAACCGGCTTTATTCAAAGGATCAGCCCGCGTCGCCGCTGTTGCGGCTGTAGTGCTTCAAATATTTGGCGGTGACGTCGTCGGTCACGACCAGAATGCAGACGTCGATCGTGTTGAACTCGCGATCGATGACGGCGCCGTCGCCGACGAACCCGCCCAAACGCAAGTATCCTTTGATCAGCGGCGGCAATGCGGCGATCACCGCGCGCGCGTCGAACGCGGCGGCGGCGGCTTCGTGCCGGGCGTCGCCCGCCGGCATCAGATCCATGCCGACATAGCGCTCGGGCAAAGCGCGCACGCGGATCGCCTCGGGCGCCAAGTGATTGTGATGGAGATAGGCGAGGGCCGCTGCGTGGCCGCGCGGATCGACGCCCGGCAGCGACGCGCAGCCGAACATCACTTTGATGCCGTGGCGGAACACATAGGCGGCGATGCCCTTCCACAGAAGCTGCATCACCGCGCGGGTGCGATGCTCGGCGTCGACGCAGGACCGGCCGAGTTCCAGGATCTCGCCGTCGACCGTCTCAAGGCGCGAAATGTCGAACTCGGTCGCGGTATAGAAGCCGTCATGCGCGCGGGCGACGGACCGGCGCAGCAAACGATAGGTGCCGACGATCGCGGCGGCACCCTCGCCCTTCGCGCGGTCGAGCACCAGAAGATGATCGCAGTATTCGTCGTATTTGTCGGCGTCGCGGCCCGTCGCCAGGGCGGCGGCGTCGGGTCTTGCGCCGAGTTCGTCGACGAAAACGCGATAGCGCAAGCGCTGCGCGGCCTCGACTTCGGCCGTTTCGCGCGCGAGGCGCACTTCAAGATCGCCCGAAACGATCGGCGCAAAACCGGCGTCGATAGGACCGTCGTTTTTGGGCAATGCGTTCATTGCTTGGGTTTCTCCGGTTCGGGCGTGTCGAGCGGGACGCCGTAAAGTTCCAGGCGATGGCCGATCAATTTGAAGCCGAGTTTGCGGGCGATTTCGGTCTGCAGACGCTCGATTTCCTCGTTGTGGAACTCGATCACCCGGCCGCTTTTGACGTCGATCAGGTGGTCGTGATGTTCCTCTGGCGCTTCTTCGTAGCGCGCGCGGCCGTCGCCGAAATCGAGCTTGGTCAGGATGTTCGCTTCCTCGAACAGCTTCACCGTACGGTAGACGGTGGCGATCGAGATACGCGGATCGATCGCCGCGGCGCGGCGATAGACCTGTTCCACGTCCGGGTGGTCGTCGGCTTCGGACAGAACTTTGGCGATGACCCGGCGCTGGCCGGTCATCTTCAGGCCTTTTTCAATGCAGAGGGCTTCCAGGCGGCGCGGCATGCGTCGGGGTTCTCCGGTGTCGTTGGGCGTATACGCCATGCCATCCATGCGACGTCCTCCGGAAGCGAATCGGGGGCCGGGAGAATTTCGCGAAGGATGTACCGTCATTATATGGCGGGGTGATGACGGCCGTCGACGTATCCGGGGTAAGTCAGTCCGCGCCGCGTTTGCGCTTGGACTTGGTGCCAAGCCCCAAATCCCGGGCTAACTGACTGCGTTTCTTGGCATAATTCGGGGCGACCATCGGATAATCCGACGGCAGACCCCATCTTTCACGATATTGCTCGGGCGTCATGTTGTATGCCGATTTAAGGTGTCTTTTCAACATCTTGAGATTTTTTCCGTCTTCCAGACAGACGATATAGTCGCTGGTCACGGATTTTTTGATCGGCACGGCAGGCGAGGGACGTTCGGCTGCCGAGGCCGCCCCCTGACCGATTTCGTTGAGCGTGCGGTGGACCTGCCGGATCAATGCCGGCAGATCGTCCATCGCCACGGCGGTTTTGGACACATGCGCCGCGACGATATTCGCCGTCAGCGCCAACAAGTCGGCGGGTTTCGAATCGGTCATCCGGGCGATATAGGCGCGAAGCCGAACCCGAACAACCGAAATAAGTTAGGGAATTGGCGGCGCGATTTTCTTGGGCTCGATCATCATGGTCAGCGCGTCGACCGGCGAGTTTCCGCTCCGCCGATAGTAATCCTTGCGCCGGCCGATCTCCCGGAAGCCGAGCAGCCGGTAAAGCTTCAAAGCGCCGCGATTGTCGGCCGCGACTTCCAGATGCAGCGCGCGCGCGCGCGGCACGACCGACGCGACCGCGCGCACCAGCGCCTCGCCCAAGCCTTGGCGGCGATAGTCTTCGGCCACGCAAACCGTCAGCAATTCGGCCTCGTCGGCGGCAAGGCGGCCCAGCGCCATGCCGGCCGGCATTTCGCCGTCGGCCGCGAGAATCGCGTAGACGCCGGGCGAGCGCAGCACCTCGTCCATCGAGTTGGGGCCCCAGCCGTCGTCGAAACAGGCGCAATGCAGCGCCGACAGCACTTGGCCGAAACTCCGGTCGACGACGCGCAGCTCGATCATCGCGGTTTGGCCTGCGTGATCGCCGGCGGATGGATGTAGAGCGGCACGAGCTTCGCCGTCGGGGCGGCTTGCGCCGCCAGCGGCGCCAGCAAATCGGCGCGCGGCAAGGCAGGGCCTTCGGCCACGCGCGCGCGCTTGCCCGCTTTCGTCAGCACCGCGGCGAATTCCGCCGCGCGATCGCCGCCGACCAGGAACGAATCGCCGGATGCCGCGAGTCCGGACGGCGTCGCGGCGAACGGCGCGTCGCGATCGATGCGGACGAAGGCTTCGTCGCGCTTCGAGTCGAAAGCGATCAGCAAACGCTCGCCGGCGGCCGGTTCGGGCAGCGCCGACGCGACCGCCGCGAAGCAATCGATCCCGGCACATTCGGCCCCGCAAGCGGCCGCCAGGCCTTGCGCGGCGGCGAGCCCGGCACGCAAACCCGTGAAATGCCCTGGCCCGATCGTCACGCCGATCCGCGTCAGATCCAAAGCCTTGATCCCCGCTTGGGCCAGCGTGTCGGCGATCAGCGGCAGCAAAGCCTCGGCATGGCCGGTCGAGAGCGGCCGATGATTCGCCGCGACGATGCGACCGTCGATCCAGACGGCGGCGGAAACGGCCGCAAACGCCGAATCGAGGGCGAGGAGTTTCATGCCTGCCCCGCCGGTGCTAGAAACGGCGCATGACGCTGGTCGCCATCACGCCCCCGGATTTCGACGTCGAACTCGACTTGGCCTACGCCACGGCGCGCAATTTCACCGGCAAGCCGGTCTATGGCCGGGCGGCGGCCTTTCTGCATCCCGACGCGGCCAACCATCTGAAACGCGCGATCGATCTCGCCGCGGCTTTGGGTCTGCGGTTCCGGCTGTTCGACGCGTTCCGCCCGTCCGAAGCCCAGTGGAAACTTTGGAGTTTCCGCCCCGATCCCGATTTCCTGGCCGATCCACGGCGCGGCTCGCCCCATTCGCGCGGCGTCGCCGTCGATCTGACTCTGATCGACGCCAAAAGCGGCGAAGCGCTGGACATGGGCACCGGGTTCGACGAATTCACGCCGCTGTCGTATCACGGCGACACGCAGATCGGCGAAACGGCGCAGCGCAACCGTTTCCTGTTGCTCGGCCTGATGTCGGCGGCGGGTTGGGATTTCTACTCGCGCGAGTGGTGGCACTATCAGCTCTTCGACGCACGGCGCTATCCGGTCCTGTCCGACAGCGTGCTGCGGCAGGGCCTGATGCTCCAGGAATGACGGCCCACTTTGTCCCGCATCGGCGTAATCGTCAAAGGATGGCCGCGACTTTCCGAGACCTTCGTGGCCCAGGAATTGATCGGGCTTGAGGAGAAGGGCCTCGATCTCGATCTTTGGTCGTTGCGCCACCCGACCGACAAGAAGGTCCATGCGCTCGCCAAGCGTCTGAGGGCGAAAGTGCGCTATCTGCCCGAATATCTGTGGCGCGAACCGGGCCGCGTGCTGCGCGGCTGGCGGAAGGCCCGCAATCTTCCCGGCTATCGCGCGGCTTTCGCCCAGTTCCTGCGCGATTGGCGGCGCGACCCGACCCCCAATCGCGGTCGCCGTTTTTTCCAGGCTTGCGTACTAGCGGTCGAGGCCGATCCGGCGATCGCGCATTTCTACGCGCATTTCATCCACACACCCGGCTCGGTCGCGCGCTATGGCGCGATGATCAGAGGCGCTTCGTGGTCGGCCTTCGCCCACGCCAAGGATATCTGGACCACGCCCGAATGGGAGAAGCGCGAGAAGCTTCAGTCGATGCGCTGGTGCGCCACCTGCACGAAGGCGGGGGCCGAGCATCTCGACGCGCTGGCGCCGGGCAAGACGCGCTACGTACCCCACGGCCTGGACGCGTCGCGCTGGCCCGCGCCGCCGGCGCGCGACGGGCGCAAGACGGTCACCATCGTGTCGGTCGGGCGGATGGTGCCCAAAAAGGGCTATGACGATCTGATCGCGGCGCTGACGATGCTGCCCGGCGATCTCGACTGGCGCTTCGTCCATGTCGGCGGCGGACCGCTGAAAGACGCGATGCTGGCGCAAGCCGCACCGCTCGGCGCACGCGCCGAATTCCGCGGCGCCGGCGATCAGGATTCCGTGCTCGCCGCGCTGCGCGAAGGCGATGTTTTCGCGCTCGCCAGCAAGGTCACGGCCGACGGCGACCGCGACGGCCTGCCCAATGTGCTGATGGAAGCGGCAAGCCAGAATCTCGCCCTTGTCGCCACGCAAGCGGGGTCGATCGCCGATTTCGTCGATGCCGAGACCGGCCTTCTGGTGGCGCCGGGCGACCGCGCGGGCCTCGCGGCGGCGCTCGCGCGGCTGATCGCCGATCCGGCCTTGCGCGCAAGGCTGGGCGAAGCGGCCGGGCTGAAAGTGCGGCGCGAATTTCCCTTCGCGGCGAACCGCGACAAACTGCATGATCTGTTGTGCCAATGCGGATCGCCGTCTACGCGCCCCTGAAACATCCCGATCACCCGACCCCGTCGGGCGACCGGCGCGTGGCGCGCTTGGTGATCGCCGCTTTGCGCGACAAAGGCCACGACGTCGACATCGCGTCGCGCTTGCGCAGCTTCGAGCCGCAGGGCGATGCCGCTCGCCAGGCGCGGATTGCAAGCGTCGGCGCGCGCATGGCCGATCGCCTGCTGCGCCGCTATCGCGCGCACGGCAACGCCCCCGCGCTGTGGCTCACCTATCACCTCTATTACAAGGCGCCCGATCATCTGGGCCCGCGCGTCGCGCGCGCGCTGTCGATTCCCTATGTCGCCGTCGAAGCGTCGATCGCGAACAAACGCGCGAACGGGCCCTGGGATATCGGCCATCGCGCTTGCGTCGACGCGTTGCGCCAAGCCGATGCCATCGTGACGCTCAACGCGCGCGACGATGCGGCGCTGAACGCCTATCTGCGCGCCGATTGCCGGCGCGTCGCCTTGGCGCCGTTCCTCGATCCGCGCGCTTACCGGTTGCCGCGCGCTCGGGCGCCGATCCCGCGTCTGCTGGCTGTCGGCATGCTGCGGCGGGGCGACAAGCAGCGCTCCTACGAGATCCTCGCCGCGGCGCTGGCGAAACTGGACGAGCGCGATTGGCGCCTGGCGATCGCCGGCGGCGGCGAAGCGCGAAGTGATATCGAAAAGCTGTTCGCGCCGTTCGGCGACCGGGTGACGTTGCTTGGCATGCGCGACGAGACCGCGCTGGCGCGGGATTATGCCGACGCCGATGTTTTCGTCTGGCCCGCCGTGAACGAAGCTTTCTGCATGGCGCTGCTGGAAGCGCAAGCTTCGGGCTTGCCCGCCGTCGCCGGGGATTTCGGCGGCGTGGGTTCGATCTTGAAGGACGGCGAAACCGGATTCCTGACGGCCCCCGGGAACGCCGACGATTTCGCCGCCAAGCTCGCGTCGCTGGTGGACGATCCGCAATTGCGCGACAGGATGGGATCGGCCGCGCGCGCGAAAGCCGATCGCGAACACGGCCCCGATGGCGCCGCCGCGGCGCTCGACGATTTGGTGCGGGGGCTGGCGGCATGACGTTCGTCGCGTTCATGCGTCACGGACCCACGGCATGGAACGGCGCCAAGCGGCTGCAAGGCCGCGCCGATATCGAGCTGACCGAACGCACGCGCGCGTTCCTGCAGGCGCGGCGCATCCCGCACGAATTCGACAATTGGCGCGTGCTGTGTTCGCCGTTGCGCCGCTGCCGCGAAACGGCCGAACTGCTGCGCCTCGAATTCGATGTCGAGCCGCGCTTGGTCGAAATGCATTGGGGCCGGTTCGAGGGTCGGACGATCGACGATATCCGCAACGAGCTGGGTGACTCGTTCGTCGAGAACGAGAAACGCGGGCTGGACTTCACCCCGCCCGGCGGCGAATCGCCGCGCATGGTGCAGGCGCGTCTGCGCCCGCTATTGGCCGAGCTTGCCGCCGAGGGCCGCGCCACGCTGTGCGTCACCCATCGCGGCGTGTTCCGCGCGGTCTATGCGCTGGCGCGCGGCTGGGACATGAAGGGCGATCCGCCGGACAAGCTCGATCTCTATTCGATGCATGTGTTCGAACTCGCCAAGGACGGGCATCCGCGGATCGTCGATCTCAACCTCGCGCTGAAGCGGCGATGGCGAAAATCCTGATCCATGTCCAGCATCTGCTGGGCACGGGCCATGCGCGGCGTATGGCGGCGATCGCGAAAGGCTTGGCGCAAGTCGGCCACGACGCAATGCTGGCAAGCGGCGGAATGAAGCTGCGCCTGGATGTCGGGCGCGCGAAGCTGGTTCAGCTGCCCGCGGCCCGCGCCGAAGACATGCGCTTCAAAACGCTGGTCGACGCGCACGGCAAGCCGGTCGACGAATCGTGGCGCAATGCGCGCGCGCAAGCCACGCTCGATCTTTTCGCTGCATTCAAACCCGATCTGCTGATCGTCGAGTTGTATCCGCTGGGCCGCGCGCTGCTGCGCTTCGAGCTGGAGCCGTTGATCGCGCGAGCGGCGAAAATCCCGAAACTCGTATCGATCCGCGACGTGCTGCAGCGCCCGGCCGACGCCAAGATCGAATCGCGGCTGGCAGCCTTGGACGATTTCGCCGCCGTTCTGGCGCATGGCGACGCGGGCTTTCTGCCCGCGACGCGAAGTTACCCCGAATTGGCACGCATCGGCGCCAAGCTGATCCATACGGGCTATGTCGCCGGGGAGGATCAGTCGCCGGGCGGGCGAGATGAGATCGTCGTTTCGGTCGGCGGCGGGGCGGCCGGCGCCAAGCTGCTCGACGCGAGTTTGACGCTCGCGGCGCGACGCGCCCATGCGGGCGAACGCTGGCGTATTCTGACCGGGGAGCAGCCGGCGGCCGTCGCCGCGCCCAACGAATTCGTCGCGGTCGAGCGCAACCGGCCCGATTTTCCGGGCCTGTTGAAGGGTAGCCGCTTGTCGATCAGCCAAGCCGGCTACAACACCGCGATCGATTTGCTGCGCGCCCGATGCCCCGCGATCCTCGTGCCTTTCGCCGAGGGCAACGAGCGCGAGCAGACGATCCGCGCCGAAGCGTTCGCACAAGCTGGTCTCGCCGCCATGGTCGCCGAGGCCGATTTGACGCCGGAATCGCTCGATACCGCGATCGGGGGCGCAAAATCGCCGCAACCGCACGCGATCTCTTGCGAAGGGGTCGCCGCCACGGCCAGTATCGTTTCACGATGGCTATGACACCGCCTCCTTCCGACTGGGCCACGCTGTTCCGCGTCCTCGATTCCTATGGCGCCGCTGGCCGCAGCGCCGAATTGTGGTGGCGCGACGACGACGCCACGCAGCCCACCAAGGCGCTGGATCGCTTGCGCGCGATTTCCGCCGCCACCGGCATCGTGCCGCTGATTGCGGTCATCCCCGCGCGCGCCACGCCGGCGCTTGCGGCGGCGACCGATCTGGTGGTCTGCCAGCATGGCTGGAACCACGAAAACCATGCGCCGCTCGGCCAATCGAAGGCCGAGTTGGGCGCGCATCGCCCGCTGCCGGTGGTGATGGGCGAATTGGCGCGCGGCTGGTTGAAGATCAAATCGCTGTTCCCCGCCCCGCTGCCCGTCCTCGTTCCGCCGCATAACCGCATCTCAAGCGACGCCGCCGATCTGCTGGCGCAAGCGGGCTATCGCGGCCTGTCGACCTTCAATGCGCGCGGGGAATCGCGGCCGGGCCTCGTGCAGATCAACACCCATTGCGACATCATGGATTGGCATACGCGCGCTTTCGGCGGCGAAGGCTTGGCCTTGGGCGCGCTGGTGGCGCATTTGACCGCGAAGCTGGAAGGCAAGGCCGATCCGGACGAGCCGACCGGATTCCTGACGCATCATTTGGCGCATGACGAGGCGGCCTGGGAATTCACCGACGCCGCCTTGCGCAGGATCGCCGCGCATCCGGCGGCGCGTTGGCGTCACCCCGCCGAGATTTTCTCGTGAACACGCTGCGCTACTCCGCCAAGGCGCTGGCGGGCGACTATGCCAGGGCCGCGATCGGCGTGGCGTTGACGCTGACCCCCGCCATCGGGCTCGGCGAATGGTCGCTGGCGCATTGGTTCCTGTTGCCGCTGGCAGTTCTGTTCGCCGGATTCGGCTACAAGACGTGGCGGCGCAGCCGTCAAACCGTAACCTGGGATGCAATCGGCGTATCGCTTTCAGGACCGGGAGCGGCTAGGCTCGACTGGAGCGAGCTGCGGTCCTTCAAACTCGCTTTTTTCTCGACGGCGCGGGACCGCACGGGGGGTTGGATGCAGCTGAAGCTGTCCAGCGAGCGGGCGCGGATCGACGCAGATTCCTCGGGCGAGGGATTCGCCGATCTGGTGTCGGCTGCCTTCGCGCAGGCCGAGCGTCACGGCGTTTCCGTCGATGCCGCCAGCCGCGACAATCTGAAGGGCCTCGGCATCCACGCAACGGGGATCGCGCGGTGAATCTGCTGGAGGTCCGCGATCTGGCGATCGACTTCCGCGTCCACGATTCGCGGGTAAAGGCGGTCGACGGTGTGGATTTTCGCGTGCGTCCCGGCAGTACCGTCGCGGTCGTCGGCGAATCCGGCTCGGGCAAGACGGTTATCAGCCAGGCGCTGATGGGTATTCTGCCCAAGGCCGGAGCGATCGCGCGCGGCCAGATGATGTTCCGCGACGGCGACACGACCACCGATCTTGCCAAGCTCGATCCCGACGGCGCAGCTTTCCGCGCGATCCGCGGCGCGCGCATTTCCATCGTGTTCCAGGAGCCGATGACGTCGCTGTCGCCGCTGCATACGGTCGGCGATCAGATCTCCGAAGCGGTGCGCCTGCATCGCACGCGCGACAAGCAGCAAGCGCTCGACCTCGCCGAGGATATGCTGCGCAAGGTCGGCTTTCCCGATCCGGTCAAGGCGCTGCGGACCTATCCGTTCGAATTGTCCGGCGGCTTGCGCCAGCGCGCGATGATCGCGATGGCGCTGGTCTGCCGCCCCGCGTTGCTGATCGCGGACGAGCCGACCACCGCGCTGGACGTGACGATCCAGGCGCAGATCCTGAAACTGCTGAAGGATCTGCAGGCCGAACTCGGCATGGCCATCCTGCTGATCACCCACGACCTCGGCGTGGTCGCGAACATGGCCGATGAAGTGGTCGTAATGTATCGCGGCCGGGTGATGGAAGCGGGCATGCGAGAGGATATTTTCCGCAGGCCGGAGCATCCCTATTTGAAGGCGCTGCTCGCCGCCGTCCCGCGTTTCGACATGGCGCCGGGCGAAAGGCTGATTCCGCTGCGCGAGATCAAGTCCGATCTGAGCGAAATGGTCCGCCGCAAGGACAAGGACGGCGCCGGCGCCAAGAACCTCGACGCCGCCGACCGCGCCACGCCGATCCTGTCGGTGCGGCATCTGCGCAAAAGCTACGCGATCCGCAAATCGGGCATGTTCGGCGGCGGCCAGTCGCAAAGCGTGCTGGCGGTCGACGACGTCAGCTTCGACGTGTTCCGCGGCGAGTGTCTGGGCTTGGTCGGCGAGTCCGGCTGCGGCAAGACGACCGTTTCGAAAATGATCATGCGCGCGCTGACGCCGGATTCCGGCGATATCCTGTTCGAAGGCCGCGACGCGCGCAGATTCGACGGCGCCGAATTGTTCGACTACCGGCGCAAGGTCCAGTTCGTTTTCCAGGACCCGTTCGGCTCGCTGAACCCGCGCATGACGGTGTTCGACATCGTCGCCGAGCCGTTGCTGATCCACGGCATCGGCGACGAGCGCTCGCGCCGTTCCACCGTGCGCGAATTGATGCGCGTGGTCGGGCTCGACGACCGCGCGCTCAACCGCTATCCGCATTCCTTCTCCGGCGGCCAGCGCCAGCGCATCGGCATCGCGCGCGCGCTGGCGCTGGGGCCAGAACTCTTGCTGCTCGACGAACCCGTCTCGGCGCTCGACGTGTCGATCCAGGCGCAGGTCTTGAACCTTCTGCAGGACCTCAAGAAGGCGCTGGGCCTCACCTACGTCTTCGTCAGCCACAATCTCGCGGTGGTCGATTACATGGCCGACCGCATCGCCGTGATGTGCGCCGGGCGTCTCGTCGAAGTGGCGCCGCGCGAGCGGCTGTTCCGCGAGCCGATCCATCCTTATACGCAAGCGCTGCTCTCCGCCGTGCCCGAGCCCGATATCGACCGGCAGCTCGATCTCGCCGCGTTGATGGAAGGTCGCGCGTCGGTGCCGCGTTTGTGGCCCGCGCCCTTCACCGTCGACGGCCAGACCCCGGTGGGGCTGATCGATCTCGGCCACGGCCATTACGTGCGCGCCGGACTTTCGGCGACGCCGGAGGGCTTGCGCGCCCTCGCCCGTCCGCGGGAGGCCGCCGTATGAAAGACGTCGCATTGCGCGCGGCCGGTCTGCTCGCCGCGATGATGCTCGCGAGCGCCGCCGCCGCCGCCGCCGCGCTCATCGAGACGCCGAATCTGTCGCTCGACGTGATCGCCGGCAAGCTCCCGATGATCGACGATCGCCTGCCGGCCAATCCGCTGCTGACGGTCAACGACGATCCCGATTGGAAGCCGGGCAAGCACGGCGGCGAGATGCGCATGCTGATCGGCCGCACGCAGGATGTGCGCCTCGTCTCCGTCTACGGCTATTCGCGGCTGGTCGGGCTCGACAGGAATCTCGAGCTCGCGCCCGACATTCTGGAAAGCGTCGACGTCGAGGGCGGGCGGCGCTTCACGCTGAAGCTGCGCGCGAATCATCGCTGGTCCGACGGCGCGCCGTTCACGTCGGAGGATTTCCGCTATTGGTGGGAGGACGTCGCCAACGAGAAGTCGCTGACGCCCGCGGGACCGCCCAAGGCGCTGTTGGTCGACAACCAGAAGCCCGTCGTCACCTTCCCCGACGCGCGCACCATCGTCTACGAATGGCCGTCGCCCAATGCGGCGTTCCTGCCCGCCCTCGCGGGTCCCGCCCCCGTCTTCATCTATCGCCCGGCGCATTATCTGCGCCAGTTCCATCAGCGCTACGCCGACCGACGGGCGCTGCAAGAGGCCGTGCAGCGCGCCAATCTGCGCAGCTGGTCGCAGCTGCACAATCGGCTCGACAAGCTCGACCGCAACGACAATCCGGATTTGCCGACGCTGGATCCATGGGTCGTGCGCACCAGGGCGCCGGCCGAGCGTTTCGTGTTCGACCGCAATCCCTATTACCACCGGGTCGATGCGAACGGGCGTCAACTTCCCTATATCGATCGGCTGATCTTGAATGTCGCCGACGGCAAGATCCTGGCCGCGAAGGCGGGCGCGGGCGAGGTCGATCTTCAGGCGCGCGGACTGAACTTCGCCAATTACACGTTCCTGCGCCAAGCCGGAAAGCGCAACGATTTCGACACCCGCCTGTGGTCGACCGCGCGCGGCTCGCAGATCGCGATCCATCCCAATCTCAACACCAACGATCTGGGCTGGCGGGCGCTGTTGCGCGACGTGCGGTTCCGCCGCGCGCTATCGATGGCGATCGACCGGCGCGAAATCAATCAGGTCGTCTATTTCGGGCTGGCGGTCGAAGGCGCGAATACGCTGCTGCCCGCGAGTCCGATGTATCGGCCGGAGTACCGCGCCGCTTGGCACGGCTTCGACTTGAAGGCGGCGAACGAGCTGCTCGATCAGATGGGCCTCGCCAGACGCGACGCGCGCGGCGTGCGGATGCTGCCGGACGGACGGCCCCTGGAGATCGTGGTTGAGACCGCGGGCGAGGACGTCGAGCAGACCGACGTGCTGGAGCTGATCCACGATTCCTGGATTAAGGCGGGGATCAAGCTCTATTCGCGGCCCCAGCAGCGCGACATCCTGCGCAACCGCGTCTTCTCCGGCGAGACGCGCTTGTCGCTATGGTTCGGGATCGAGAACGCGCTGGCCAATCCGGATTCGCCGCCCGACGAGCTGGCACCAACGACGCAGGATCGTCTGCAATGGCCCAAATGGGGCCAGTACCGCGAAACCAACGGCGTGTCGGGCGAGCCGGTCGACATGTCCGAGGCGATCGATCTGGTGCGCGACGCCGAAACTTGGCGCAACGCGTCCACGCGCGCCGAGCGCGAGGACGCCTGGCGGCGCATGCTGCAAAATCACGCCGACAACGTGTGGACGATCGGTCTCGTCGCCAATGTGCGCCAGCCGGTCGTCGTGTCGAACCGCCTGCGCAACGTGCCGCGCGACGGCGTATGGAATTGGGATCCCGGCGCATTCTTCGGCGTGCACCGCATGGACGCGTTCTGGTTCGACGGCGAGCGCGGCGCCCCGCGCAGCACCGCCGTGGTCCCGGCCGCCAGGTAGGAAGGTCGCTCCGACGTGTTCGCGTATTTCGTCCGCCGTTTGTTCGTGATGGTGCCGACGCTGCTGGCGATCAGCGCGATCGTGTTTTTCATCATCCAATTGCCGCCGGGCGACTATCTGTCGAACCAGATCGCGGAACTGCGCGCGCAAGGCGAGGCGGCGAGCATGGCGCAGATCGAGCATCTGCGCGCGCAATATCATCTCGATAAGACGCCGGTGGAGCGCTACTTCATCTGGCTGTTCGGCCTGTTGCGCGGCGATCTGGGCTGGTCGTTCGAGTACGATCTGCCGGTCAACGTGGTGATCGGCGACCGGCTGCTGCTGAGTTTCGTCGTCGGCTTCGCGACCGTGATCTTCACCTACGCCGTGGCCTTTCCCATCGGCATCTATTCGGCGACGCGCCAGTATTCCTGGGGCGATTACGGGCTCACTTTCCTCGGCTTCCTCGGCCTCGCCACGCCGTCCTTCCTGCTGGCGCTGGTGATGCTCTATCTCGCCAATATCTGGTTCGGCACGGCGATCGGCGGGTTGATGGACCCCGAATTCGTCGACCAGCCGATGAGCTGGGCGAAGTTCCTGTCGGTGCTGGAACATCTGTGGATTCCCGTCGTTGTGATCGGCACATCGGGGACCGCGGCGATGATCCGCCGTTTGCGCGCCAATCTGCTCGACGAGCTGCAGAAGCAATACGTCGTCACCGCGCGCGCCAAAGGCCTGCCGCCGGGCCGCGCGCTGTTCAAATATCCGCTGCGCATGGCGTTGAACCCGTTCATCGCAGATATCGGCGATCTGCTGCCGCAGCTCATTTCCGGTGCCGCGATCGTTTCGGTGGTGATGAGCCTGCCGACCAACGGGCCGATGCTGCTGGCGGCGTTGCGCAGCCAGGATATGTTCCTGGCCGGATCGTTCCTGATGATCGAGGCGGTGCTGATCGTGCTGGGCGTGTTCCTGTCGGACGTCGCGCTGGCCGCCCTCGACCCGCGCATTCGTCTGCATGGCGGTGCCGGCAAATGACCGATATCCGCGAGCAGGAAGCCGACAAACTGCCGCATTACGTGCGGCGCGAGAAATTCGATCCCTACGACGGCGAGAAACTCGACCCCAAGCTCGAGCGTTACTACATGGCCACGCAATGGCGGCTGATGTGGTGGAAGCTCAAGCGCCACAAACTCGCCTTGTGGTCGGGCGTGCTGCTGCTGTTCATGTACGTGTCGATCCTGTTCAGCGAGATGATCGCGCCGTACGGCGTGAACACGCGCAACATCGACCATATCTACGCGCCGCCGCAGGCGGTGCATCTGTTCCACGAAGGCCGCTTCATCGGGCCGTTCGTCTACGGTTTCGACTACAAGTTGGACCTCGACACGCTGAAGCGCGAATACACGCCCAATCCCGAGAAGGTTCAGCCCTTGCGTTTCTTCTGCAAAGGGGATTCGTGGGAATGGATGGGATTGATCCCCGGCTCCTGGCATTTCGTCTGCGCGGCCGAAGGCGGAACGTTCTTCCTGCTCGGCACCGACCGGCTCGGGCGCGACATGTTCAGCCGTCTCGCCTACGGCACGCGGATTTCGCTGACCATCGGTTTGATCGGCGTGCTGGTGAAATTCCTGCTCGGCATCGTGCTGGGCGGGCTCGCCGGCTATTACGGCGGCTGGGTCGACATGGTCATCCAGCGGATGATCGAGATCATCCGATCCTTCCCCGAATTGCCGCTCTGGATGGCGCTGTCTGCCGCGCTGCCGGTGTCGTGGAGTCCGATCTACATCTATTTCGGCATCACGCTGATTCTGGGCCTGATCGGCTGGACGGGCCTCGGCCGGGCGGTGCGCTCGAAATTGCTCGCCTTGCGCGAGGAGGATTTCTGCACGGCGGCGACGCTGATGGGTGCCAGCCCCAAGCGCGTGATCTTCCGGCACCTCGTGCCCAGCTTCATGAGCCATCTGATCGCGTCGGCGACCCTGGCGATTCCCACCATGATCCTGGGCGAGACGGCGTTGTCGTTCCTGGGTCTTGGTTTGCGCCCGCCGATCACGTCTTGGGGCGTGCTGCTGACCGAAGCGCAGAACATCAACGTCGTGGCGCTTTACCCGTGGCTGCTGCTGCCGGTGGTGCCGGTGATCGTCACGGTGCTGGCGTTCAATTTCCTGGGCGACGGTTTGCGCGACGCCGCCGATCCCTACAAATAACGTTTCCGCAGCCATAGGCTGGAGACGAACGCCGTGCCGGGGATCGGCAACTCGTCGAGCGCTGCGACGCGAAGATGCCGCGCCGCATAAGCCGACGACCACAGCAAATCGAACGCCCCGCTCGCCAACAAGCCGGCGACGGCGTTCTGCTCATTGTAACCGCGCCAAGCCCAGGATTCCGGATAGCCCCAGGGCAGGAAAACATCGTGGAAATGCAGCACGACGCCGCGATTCAACGCGGGCAGCACGTTCGCAAACAGAATATCGAGATCCGTACCCGGCATCAGGATATGCGAGGAATCGACGAAAACGACATCGCCTTCGCCCAATTCGGCGAACGGATAGTCCGTCGTCTCGAGCCGCGCTTTCGTCCAACCGACGCGCAAGCCCGTCAGGGCGGCGCGCGGCGCGGGATCGATGCAGTCGAGCCGCGTTGCCAAGCCGCCGTCCCCGATCGCGCGCGCCATGAAGCGCGTGGAATGGCCCGAGCCGATTTCGACGATGCGTTTGGGTGCGGTTTCGCGCACGAACGTATAGGCGAAAGCGGCATCGTGGCCGGTGAACCAATCCTGGTTCCAACGCGGCGCGGGCGGCGCTTCCGCGCCGAAGGCCATTAGCTGCGCGCGATAAGCGTCGATCCGCGCGGCCCAAGCCGCGAATTGCGGCAGCGCAGCCGCGAAGTTCTTTTCGAGCCCTTCATAGATCGGCAGCGGCGCCAGCTCGGCGGCGTGGCGATAGGGCACGAAGAAACCCCGCTTGAACCCCAGCGCGGTCAGGAACTGGAACCAATGGCCGCGGCCAGCGCCCATCAAACTTCTATCGTCGTGCCTTCGCGCGCGACGAACGTGCCGGGACGCATTTTTTCGGCTTCGGCCGCGACTTTGTCCATGAAGGCGTCGTCATGGTCGGGGTCGTGATGGTAAATCGCCAGCCGTTTGGCGCCCGCCTTTTCGACCAGGCGCACGCCTTCCTGCCACGTCGAATGACCCCAGCCGACATGGGCGGGATATTCTTCGTCGGTATAGGTGCTGTCGTAGACGACGATGTCCGCTCCTTCGATCAGCTTCAGAACGTTGGCGTCGGGGCGGCCGGGCACGTGTTCCGTGTCGGTTACGTAGCAAATCGCCTTTTTGCCGACTTCGACCCGATAGCCGGTCGCGCGATTGGGGTGGTTGAGCGGCGCGGTTTTGACGATCACGCCGCCGCCCAAATCGTGGGTTTCGCCCGCGCGGAAATCGGCGAATTCGACCTCGGCCGCGAAGATCCCGATCGGGATCGGGAACAAAGGCGCGGACATCATTTCCGACAGAACCTGTTTGAGGTTCATTTCAGGCATCAGATGCCCGGCGCGCAACCGGAAGCGGTTGCGGCGGTCGTAGAGTGGCGAAAAGAAAGGAATCCCTTGGATATGGTCGAAATGGGTATGGGTGAAGAACCAATCCACGTCGAGGGTCCCGCCTTGTTTGGCGAGCGCCCCGCCGAACGGCTTCAAACCCGTACCGGCGTCGAAGATCAGCAGCTTGTCGCCGGCCCGGATCTCCAGACATGCGGTATTGCCGCCATAGCCCGCGGTCGCCGGGCCCGGACACGCGATCGATCCGCGCACGCCCCAAAACGTTACGGAGAGTCGGTCGGTCGTCACTTCGCGCGTGCCCCCTTACGTGCCGCCGGTACAAGATAACCGCCGGGCGTCGTCAACAACAAGCGCGCGCGCGCCGGGTCGCGCTCGATCTTGCGGCGCAACCTGTAGACATGCGTCTCCAGCGTGCGCGTCGTCAGTCCCGGTTTATACCCCCAAACGGCCCGAAGCAAATTCTCGCGCGGAACGGGATGGCCGCGGGATTTCAGTAGCATGTCGAGCAACGCGGTTTCGAGTTCGGTCAGTCTGATTTCGCGCGCCGTCTTGCGTTCGACCAGTCGGCGCATGATCGCGTCGAACGCGTAGGGGCCGAGATTTTCGGCCGACGCGACCGGGCGGGCCAACGCGTGCATCAGGCCGGCGAGATCGTCCAGCCGCACAGGCTTGGCCAAAGCCGCTGCCACACCATGGGGTGCGCGTCCGCGCGCGTCGAGGCCGAGCAGGCATACCGGGACGGCCAAGCGTTTGACCAGCAGGCCCAACGCGCGGCCCGATGCGACCGCGCGATCGAGGATTGCGGCGTCGAACCCCACGCCATGGGCCAAAGCCAAGGCGGCGTCCGCTTCCTGGGTCGTCTCGACGCGGAATCCGTGCGCGCGCAAGCCTTCGCCAAGGACGCGCGACGACGGTTCGGAGGCGAGCAGCAGCAGCCTTGCGGCGGTCATGGGCCGAGCCTAACCCAAACCGCGCCCCAATGAAAAAGACCGCCGGCGCTGCCGCCGGCGGTCTTTGCCGAAAAGCCTCCGGTATTGAGGCTTAGAAGGCCTTCATCACCGACAGGACGAACGTGCCCTTGGTGAGCTTCTGGTTGTCGTTCGTGATGTTCTGGTTGGTGCCGGTGATATCGCGGCCCAGCGAGACGTTCTTCTTGATGTTCGTATCCGAGTAGGTGCCGGTCACGAGGAAGCCCAGCACGTCGCGCGACAGGCCCAGGTTCCAGGTCGTGTAGTCCGGGAAACCGAAATTGGCGTTGCGTTCGATCGTCTGGCGGCCCACGCGGCCGATCGCGGTCAGCTCGAAGAAGGGCAGCGGCACGTCCGCGCCGCCCTCGTAGTACCAGCCCGTGCCCGACGCCGCCGAGAACGCGCTGGTGTAGAACACGCTGCCGACGAGCTTGGCGAAGCCGAAATCATAGGCCGCCTTGCCGTAGACTTCCGACCATTGCGGATTGCCCACGCCCTGCACGTTCGGTTCGGAGTCGACCGTGTTGCGCGGATACATGTAGTTGATCGCGCCGACGTCCAGGGTCAGATTTTCGATCGGCGTGACGCGCACGCCGCCATAGAGGTCGAGTTCGACGCGCTGACGCAGCGAACCGAAGCTGCCGTTGGGGAACTGGACATTCGAAATGAAGGTGCCCAGATACGGCGTGAACATGCCGACCGAGTAGCCGTATTCCAGGCCGGCCTGGACGGCGGGGTTCCGCTCCGTCTGCGAGATGCCGCGGAAGAGATAATTGGTCGTGACGTTGATCGTCGGCGAGAAGGTGCCGATCGAGGTTTCGATTTGTGCCGAAGCCGGCGTCACTTGGGCGCCCAAAATCAGTGCAGTTGCACCGAAAATGCTCAGCAAGCCTTTGCGAATATTCATGTTTTTGCTCCTCAAGCCTGTCTTGGAGGTTTTAAGACACGCTTCGTGGTCACCGCAACATGAATTCTGCAACTGGACTCCTCGGACACGGCACAGCCATGGGTTTCAATCCCACCTGTGGCACCATGGTTACAGTTTTTGTGTGTCCGGCCGAGCGCTTCAGAGAGGGCGGCCGAGAATCGGATATTGCGGGTCGCTGAAACCCGGCGTGGCGGGGTGCCCCGGCGCAACCAGTGCGCTCACCGCCGCTTCGTCGGCGGCCGACCATGGCCTTTGGCTGCCGGCGACATAGGCTTGCCACTGCGCCAGGGTGCGCGGGCCCGCCAAAACGGCTGTGACCAGCGGATTGGCCATCACCCAGCCCAGGGCCAGCGTCGCGGCATCGGTCCCGCGCGCTTGGGCGAGTTCGGCGAGCTTGCGCGCCAGCGCGATCGCTTCGGGCTTGAACGACGTCTGGTGCAAGCGCTTGTCGCCGCGCCCCGCGCGCGAGGCGGGATCGGGTTTGTCGATCGAGTCGTATTTCGCGGTCAGCACGCCGCGCGCCAGCGGGCTGTAGGGCACGTTGCCGAGGCCGAGCTCGGCGGCACCGGGCAGGATCTCGGTTTCGGCTTGGCGATCGAACAAATTGTACCAAGGCTGGCTTGCGATGGGCGCGGGCACGCCCATCGCCTTGCATAGGCCGACGAAACGCGCCAGCCGCCAGCCGCGGAAATTCGACAGGCCGATATAGCGGATCTTGCCGGCGCGGATCAGCCCGCCCAGCGCTTCGACCGTTTCCTCCATCGGCGTCGTCATGTCGTCGCGATGCAGGTAGTAAAGATCGATATGGTCGGTCCCCAGGCGTTTGAGACTCGCTTCGACCCCCGCGATCAGCCAGCGCCGCGACGTGCCGCGCGCATTGGGATCGTCGCCGGGGGCCGGATTGGCGATCTTTGTCGCCAGCACCCAGCGGCCGCGCTCGCTGGCGATCAGACGCCCGACGATGCGTTCGGATTCCCCGCCGGCATAGCCGTCGGCCGTATCGACGAAATTGACGCCGGCTTCGCGCGCCGACGCGACGATGCGCGCGGCCTCCGCTTCGTCGGTCCGGTCGCCGAACATCATCGTGCCCAGGCACAAGGGCGAGACTTTCAGGCCCGAACGGCCGAGATTGCGGTAGATCGACACGACGATTCCCTCCTCGATTTCGCCTTGCTCGGGCCATAAAGCGCTGGCAAAGAACCGGGCATGGACGGATTCACCCGCCGCTTCTTCCTCGCCGCCGCCGCGTTCGCCCTTGTAGCAACTGCCCCGGCCGCCGCGCAAAGCCCGCGGCTTGGCGATGCCGATCGCGCCGATATCGCGCGCGTCGAAACCTATCTCGCCGGCGTCAAGACGCTGGAAGCGCGCTTCCTCCAGATCGGCCCCGACGGCGCGACCGCCGAAGGCAAATTCTATCTCTCGCGGCCGGGCAAGCTGCGCCTCGATTACGACGCGCCCAATCCCAATCTGCTGATCGCCGACGGGCGCGCGCTCGCGCATATCGACCGTTCGCTGAAAACGATTTCGTATCTGCCGCTCGATTCCACACCCGCCGGCGTGCTCGTGCGCGCCGACGTGAAGCTCGCCGGCGACGTGACCGTCACCGGGATCGAGCGCGGGCCGGGCGTGCTGCGCGTGGGCATCGTCCAGACCAGCGATCCGCGCGCCGGGCGTCTGATCCTGGAATTCGCCGAGCGGCCTTTCCAGCTGTCGAGTTGGCGGGTAATCGACGGCCAGGGTTTGACGACGCGCATCACCTTGCTGGATTCGCGCGACGGCATGGCCATCCCGGCCGAACGGTTCACGATCGTCGATCCCAATCAACAGCGCTACATGGAACCCGGCAGAGATCGCTAGGTTCGGCAGATTTTGCCGGGCTCTACTGCCGGGGATTTTTTAAAGCATTGAAAATATGATGTTTATCAATGGTGCGGCGCTTGCAACGACAAATGCAAGATGTCCGAACCGATCACCCGCGCCGCGAACTACGATATTCGTGAGAGCCCGCTGAAGGCCTGGAATCCGGATGCCCCCGACGAAGTCGTCCTGACCGACGGCAAAGCGCGCGGCTTCGGCGATTTGCTGCAGGCGCTGAACCCGCTTCAGAATTTGCCGGTCGTCGGAACGCTCTATCGCGAGATGACCGGCGCGACGATCGAGCCTTCGGCGCGCGTGTTGGGCGGCTTGATCTATGGCGGTCCGATCGGCATGGCAAGCGCGCTGGTCAACGCGATCGTCGAAGACGGCAGCGGCAAGGATCTCGGCGGCCATATGCTGGCGATGGTATCGGGCCCCGAAAAAGGGAACATCGCGCCGCCGCCGAGCGTCGATTCGCCGCAACCGGGCGTTCAATTCGCCGCGCTGCGCCAGGACGGCGCGTTCGAGTCGAACGACCTTCTCGCGACCTGGATCGCCGGCGGCGCGTCCGGCCCGCGCGGGCCCGAAACGCTCGAAGCCGATCTCCGCCAGAATCCGTCGCTGGTTCCCAGCGACGGCAAGATGGCGCTCGCCGCGCTATTCACCGGCCCGGCGCCGAAGCCCGAAACGGCGGCCGCCCAGACCACGCAAACCGTGCCGCCTGCGACAACGATTCAAGTCGCGCAAGGCGCATCGCCCGCCGAGCCGGAAAAAGCCGCCGCGATGGCGCCCGATACCGGCGGCGGCGTGGCGGCGTCGCGCGGCGTGCGTACCCTCGCCGATTATCGCGCCAACGCCCAATCGGCCGACGTGCCGATGGTGCGCATGCCGGTGGCAAGCGATCCGCTCGTCGGCCAGAACGCGCGCCGGACCTTGGCGAGCTATCGCGAGGCGACGGCGTTCAGGCCGCCGGTTTCGCAGGCTTTGGCGCAGGCGAATGTCCAGCCGACCGCCCTGCCCGCGGCGCTCGAAGCCCAGCTCGGGACCAATGACGGCGGCAATACCGCCGGCGGCGAACAAGGTTGGGTCGCGATGATGATGGGTGCGGGTCTCGATCGTTATCGCGAGATGCAGCGCCGGAAGGATCTGGGATCCTAAACGACCGGGGCGCGCGCGCCGAAAATGGCGCTGCCGACGCGCACATGCGTCGCGCCCAAGGCCAGCGCCGTTTCGAAATCCTCGCTCATTCCCATCGACAACATCGCGAGGCCGTTGCGCTTGGCGATCTGCCCCAGCAAAGCGAAATGCGGGGCCGGAACATCCGCCACCGGCGGAATGCACATCACGCCGTCGATCGCGAGTTTATGGACTCGGCGGCATTCGTCGATGAAGGCGTCGGCTTGGTCCGGCAGCACGCCCGCTTTCTGCGGCTCGGCGCCGGTGTTCACCTGCACGAACAAGCGCGGGCTTTTGCCGCTGCGCGCGATTTCCGCCGCCAGCGCCGCCGCGAGTTTCGGCCGGTCGACGGTGTGGATCGCGTCGAAGGTCGCGACCGCTTCCTTGACCTTGTTGGTCTGCAGCGGTCCGATCAAATGCAGGTCGAGATCGGGATGCGTCGCGCGCAAGGCGGGATACTTCGCCATCGCTTCCTGCACGCGGTTTTCGCCGAACACGCGCTGGCCCGCCGCCAAGGCTTCGACGACCGCCGCCGCGGGGTGCGTCTTGGCGACTGCGATCAGGGCAGCGGAATCCGCGGCGCGGCCGGCGCTTTCGAGCGCGGCGCGCATCCGCGCCCGGATTTGGTCGAGGCGTTCGGAGATCATGCTGGACGGGCCTCCCGCTTCGCCTTACCACATCCGCGATGGACGATTACAAGCAAGTTTTGCGCGACGCCTTGGCGCTGCACCAGGGCGGGCGTTTCGACGAGGCGATGACGCGCTATCGCGCCGTTTTGGCGCAACTGCCGGACGAGCCCAACGCGACCTATCTGCTGGGCGTGGCGCTGCATCAAGCGACGCGCCACGACCAAGCCGTCGCGTATCTGACCCGCGCTTGCGAACAGCGCCCCGATTTCGCCGACGCGTTCAACAATCTGGGCGAAGCGTTGCGGGGCGCCAAGCGGGCCGCGGAAGCGGTCGTGGCGCTGGAGAAGGCGCTGGCCCTGAAGCCCGATCACCCCGCCTATCTTGCCAATCTCAGTCACGCGCGATTGGCGGTCAAAGACGAGGCCGGCGCCGTGGACGCCGCGCGCAAAGCGATCGCCTTGGAGCCGGGGCTGGTCGCCGCCCATCAAGCGCTCGGCAACGCGCTGCTCGAATGCGGGCGTATCGAGGACGCCCGGGCGGCGTTGGAGCGGGCGGTCCAGTTGGCGCCTGACTTCCACGATGCGCGGATTAATCTCGCGATGCTCGAGTCAAAGTATGGCGATTCGTACCGGGCAATAGAAGTATTTGAAGCGTTGGGGAAATCGGCGCTCGATGGGGCCGATTGGTATGCCAGGGCGCTTGCGCGCGTGGGTCGGGCCGCGGCCGCACGGGAGGTGCGGGTCTGTAAGATTGCCGAGGCGGCGACGCCCGCAGCGCTGATCGGCACTTCAGCACTGTTGTTCCACGCGAATTACGATACCGATTCGGCGGACGATCTTTATGCGATGCATCGAGACTGGGGCGAGCGTCTGGAGTCGATGCTGGGAGTGCCTGTGCCGCATGTCCGGACGCGAACGCTAAGTCCGATTCGGGTCGGGTTTGTGTCGAACGACTTCCGGCGGCATTCGTGCGCGCATTTCCTGTTGCCGCTGTTGTCGGCTCTCGATCCGGAACGGGTGAGCGTGGTTTTGTATTCGGATGTCAAGGAACCCGACGATGTCACCGCGCGCTTGCGGTCCATGGCGGCGCTTTGGCGCGAGATCCGGGGGGTGGACGACGGCATCGTCGCCGAATGCATTCGATCGGATGACATCGACGTTCTGGTCGATCTTGGCGGGCATACGGCCGATACGCGGCTGGGCGTTTTCGCGCGGCGGGCGGCGCCCGTTCAGGCGACTTGGCTCGGTTACGCGAATACGACGGGTTTGTCCCGGATCGATTGGCGTTTCACCGATGCCGTCGCCGATCCGCCGGGCGCAGAAGCACACTACAGCGAGAAGTTGTGGCGCTTCGAAGGCGGGTTCTTGAGATTCGCGCCGTTCGAGGCCGTGGCGCTTCCGCAGCGCGCGCCGTTCGCCGGGGGCTTCCGCTTCGGTTCGTTCAACGCGTTGGACAAGATTTCGCCGGCTTGCTGGCGCGTTTGGACGGATATCCTGCGCGCCGTGCCGGAGGCGACATTATTGTTGAAGTCCTTCGCGTTGAAGCATCCGGCGACGATGAATGCGTGGCGGAGCCGAGTGGCGGGGGAAGGCTTGACGGGCCGCGTGCGTCTCGTTCCATTCGTCGAATCGGAGACGGATCACCTCGCTTTGTACGACCAGATCGATCTCGCGCTTGATACGGCCCCTTATGGAGGCACGACGACGAGCTGCGAGGCGTTGTGGCAGGGCGTGCCACTTCTGACGATGGCCGGACGACGCCATGCCGCGCGTGTCGGCGCGAGCCTGCTGGCCCAGATACCCAACGCCGGCGTAATCGCGGCGGATTGGGACAATTATCGCGACGTCGCGATCGGATTGACGAAGAATCGCGACGCTTTGTCGGCGCTGGGGCACGATCTCGCGTCACGCGTTCGCACGGGCCGATTGGCGGACGGTACGAGCCTTGCGCGCGAGATGACTCGGGCGTTCGAGACGATGATGGCGTTCTAACCGGGCGCCGAGAGAAGCCCGCGCGATCGGAAGTCCCGAATTCCGGACAAAAGAAAAGGGCGGCCGAAGCCGCCCTTTTCCCGAACCAATCCCCGAGAGGATTAGAACGCGAGGATCAAACCCGTGATCAGGCCGGTCGCCTTCTGATCCGTCGTCACGTTGGTCGAAGTGACCGCCGAGGTGTGACGGATGTTGAAGAGCGAGGCTTCCACGGTGACGCCCGGGCCCATCGTGTACGCGCCGTTGAGCGCGATACCCTGGAGCTTGTCGTCGCCGCGCTGACCGGTCTGGTTGGCGGTCACGCCCGTCGCGATGTTGTAGTTACGCGAGTCGGTCTTGCCCGAGAACCAGTTCAACGAGACCCTGACCGGACCCGTCGTGTAGCCGAGACCCGCCGAATAGGCGCTGCCGTCGAGCGTCAGCACGTTCGTGGCCTGATTGCCCTGCGCCGGCGTGTTCGAGTAGGTGCCGCGGCCCAGGTTCAGGAGATTGTCGGTCTGCGCCCACGAACCGCCGATGTCGAAGCCCATGTACGTGAAGCCAAGGCCGGCGCTGTAGGCGGTCGGGTTCTTCTTCGTCGCGGCCACTGCCGTCGCAACGTTGTTCGGCGTTTCCCAGGTCAGGTAACCAGCCGACGCACGAACGCCAACACCCGAGAAGGTGTTGATGTAGTTCAGGCCAGCGGCGTAGCCGCGCTGATAGCCGCCGCCGGACGAAACCGGAACGCTGCTGTTACGATCCATCGACGCTTCCGGCGTGTAGTTCAGACCGAGCTGGAAGCCTTCGATGCGCGGGGTGAAGTACGCGATCTTTTCCGACGAACGGTCGAACACTCGCAGGTTCGTCGCACCGAACGCCGAGTCGTCGCGGCCGGGCGAGGTCGTGTACGTCAGGAAGTCGTAGATCTTGCCGGTACGGACCGAGCCGGCCGTGAAGGCGTCCATATCGGCTTGGTGCATCTGGAACGCGGCGTTGTCGACCGCGCCGATCTGCAGCAAACCGAAGTTCGACTGCACGAACACCCAGTTACGACGCAGCCAGGGGTCGGCACGGAAGTTGGTCACCGACGTCGCCGTGGCAAGTGCCGTCGTCGCGGCGGCTTGGAAGCCATGCTCGCCCGGCTGAGTGATTTGCGCCGTGGCGCCGACCGTCAAGCCGTTCGACAAGGTCGCGCGGCCCGTGAAGTCCAAACGCCAGTCCTTCTGGATGTCGAAGCGCTGACGGGCACCGGACTGAACGTCGGACTGGCTGGCGCCGCCGACGAAGCCGCGGCCGAGACCGCCGACCGTGAACTGGAAGTTCGTCGAGCTGAAGCCCTGCGCCGGCGCCTGAGCGCTGGCCGGGGCCGCTGCGACGATCGCGAGGCCCATGGCGACGATCGCCGTGGTCCCGTAAAGCGTCTTTTTCATGAGGTCCTCTCCTTATTCGGACAAATGTACGGCCTAGCGGCCGTACTGCGCCCGCTATGGCATCGCGTTTGTGCCAAACCGGCGCCGGAGGGGTCAACTGGAGTCACCCGTTAAGGACGATTAACGGTCATCACTGTGGCAACTTCGCCACATTTCCAAAGGGTTGGGATAACTCTTCGGAATCCAAAGTTAATCATTAGAATCAAATGCTTATATTCGGATGGGCCCGCTGGTGAGCGGTGCTCCACGCGTTTCGAGGCGCCTTTAAGTAGCACCTTCGGGAACGGGGAACGCGCCGCACTTCGAACGGTTTACAAGGCCGCGACGGCGGTATATTCACGGGCTACTTCGCCGGTCGCTCGTCGTGGCCGGATTTGAGGATTTGTCATGGATCGATCGGTCTCGCTTCGTCGCATTACGCGTTTGGGCATCGCCTTTGCGGCGGTACTGGTTGTTTCCGCGTGCGGCGGCCCGAAAGTCGAATACAATTATCCGGTAGAGGTGCCGGGCTCGGAAGGTCGTTACGTACCGTCGGATCAGCTGAATCGCGGCGGTCTGTTCGGCGAGGACGGGTTGTTTGGCGGCGGCGGCAGGAGAGGCGAAGACGGCGGCGGGATAGGCGTCAATGCTTTGTTGTGGCGCGCGTCGCTCGAAACGATTTCGTTCATGCCGATCATGTCCGCCGATCCGTTCGGCGGCGTCATCATCACCGATTGGTACACGCCGTCGGAAACGCCCGAAGAGCGTTTCAAAATAAATCTCTATATCCTTGGCCGCCAGCTGCGCGCGGACGGCGTAAAGGCGACGGTGTTCCGCCAGCGTCGCGACGGGGCGGGAACTTGGGTGGACGCCGCGACCGAGACCGCGACGGCAACGCAGGTCGAGAACGCGATTCTCAGTCGCGCTCGGCAGATCCGGCAGTCCGCCAGCAGCCGTTGATTCCCGATGGCGTCCGGCGCGGCGCGCTACGAAAAGCTTCTATTGGACGGCCAGGCGTTTATGGCGCGTGGTCAATATGCATCGGCTCGCAACCGGTTTCGCGACGCCGCCAAGCTCTTTCCGCGCGATCCGCGCGGCCATTTTCTTCTCGGCACCGTGTTGTTGGCCGAGAAGGATGGATCGGGCGCACGTGCGGCATTGGAAGTCGCCTTACGGTTAGCGCCGGACAATGTCGAGGTTGAAGCGAATCTGGGGCTGGCACTGGCCGAGTGCGGTGATCGCATCGGCGCCAGAGGTTTGCTAGAGCGGGCGCTGCGCGCGCGGCCCGGTGACCCGGGCATTTGCGTGAACCTTGCCAATGTGTTGATCGATTTGGGCGAAGCCCAGGCGGCGCTCGACCTGCTGGCGGGACTTAACGGGACAGTCGAAGTCCTTCTGGCGCGCGGCCAAGCGCTGATCGAGCTTGGTCGCCCGGCGCAGGCGCTGGAGGAAGCGCAGCAAGCTCTGGCGCTGGAACCCAACGCGCCGGACATCGTAAATGCGAAGCGGATCGCGCTGCAGCGTCTGGGGCGCTGGCGGGAGGCTCTGACGCTGGCGGAGCGGCTGGCCACGATGGGTGACCCAACGGGCGAAGCCTATTTGAGCATCGCCACCATCCAGGCAGGCTTGGGCGACATTCCGGGCGCCACGGCGACACTCGACAAAGCCATCGCGGCGGCGGGCGGCCCGAACGCCTGCCCGGTCCCGCTACTGCAGATGCGAGCGATACGATTGTTTTACGTCGATGGCGGCGCCGGCGATGTCGCGGCTCAATTACATGCCGCGGCCGGTGCGCGGATCGAGTCGGTACCGGCCTTCGATCACTTCGACAACCGCCGAGATCCCGATAAGCCCCTGAAAATCGGCTTCGTTTCACCCGATTTTCGGGCCCATTCGGTGATGAGCTTCCTGCTCGGTCCGCTTGCGGCGTTCGACCGGTCGCGTGTCTCGATCCATCTTTACGCCAATGTGCGCACGCCCGACCGCATCACCGCGCGGGCGCGCGAATTGGCGCAAGGCTATCGCGACATCTTCAAGGTGCCGGCGATCGAAGTCGCGAAGACCGTGCGCGCCGACGGCATCGATGTGTTGATCGATCTCGCCGGACATACGGCGGATAATCGGCTTGATGTTTTCGCCCGGCGGCCAGCGCCGGTGCAGATGACCTGGCTCGGCTATCCTTATTCGACCGGCATGCGGCGTATTCGCTGGCGTTTGACCGATGCCATCGCCGATCCAAACGATCAGTCTCGTCGGGATTATTCGGAGCGCCTGATGCGGCTGGAACGGTTTTTATGTTTCACGCCGCGCGAGGCGATCGGCCCTGCCTCCGCGCGTCCGCCGGGCCCGCCGGTCTTCGGATCGTTCAATAATCTCGACAAGTACGACGACGCCTCGCTCGATCTTTGGGCGCGCGCGCTGACACGCACGCCAGGATCGCGTTTGATCGTGCGCCAGCCCGCTTTGCGGTTCGCCGAAGTGCGCGAAACTTGGATTCTGCGTTTTGCCGCACGTGGAATCGAAAGCGATCGTCTGGATTTGGCGCCGTTCGACGATTCGCGGCCCAATGCGCAGTTCACGATTCACGACCAAGTCGACCTTTGCCTCGACCCGCTCGGCTATAACGGCACGACCACGACGTGCCAAGCGCTGTGGATGGGCGTGCCGGTAATCGTGACGCCCGGCCGCGCGCACGCCGCGCGCGTGGGCGCCAGCATCATGGCGGCGGCCGGTCTGCCGGAATTCGTGGCCTGCGACGAGGCCGACGCGGCCGAGAAGATCGTCGCTTTGGCGCAAGACCGCGCCCGGCTCGCCGAATATCGCCGCACGCTGCGGAGCCGACTGCAAGCCAGCCCGCTTTGCGACGCCGCCGGTTTCGCGCGGGATTTCGAGGATAAGCTGCGCTTCGCCTGGCGCGAATACTGCGCCAAAGCCTAGGGCTTCACAGCGGGCGCTCGAAAGGTTAATCGTTCCGCCCCCAATTCGAAGGGACGCGACGAACGATGGCCGGCCGCTACAATTTCACCGAATCCGAAGCCAAGTGGCAGAAGCGCTGGGAAGACGACGGCGTCTTCCGCGCGGCCGTCGATAAATCGCGCCCGAAATACTACGTGCTCGAGATGTTTCCCTATCCGTCGGGGCGCATCCATATGGGCCATGTGCGCAACTACACGCTGGGCGACGTCGTCGCGCGCCATCGCCGGGCGCTGGGCTACAACGTGCTCCACCCGATGGGCTGGGACGCGTTCGGCCTGCCCGCCGAGAACGCCGCGCGCGACCAGAAGATCCATCCCGCGAAATGGACCTACGACAACATCGCCAATATGCGCGGCGAGCTGAAGCGCATGGGCCTGTCGCTCGACTGGTCGCGCGAAATCGCGACCTGCCATCCCGGCTATTACGCGCAACAGCAGTCCTTGTTCCTCGACTTCTTCGCGGCCGGCCTCGTCCACCGCAAAGAGGCGTTCGTGAACTGGGACCCGGTGGATCACACCGTGCTGGCCAACGAACAGGTGATCGACGGCAAAGGCTGGCGTTCCGGCGCCCCGGTCGAGAAGAAGAAGCTGTCGCAGTGGTTCTTCAAGATCACCGACTACGCCGACGAATTGCTCGATGCGCTGTCGACGCTGAACCGCTGGCCGGAAAAGGTCCGGCTGATGCAGGACAATTGGATCGGCAAATCGTCGGGCGCTTACGTGCACTGGCCGGTCGTCGGCCGCAGCGACAAAATCCAGGTTTTCACGACGCGCCCCGACACGCTGTTCGGCGCCTCGTTCGTCGCCTTGTCGCCCGACCATCCGTTGACGACGGAACTCGCGGCGGCGAACGCCGAGCTCGCCGCCTTCGTCGCCAAGTGTCAGAGCATGGGCACCTCGGCCGTCGCGATCGAGCAGCAGGAGAAGCTGGGCTTCGACACCGGCTTGAAGGTCCGGCATCCCCTGATCTCCGGCAAGCAAGTGCCGGTCTGGGTCGCCAATTTCGTGCTGATGGATTACGGCACGGGCGCCATTTTCGGCTGCCCCGGCCACGATCAGCGCGACCATGATTTCGCTTCGAAATACGGTCTGCCCATCGTCGCGGTCGTCAAGGCGCCCGATGGCGCCGCCGACGTGTCGAAAGAACCCTATGTCGGCCCCGGCACGATCTTCAATTCGGATTTTCTCGACGGGCTGGACGTCGAAACCGCCAAGGTCAAAGTCGGCGAACGCTTGAAAACGCTCGGCGCGGGCGAGCCCACGACCGTGTGGCGCTTGCGCGATTGGCTGGTCAGCCGCCAGCGTTACTGGGGCTGCCCGATCCCGGTCGTGCATTGCGATTCCTGCGGCGTCGTGCCCGTGCCGAAGGACCAATTGCCGGTCAAGCTGCCCGACGACGTCAGCTTCGACAAGCCGGGGAATCCGCTCGACCATCATCCGACGTGGAAGCATGTGGGCTGCCCGAAATGCGGGAGCCCTGCGCGCCGCGAGACCGACACGTTCGACACCTTCGTCGATTCGTCGTGGTATTTCGCGCGCTTCTGCTCGCCCCGCAGCGACAAGCCGGTCGACCACGACGCGGTCGATTACTGGATGGGCGTGGACCAGTATGTCGGCGGCGTCGAGCACGCGATTTTGCATCTGCTCTATTCGCGCTTCTTCACCCGCGCGATGAAAAAGACCGGCCATGTGAAGCTGGACGAGCCGTTCGCCGGCTTGTTCACCCAGGGCATGGTCTGCCACGAGAGCTACAAATCCGCCGACGGCAAATGGCTCTATCCCGAAGAGATCGAGCGCAAGTCGGACGATCTGGTCATCGAAATCGCCACCGGCAAGCCGGTCACGGTCGGCCGGCGCGAGGTGATGAGCAAGTCGAAGAAGAACGTCGTCGCCCCGGTTCGCATCATCGGCGAATACGGCGCGGACACGGCGAGGCTGTTCATGCTGTCGGATTCGCCGCCCGAGCGCGATCTGGAATGGAGCGAGGCGGGCGTGGACGGCGCCTTCCGCTTCATCCAGCGTTTGTGGCGCGAGATCGTCGAGCCCGAAACGCCGTTCGCATCGAAGGATGCGCCGAAGCCCGCGACGCTGTCGCCCGAGGCCGAGGCCGTGTGGCGCCAGGTCCACAAGACCATCGCCGCCGTGTCGGAGAATCTGGAAGGCTTCCGCTTCAACGTCGCGGTCGCGCAAGTGCGCACGCTGACCAACGCGCTCGCCGAGCTCGACGCGAAAGCGCCGGGGGCGGATTGGGTCCGCCGCCACGGTTTCGAAGCGCTGGTGAAACTGGTCGGCCCGATGATTCCGCATCTGGGCGAGGAATTGTGGGCCGCGCTGGGCCACGACACGCTGCTGACGCTGGAGCCGTGGCCGAAGGCCGATCCCGCTTTGCTGATCGACGACACGATCACGCTGGCCGTGCAGGTCAACGGCAAGCTGCGCGGCACGATCGACGCCAAGCGCGACGCGGGCGAAGACGACGTGCGCGAAGCGGCCCTGGCGATCCCGACCGTTCAGGCCGCGATGGCGGGCAAGCCCGTTCGCAAGCTGATCGTGGTCAAGAACAAGATCGTCAATATCGTCGTCTGACGATCACGTCCGCAGCAGCCAGAACGCGTAGCCGGGGAACAAGGACGGATCGGCCTTCTCGAGCGCTTCCCAGCGATCGAGATCGGCCATCGCCTTGTCCTTCGGGAATTTCTTCGCATAGGCGCGGAACGCCGGCGCGTTGGCGTCTTGCTGCTGCACGCGGCCGCGCACGAATTCGAAACCGAGGAAGCGCAACGGCAAACCCGCCAGCAGCGCTTTGAGCTTCGGAATGTCGTAGCGCGTTTCCTGCACATGGAAGCACAGATCGCGCAGCAGGCTGGCCGAATGGAAATCCGGCCAGTTCGGCAGTTCCTTTTGCAGATTCGGCCCGAGCTTGCCGCCGAGCACGTCGGCGCGGAAACGGCGCAACCCCGCCGCGTCGTCCGCATAGCCGTGCTTGGCGATCGCGTCGCGCGCTTCGACCACGACGCGCCGCCCGTGCTCGCCATAGAGCGCCAAGCGCATCAACCCGCCGGGCACGAGGACTTGCGTCAACGCTTCCAGGCCGGCGCGCGGATTCGCCATATGGTGCAGCACGCCGACCGATTCGATATGGCCCCAGGTCGAGCCGAGGCCCGGCAGCGCCAGAATATCGGCCTGGACGAAATTGATGTTCGTTACGCCATGCGCTTCGGCTTGGCGCAGCCCGTAGCCGAGCGAGGCTTTCGACAGATCGACCGCGTCGACGCCGACATCGATGTAATTCGCCGCGACCGACAGCGGATGCTGGCCGGTACCCGCGCCGGGCATCAAGACGCGCAACGGCGCTGCGAATTCCGGCAAGGTTTCGCCTTGCATATAGCGTTCGGCGATCGCTTTGCGGATATCGACCTTTTCCGTGCGGCGCAACCGCAGCCAGCGCGGATAGGGATTGGCCTCGTACATCGCGCGCACGGCCCGGCTGGTCGCGTCGCCGATCGGCGTCCATTCGGGAATTCGCGCGGCGGCGGCGCGGTCGGCCGCTTGCGACACGATCGTCGCTTGCGCCAATTCGGCGAGCGCGGGATAGGTCGCGGCTTCCTCGGCCAGGGGCGCGAACATCGCGCGGCGCGCATGGCCGAACGCGTCGAACGGCAGCGCGGCCGCGGCGTCCGCGTCTTGCGCCCAGACATACTCGTTGTTGTAGGCCTGATGCGCCAAAGCGAGCGCCAAGGGCAGCAGCGACGCCGGCGCATCGGCCGCGCATAACGCCGCGCGCACGCGGATCATGAAGGCTTCCAGGCGCGGGTCGCGGCAGATCGTGCGCGACAAAGCGAGCAGCAGCAGCCTGTCCTTGGCCATCGCCGCGAGAAGATCGCGGCTGGGCGATTGGTCCGGATCGGTCATCCGGTATTTGACGATCAACTGGTGGGCCGCCGACAGCGACAGGGCTTCGCTTTCCGCCCCCTCGGCGGCCAACGCGCGTTCGAGCAGCGCCGCCAGACCGGGATGGAAATTCGGCGTGCGCGCCATTTCCAGAATCGCGACCATGCCGTCGAGCGCGCCCGTATGGCCGGGCGCGGCGTCGAGCGCGTAACTGTAGGCCCCGAGGGCATTGTCGAAATCGCCGCGCGCATGGGCGATGCGCGCGTGTTCGTAGGCTTGGGCGGCGGTCGGCTTTTCCATGGAGCGGGAGTAGCAAACTGCTATCTTCCGGGCACTATGAAAATCGACACGCGCGCCATTCCGGCCTTCGTCAAGAAACCCGATCCGGGGATCCGCGCGATCCTGCTGTTCGGGCCGGACGCAGGTTTGGTGCGCGAGCGCGCGGAAATCATCGGCAGAACGGTCGTGCCCGACCTGTCGGACCCGTTCCGCGTCGCCGATCTGGGTCCCGAGGCGTTCAAGGACGATCCGGCGCGCTTGGCCGACGAAGCTGCGGCGATTTCGATGATGGGCGGGCGGCGCTTGGTGCGTGTGCGCGGGGCAGGCGCCGAGACGGTCGCCGCGGCGAAAAACTTCCTCGACGACGCCAAGGGCGACGGCTTGGTCGTCATCGAGGCGGGCGATCTCGATTCCAAGTCGGCGCTGCGCAAGCTGTTCGAATCCGCCGCCGTCAAAAACGGCGCGGCCATCGCTTGCTATCGCGACGAGGGCGCGTCGCTCGGCAAAACCATCGCCGAATCGCTCGCGGCGGAAGGCGTCAAAGCCTCTTCCGACGCGGTCGAATGGCTGGCGGGGCGCCTGGGCACGGATCGCGCGATCACGCGTTCGGAGATCGGCAAGCTGGCGCTTTATGCGGGCAAAGGCGGCACGATCACGCTCGACGATGCGCGGGCGCTGATCGGCGATTCGGCCGATATCGATTTGGACGATCTGTCGCGCGCGACGGCGTTGGGCGACATGGCGTCGCTCGACCGCGCCTTCGCCAAGCTGGAGGGCGAGGGCGGCAGCCCGATCATGATTTTGCGCGCCCTCGGCCGGCATTTCCTGCGCTTGCAGCTCGCCGCCGGGCATATGAGCCACGGGCTCGACAGCGAGGCCGCGATGGGCAAGCTGTTCCCGCCGGTGTTCTGGAAAGAAAAAGAGCCGTTCAAAAACCAGCTCAATCGCTGGCCCCTGCCGCGCATCCAGGTGGCGCTCGAACGGCTGCTCGAAGCCGAGATCCAGTGCAAATCCTCGGGTGCCATCCCCGCCGAATTGGTCGCCCAACGTTGCCTGTTGGCGCTGGCCCAGATGGCGGCGCAAACCCCAAGGCGTTGATCGCGCGGACGTTTCTGACGGATTTGTCGAAAAATTAACGGATTTCGGCTAGTCTGGCCGGGAATGTCGACGATTGGGCCCTTCCGCGGCGTGGGGCAAACCGCCCCCGGCCGCACAGAAGTCGTGGACGCGATTCGCCAGGCGAGCGAACGCGCCGGCGTCGATTTCAAATTCATGCTGGCCAAGGCGCAGACGGAATCGAGTCTCGATCCGAGTATTCGCGCGCGCACGTCCTCGGCGTCGGGGCTCTATCAGTTCATCGAAAGCACGTGGCTGCGCACCGTGCGCCAGCACGGCGCCAAATACGGGATCGGCGATCTCGCCAATTCGATCGAGGACGATTTCGGCGGGACCGCGCGCGTGCGCGATCCGATGACTCGCCGGCAGATTCTCGATCTGCGCTTCGATCCGAAGATCGCCAGCGCGATGGCGGCGGAGTTCACCAAGTCGAACCACGCGCAGCTCGAAGGCGCTTTGGGCGCGGGGATCAACGCGACAGATCTTTATCTGGCGCATTTCCTCGGCGCCAACGGCGCGTCGCGCTTCCTCCAGAGTTATCGCAGCGATCCGCAGAAGATCGGCGCGTCGCTGTTCCCCGAAGCGGCCGGCGCCAATCGCGGCGTGTTCTACGACCCGTCGAGCGGGCGCGCGCGCACGCTCGGCCAGATCTACGATTTCTTCGCCAAGAAAATGGGCGAGGAGATCGCGACGGTGGACGCGCAGGATCGCGAAGCGGCCCCCGCCCCGCCGGGCCTCGCCCCGCGCCGCCCGGCCGCGGCGGATTGGCCGCCGCAACTGCAAGCGCTCGCCGCGCAATTCGGCTTGAAAGGCGCGCATTTGCGCGCCGAGACGGTGATGGCCTTCGCGCTTCTCGCCGAACCGCTGCTCGGCAATCTGCGTGGCGGCCTGCCGTTCGGTTCGAGTGCCGCGCGCAATCCCATGGCGCTCGCCATGACAACGACGGGCAACCCCGCCAATGCCGCGACGGGCGGCCCGTCGCGCCAGAGCCCGGGCATGTTCGGCTTCTGGTCGGACGATCGCTAAGCCTTACTCGCCGACCCCCACGATCTCGACCAAGCCTTCGCGGATGGCGCCGGTCAGCGCTTCGATGCCCTGTTCGAGCTCCTCGTGCGCTTTGCGCAGCTCGGCGAGTTCGGCGACGTTGGCGCGCGTCAGCGGCGTGCGGTTCGCACCCAGATCGACGACGCTGGCGAGATAGCGCGCACGCGCCTTCGCAGCGTGCTGCACGGCAAGTTCGACTTCGCGCACTTTCACGCGCGCGACCGCGGAATTGATCGCCTTGGCTTCTTCCGTCTTGGCGAGATGCTCGATGGTTTTGAGGAAACGGCCGCGGCTCATCGGTTCGCCGTCGGTCTGCGCGCGCTTGGGCGCGGCTTCGGGCTTGGGCTGCACTTGCGCATTGCCGCCGGGCAGCGCGACCGTCTTCGCGGCCGGGGCGGCCGACGGCGCCAGCGACAAAGCGGGCTTCAAAGGCGGCTGGTTCGCCGTCGCCGGCCGGGCGGTCGCGGCCGGGGCGGGA